>Ga0193697_1000033_pt1 | contig 49769 bp, 33 predicted proteins | sample L3m2metaG_FD_145073 | JGI IMG/M metagenome (GOLD analysis project Ga0193697, IMG submission 145073) | Soil microbial communities from a riparian zone of the East river system, Colorado, United States - L3m2 | ecosystem: Environmental > Terrestrial > Soil > Riparian zone | place: USA: East River...
GGTTGGCCCATCAAAGAAGGGGACTTTCTGTTTAACCGCACGAACGGTCCATCCGGAGCCGCCGGTACTATTGGCAACCCACCGGGAAACCGCAGTCCCGGAAGTCCGGCTGGCCTCATCGACCCGCTTAGCGGACCTGAGGGGACTCTGGAATACGATCACAACGAAGGCATCTCCATCACGGGCGGCTTCGTCTATCGCGGCAAGGCGATCCCGGAACTATACGGCAAGTATATTTTCGGCGACCTCGCATTGAAAACAGCGCCTGTGCGGGCGGATGGCCGTCTTTTCTACGCTGACTTTCAGGCTGGTACGATCAAGGCGTTTCCATTGCCGCAGTTCGGTGGCACGGCAATTTTGCCGAACGGCCTCACCGTGCATGGCTTCGGCGAGGACGCTGATGGCGAACTCTACGCGCTCGTGACCAACACGCCGGCCAATGGGACAGGAGGCATCGTTTACAAGATCGCGTCCCTGCGTCTGACGATCCGTAGGTCAGGTAACACGCTCGATATTTCCTGGCCCATCGCGGGCGGGCGGCTGCAGGTCCAAACCAACGGTCTGGGTACGAACTGGTCGGATGTGCCAAATTCGACGACAACGAATCGCGTCATTGTCCCAATCGATCCAGTCAACAGCAGCGTATTCTACCGCCTGGCCGTCCCATGAGGTAACACCGCTGTAGTTCTCCTGTTCAGTTATCGCTTCCGATCCGCCGTCAAGGTGTCGCTCGAATTTACACGAATTCACACGGGCTTTACCGCATGAGGTGCTCTTTGAAAAACAGGATCGTCGCGAGGAATTGGAAGTCGTAGTTCTTCTTTTTCGCGAAGCCATGGCCTTCGTCCTGCGCCATTAGATACCAAACAACGCCGCCGTTATCGCGAATTGCCTTCACCATTTGCTCAGCTTCAGTGACCGGCACGCGCGGATCGTTTTTGCCCTGCACGACAAACAGCGGGCTTTTGATTTTCCTGACGTTTGTTGTCGGAGAAATCTTTTCGAGAAACTCGTGCATCTTCTCGTCGCGTTCATCGCCGTATTCGACGCGTCGCAAATCGCGCCGATAATCCTGCGTGTTCTTGAGGAACGTCAGGAAGTTTGAAATGCCAACCACGTCCACACCACACTTGAGGTCTTCCGCGAAATGCGTCAACGACGCCAGCGTCATAAACCCACCGTAACTCCCGCCGATCACCGCAATCTTCTTCGCGTCGAAGCCCTTGTCCTTCTTCACCCACTCAATGATGGCGCCGATGTCCTTCACCGAGTCCTCGCGTTTGAAACCATTGTCCAATGTCAGGAACGTCTTCCCGTAACCGCTTGATCCACGAACATTCGGATAAATTATCCCAATGCCCATTTCGGTGAGATAGTAATTGTAACGCGCCTGGAAACCGGGGCGCGACTGGCTCTCCGGCCCGCCGTGGATGTTGATCATCACCGGCCGCTTGCCCGGGAATTTCGCCGGGTCAGGTCGAAAGACGAACGCCGAGATCGGCGTGCCGTCGAAGCTTTTCAATTTGACCAACTCCGGTTCGACAAACGTACTGGTGTTCAATCCGCCCGTCTCGCTCTCCGTCCAGCGCTCGACCTTCCCCGTTTTGACATCGAGTGAGTACACATCAAACGGTGACTTCGCCGATGTCATGTTGAACGCGAGGTCGCGGCTGTTCTCGTGCCATGATAAATTCGACGGCACCCCCAGTGGCAATTTCGGCACTTTCAACTCCTTGCCCGAGCGCGTCTCGAGCAGGCGCAGAACGCCCACACCATCTTCATTCGTGATGAAGGCGAGCGTGCGTCCATCTTTCGACAAATCAAATTCATCGACGTCCCATGGAATATCTTTCGTGAGCACGGTGAATTTCCGTGTCGCGAGGTCGAGCTTCATCAACCGCTGAAATTCGGAATCTTTGTCCGTCGTGACGAATACCGACTTGCCATCCTTCGCGAACTGCGCCGCCGAATAGGACACCTTCTCGGTCGTCGTCGGCGTGAGCAACTCTTTCTTTCCCGTCTTCACGTCCACCAAATACAACTTCGATTCGTTGATCGAAATGTATTCGCCGACGAGCAGCATCTTCTCGTCGGGCGACCAATCCTGCACGCTCCAGCCGCCGCCCTCGACCTGTAAGACCAATCGATCCGCCTCCTTTCGCGCAGGGTCCATTATATATATATCGTTGTCCTTGCCGTTCCGCCGGGTCGAGGTGTAGGCGAGCCAGTTGCCGGTGTCGGCCCAGTTCGCTCCTGTGTTGCGGGATTTCCCGTCGGTCAGGAGCGTCACTTTGCCGCTCTCCAGTTCGTAGCGATAGAACTGGTAAAACTCTCCGCCGCCCACGTCCTGCGAGAACACGAGGAACTCGCCCGTCTTCGGACGAAACGACCCACTCGCCACCGGCTCGGGCAAAAACGTCAACTGCTTGCGCGCGCCTCCCGGCATCTTCACGTGATGAAGCTGCATCGCATCCGCAAACCGCGTCGTGATCAGTATCTCCCGTTTCTCCGGATGCCAGCTATTGAACACGGCGGCACGAAACTCCAAGTATCGGCCCGCATCGGCCTTCAACTCTGACGGGATCGGTGGAATGCCATCCGCCACCAGATTGTCCGGAATCTGCGCGATGGCCGAATTAGCTGCAACGGTTGCTGCCATGAGGACTGTCGTACTGCTTTTCATGTCTCAAGTTTTCAGACGATCAAAAACCTACTCCCTGGAAGAGCCGCTGCAACACGCGCGAGCGCAGCGGCTGTTGGCCGGGGTCAAACAGCGGCACGTGTGCGCGCTCCAAATCAAATTGCAGGAGCAAGCCGATATTGTGCGCGCCGCGCCCGTGATCGCGAATTGCATCCACGCCGTACGCATACGCCAACACAATCTGCCACGCATCTTTTGGCGAGCGATAGCGGATCCCTCCCGCGAGGCCCGAGTGCCAGTGCCCCGGTTGCTCTACCCCGTCCACGTACTGCACCGTCGCTGTCGCCGCCACCGCCGCGAACGCCCAGCGATTTTCCCGGTCGAGCGGCAGGTAGTATTGCCCGGCCAGCAACGCGAACCTCTTCGCGCTGATCTCCTGGTAATAATATCCGGGCAATGTCAGCGGGAATTCCGACGCGAACGGCAGAATTCCGCCCAGCCGATAACTGCTGAACCGGTCCGACTCCACGCTCGCGCCTCCGGTGAGGTTGAGCGTGAAGCTGTGCTTCAGTGAGGGCATCGTGTAGGTCAGCAACGCCCGTCCCCAAAACAAGTGCGAGCTGATCTTTACCTCCCGATCGTCCTTGAAACCGTAGCTCCCGGAGTTTGCGCGGAACTGGCTCTCCTGCCATATCGACAATTCCATCGCCACGTCGGGCAACATCAACGGCTCGCTGCCGCCCCATCGCAATCCGCTGCGCAAATTTAAACTGCCTTTGTCGCGAGGCAGCTCGAAATTATCATCCGTGTCGCCATCACGAATATACGCCGAATAGTGCCCCTCCACTCGCAGCACGCCGTTGAGCGGAATCCTCTGGGTCGGATTAAAGAGATGGTAGAGATTCGCCGACATTCCGCCCCCGTGGCCGCTGAACGATTCGCTCTTGAGATACTTGCCCACGCGCACTTCATTGTAGCCGTCGGCAAAACCGCCGCCGGCAAGACCAAAGCCAAGGTCCGTGTTCGGGCCGATTGCCTGCGAGATTCCCAACTCCGTGTCCAAATAGAGCGGCGCCAGCGCCAATCGCAGTGTGAGATTCGTTCGATAAAACTGCGGCACGTTCAGGTAATAAAACGCGTACGCCGAAATCGGCCCGTGACCTTCCCACGGCTGATTGTAACCAAGCTGGATCAACTCCCGTTTTGCGGGATCGATTTGCCCCCAGGAATTGATGTTCGCAAGAAATCCGGCCACCACCGCCATCGCCACCCGATTTTTGCGAATCATTGGGGCTATTTGCTACTCAAAGCCTTGCACCAGCGCAATAAGTTTGCCTTTGTTTGTAGTCCGGCCTTTAGGCCGTTTGTGCAGTGCAACGCCTTGCCCGTCTTCGTAGTGCCTCTCGTTGTTGCGCTCCTCTGGACACACTCCTATGGTAACTCCATGAAAACAATCGCCCGTAAACTTCTGCACACGCGCTACCGCCTGAACGATCTCGAAAAAAGCGTCGACTTTTACAAACGGGTCCTCGGCCTCCAGGAAGTCCGCCGCCACAAATCCCCGCGCGGTTCCGAACTTGTCTTCATGAAAGCCCCCGAAAGCGAGGAACTCATCGAGCTTTGCCACTTTCCTAACAGCGGCCCGGTCCAGGTCCAGCCCGATCTCACCCATCTTGCCTTCGAAGTCGACAGCCTCGAGGAATTCGGCAAACACCTCGCCGGCCTCGGCCTTAAATTCTCCGATGGCCCGACCCTCAAGCCGGACGGCAGCGGCTTCGCCTTCATCGACGCTCCCGAGGGCTACGAAATCGAACTCATGCAACGGTCAAAATCCGGCGCGGGATATTGAACGCCGAGCGTCCTGCGAAACTTATCTCGAAAACGGGTTAACCAAATGCACGCCGGTACTTCCGAAACCCTGTTCATCGCGACTGACAACGGCGAGGTCATGAACCAAAGCCGTCGCTGCCAGGAAAGCATCCAGGATAGGCACCGAATCTCGCACACCCAGGCGGCCCCACTGATCTGCTATCCTCTGATCAACCGGCAAGAGCCGATCGCCAAACTCATCTGAAATCCAGCGAAGCCACTTTTCCAACGCGCGGGCTGCCAACTGATCTCGAAGACGAATTCTTTCCACTCCTTGTCAAATCTCGCCAAGCACCAGCACGCTCACGAAGAGTTCTTCCGCAACGGCGGTTTCAAACCACCTCCTCACACCCTGATTGCAACGATCGCCCTTGCGCAATTCGCTAAGGACGTTCGTGTCGAGCAGGAAACCGCTCACAACTTTATCCCCCGACGGATCTGCGGCTCACGCCGGAAATCTGAATCATGACCGACGTCCGGCATCGCGAGCAGCGCGTCTTTGAACGAGGGCCTCGTCTTTCCATTTCCGGTCAGCGCGTCCCGAAGGATGCGCCGATGTTCTTCTTCCATTGACACGCCATGGCGACCGGCTTGCTCTTTAAGTTTTCTGACAACGTTTTCTTCGATTTGCCGGACAATCAATTGTGGCATATGCACTCGGTTTTCTTCTGCTATCAATGCAGGCAACATGATATGATGCTTTACTGCTGCCGTTCGCGGCTAGCACTCTTTTCCAGGTATGGCTTAAACAGCTCAATCGGCATCGGCAGCACCACCATTGTCGCGCGTTCGCTGGAAATCTCGCTCATCGTTTGCAGGAACCGCAATTGCAGCGCCACCGGTTCCGTCGCGATTTTCGCGGCCGCCTGTACAAGTTTCTCGGCCGCCTGAAACTCACCTTCCGCATTGATGATCTTTGCGCGGCGCTCGCGTTCCACTTCCGCCTGTCGCGCCATCGCCCGCCGCATCGATTCGGGCAGCAGCACCTCTTTCGTCTCCACGGAAGTGACCTTGACGCCCCACGGCTCGGTTTGCTTGTCGATGATGTCCTGCAGGCGGTGATTGATTGCGTCACGTTCGGAAAGTAATGCATCCAGCTCCACCTGCCCAATCACACTGCGCAAAGTCGTTTGCGCGATCAGGGAAGTGGCCTTCAAAAAATTCTCCACTTTGATGATCGCGGCTTCCGGATCCACGACACGAAAATAAAGCACCGCATCCAGCGTCAGCGGTACATTATCGCGCGTCATCATGTCCTGCTTCGGCACGTCAATCGTGACGACCCGCAAATCGACTTGCACCATGCGATCGACAATCGGGATTAGCAACACCAGCCCCGGCCCTTTGGCGCGCAGCAATTTCCCCAGCCGGAAGACCACCCCGCGCTCGTATTCGCGCAGGATGCGCACCATCATCGGCAGCAGTATCACCCCGAGCACTACCAGCGCCACCAACCAGGGCAGCACTCGTGCTATGCCTTGCAACGAATCCATATTAACCTCCTCTATTTGTTGTTTTGGGTTTCACCAGCAACGTCAGTCCTTCCGCGCCGACGATTTCCACTGACTCGCCTTGCGCGACGGGCACGTCACTCACTGCCTGCCAAATCTCGCCATCCACGAACACCTTGCCTCCCTGCGAATCAATCGCGGTCGAGGCCGTTGTGGTTTTGCCGACCCACGTTTCCAACCCCACGCGAACCGGCCGAAACTGTGCGCGCAATCCCGCCCCAATCACAAATAGGAAAAACGCCGCCGTCATCACCGCCGCGGGAATAATAAAGCTGAGCGACAGACGAAACGACGGCGCCGCGCGATTGAAGAGCATTAACGCGCCCATCAGGAAAGCGGCCAGTCCGCCAACTGTCAGCGCCCCATATGAAGGCACAAATAATTCTGCGATAAAACATCCCATCGCGAGCACGATCAACAGTACACCGGCAAGGTTCACCGGCAACACCGCCGCCATGTACAACACGACGATCAGTGCGATTACTCCCACCACTCCGGGCACGATCGCTCCCGGATGACTCAGCTCACCAATGATCCCGTACATCGCGACCAGCATCAGGATGAACATCACCTCCGGCCGCCAAAAAATCTGGAATACCTTTTCGCGCGCGATCATCGGAATCTCCCGCACCTCTGCCGATGCCGTCTGAAGCTTCCGGTCGTTTACCGTTCGGCCATTGATCTCGCGCAGCAATTCGGGAAGGTCCTTCGCAATCATATCGATCACATTCGTCTTCAACGCTTCCTCGGCGGTGATCGACGCGCTCTCCTTCACCGCTGCTTTCGCCCATTCCACATTCCGTTTGCGCCGTACCGCGATGCTTTCCGCGAAACTCATCGCATAATTCTCCATCTTCTCCTTCATCACGCTGTCCGTCTGCTGCGGACCGCCTCCCCCGCCGATCGACACCGGATGCGCCGCTCCGATTGTCGTCGATGGCGCCATCGCCGCCACATCTGCCGCAAGCGTAATGAACGTTCCTGCGCTCGTCGCCGTTGCTCCCGCCGGTGCCACATACACCACTGTCGGCGTTGTCGAAGTGTAAAACGCCTGGACGATCTCCTTCGTTGAATCCAGCAACCCGCCCGGCGTGTCGAGTTGCACAATCAGGCACTCGTATTTTCTCTCTCCCGCTAACTTCGTCGCCCGCTTGATAAAATCCGCCGTCGCCGGCCCAATCGGACCTTTGATATGGATCAGCCCCACTTCAGCCGCGCCGAGACAAAGCGCCTGACCGATGGAGATGTGAGTGAGCATGATCCCCAGCCAGCGCATAATCCCACCCTATCCCCCCGCCAACCGCACGGCAAGCCAAGGCCACGCCGGTGATTCGCACCTTGGTAACGCCGACGCAAACAGGGGGCTGATAGTGCCAGTGGGACGCCAACGTGCGCCTGTGATTTGCGCGTGGGTGAGTGACACCGCCATTCGGCTTCATTCCTGCGAAAGTGCCTTCGAGGCGCCTATTCATGCACGTAAGCCCAGTCTCCAATTCTCTCCAACGAACCGCCGTAGCCGCGCTTCGGATAATTCGTGAGTGGAAAGTACATGAATTGGTCGAAATTAATACCTCCGGAAGGCGTGTTAATCACTAGAACCCAAGGGTTCCCATCGAATCGTCGGGCTTCGTCACCAGCGTAATAGCGATACGTCGGATAAGCCATTATACCAGTCTTCGGGACCGCGGGCAGGAACTCCGGAACGAGCGCATCCAGTGATGCTGGTGGATGGCCATGCTTCTGATCGTATCTGAAGATGGTGGTTACAAGCGGGGCACTACGCTCTGCCAACCGTCTAAAGCCCCACCTTCGAATTTGATCACCTACCTTCACAGCACCTATTGCCAACGGGAGGTAAACCACAGTAGCAATCCACCACGCGAGAGCCATCGACCGCACGCTACGCCGAAGGGCAATGACCGGCAGAACAACCAAAGCAAATGGCGCAGCTAGTAGGGGGACGAGAAATATAACCTTAAAAAACAGCAACCCATGGTCGCCAACAGGAGCAATTGCTTGCGTTTCAAGCAGAACAACCGCAGGAAACGTTGCAAAAATCCAAGGCCAGATTCGCTTCAGCATGGGAGATCGTAGAGCTTCCTTCAGCGTCATAAATAAGACCTTTCGCGTCTTCGCTGTTATACGCGCGACTGCGCCACGCCGAAGCAACGCGGGCATTACCGCCACGGAATTCGAGATTGTAACCCCCGACGTAAGGAGGGGGCACTTACAGCCCGTGGCGGGCAAAGGTGACGAGATTGTTCTCTGCGGAGGCAAGCGGTTGGTGATGTCTTGGCCGCTTGCGCGGGTTGCAGGCGTGTTGTGGAGAGTCACGGCACAATCAGCCCCTCCTTACGTTGGGGATTACAAAGTCGTTGAATGGCGGCGCGCAACCCGAGTTGCGGTTTGGGAAAGTTGTTGGCGGATTTCGGCAGGTGAAATGACGGTTGGGTCGATGCCGAAGCTCAGAAGTCAGTTGTCGGTTGTGATCTCTGATCAGGCAGAGGGGCAGTTGACTTCGGCTCCTGGTTGACGAAAGATGAATTGAAATGAAAGTCGAATTGCCGCTGGAGCAAATGAGCATTGCCGAGAAGTTGCAAGCGATGGAGGCGCTGTGGGCGGATCTTTCGCGGAATGCGCCGGATGAAGCGGTTCCGCATTGGCATGGCGAAGTTTTAGCGGAACGGGAGCGTCGTTTGGCGGCAGGAGAGGAAACGGTTCTAGATCTGCAAGAGGCGAAGAGGCGATTGCGGCGGGAAATTGATGAACGTGCGGATTCTTGAGTCGGCACGCCGCGATCTCCGAGAAGGGTACAGATTCTACGAGCAGCAGGAGGAGGGAGTCGGGGATTACTTTCTGGACACCTTGTGGGCCGAGATCGAGTCTTTGCAGGTCTATGGCGGAATTCACCCGTCAGACTCGGTTACCACCGTATGCTATCGGCGAAATTTCCGTACGCGATCTATTACCGGATTGACCAGGGAGCGGTAGTGGTACGAGCGGTGCTCGATTGTCGTCGAGATCCCGCGTGGATTAAGGAACGGTTGAAGTAGAAGGACCTTCGTGAAAAGCGGCGCCGCAGCGCGCGCCTCCATGACGCTTCGCGTGGAAGTTCGGGAGAATGTGCAGTTGCACGCGGAAGTTCAAAAGGATCTACCTTCGTCGGACTTCCACTTTGGATCTGTGCTTCGCCCGAGACATTCGTCCGCAGGTCGTCTCCTACGCTACCCAGGGGAAGGAATAGCTTTAGGCAACTTCAACCGCACGGCACAAATCAGGGATACGACAATCGGTAAAAGACGCAGCCGGGGGTGGAGTTGACGGGGAAGGTCATTTGGTTGGTGGCGATGGAGTTGGGGACGTTCACCCAATTGGTGCTTAGGCCCACAGTAAGGGAATTGGTTTGAACCTGGAGACGCCAACCGGTGTGATCAGCGGGCCAGGAAAGGGTGAGCAGGCCACTGGAGATCGTCTTGGTCATCGCAACAGGAGTAATGCTCACGACTCGGAGCGTTCCATCCGTCGTAAGGCTGTTGGTATTCCAGGCGAGCCCCGGACCTGGGCTGGCGGGCGTGAGCGCAGCGAAAGCACCGCTGTAGCTGTTCGCGCTGTATAGTTTGAAAACACTCGAAGCGACAATGGCACCTGCCAGGTTGGACAGAATGAGCGTACCGCCGTAAGTGACGCTGGTCAGTCCGCGGACGAGATCGTTGGTGCGCGCGGCTGCGTTCAATTCCATGACCGCGACGCCCGAAAAAGTCAAAGAATTGTTAATGGTCAGCACGCCGATGGAAGTGCCCGGCGAAAGCGCGCCACCGGCGAGGATTGCGACCGCGCCCGCAATCGTGCCGGTGCCGCCAAGAGTACCGCCATTAACGGTTACGCCGCCGATACCGGTTCCCGAGCCTGCGGTGTTGTTTACGAGGAGTCTTCCCGCAGAAACCATAGTTCCGCCGGTGTAAGTACTGGCAGCATTAAGGCGCATCGTTCCCGGGCCGGACTTGACGAGCGCGCCGTTAATGACCGGGACATCCGCGGAGAAGTCCACTTCAGCCAAGCCGTTGGCGATGTTAAACGCTCGGGTTCCGCCTCCAAGATCGATCAAACCCGTGTTGCCGGTTCCTGAACCTTTTCCGATGGTTGCCGTAACGCCAGCGAACGGATTGAAAGTCATATTCCCACTCATCGCAATCCTCGCGGGCGTAGTGCTGTGGGGCATGAGGTTGATCGTGTTGAACGTGAGCGCACCGCCACCAAGCGTAAACACCCGCGTCGCGTCCACCTGAAGCGTGTGGACGCTGAGGTTTCCGCTGCCGCTCAGAGTGACCGGGCCCGAGAATTGTGCCGCGATCGGCGTCGAATCGGGAGAAGGCGTGTAGTTGATGGTGAGCGATCCATTCGTGATGTTCAGCGTCTCGCGGACGTAGAGCTTGCGGATGTTGTGCGTCCCGGAGCCGAGCGTGACCACAACGTTTGCACCGGGCCGGTCGAGGACAACGGTGTCGTCACTACCGGGCAATCGTGTGGCCGGCAGCGTTAACGAGCCCACGCGCGGAACCTGTCCGGGCCCCTGGACTGGCGCGACCGCTGCCAACCCGCTGTTCCAATTTGAGAGCGTTGTCCATTGCCCGTCGGCGTTGCTCACCCAAAGGGCGGGCACAAAAAAATCCTTTATGAATTCTATCCCGCCCTGCGCGACGTCTACGTCGATGTTCGCAGTGCCATTGGCATAGCCATTGAGGCGTGCTGTGCTGGCGTATTGCCAAAAGGTCCAGGGATGAGTCGCGTTTGGAGGGTCGTCCCACGGTCCGTAGATCGGAGTGTAGGAATCTTTGGGATGGCCGGTCTGAACTGGAATGGAATCCGGATCGCTCTGATTTGGCCAGCGCGCGCTCCACAGGACCGGAAACGCGCTCACGATGGACGCCTGAACGTAGTTGGCGTAATTGCCGTTGATATAGATCGCCGGGCGGATGCCCATCACCTCGTAGATACGATCGGAGAATTCGATGCAGAAGGCAGTCAATTGCGCCGAGGTGCGCTGGCTCTGTCCTGACTCCAGATCAAGGACAGGCAACAGGTGTCCGGGACGCATCCACGCGCCGGCCATTTCGATCATGTGGTTGGCTTCATCGATGCCGCTATTGGCAATGCCGCCGGAGTTCGTAGTGCTTGCAATAATTTCCGGCCGTATAAAGTGATAAGACCCGGCAAGCAAACCGGCACTGGTGGCGCGAGTAATATTCTGGACGAAATAGGGATCATCATACCGCTGCGAAAGCGTGTTCGATCCCTGTATGTTATTCGCGTCATTCTGGTTATAATAACCAGTGGTTCCGCCGCGGCTGGCCCGGATGAAAACGAAGTCCCTTCCATCTCCATATACCCCGCTGACCTGCTCGTTGGTGGCGCGCTTGAGAGTCGCCCAATTAGCCGTGGAAATGTTTCCTTGCCAGGCGGACACGTCAATTCCCAGAACCCGCTGCTGCGCCGATGCCGGTGCCCCCACGGCTAACATTACTGCCGCTGCGGCGAGCATCGTCATTCTGGTGTTCCAACCTCGCAGAGATAGCAAGCCTGCCCAAACGCAGTTTCGACAGAGGGGAGCTGGCTGCATGTAAGCGCTCAGCATATCGTTTGCAACGTCTCGCGACAAGAAAAAGCGTCCCACTCAGTCATCTCTCAGCATCGACGAACCACAATCGATTCACGAGTTCGTCATGGATAAACCAGGCGGTAAAAGACACAACCACCTGCGGGATCGAGGGTAAAAGTCATTTGATTGGTGGCGATGGAGTTGGGCACGTTGAACCAATTGTTACTCAGCCCCACAGAAATGGAGTTCGTTTGAGCCTGCAAGCGCCAGCCAGTGTGATCAGCGGGCCAGGAAAGGGTGAGCAAGCCGCCGGAAACGCTGTTGGCCATCGTAACGGGAGAGGTGCTGACGACGCGGAGGGTTCCATCTGTCGTAAGTGTGTTGGTATTCCAGACGAGCCCTGCGCCCGGGCTGGCGGGAGTGAGCGCCGCGAAAGCACCGTGGTAGCTGTTCGCGCTGAACAGCTTGAATGTGTTGGTACCGCTAATGGTCCCCGTCAAGTTGGACAGGACCAGCGTGCCTCCGTAAGTCACAGTGGTCAGTCCTCGAACAAAGTCGCTGATACCCGTGGCCGCGCTTAGTTCCATCACCGCGGCGCCGGAAAGAGTCAACGAATTGCTAATGGTCATCGCGCCAATGGAACTTCCGGGCGCAAAGCGGCCGGCAGATTGGACAGTCACAGGCCCTTTGATCACACCACTGCCGCTCAGCGTGCCGCCAGTGACTGTGACGGCGCTTGCGCCGATAGTTCCGTTTACAGCGAGGGTTCCCGCGCTGACGGTTGTCGCCCCGGTGTAAGTGTGCGTCCCGCTCAGCACCAGCCTGCCTGCCGCCTGCTTGGTCACGAGGCCAGATCCGCTAATCACGCCCGCGTAAGTGAGGTCTTCGACGCGATTAAATATAAGGGTTCCACGATTGGTCACGACGCTGCTGGCGATCGATCCCGGCTGGCCAGGACTTCCCTGGCCGATCATCAACATGCCCGAACTAATCGTTGTCAGGCCGATATAGGTATTATCGGACACGAGACGCACGACGGTGCTGGGAGAATTGGCAATGGTAATTCCGCCCGCGCCCGAGATGTTGTCGAAAAATGATTTGTCGGAGCCGCGGTTGAATCTGAGGGTCGCACCGGCGCTGATCTCGACAGATGATGGGCTGCCAAGGATGCCGGGCAACAGACCGAAGGAACCGCTGACACCGAGTTGGAGAGTGCCCTCGCGGATTCTGGTGCCGCCAGCCCATGTCGCGCTCGAGTTGTTCAGGATGAGAATGTCACGGCCCCACTTGGTCAGGGAGCCCGGCCCGGAGACGGCGCTGCCATCAAAGAATTGAATCCACGCACCGACATCGAGGCTGCCACCGCCGGGGCCGAGGACCAGATTGCGGTAAAAGGTGTAGCCGCCGGATTCGGAGCGGATTTGGCCTCCGCCTTGAATCAAGATCGCGAGCACTGCGCCATTGTTGTTGGTTTCGCTGCCCAGCTCGCCGCCGGTGGGCGTCACCTGGCCGGAAGTCTGAACGACGACCCCGTCTTGAATCGTGAGATTTGTTGCGCCAGCGGCCAGCACGCTGCCAAAGGGATTGATGCTGGCGATCTTATCGGTGCCGAGGATCAGCATGCCGCCATTTCCGCCCCTGCTCGTAACGCGAAGTGAACCCGCGCCACCCTGGAGCGAGCCGAACCAACTGAACACGTGTCCGTCGACGTCAATGATGGCGTCGCCGCGGTTCGTCGATGCATTCGTATTGATCTTGGTCCGCCGATTTTGACTGACCGCAAACGAGGCGCCGGCCTGAATTGTGGATTGATTGAGCTGGATGTCGGTAACGGTGTTGCGGGCAGTGTCGGGCAACGGTGCGCCCAGGCTTTCATCAGCCATGATGCGCAGAGTACCGCCGCCCTCGATTCGCCAGCCACCGGCAACGGTATTGGCGGTGTTGACATTGTTGGTGTTCGCCAGAATCAACGTGCCGGGGCCGAGCTTCACTATCGTGTTGGTTCCGGCAATGGTTGAACTGACGGTCGCAGTAACGCCCGTCTCCACATTCAAGATCGCCGCGCCGACCATAGTCAGCGTGCCAGAATTGACGGAGTAACCGGTTGTCCTGAAAGACAGGACGTTGGCCGAAACTGTCGAAGCCGTAATCGCACCAGCCGTTCCCCAAAAGATCCCATCACTTCCGTTGCTCCACACTTGAGGCGTGCCCAGCGAGGTGTCCCACCAGCGAGCGTCTGAGGAACTCCACGTCCCCGACCCGCCTAAATTCGCGCCCGTGGACGCACTGTTGCCAACAGTGGAACCGTCGGTATCCCAATACAGAACCGCCGCGCGTGCCGGGCCCGACAATGCCAGCAGGCCAAACGTCAGTAGCGCGGCGATCGGACGGAGCAGCGAGCAGCCATAGCAATTTGCCTGGGCAAAGGTCATCGTTTTGTGATGCTCCACGTTGGCCGGAATTTAGAGACAACGGAAGCCAATTGGTAACAAAGAGCATTGTAAACATCACGACTGCAGGCGGACCCCACAGAGCGTTCCAGCAAAGTTACCGAGAATTGTAGCGGGCTCGCGCGAATTCGAGGTCCGCAAGAGTATTGATGTTGAACAGCGGTTCGGACGCGAGCGGGATGAGTTGTGCCTTCGTGGTGGCGGCCAGAATGTGCAGGGAAAACTTACGTTGCGCGATCAGCCCTTCGACTTTCGGGAGGAGAATCTTCGGCAGGACCAAAGGGAATCCGGCCCTGTCATCGGCCGTCGCGAAAACCGGCCGTTCGCCATCGAATTGGCGAAGGAGGGAGCGCAACGATTTCGGTGAGACAAATGGCATGTCGCAAGCCAGGAACAGTACCGCGTCGTGACGTGTCGTCCGTAACGCTGAATAGATGCCGCCTAACGGGCCGCACCGGCCTATGAGGTCCTTGCGCAACACCCGCACTGGAAGACCAGACTGGCTCGCATTCGCCCGGACATGACCCAGCAGAGTGCGGCGCCCAAGCCGAAGTCGGGCTTTATCGCGGCCGATACGCGCGCTCAAGCCGCCCGCGAGGATGCAGATTTCAATGGCGCGCATTCCTCACAAATTTAAGGGCGCACGTGAGAAAGACCATGACATTAGCGCGAAAAGCTTTTAGCTTGGCTGGAATCCAAAGAGTGATAGCTTTGAAAATGTTGAGGTGATTTGTGGGCCAGCCGTTAAGAGTTTTACTGGTGGAAGATTCTGAAGACGACGCGTTGTTGCTTGCGTTGATGCTCAAACAAGGCGGTTACGATCTCACGTCAGAGCGCGTTGACACTCCCGAAAGCATGCGCGCCGCCCTCGATCGCCAGAGTTGGGACATGGTCGTTTCCGATTACGTCATGCCGCGCTTTAGCGGGTTGGCGGCGCTGCGGATTCTGCAGGAGAAGCAACTCGATTTGCCGTTTATTATCGTGTCGGGTCACATCGGCGAAGAGACCGCCGTCGCCGCGATGAAGGCCGGCGCGCACGATTATCTGATGAAGGATCGTTTGGCGCGCCTCGTCCCGGCGGTGGAAAGGGAATTGCGCGAAGCCGACGTCCGGCGCGCAAAGCATTTGGCGGAAGAGCGGCGGCGCGTCGCGGTGGAGCAATTGGGTCTGTCGGAAACGCGGTTTCGTCTCCTGGTGGACCAGGCGCCATTGAGCATGCAGGTCCTCAGTCCGGACGGAAAAACCGTCCAGGTGAATCATGCCTGGCAACGAATGTGGGGCCTGGAATTTGGAGAAGTGCAGGGGAAGGCGATTTCGGAGGTCAGCGAAGCGCTGGCTTCCGAGTTGGTCGGCTATATGCGGACGGCGTTTTCTGGTGAGATGGTCACGGTGCCACCATTGAAGTACGCGCCGCACAGGGGCGATTACGCGGGGCGCGAGCTTTGGACGCGGAGCATTATTTATCCGGTGAAGCATCCGGATGGGACCATCTGCGAAGTGGTGCTCATCCAGGAAGACATTACCGAGCGCAAGCAGGCCGAGGAAGCGCTGCGCAAAGCGCACGACGAACTGGAAATGCGCGTGAAGGAACGCACCGCCGATCTCGCCGATGCTTACCGCGAGTTGCAACAGGCTGTCGAGGAGCGCACGCGGCTCGAACATGAACTGCTGGAAATTACCGAGAAGGAACGGCACCGCCTTGGTTTGGATTTGCACGATGACCTCGGGCAACGGCTCACGGGCATGGCGCTGATGATGAAGGCATTGGAAGTGAAGCTCGCGAAGAAGAAGTTGCCCGAAGCTAGCGACGCAAAGAAATTGCACGCCCTGGTGGACCAGGCGATCAATCACGCGCATGGCCTGGCGCACGATCTGGCATCGCTCGATTCCCAGGAGGAAGACATCTCGCTCGCATTGAAGGCGCTCGCCAAACGCGCCAAGGAAATGTTCTTGATCGCCTGCCGCTTTCGCCGCTCTGGCGACAACGCGTCACTGCCGAGCACGACCGTGCGGCAATTGTACAAGATCGCACAGGAAGCGGTGACAAATGGCGTCAAACATGGGAAAGCAAAGGAAGTGCAATTGGCGCTGGCGAATTCCGGTGAACACCTCGTTATGACTGTAAAGAACGACGGGTTCCCTTTCCCGGACCTTAAAGACCAGAGCCCCGGAATGGGCCTGCGGATCATGCGCTATCGCGCCAACGTGATCGGCGCTTCACTCGATGTTCGCGCCAACGGCGGTGAAGGCACGGTCGTAACCTGCTCATTGCCGATCACTGCAGGCAACGGAGCTGCCGCCGTCCAGGAAAGTGCGGTCCGTGCCTAGGCTCTACTTCGTCGCTTGACCGGCCTGCCCAGGCTGGCCTGACTGCCCGGTAGCACCTTGCGGTTTGCTCTTGTCCCCGATACCGACCAGCTCGATGTCAAAGAGCAACGTCGCATTCGGTCCGATACCAGCTCTGGCGGCTCCCATTGCGCCATAGGCAAGATCCGACGGAATGAAAAGCTGCCATTTGGAGCCCACGGGCATCTGCAAGAGCGCTTCGGTCCAGCCTTTGATTACGCCTGTCACCGGAAAGCTCACCGGCTCGCCCTTCTTGTACGAGCTGTCGAACTCCGTCCCATCGAGCAACGTCCCACGATAATGAGTGGTGACCATGTCATTGGTGGTCGGCTTGGGACCGGTGCCTTGCGTGAGAACTTTGTATTGCAGCTCGGCATTCGTTCCGTTCGGCAGCTTCACTTGGAGTGTCTTGACGCCTTCCTTCTTCTTGTTTTCAGCCAGGAACGCTTCGCCTTCCTTCTTGTTCTTGTCCGAGGCCATCTTGGACTGCTCCTGCTGCTTGGCCATCATTTCCGTGCGATAGGCGTTCATCACTTCGCGCGATTCGTCGTCGGTGAGCGCCGTTTTGCCGCCGGCCAGTATGTCCCGTATGCCGGACGCCAGCGCATCCACATTCAAATCGAGGCTCTGCCGCTTGATATTGCGCCCGATATCCATGCCGATGCTGTAACTGACCTTGTCTTTCGTGTCTTTCAGCGGTGTATCGGCTGCCGACAACGTCATCGCCGCACCCATGCCCAACAATCCCAACAATAATCTTTTCATTCGTTTAAGCTTTCTAATCCCTGGCGGCGAAAATCACCACCGACCCCCAAACCTATCCCCCCATATCCATGCGTCAAGTGCATGGAATCGAGGGGGGAGGCAAGGGGAAATAAAATACCAAAGCACCCAAATACCCGTTGAAATCCCCAGAGATCGCCGGAAACCACGAATCGACAGGTATGATGCAAACCCCAACGACCAAAACCCAAACTCCAATCCCAATCTCCGGATTTTTTACAGAAAGGCTGGGAACGCACGAGCTACGGCCGGACAACGGCGCGATAGAATCGTTCGGCGTGCTGCGACAAGTTGGTTTCCGTCAGGTAGTAGTTCGTCACGGAAAGATTTGTGGCCAGCGGCAGCCATTGCGTCAGGTTGCTCGAAGTCTCCACGACCTGACGCTGTCCGGTTGTGCCGAACAGCGATAACTGCGCCTGGCTGTTCGTTCCAATTCCACTGAGGGTGAGAGCCAGTGAGAAGGGCGGAGGCGGCCCGACAGTCATCGTGAAAGCGTTCGTCACTCCAGGGCTGTTTTCACGATAGTCCCGCAGGCGAAGAGTGAAGCTGAACGTGTCGTTGGTGGCCGGTGTGCCGCTGAGCACGCCAGTGAACGGGTCGAGGACAACGCCGGGCGGGAGCGCGCCAGCCACAATGGTCCAATCGTAGAAGGGAATACCGCCGCTTGCGTTGAACGCGAATGTGAAGGGCAGTGTCGCCGTCGCGGTCGCCACTGGTTGGGTGCCAAGTGCGAGCGGCGCAAGAGCCGATGAACTCCGCAAGGCGTATCCCACTTCCTGCGCGCACAGCAAATCGAGTTTTGTGATGAGCCACCGTTTGCGTGGGATGCTGCCGTAATATTCATAACCAAACACACCCTGACCGCTCTCCGGGTCGATTGAGCCGTCGAGGTGATCGAAAGAGTTAATCGTCACCGGGCGGCCAAAGTAGTTCGTGACGGCAACGCTTCGAAAGGCGCCGGCAGTTTTGGCTGTGTTGAAACCCGGATGCGCCGGATTGAAGATCAGCGCGTGGCCAATCTCGTGATGGGCGATGGAATAGAAATCATTGGTCTCGTGGCCGAGATTACCCGTGACCAGCCAATCGTTGTCGTTCGTCAGCAACAGCCAGCCCCGCGTGTTGTAGTTGCCGTAAATCTCGGCTTCGAACCCCCCGGAGCGTTTGATCGTCAGCGGCACGTTGTTGCTGCGTTGCACCGGCCCGTTAAAATTTCCTTCCCCGCCCGAGCGATGCGTCGAGTTCGTGGTGCCATAAGCGTAAAGCTGGTAGCCACGATAGCTGTTCGTGTTGTTGAAATAGTAACCGCCGTTAAAATTGTTCGACCAGATGTAGGTGGTTTCTGTCCCGACCGTAACCACGTCGAGGTTCATGCCGCCGAAGAAGTAAGCCCAGTCCTCGGCTGCCTGTTTCACCAGCGCGCGGCGTGCGGCATTGGTGAAGAAGCCGGTGATATCCCGATCGAAATTGACTGTGACCAAAAAATCATTCGTGCGCGGCAAGTCCTGGTCAATGACGTGAATCGGCACCGTGTTCGTTTGCTCGTCGAAATTCGCGTCGGTGAAGACAATCGTGAGCGTGTAATCCTCGTCGAGGCTGTCACGGTCTGGAAAAATCGAGAGCCGCGCCGGCTCCCGCGCGGACGCATTCGCCAGATACACCGTTTTGACTGGTCCGCCAGTGCTCACGTTGCCCGGCGATTCGAAGTAAAGCCGGGCTCCATTGGCCGTCAGTGTCGCCCGGCCGGAGAGAACGGCGTTAGTGGGCGGCAGCACGAAAAATTTAATCAACGGGTTCGCCATGTAACCGTCGCGGTCCACGAGCGTGATGCCGCGCTGGTTCAGCGAGCGTCCGAAAATATCCTCCACGCGCGTCTGGGCGGGGCTAATGAGGCATGAGGTAAGACAGAGGAACGCGCACAAAAGCCATGGGTGCAATCTTTTCGGGAATCCGCAGCTCCGGGCTGGGGTTTTTTCAGCGCTCAACTGCTGCGCGGATGGATGCGCGGTCTGCGTGTCGTCTGCGGTTTGGCTGAGAACATTATGCGGAAAGCCTTCGGCCATGGTGAATCAGGGTTGGTTTCCATTGCATGAATGCCAGAGCCGCTCGCCTTCTGCAAGCTGAAGCTACCAACGAGCGACGGAGGAGGCATGGCGCATTCCCAATGGTAATTGGGTGAATAATTGTGGATATGGCAGGCAGAGTTGGGAAGGTCGGGCCACGGGAGTAAGTCGAGTCTGAATCAGAACCGCGCGATCCGGAGCGCAAGGCGGTTCCTTATCGCGTTAGCTATTTGAGGATTTCGACGGGAGCCACGGTTCGTCATTCAGGTGTCGCGAACTAAATTTTTATTGTCGGATTTCAGACACGGGCGGCTTCTACTAAGTGAAATGGCAACGACGGATTCTCGTGAGCTCCTGCATCAGTTCACATGCGAACATTGCGAGTCGGCATTTTCTGAACTCGTCCGCCGTCACATCGTTGTGGTCTATTCCGCCGCCCTTCGCATACTCAACGGCGACACTCACCTGGCCCAGGACGTCTCGCAATTGGTGTTTTCCGACCTCGCGCGCAAGGCCGGCTCACTTCCCTCGAACGTTGTCCTTCCGGCGTGGTTGCATCGCCACGCCACCTTCCGCGCCTGCGAGCTTTTGCGGGTCGAACGCCGCAGGCGTACTCGCGAACAAACTGCTATCGAAATGAACTCTCTCCATGAAGCCGCGGATGACGCGTGGTCCGACCTCGCGCCTGCGCTGGACGACGCCGTCTCGCGCCTCAACACGCGCGATCGCGAAGCAATCGTTCTCCGCTTCTTCGAACGGCACGACCTGCGTTCGATCGGCGCTGTCCTCGGCATCAGTGAAGACGCGGCGCAGAAGCGGATCTCCCGCGCGCTGGAAAAGCTGCACCGGATTCTCCTGAAACGCGCCACCACCCTTTCCCTCGGCAGTCTTACTGCGCTGCTCGGTGCACACACAATCGCAGCCGCCCCTGTGGGCCTCGCGGCGGCTGTGAGTACTTCGGCTCTGGCGCCGGTCGCTGGCGCGACCGGCCTCTCTCTCACCCTGTTGAATCTTATGACTATGACCAAACTCAAAATCGGCGCTGTTAGCGCCATCATCATCGCTGCCGTCGTCACTCCACTTGTGATTCACAACCAATCCCAGCTCCGACGCCCGAGGCGCGAACTCGCTGCCAGGCAGCCGCCGACTGTCGAAAGCCAAACCCGTGTGGCCAATCCATCGCTGCCGGATAACGAACACCGGGAACTTCTGCGTTTGCGCGGAGAAGTCGCGCTCTTGCGCAAGGACAGCCAGGAACTGGCGCGCCTGCGCTCTCAACGCAACGCCACTCCTGCGGCAAGCGATGAAGCTGGCCCGGCGCCGCTCGCTGCCGACTCCTGGGCCGATGTAGGCTTGCAAAGTCCAGATGCGGCCCTGCAAACCTTCCTCTGGGCTGCCCGCCATGACGATGCCGAGTTCGTCCGCAAACTCATCCGCTGGAAAAAAGACGACTCCGTGCCGGACTTTGACGGCCTCGAGGAGATCGTAGCCTCGCTGATCCCTGCCACGATCAGTTACGCGCGCAAACTCGAATCCATCCGTATGCTGTCGCGCCCGGAAATCGACGGCGAAACCGCTCGCATGAGAGTGGAATTCGCTCCCGGCGCGGGAAAAGCGCCGAAGCAACAGGACCTTTTGTTCGTGAAGGAAGAGAGCGACTGGAAACCAGTGTTCTCGGTTTGGTCACCTGAAAAAGGTTCAATCCAGGGCGCGCTCGCAGCACCTCCATCGCTTTAAGTGTGACCGATTCGAAGGCGATGCTCCGGTCACTACTTGTTGGCCGGTTCCTTCGCCTTGCGCGGATCATCTGCGGGATTCAGATATTCGATTTTCCAGGGACCGACTCCGTGAAGCTGAATCACAGTCTCGCCCTTCACCCACACAAAATGTTTCATGCCAGCGGGCCAAAAGCCGAATGTTCCAGCGGGCATTTCCTGCGTCGCGCTCTTGTCAAACTTCTCGCCCATTCCGAAGTTGAACGTCCCGCTAAGGACGGTGACATGCTCAGTCCCCGGGTGAATGTGTGGAGGAATCTTGTAGCCGTCCGGCACCCGGATACGCATCGTGAAGAATCCCTCTTTCGTCGGGTCGCCTTCCAGAATCGCAAACTCCGCTCCGGTCGGAATCGACGGCGGACCTTTCTGCCATTTGATCTCACTTGGACGGTGAATGGCATGAGCCTCGCCTTGTTTTCCCGTAGCCTGATGTTTTTCCTGGGCCGCTGCGCCGTTCACCAGCGCGACAGCAAGAATGGCAATGATCGATGCTGAATTCATGCCGTCATCCATACTATCTCTGTCGCATTCCCGTCAACCCGTCAGCACCACTGCGCCGGGGCCGCAACGTGAATAGTAAAGGGGTCACAAGTGGACAAAATGGTATTTGACGATTTCGACGGGAGCCACGGATTCACACACGATTTGATGACGCAGGGAAGCATGAACGGTAAAAGACGTTCGTCTGAGAAAGTGTACATTGTTCAGGACCGACCCCTTTTCGACCCCTTTTCTTTTGCCCCTTTTTGGACAATCACGCGCGTTTACACTAACGCGTACGGTGGTTTCTCTCCAATCCGTTTAAATTTCCACCTCTTGAAATTTATGAAATCTGGATCGAGGTATACAGAACCATCTCGCAGTTTTGTCGTTCCAACCAAGGTTGTATTGTAGGTTTCTGTTCGTCTACTCCCCGTAGTCGCGTTCACTTTACTGCCAACATACGTCCAATCCGGGTGCGAATGCGTGTGCCCGTTTAGCACCGCGCACATGATGTGCACGAATTTGATGTGACACGTCTCGCGATCGATTCGATAACAAGCGACCATGTGCCAACCCGAATGTCCGTTATGACTTTCCCCGCCCTTTCCCACTTGGATTGTCGACTTGACCTCCAACCCTGCGGGTTTGCCGTCTTCCATCACTTGCGCGTTGATAAGGTCAGGGTATGCTTGATGCGAGTTGTGCTTGTACGCTGAATGATCATGAAGCGCGTCACAGAAAATATTCGAGATAAGCCCGCTAAAGTTATTCCCTTGAATATAGTCATACAGCGCCTTCCCGCCATTTGATAACAAATTGCTGTTTATCACGGCTATGATCCGCTGCGCAGCGTTCATCGCCTGTTCGAGATGGGGCACCTTGAGACCCGGGGGCAACGGCACACGGGACCGAAAACATTCCTTATTCGCGGTCGGGATAGCAGCAGTTTTTTCCTCCGCGAAAGCTCCAGATACCAATTGCTGCAGCGGGCATCCCAAGGCTTTCCCAAGTGATTCCAAGATGTCGATCGAGAAATTTTCCCGCCCGTTTTCAAGACCGGAAAGATACTGGTAGGTTATCCCGGTTTTCCGCGCCAGTTGCTCTTGGGTCAATTCTCGTTGCTCCCGCAGCTTACGGATAAACCGACCGAGAACAACTTTGGCGTCCATTTCACCTTTAGTTGATACCCAATTTACGCTTGCCTGTCTTTCGCCTATAGTTGAAACTCGCTTCGATGTATCGCTTGGAGCGAGTTGACTGTTTCGAGTGGCTACAAAACTGCCCGCCAACCTCGATTCACGCCGTCTGCACGGACCCGCCGTACGGCATTCTCGAATTTACCGAAAAGGAACTCACCAAAATGCGAATAGGACGGGGCGGTGTTTGGCGACTGCCTCCTAAAGTCGGTGGTAGTCAGCGCGATCCTTTGCCCCGGTTCACGGTCCTTACGGATACCCAAAAACAGCATCTCCGCGATTATTTTTCTGAATGGGCACGTCTCGTGATAAGAGTGTTGGTGCCTGGGGGCCATGCGTGTGTAGCCGGTCATCCGATTCTGCAGTACCACGTGCAAGGCGCCCTCGCTGATGCCGGCTTTGAAGTTCGCCCGGCGATTATGCGGTTGTACTACAGCTTTCGCGGCGGTGATCGTCCTAAAAATGCGGAATCGGAATTCCCGGACGTTTGCGTAAGTCCAAAAGGGGCTTACGAGCCTTGGATGCTCTTCCGTAAGCCGATTGAGAGCCAAACTGTGGCTGAAAACCTGCGCCGGTGGAATGCCGGGGCGCTTCGTAGACCTTCGACTGACAAGCCTCTCCCAGACGTCATCGCCAGCGGTCGTACTCCCAAGCGCGAGGAGGCCATATCAAATCACCCATGCCTGAAGCCCCAACACTTCATGCGTCTCATGGTTCGCGCGCTACTACCTCTCGGCAAAGGAACCATTCTTGACCCCTTTATGGGGTCCGGCTCCACGATTGCCGCGGCCAAAGCCATAGGATACGAGTCAGTCGGCTTGGAACTCGATACGCAGTATTTCCATTTGGCTGAAAAAGCGATTCCTCGACTTGCCGCACTTTACCCCCATTTCAAAGGCGAGCAAATCGACGTGGAACTCAACGGCACCGTGGAAATGGTGGAGGACGAAGCACAACTTGACTTGGTTTTAGCTGAGCCACGAACTCATTACGGCAAGAAGGCGCACCACTAGATGCCGAGTTGGTTGCCATACGTCATCACATCAGTCGTTAGTCTAATTGTCGGCTACATCGCACACGTTCTCGTCGTCGGAGTCCGGCCACGGGTCAGTCGACTGGAGTTCGGTTTTTTCTTCCGTCTCTCTGCTCAGGGCTGACCTGGGGCCAGTACCACCCGGAAACCGAAGTCGTAAGCGCTGGTGTCTGGGCGGCTGCTTACGCGGTTGGCTGACCGGCAGCTCTCCCCGTCATATTCGTCCCAATAGCAACTACGGATCACGCGGCGGGAATAGCCCGCATCAGAGCCCTGCGGGTCAACAGCAATCCCGCCGGGATAAAAACCGTACCAGTCCTGACACCATTCCTCGACATTTCCATACATGTCATACAATCCCCACGGGTTGGGCAACTTCTGGCCCACTGGATGCGTGGTCCGATCGCTGTTTTCTCCAACCCACGCGTAGTTGGTCAGATTGGTATAGCCCGGGTCATCCCCGTAACTGAACCGCCGATCTGAAGTCCACGCGCGGCACGCATACTCCCACTCCGCCTCCGTCGGCAACCGATAGACGCTGTTGGGTGCAATCCGCCCCGCCGCGCGCTCCCGTTGCGTGAGCGCCGCACAGTAGTTCGTGGCGTCAAACCAACTCACCGTCTCCACGGGCCGAGCGAGGTCGACACCGAAATCAGTGTCCACGTCGTCCGCAGGCCAATCCTGGCGAACTCCATTGAAAAAGCTCGGGTTGCTACCCATCACCGCCTGATATTCGCCCTGCGTCACTTCATATTTCCCCATCCAAAACCCCCGGCTGATGATCACCGCCGTCTGCGGACCTTCTTCGAGCTCCCGGCCCACTTCATTCAGTGGGCTGCCCATGCGGAACGTGCCCGGTGGGATGAACACCATGTTCGTCGGCGCCGCAAACGCAACCGCTCGATAGAACCGCCGACCCGTCGCGGGGGCGGACTTGTCAGTCCACAGCCAGGGGCTGGCGGGCAGTTGCAGGAACTCCAGGCACCGCCAGGCGGTTGGAGTGTTGGTTTGGGCAAGGTCCGTGACGTATTGAATCTGGTAAACGGCGCCAACCGCGCCCGTAATGCTTAGACCAGCATACAGTTGGATGTTGAGCACCGGTGGCGTTTGGGCCGAGGATTGCGGCCCCAGCGCCCAAACGGTGACGTACAGGGGGAGGTATAGAAGGGATTTGGGGAAGAGCGTCTTCATAGATCGGTTGTTACGGCTGTGCCTGACGGACGCACACGGTCGCGCCGGACTGATAGTCGAGTTGGATTTCTCATGCCATCGGTCGGCTTTTCATAAGGCAATTCCTGAGTCATTCTTTACATCAGGATAAAGGCTGCTTTGTTACAAAGCTTCCACCAATGTGACTCTGCGGAAGGAGCGGAAATGTCCGTGTCTGAACCAGGCTGCAGCTACGGCATGTCGTGGGAGATTTGGGCTCCCTTGTCCGCGAGCAAATCGATCAACAGTTTCACGATTTGGGAAACCTTGCCGCGTTGCCACACCAGAAACATGTCCCATTGCATTTTATCGTCTCGCAGCGGTCTGAATACGACCCCGGGGACGGCTGTTTTGGTGAGGTACTGAGGTTGGATAGTAACGACACGTTCTGAAACGAGGCGCGAGAGACCCTCCGTCAGGCTTGAGGTGCCTCGTCTGAAACGAGGGCGAAAACCTGCCCGTCGGCAATGTTTGGTAATCCATCCGTCGTATCCCGGGACGAGTTCTTCGGATGCACTGAGAATCTCCTCATTGCGAAGATCCTTTAATCGAAGGGAATCATTTTTCGCGAGGGGGTGTTCCTCCGCCATTCCAACAAATACGGGATAAGCAGTCAGGCGGCGGGTATAGAATTCGCGCGACAGCAATGCTCCGGATGGACCAATAAGTCCAATATCGATCTTTCCATTGCGCAGGGCTTCGATCTGTTCGGCGGGGGTGAGATCAAAAAGCGCCACGTTCGCGTCGGGGCGGGCGCGGCGCATAGTGGCGAGCACTGGATTGAGAAATTCAGTCGTTGCGGAAAGCAGGTATCCGACGCGCACGGTCCCGCTTCGGCCCGCGGCGATCTCGCGCGCCGTGGCGGCGATGGAATCGAAACTCGCGACGACAGGGCGCATGTTCTCCAAAAGAAATTGCCCGGCAGCGGTAAGAGCAACGCCAGCGGTCGAACGCTCGAACACCTTGCCACCAAGTTCATTCTCCAGGGTTTGAATCTGGCGCGTCAGCGTCGACTGGGAAATATGAAGCTGCTCGGCCGCGCGGTTGAGACTGCCTGCCTTGACGACCACGAAAAACGACCGGACAAAGTCGATGTTCATGCGCGAACGACCATATGCGCTTTCTGCATACCGGCAAGCTATTCACTGCATTATTCGGGCGGATCGACGCGAGCTAACCTCTCAATCGTGAAGAGTACGAAACAGTTTCACTCGTCGAGTGAGAAAGCCGGAACCGGTAGCCAGGTTGGGTTCCTCAACGTGGTCAATTGTCATTCAACATCAAACATCAAGCGAAAGTAACGCCTATGAAAAGCACATCGATAAGCAACCCGAGCAATTCAAAAGCCGGCCTGGGAGCTCTGCTCACACCTGAAAATAGCTTGCTGATCCTGATCGATCATCAACCATTCCAATTCGCAGGGCTTCGCAGTCACGATACCCAATCGATAATCAATAATGTCGTTGGGTTAGCCAAATCCGCGAAGGCCTTCGGTGTGCCGACGCTGCTGACCACCGTCCTCGAGAGACAGGGAGGCTACATTCTCAAGCCACTTCAGGACGTCTTTCCGGAGCAGAAGCCAATCGACCGCACGTTCATCAACACCTGGGAGGATGCTCGCGTCGTGGACTGGGTCAAAAAGTCGGGCAGAAAGAAGATTGTCATGGCCGCGCTGTGGACGGAGATATGTCTTGCGATGCCAGCGATACAGGCGCTCGGCGAAGGTTATGAGGTCTATATTGTTACTGACGCCTCTGGCGGGGTCAGCCTCGAAGCGCACGAGATGGCGATTCAACGGATGGTTCAGGCCGGCGCCGTGCCGATCACCTGGATGGTTTTTGGCGCCGAGCTCCAAAGGGATTGGGCGCGGACGAACACTGCACCGGCCGTTGCGCAAATGCTTGTCGAGCATGCCGGCGTCGTCGGGACGACGTTTATGTGGGAGCAACAGCTCCTTGCCACGCCACCAGCGGAAAAAAAGACCGTCGCGGCGTAATAGTTTTGTCTCAACAACAAAAGGAAATTCTTATGAAAATTGGAATCATTGGCACCGGTGGTATTGGCCAGGCCCTGGCACATCACATTGCGAAAGCCGGCTACGAAATCATTGTCAGTAACAGCCGCGGTCCGGAATCGCTGGCCGCATTAGTGGGAAAGCTCGGACCCCGCGCCACAGCCGGTACGCGACAGGAAGCGGCGAAGGCAGAGGTGGTTGTGTTGGCCGTGCCATGGGAGCATGTGCGTGCGGCACTGTCGGATTTGCCTGCATGGAACGGTCGCATCCTGATGGACGCCACGAATCCGATCATCGAACCGGACTTTCGCGTGGCCGACCTGAAGGGCAGCACGTCAAGTGAGATTGTGGCATCGCTGGCTCCGGGCGCTCGCGTCGTTAAGGTCGCCAACACCTTGCTGCGCGCGGTGCTGGCGGCCGATCCGGACGAGGCAGGAGGACATCGGGTTCTGTTCATGTCAGGAGACGACGCAGCGGCCAAAGGGGAAGTGAACGGCATCCTTGGCAAGGTTGGATTCGCCACCATCGATCTCGGCGGATTGGCGAGCGGCGGAAAACTGCAACAGTTTCCTGGAGGACCGTTGCCGACGCTGAACCTCATCAAACTCGACTGAAATCGAATCACTCTAAGTAAGAATATGAAAAAATTATTACGCATCCATCGAAGTTCAGAAGTGCATTGGGTCGGCAACGGCTTTCCTGTGCGCTCAGTGTTCAACTACAACGGGCTGGGTCGCGAATTGAGTCCGTTCCTGCTGCTTGATTACGGAGCACCGTATGAGTTTCCTCCCGGCAACGAGAAGCGCGGTGTGGGGGGACATCCACACAAGGGATTTGAAACGGTGACCGTCGCCTATCAAGGCGAGTTGGAACATCGGGACTCCAGCGGGGGTGGCGGCAAAATCGGCGCGGGCGACGTGCAATGGATGACCGCCGGCAAAGGCATTGTCCACGAAGAATTTCATTCGCAAGAGTTCGCGCGCAAAGGTGGCACGCTGCAAATGGTTCAGCTTTGGGTGAACCTGCGCGCGAAGGACAAAAGTGCGCCACCGCGCTACCAGACTTTGCTCAAGGGCGAGATCCCCAATGTGCTGTTACCCGATGGAGCCGGAATCGTGCGGGTGATCGCAGGCGATTATGACGGACACAAAGGCGTGGCAAAAACGTTCACTCCGATCAATCTGTGGGATGTGACTCTGCAGGCTGGCTCGTCAGCGAAATTGCCGGTGGTCAACGGCCATACGAGCACGTTCCTCGTGTTGAGTGGCGAAGCGCTCGCCAACGGTGAGAGCGCAGCGAGAAAAGGAGATCTGGCCATCTTCGCCCGGAGTGGCGACAGCATCACAGTGAAGGCGAAAGCGGACGCGAAGCTCCTGGTAATGGACGGCGAACCCATCGCTGAGCCGGTGTTCGGCCAGGGTCCGTTCGTGATGAACAGCCGCGCAGAAATACAGCAAGCGTTCGAGGAGTATCAGCTTGGACACATGGGCGAACTCGTTTAATGCGAACGTGGAACACAAGGCGCGGCGGCGTGCGGCTTGCCCTGTGACGCCCTGGCAAACGGGGGCGGATGGCGTCTTGACGGTGGGCGGCATGGTTGGGTTCTACAAATATGGCGCTCCTAGCGGAGCTTCGGAGTTGGTTCGGAGGGGCGGCGGTTCTACAAATATGGCGCTGCTACGCAGCTATTCCGGGCGGAAGTAATCAGTGATCAGTCCAAGCGAGTAATCAGATTACGATTAAGATTAAGATTGAGATTAAGATATTTTAGTGAGTGGCGGGCAAGACAGGTGTCCAGTTTTGTACTGAAGATTCCAGTTCTGGAAAGAAAGTTGCCAGCCCCACACGCAGGCCGGTCAGAAAGTGAGAAAGTGAGCAGGCGAGAAAATACGTAAACGGGCTGCCAGAGTACCAGTCTGTCCCTCACCCTAACCCTCTCCCCGAGGGAGAGGGACGGCTTGTGGCCGTCGAACCGGCACAGGTTGGCATCGATTGTGCGTTCATCCCAATTCAACCTGCCATGCAGTCGCGACAGCTAGCTGACTCGGGAGTTTTTGTACACGAAGTCGGTTGTACGCGGGGCGGTTTTCTTCAGAATTTCGAGTTCCGGGTTCGCTCCGTCGCAGTCCTGTTTCTTTATGGTGGGCTGCTGGTCGGCGCGGCGGCGCAAGGGGCGGTGATCACGCGCGGGCCGTATTTGCAGCGGGCGAGTTCGAGCAATATTGTGGTGCGCTGGCGCACGGACACGGCCACGAGCAGTCGCGTGCAATACGGCACGAACATCGCAAACCTGAACCTCAAGAGGGACGTGACGGCGAATGTGGTCAACCACGAAGTCGTGCTGTCCGGCCTGGCGAGCGGCACGCGATATTACTACACTGTGGGCTATACCGTGGGCAGCATCAGCACGGTATTGGCGCGGACCAACACTGGCCAGTATTTCCTCACGCACCCGGTGCCCGGCGCGACGAAGCCGATGCGCGTGTGGGTGATTGGCGACGCCGGGACCGGCACGGCGAACCAGTTGGCGGTGCGGAACGCATTTTACACTTACAACGGCACCCGAGACGTGAACGTGTGGCTGCAACTTGGCGACAATGCCTACACCAGCGGTACGGATGCCGAGTACCAGAAGGCCGTGTTCAACGTGTACTCCAACCAACTGCGGCGGACGGTGACGTGGCCCACGGTCGGCAATCACGACACGGCGCAATCTACATCCTTCGTGAACACGTATCCGTACTTCAGCATATTCACGCTGCCGACGGCAGGTGAATGCGGTGGTGTGGCGAGTGGCACGGAGCATTATTATTCCTTCGACCACGGCATGGTGCATTTCATCTGCCTGGACTCGATGACCGCGTCGCGCGCGGCGAACGGCGCGATGGCAACGTGGCTGCGGAACGATCTGGCCGCCACGACCGGCCATTGGATCATCGCTTACTGGCACCATCCTCCGTACTCGAAGGGGTCGCACAATTCCGACAGCGAGATCGAACTGGTGCAGATGCGCGAGAATATCCTGCCGATTCTCGAAGCGGGTGGGGTGGACCTGGTGCTTTGCGGCCACAGCCATTCGTACGAACGGAGCCTGCTCATCAGCCGCCACTACGGTCTGTCCACCACGTTTGCAAGCAGCAACATCGTGCAGAGCGGAAGCGGACGCGGCACCAACGCTTATGTGAAAGGCAGCGATGCCTATGGCGGCACCGTGTATGCAGTCGCCGGGTCCTCGGGCCAAACCAGTGGCGGCACGCTCAATCATCCGGCGATGTACATTTCGCTGAACAATCTGGGCTCGATGGTCCTGGACATTACGAGTAATCGGCTCGACGCGGTGTTCCTGCGCGAGACGGGCGCGACTAATGACTGGTTCACGTTGCGGAAGGATTACCTGCCGGTGCCGGTGATGTTCACGCGCGCGGCATTCACGAATGGCAAGCTGACGCTGGCGGGAACGGGGCCGAGTGGCCAGAGCTACCGGGTGTGGGCGACGACGGACATGAGGCTTCCCGCAACCAACTGGTCGGTGATCGGCACCGGCACGTTCAACGGCGGGGTGTTCACTTTCACCGACTCACAGAGCAGGAATTTCGCGGCGCGCTTTTACCGCGTGACGGCGCCTTAGAATCGGTCCGGGATAAGATGATTAAGATCAGGATTATGTGCTATCGCAATATCTGAATCCGGTAGAAGCGATGCAGAAAGTTAGTGAATGTATTGTCGGCGGCGGATGCTGTGGCATTGCTGGCGGTGATCCCGGACAGGAGATTGCTCCACGTCTGCAGACTGAGGTCATTTTTGAATTGCACCTGATAGATTTTCCCGCTGACGCTATTCCAGGAGATGGTAGCAAGATTCGAGTTGATGGAAATGGTGGCGTAGGTATGAACCGGAATCGATGCGGGATCAGCCGGATCAGATTGGAAATCCACTTCATCGCGGTCAAAAAAACCGTCGCCGTCCCGATCCAGCCCGATTCGCCGGCCCATTCCTTCGGGAACAATGGTGCAGGTCAACTCGTTGCCGACTGCGGCCAAGGCCCGCAAATCGTCAGGTGAGATGGTTTCGCCCAACCGGTCCGATTGAAATCGACCGCTCGAAGGCATATACAGCCAACCACGCGGGAAGCCTTCCTTAGGGCCTTTGACAACCAGTTCTACCCGGCTGGTCGAAGAGTTCGCGAGGGCGAGCATCTCGTTAATTCGGGCGAGCGGGGCGGAATTGGTCATCGTCACTTGTTTCCCGACGGCTGCGGGCACGTCCTTGCTCGGCGGACCAATCGCGCCAGACGGTGCCTCGATTATTTCGGGGGTTGCCAGTGGAAGATCGGATCCCGACATGGAAATCAGGAACGCGATGATGTTGGCGGTTTGCTGGTCATCGGTGGCGCTACCTGGGAAGGCGTTTTGGAGAAATCGCGTGAGCGTGTCAGCATTTCCGTGATGCGTGAAACCAAAACCGGCCCGGCTCGAAGTGGAATCAAAATCCAGCCCTGTTTTTTCAAAAAGACCGCGCAATTGTGAAGGTTTCATGAGAATTCCACCACCGAGGCGGCCCCGGAAGAGCAGCTCAAGGTGATGCTCGCCATCAGGCCCGGGCGACAGCTCGGATTCGTCTCTGCCAATGCCTGCGGGAATATCTCTCGCAAGGCCTGATGGAAAAGTGTGGCATGTCAAACACTGGCCGAGCCCCGGCCGGGCAACGTTCGTCATACCTGTGAACGCGTTTCCGTTCGGGAGTTGCGCGCCTTTTGGCAGAACGCCGCGCCCGATGGAGCGGTGGCCGGGCAGTGACACGTTCGTGGAAAGCGTGTTGTCAAAATTCCGGAACGGATTGGGGGGAAAATGAATCGTCGCAAGAAAATCCTTAAACTCCTTCAATTCGTTGGTGGTCAAAGCGGTTGCTGCGGCCTGCAGATTAGTAAAGGTCTGATTAAACTCCTTCAAGCTGGCGCGATCGCCGCGCCAGTGAAGGGGCTCGTGCCCGATAATATCCTGCAGCGTAATGGTAACCATCGGGCCTTTCATCGGGTGAAAGGCGAAGACGGCGATGTTAGTAGCCTGGACGATGGAACCGGCGGGATTACCAAGGTCCCAGGCCAGCCGGTCCATGCGCGCGTCCACATGACACGAGCCGCATGCGGCATGACCTAAACCCGAGGTTTTGTGAGTATCGTAAAGGTGCTTGCGCCCGGTTTTAATCACGGTCGGCGTCGGATCGAATAACGGTATCGTCGCGACCACGGTCTCAGAGGAAGTGTCCACGACGGAGATGCTGGCGGAAAAGCGATTGAACACGTAGAGGCGATGGCGGGGTTCATCGACCGCGAGACCCGTTGGCCCATCGCCCAGGGTGAGTGGGAGAGATCCAATGCGATTACCATTGGCATCGATGATGACGAGGTTGCTCGACCCCATGCCTGCGACGTAGCCGCGCGTGCCGCTGGAATTCCACATGATCCCGCGCGGATCGCCGATCGATTTATTTCGTTCTGATTCCAGGAGAGTGCGGGTGAGATAGTCCAGGTGGGGATTGAGGTCTTTGTTCGTGCTTGTCAGCGTCGAAGGATCGACGAAAGCGAGTTGAACCCGGAGGAACGTTCCATTGAGATTAGGCTCAAAGCGAATTTCATTTAACGCGTCGGTTCCAACCACGGCAATTTGGCCGGAGGCAGGGTTGATCGCGATGTCCATGCAGATGTTCATTAATCCTGTGGCATAGCTGACTGCCAGAGTCGCAGTATCAATGACGGCTACATCGTGGTCGGGCATGTCCCACCCGATTCGCCTGCCGGACAAAGCGGCATTGGGGCCGGACACAAACTCTGTCCAATCGCCGTTGTTGTCATCCATCCAACGCCCGGCGGCGTTCTTTTTGACGATGTGCGAAACTCGGGGCGGCGGAAAATTCGTCGGGATGTCGGGATTGATGGTCGGACTGAAATCACTGCCGTGGTTGGGCGGCGGATTCCTGCCGCCATACGGACCGTTGGTATAATTGACAACGCTGGGTCCAATGTCGTTTGTAATCGCGGCTCCGAGTATGGTTGAGGCATTGCCAGACTCCAAAATGGCAACATAAACTTTGCTTCCATCCGGACTGGCGGCCGTCGCCTTTGGGCGCTCACCATCAATGGGTACTTGCGCGGTCACGACACGAGTTTCGGGATCAAAAACCTGGATCGTGTTCGGCATTGAGCAGGATACAAACGCCCGCTGCGGAGAGCCGGCGAACACGACGTCAGCCGGAGTGTCCAGGGTGTTGAGGGTGGCGACTATTCTCCTGGCGCCGGGATCCACGATACTCACCGAGTCGGAGATATAGTTGACCACCCACACTTCATTGCTGGTGCGCCACCGTACTGAAACTGGATCCAACCCTACCGGCACGCTTCCAATTGAGACGGGGATGCCGCCAGCAACATCGAAAAGCTCCAGGCGGTTGTCCGGCAGATTACAAACTGCCAGGCGCCGGCCATCCGGGCTCAATGAGATCGGATGAACGGGCGCGGTTTCCCAGTTCACAAAGTCAGCAGGATCAGCCGGCACAATCGTTACATCATCCAACGTCAACCGGCCGCCAGTCTCCGGGAGGTTGACCTGCAGGTATGTGACATTCTCAAAACCCGCGGACAACGTCACCACACCGGCCGTGCCGTTAGTAATCCTTTTCAAGCCGAAAGCGGACCTGATCACCGGAGAACCGGAAGCGGGGACGACCAGATTGAAACTGCGCAGGGAAAAGAATCTGCCTCCCATCGAAATGGAGTACGCTGTGCCATTCGAGGAGGTGAGCTCGGCTGCCGTAGTACCGTTTTGAGGGTTAAGCGTGGTGAAAAAGACAGCCGCACCGTCCCTTCCCGCGAAGGTGATCCCGTCCTCGGTGTAGCTGGAAAAAGCGGCGGACGTCGGGAGCACATCGAAGGTCAGCGTCTTCTGACCTTGCGCCGCGCAATGCGCGCCGGTGGCCACCAGCAGCCCGAGAAGGCACGCTTTCGGTGGTGTTGGTAACATAATTCCGCTTTTCGTTTATAAAGGCTCTTCGGGAAACCGGGAAGGCTAATTATCCGTGTGTTGGTTGAGGGTTGAGGGCGAGAAGGTAAAGCTTAAGGCTAAGGTGGAAGGTTACGGCAAGGTAATCAGGAGCCGGTATTCAGCTGCAATAGGACCAAGAGGACGAATTGGACGAACGGACGGCGCGCGTAAAGCGTTCTCCGTCCGGGCTGAGATGATTAAGATTACGATTACGATTAGGATTGAGACATTTAGCGAGTGGCTGAGGGGCGATTGGTCATTTGAGGGGCGCGGATGCGTTCGAGTTCGCGGTCGGTGGCGCGACGGCGGGCGGCAAGGAGTCCGCTTTCGCGGGCGGCGGGTTGGACGATGTCGATTTTCCAATTTCCGTTTTCCTGCACGAGGCGGATTTCCAACGGCATGTTGTTGAGTTTTGTCGTTACGGGTCCGGGAACGGAATTGCCACCTGCGGGCTCGACGGGGTTCGCCCCTCCAGACTGTCTGCGGGAGGCGAGGACCAGAGCGTGGGTGCCTTTGACGTTTTGCAGTTTCGCTGAGCCGGGCACGACGGACCGGAAACGGTTCGCGTATCGCGATTTGCAGTAAAGGTTCTCAGGTGTGTAGTCGTCCGCGTAGGAAGGATCGCGTTTGGTCGCCTGGGCGGATTCGGCGCGAATTTTTTCCTGCGATGGGCCGGAGAAATATTTCCAGGCCTTGGCGCAATTCTCGCGACTGACTTCGTTGAGGAATTTGTTCGCGACTTGTTCGGGGCTGTCCGGGCCGCGCTGGCAGCCTGTTTGCAGGCAGGCGCAGATAAGCAGAATCGGCATCCAATGACAGCGCGTCATATCTGCATCTTCGGTTGTTTGGGGGAAAAACTGTAAGGGGCGTGGGGAAGTAATCAGTAATCAGTGGCGATCAGTGGCCAGTAATCAGTAACGGACGCGAGCGGCGTCGCGTCCCTACCACTACTGAGGCGATCGGCGGAGGGTGATTAAGATTACGATTAAGCAGTCGAGCGGGGGAGGGCCAGGTAAAAGGTGGCGCCGGAGTTGGGTTTGGCTTCGGCCCAGATGCGGCCGCCCTGTCGCAAGGCCATTCGTCGGACGTGAGCGAGACCAACGCCATTCCCTTCAAAGCGGGTGTCGGAGTGCAGTCGCTGGAACAATCCGAAAAGGCGATCAGCGTATTGCATGTCGAAGCCGATGCCGTTGTCCTGGATTTGAAGAAGGACTTCGTCGGCGTTGGCGAATTCGGAATTCGTGCTGATGCGAATGGAGGCTGGATCGCTGTAACGGGTAAATTTGAGCGCGTTGGAAATGAGTTGGGCGAGAATCTGCCGGACCATCCAGGGATCGGCGTGGACTTCCGGGAGCGGGTCGATGTGCCATTCGATGCGGCGGCCTTCGGTCTCGAGTTTGAATTCCTGGAAGACGGCTTTGACGGCTTCATCGAGGTTGACGGGACCGAGGTTGAGATCGCGCCGACAGAGCCGCGAATAGGAGAGAACGCCGTCGAGCAGTTTGCTCATCTGCTGGGCCGACTGGAGGACGACGCCGAGGTATTCGGCGGAGGCAGCATCGAGTTTCCCGGCGAGGTTTTGCTCGAGCAATCCAGCGAAGGCTTCGATGTGCCGAAGCGGAGCACGCAAATCGTGCGAGACAGTGTAGCTAAGCGATTCGAGTTCGCGCGTGGCTTCACTCAATTGCGCGGCGTAGCGTTCGAGTTGTTGTTCCATCACGTCAATCGCGGTCGTCGACGGAGCGACGAGCCTACCGTCTTAACGTAATCCGGGGTGTGAGGTATGAGCAAATTTTTAACGCGGACACTTGCTCACGGGTGAATTGGGCTGTTGGGTCCGCGGGGTTGTTGTCAAGGGGCGGAACGTGGCCGGTTCCCAGCCGGAATGGATGGCAGCGGTGCGTTCGTAAAGGTTGAGTGTGGCGGCGGCCGTTTCGCGCCAGTCGAAGCGGCGCGCCTGGCGAAGTCCGCGCTGACGCAGGCGATCGCGCAAATCGGGATCGGTGGCGATGGCGCGCAGTTTGCGGGTGAGATCCGGGACGTCCTCGGGATCGGCAATCAGGGCGGCGTCGCCAATGACTTCAGCGAGCGAGCCGCGGTCGGAGCAAAGGACCGGGCAACCGCAGGCCATGGATTCGACGGGGGGCATGCCGAAGCCTTCGTAGAGCGAGGGATAAACGCAGGCGCCGGCGGACTGGTAGAGCGAGGGCAATTCGGAATCGGCGACAAAGCCGAGGGCGTGAATGTCGTCGCGCCAGGGCGACTGGCGAATCGCTTCGTGGATCGCTTCGGCGCCATTCCAATCTTTGCCAACAAGGACAAGCTGCCAGGGAGAGCCGGTGACGGTTTTGAATTGCTCGAAGGCGGCAATCAGGCGCACGTGGTTTTTGCCGGGGTGTTCGAGGCGCGAGACGTAGAGAAAAAATGGTTGATCGATTTTGAGCGACTTGCGCACGCGTTCGTTGACGTCACCGCAAGCCGGCGTGAAACGCTGATGGTCGAGGCCGTTATAGATAACGCGAACGCGGTCGCGCGGGACGTTGAAAAAGCGGCAAATGTCGCGAGCGGTGTTGCGGCTGATGGCGATGATGGAGTGTTGCCGCTGGGCCAGGTTGCGCGCGACGACGCGCCCGTAAAACATGCGAAGGCGGTCGTATTTGGCGGTGATGTGAAAGGGCGCGAGATCGTGGATCGTGCCGACCATGGCGCAGGGTTGGGCGTGCACGAGCCGGCGATAACTCGGGACGTGCAGGACGTCGAGCCGGTGCTGCCGGGCGAGGCGCGGCAGGCGCGTTTGGTGCCAGAGGATATTCAGTTCGGGCCGGCGAAAAAATTCGGGAACAGAAATGATCTGCATTCGTTCGGCGAACTCGTCGAACAACGGAAGGTCGTGCTTGAGAACGAAGAGAACGAATTCGTCCGCGATGTCCATGCGCATGAAGGCGCGGAGGAGGGAGAAGACATACTGCGCGATGCCGGTCTGACCGCGTTGAATGACAGAAGTTGAAATGCCGACTTTCATTGCATGACGAGGAAAGTCTCGAGACGAGCCATGCGAAGGACGTTGCGCACGTTTACCTGCGGGTTGGTAAATCGCAACGCTGCGCCGAGATTTTGCGCGTAGCGTTTGGCGCGAAGCATGATTCCAACGCCGGTGCTGTCGAGAAATCGGAGGCCCGCGAGGTCGATGTCGATCGTGGTGTCGCCAAGCTCGTAAAGCGCGTCGATCTGCAGTTGGGTCGAAGACCAAACATCCTCGGCATTCGCGGCGGTAAGTTCACCACTCCAGATAATCGGCGGCACGGGGCGATAAAGTTCCGACTCGGGGTGTTGTGTCGCGTCGGCGTTCGCGATGATGTCGCGCGCTTCGAGGGTGTCGGCGGCGATCTGGAAAAAGGATTCGAGTTTAAAGCGACGCAGGATGCACATCACTCGTTCGCTCGGCGCGAGCAGCACCAAACGCCAGAAGTTAAATCGGCGTTGCAGTTGGATGAGAGCGGCGAGAGCGGTGCTGTCGATGAACTTCACGGCGGAGAGGTCGAGCAGGCAGTGTTGCGTGCCCAATTCGTTCCAAAGCGGCGCATCCTGGATGAGGGTTTGGTAATCGAAACGTTCGGGCGCGGACACGCGAATCCACGTTGGTTCGAACATGGTGATGGTGGTGTGCGAATCGGTTGCGCGGCGGGGCAGGATTTGTTTCTGGGACCAAAGCTGCGCGAGAAGGGGACCGCCGAGGAGGATGATGTCGTTGGCGTAGCGGCGCCAAAGCCTGCGGGGTTCCTGGCCGAGCCTGTAGAGCCATTCCGCACCCGCGCGTTGCATCCATTCCGGCGCCCGGCGCACGCGGCCCGCAAGAAAATCGATTGTCGCGCCAACGCCCATAGCAACTGGCACCCCCAGATTGCGATAGTGCATGGCCATCCATTTCTCGGCCTTGGGGCAACCGAAGGAGACGAAAAGCAGGTCGGGCCGAGCGGCGCGAATCGTGTCGCAAATCTCGCCGTGATTCAGATCGAGAAGCGCGCGAAACGGCGGTGAGTAGTGTCCGGCGATGATGAGATTGGGGTGAACCGATTGCAGGCGCGCGACGGCTTGTTCGGTCGATTGCGGGCTGCCGCCGAGAAAGAACACCCGGTAACCCTGCTCCGCGGCGCGCCGTATCAGCCGAGGTACGAGATCAGCGCCTGCGACGCGCTCGGGGAGAGGATTACCAACAAGGCGAGAGGCCCAGACAAGGGGCGTGCCGTCGCAAAGGACGAGATGGGCATCGAAGAGGATTCGGCGGAGCTCGACGTCCTGGAGGGCCTGCACGCAGAAATCGATGTTGGCAGTGACCGCATAGTGCGCTTTGCGCGAGGCGATCATGTCCTCGATGCGCGCGATTGCCTGGGTGACGGAGAGATTGTCAAAGGCAACGCCGAGGAGGGAGACCGGGAGGCTGGAGGGGGCGAGGGGGCGGTGCTGAGGCTGTCTGCCAGCCAGAGCGGATGGTTCGGCGTATTCGGAGATGTCGCCCGCCACAGAGATGGGTTGATTGGTCCACATTGTTCCCAGTGAAATGCGTTCGGGGTGGGGGAAACATGGGGAGTCACCCTGCCGCGGCAGGAAGAAACTGCTACGTAGGTGTTTGGCCCGAAGTTCCTAGGTTTTCACCCACTTATAGGGGCAAGAGCGAATCCATAACGTGGGGCTTCACATTATGGCGAGCAATGAAGGCAAAAGTTGAGCAACCGCTGAGGGAGTCTGACTTTGGCCCGCTGCCCCCGACCCCGGAGGGCACCCGGTTTGAGAACCTCACCGCTACGGAAGGGCCGCCGCTTTTCGAGAGCAGGCTTTCGCGCGACAACGCCGGTGACGATGAGGTCACGCTTTCATTCGCTCAGGAGCGGATGTGGTTCTTCGAGCAACTGGAAGGCAGCAAGCCCGTCAACAATATCAGCTTTCGATTTGAGGTGGAGGGCACGCTCGATGTCGACGCGTTCGAATGGGCGGCGACCGAATTGGTGCGACGGCATGAGAGTTTGCGGACGGCTTTCCTGAAACGCGAGGGCAAGCCAGTCGGGAAAGTGATGCCCGCGTCGCGTGTGGCGGTGGTTAAGCAGGACCTCACGCAATTTCCTGAGTCGGAACGCGAGCGTGCGGCGACCCGAATCGCTGAAGCGGCTGCGCGTGACGCATTTGATTTGAAAACCGGGCCGCTGGTTCGGCTCCAACTGTTGAGACTCGCGCCTGAGCGGCAGTGGCTGATTGTCACGGCGCACCAACTTGCGTGTGACACGCGGTCAATTCCGACTATCTGTCGCGACCTTGGGGCGTTGTATGAGGCGAAGCGCGAGGGGTGCGACGCAAACATAGCGCCATTGCGAACCCGGTATTCGGAGTACGCGCGGCGACAACGCAGCGAGTTCGGCAGCAAGGAAGATCTAAATTACTGGCAGCAAAAGCTCGGCGGAAAACTACCGGTGCTTGATTTGCCGAGCGATCGGCCGCGTCCGTCGGTGCAGACTTACAATGGCGGGGTCGTGCCATTCACGATTTCGGCGGAGTTGACTCGGCGCCTGGAAGAAATCGCGAAGCGAGAGGATGTGACATTGCGCGTGCTATTGCTTGCTGCGTTTTCCGCACTTCTGCACCGTTACTCCGGCCAGGAAGATATCGTTGTTGGAACGGCGGTTGACGCGCGGGCGCAAGAGGAGACGAAAGAGTTGATTGGGATGTTCGCGAATACAGTCGCGTTGCGCACGAGTGTCTCAGGAGAGATGTCGTTTCGCGAATTGCTTCGGCTTACGGGGGAGACAGTCTCCGGCGCGGACGCTCACCAGCAGTTTCCATTTGAGAAACTGGTCGAGACTTTGCAGGTGGAGCGCGACTTGAGCCGGTCGCCGGTGTTCCAGGTCATGTTCGCGATGCAGGACGCGGCGTGCGAGCGGCCGGCGTTTGCAGAGACACGGGTGCGCGTCCACCCGATACACACGGGGGTCTCGAAATACGATTTGACGATGTCGGTTGAGAACGGCGCTGAGGGACTGTGCGGAAACGTCGAGTTCAATTCCGATCTGTTCGATGGGTCGACGATCCAGCGGTTCTGCGGGCACTTTGAGATTTTGCTCGGCGGTGTCGCGCAGAATTTTGATGCGCGGATTGGGGCTTTGCCGCTGCTGACACCCGGAGAGCGAGGGCAAATTTTAGTGACGTGGAATGGGACGGAGATGCCTTACGCGAAGAACCGATGCGTTCACGAATTGTTTGAGGAGCAGGTTCGCCGAACGCCGGATGCCGTGGCGGCGGCTTTCGAAGACAAGGACCTTACATACGCCGAACTCAACCGACGCGCGAACGCGGTCGCCGCGCACTTGCGTTCCCTGGGCGCCGCCCCGGAATTGCGTGTCGGGATTTGCGTGCATCGCTCGATCGAAATGCTGGTTGGGTTGCTGGGCATTCTGAAATCGGGCGCGGCATACGTGCCGCTCGACCCGGCGTATCCGAAGGAGCGACTTACGTTCATGTTGGAGGACGCGCAGATCCATGCGTTGCTGACCGAGGAGAGTTTGGCAGGTGAGTTTAGTGACGCGCAGACGAAGGTTGTTCCGATTGAAAAGATTGCGCCATCCGACGGTGATAATAATCCGGTCGGCGGTGCGACGTCTGAGAACCTCGCGTATGTGATTTACACGTCGGGTTCAACCGGCAAGCCCAAGGGAGTGATGATCCGTCACCGCAACGTGGTGAATTTCTTCACGGGGATGGGCGAGGTGGTTGGGAAGACTTCGGGTGTATGGCTGGCGGTAACGAGCATCTGTTTTGATATTTCAGTGCTGGAGTTGCTTTGGACGGTCACGCGCGGTTTTAAGGTTGTGATCCAGTCGGACAGTCGGAAAGAAGCAGCGACCTCGACTGAGGGCTTCAGCATCCCGGAACAAATCCGGCGGCATAGCGTGACTCACTTTCAGTGCACGCCGTCGCTGATGGGAATGCTTTTGCAGGAGAAGGGCGCGCCAGAAGCTGTTGGGTCGGTGAACACGGTGCTGGTTGGCGGCGAAGCGGTGACGTCGGCGCTGATTGAGCAAATTCACGGGCCGCAGCGCGTTATTAATATGTATGGCCCGACGGAAACCACCGTGTGGTCCACGAGCCAGGTGCTCGAGCACGGGAAGCCGATCACGATCGGGCGGCCGATAGCGAACACGACGATTTACATTTTGGACCGGTTTCAGCAGGCGGTGCCGGTTGGCGTTCCCGGGGAACTGCACATTGGCGGGGCGGGGGTCGGGCGGGGTTATTTGAATCGACCTGAGCTGACCGCGGAACGGTTCATACAGAATCCGTTTGGTGAACCTGATGAGAGAATTTATCGCACGGGCGACCTTGCGAGATATCGCGCCGACGGAACGATTGAATTTCTCGGCCGGCTCGATCACCAGGTGAAGCTGCGGGGATTCCGCATCGAGCTGGGAGAAATCGAAGCGGCGCTGCGTCGCTTTCCCGGCGTGCGTGAGGCTGTCGTGGTCGTCCGCGAACTCAATGCCAACGACAAGCGGCTGGCGGCGTATCTCGTCGCGGACGCTCCGATCGAAGCGACGCAACTGCGGCGGGCGCTCAAAGAGAAGCTGCCGGACTACATGGTGCCGTCGTTCTACACCTCGCTGGCGAAGATGCCGCTGACGCCCAACGGGAAGATCGATCGCAAGGCGTTGCCGGAGCCGGACGGGCTGCGCGCGACAAGCACGACTGCATTTGTGCCGGCCAAAAGTGACGCGCAGCGGAAGATCGCTGACATTTGGCGGGAGCTTCTGCACGTCGAAAAGGTTGGTCTGAATGACAATTTTTTCGATCTCGGCGCGCACTCGCTCCTGATGGTGGAAGCGCAGGGACGGATTTCGAAAGCATTCGGCGTCGAAATCCCGGTGATTCGATTGTTCCAGTATCCGACGGTGAGCGCGTTGGCGAAATTGTTCGATGATTCGCCGGGCGAGAAAGTGGCGTTTGACAAAATCCAGGCGCGGGCGCGCATGCAACGACAGATGTTTGCCCGGTGGCCAACGACGGCGGAGGTGGTGGCATGAGCCAAACCAACGGCCAGGAAGCGATCGCGATCATCGGAATGGCCGGACGTTTTCCGAAGGCGCGGAACCTTGCCGAGTTCTGGCGAATTTTGCGGGACGGGGTCGATGCGATCACGTTCTTCAAGGACGATGAACTCGAGGAGTCGAGCTTTGGCCGGACACATGGCGGCAACTGTGTAAAGGCGCGCGGGCTGTTGGAAGATGCCGACAAGTTCGACGCGGAATTTTTTGGCATCAATCCGAAAGAGGCGGAGCTGATCGATCCGCAGCATCGGGTTTTCCTGGAGACGGCGTGGGAGGCACTGGAAGAAGCCGGCTACGACACGCAGCGCGAGGAGAGGCCGATCGGTGTATTCGCGGGCATGAGCATGAACACTTACATGCTCTCGAATCTGATCTCGAATCCCGAACTCGTGGAACTGGTGGGCGGCTATCACATGATGCTGGCGAACGACAAGGACTTCCTGCCGATGCGGGTGTCGTACAAGCTCAACTTGCGCGGGCCGAGCATGAACGTTCAGACGGCGTGCTCCACTTCGCTGGTCGCCGTCTGCCTCGCGTGCCAGCAATTGCTCAGTTACCAGTGCGACATGGCCCTGGCCGGCGGGGTGTCGATTACGTTCCCGCAACGGAAGGGACACATTTTCCAGGAAGGTGGAATTGCTTCGCAGGATGGGCGCTGCCGGGCGTTTGACGCACGCGCTGCGGGAACCGTCGCCGGGGAAGGCGCGGGCGTGGTCGTGCTCAAGCGATTGTCCGACGCTATTGCGGATGGCGACGATATTCACGCGGTGATCAGAGGCTTTGCGCTGAACAACGATGGGTCGTTGAAGGCGGGATATACGGCGCCGAGCGAGGACGGCCAGGCGGAATGCATCGCGTTGGCGCAAGCGCTCGCGGGGGTCGAGCCTGAAACGATCGAATACGTGATGACGCATGGGACCGGCACGCCGCTGGGAGATCCCATCGAGATTGCCGGGTTGACGAAGGCCTTTCGCGCGGGCACGCAGGCGAAAGGCTTCTGCGCGCTGACATCGGTCAAGACGAACATTGGCCACCTCGACACGGCGGCGGGAATCGCGGGGCTTATCGCTGCGGTGCTTGCACTGAAGCGCAAAGAGATTCCGCCGAGCCTCTATTTTGAAGAGCCAAATCCGAAAATCGATTTCGAGAACAGCCCATTTTACGTCAACACGCGGTTGCGGGATTGGAAGCGCGCTAAACTTCCGCGACGCGCGGGCGTCAGTTCGTTCGGGATCGGAGGGACCAATTCGCATGTCGTGCTGGAGGAAGCGCCGGAGCGCGCGGTTGAGGCGGACTCTGCTCCCCAGCTTTTGGCTTTGTCCGCGCGCACACCGACCGCCCTGAATAATGCGCGGTCGCAGTTGGCCGGCCATTTGCGTGAGAACACGGCGGTGAATTTACCCGATGTCGCCTTTACGCTACAAACAGGGCGGCGTGAATTCAATCAGCGCTGCTGCGTTGTCGCGCACACTTCAGAGGAGGCGGCGCAAATCCTCAGTGGCACAAACCCACAACGGTTGCTTACTGGGGAAGCTCGGGAAGGGAACGCGCCGACTGTTTTCATGTTTCCAGGCCAGGGCTCACAGCAGGTCAACATGGGCCGCGAGCTTTATCGCCAATATGAGTTTTTTCGCCACGCGATAGATGAATGCGACGAGCTTCTTCGACCGCATCTGAACGAGGACGTTCGGGAGTTGATGTACGTGGATGGCAAGGAGGCCGAGGCGGCGGGTTTGAAGTTACGGGAGACGCGAATCACACAGGCCGCGCTGTTTGTGACCAACTATGCGATGGCGCAGTTGTGGGTGCGCCTGGGTGTGAGGCCTGAGGCAATGATTGGCCACAGCATCGGGGAGTATGTGGCGGCTTGTCTCGCGGGTGTGATGTCGCTGCCGGACGCGTTGCGCATTGTTTCAGTGCGTGCCCGCCTGATGCAGCAGATGAAACCCGGTTCGATGCTGGCGGTGCGCGCGAGCGAAGGGGATTTGGGGTCGATGTTGGGCCTGGGTGTCAGCATCGCAGCTATCAACGGACCGATGCAGTGCGTTCTCTCGGGAACTGAGGAGGCGATCGAGCAAATGGAACGAGCCCTGGGTGAGCGCAAAGTTGCGTGCCAGCGGTTGCGCACCTCGCACGCGTTCCATTCCCAGATGATGGAACCGATGCTGCGCGAGTTCGCGGAAAGCGTGGGTCGCGCGAAGTTGCGAAGGCCGGGCATCCCGTTCATTTCAAACGTCAGTGGCACGTGGATTTCGGCGAAGGAAGCCACAGACCCCGAGTATTGGGCGCAACACGTGCGCAGCAGCGTGCGGTTTGCGCCTGGAGTGGCAGAACTGTTGCGCGAGGCGAACCGGGTTTTTCTTGAGTGCGGTCCCGGCCAGACACTGACCGGGTTGGTGCGGCAACAGGCCGGGCCGGAGCGTGCCGTCGTGCCTTCACTGGGGCGAAGCACCGGAACCGCTGAGGAGCGCAGAGGGCAGTTGGAGGCTGCGGGCCGGCTCTGGTTGAATGGGGCAGCATTGAAGTGGGAGGCTTTGCACGAGACTGCTCGCAAGCGTGTGCATCTCCCAACGTATCCGTTTGAGCGAAAGCGCTATTGGGTTGAGCCGGGTAAAACCTCTTCGCGACAAAGCGAACGCGCGCCCGCAGAGTTGGTTAAATCGAACGGTCGAGAATCCGGCCAATTTGCGCGTCGCGTCCGAACCTGCGAGCACGATGGAACAGTTACGGGGACTATTCGCAAAACTGTCCGGCATCAAGCCTGATCAGATGAATCCCGATGCCACTTTCATCGAGATAGGGTTGGAATCTTTTTTCCTGACGCACGCGAGCCAGGCGATCGAGAAAACATTTGGTGTGCAGGTGCCGTTTGGGCAGTTGGTGGAAAAATATTCGACCCTCAATCGTTTGGCCGCGCATCTTGATTCGGTCACAGCGAGTTCAGCGAAGGAGCCGAGTGCGACAGGCAAGGAGTCACAGGGAGCAGACAGCCGCAGGCAAACGACACCGAGTGTAGTTCCATTAACCGAGGCTCAACGTGAAATCTGGTTTGAGACACAACGATCCGAGACGGCGTCGTGTGTTTTCAACGAGACGAGTTGCATCGAATTGAACGGCCCTCTCGATCGCGCCGCTTTCGAACGGACTCTCAAGGAAATTGTGAGTCGGCATGAAGCGTTACGGGCGACGGTGTTACACGATGGAAGCGCTCAAACGATTTCGCCGGTCGGTGAGGCGTTCATTACGCACATCAACTTAAGCGGATTGAACCCGGGTGAGCGGGAGAAGGCTCTGGAAGAATTGCTTCGGCGCGAGGGCAGCACGGCTTTCGATTTGGTAAAAGGTCCGCTCATCCGCTTTTGCCTCGTTGTGTTGGAGAAAGAACGGCACGCTTTAATTTTCACCGGGCACCATCTGGTCTGCGACGGCGGATCGATCAGCCTTATCGTCCAGGAGATTGGTGAATTCTACAACGCATATTGTACCGGAAAGACGTTCGCGGCGGAACCACCTTGCGCATTCAGTCAATTTGCGGAGAAAGACGAACTGCAAAGCGGTGAGCGCGCCCAGGCAGAAAAGTATTGGCTGAACGAGTTTGCAACCGCTACTCCGGAACTCGAGTTGCCGGCGGATTCGCCACGGCCCACGTCTCAAACATTTAAGGCCGGGCAGACTACCTGGCGGATTGATCGCGACCTCACGCGACAATTGAAGCGGCTGAGCGGCCAGCAAGGCGCGACACTGTTCACGACGCTGCTCGCGGCTTATTACGTGCTGTTGCATCGCCTCAGCGGCCAGGAAGATTTGGTCGTCGGAGTGCCCGCATCCGGACGCGATACAAACGCTGGAGGCAGACTTGTCGGCCATTGTGTGAATTTTCTGCCGATTCGGATGCGGACGGAAAGCGATCTGCCGTTTGCAGAACACCTGAAGGGGGTGACGCGCAAGTTCGTCGAGGCGCATGAGCATCGATGTTACACGTTCGGCACGCTGGTACAGCAACTTTCGCTTGCGCGCACGCCGAACCGGATGCCGCTCATTTCGGCGACGTTCAACCTTCAGAAGGAGAATGACCAGGTCCAATTCGAAGGGCTAAAGGCCAATGTTCGCACGAATTACCGGGTCTTCACAAACGTCGATCTGACCCTCGACGTGGTGGACGTCAATGACGAGTTGACGATCGAGTGCACGTATTGCTCGGATTTGTTCCAGCCTCAGACGATTCAGCGATGGTTAAGCCACTACGAAACTTTGCTGCAGAGCATTCTCGCTGAGCCGAACGAGAAACTCTCACGTTTGCGTCTCCTTACGCCGGCGGAATGGCAGGAGATCGTTGTCGAATGGAACAAGACAAGCTTGTCGTTTGCGCGCGAGGCTTGCATCCACGAATTGTTCGAAGCACAGGTTGATCGGACGCCCGACGCCGTTGCGGTGATCGTTGGGCGACAGGAGATTACGTATCGAGAATTGAATCGCCGCGCGAATCAGGTCGCCCGCCATTTGCGATCCCTGGGCACCGGCCCGGAAACGTCAGTCGGCCTATGCGTCGAACGGAGTTTCGCGTTGCTGGTCGGCGCACTTGGGATTCTGAAGTCTGGCGCGGCGTACGTCCCTCTGGATTGGACTTATCCAGCCGAACGCATGCGATTCATGATCGAGGACACCAGGGCCGGCATTCTCCTCACTCAACGAGACCTGTTGCAGCATGTGCCTGCGACGACCGCGCGTGTGGTTTGCCTCGACGCGGACTGGGAACGGATCGCGGAACACGATACAAGCAATCCCACCAAGACAGGGCATTCCGGAAACCTGGCTTACGTGATGTACACATCCGGTTCGACCGGTGTCCCCAAGGGCGTCGGCCTGGGGCACCGGAATGCCGTCTCGTTCATCCATTGGGCACGGGACGTTTTTCCGGATGAAGAACTGGCGGGCGTTCTCGCTTCGACGTCGGTCTGCTTCGATCTATCGATCTTTGAGCTCTTTGTGCCGTTGAGTTGGGGCGGGACGGTAATCCTTGCTGATAATGCCGTAGACATCCCGGCGCTTCCTGCCGGCCGCAAGATCTCGTTAATCAATACGGTGCCGTCCGCGATCAAGGACCTGCTCAAGGCTGGGACGATCCCATCATCGGTCGTCACGGTGAATCTCGCGGGCGAGAAACTTTCGACGCAAGTCGTTCAGCAACTCTATTCGCAGCCAAGTATTCGCAAGGTTTACGATCTTTACGGTCCCTCCGAGGCGACGACTTACGCGACGTATGCCCTTCGTGCCGCCGATGGTGCAACGACGATCGGTCGGCCCGTGGCCAACACACAGATATATATCCTCGACCCTGAAATGCAGCCGTGCCCAATCGGGGTGCCGGGTGAAATTTACATTGGCGGGGATTGCCTGGCGCGAGGGTACCTGAATGGACCGGAGTTGACGGCGCAAAGATTCGTGTCGAATCCGCTCAGCAAAATTCCAGACGCGCGGCTTTACAAGACCGGCGATATCGCGCGCTACCTCCCGGACGGAAATGTTCAGTTCATCGGCCGGCGCGATCACCAGATAAAGATTCGCGGCTACCGCATCGAGTTGGGCGAGATCGAAATTGCGCTCGGCCAGCACGCGGGGGTGCACGATTGCATTGTCGTGGCGCGCGGAGACGCGGAGCAAAAGGAGCTGGTTGCATATATCGTCGCCGAAGGCGAGGCGCAACTCAACGCCGCGGAACTCCGTCGCTCTTTGCGGGAGCGTTTGCCGGATTACATGGTGCCGGCGACGTTCATCACGCTTCCGGCGCTACCGCTCATGCCCAATGGCAAGGTGAACCGCGCGGCGCTGCCGGCTGCCGATGCGACGGCGATTGTGCCCGACGACGAACCGAAAACCGAGAGCCTCAGCACGGTGGAGGAGGCGGTAATGGAGATTTGGCGCGACGTGCTTGGTGTAGAGAAGATTGGGCTGCACGACGACTTTTTTGATCTCGGCGGGCATTCCGTTCTCGTGACGCAGATCATGTCGCGCGTGCGGCGGACGTTTGAAGTCGAGTTGGGTATGCGGCATCTGTTTGGGGCCCCTAGCGTCGCGTCGCTGGCGCGGGTTATCGAACAAGTGCTTGAAGAGCAGCTTCAGCAAATGAACGAGCAAGAGATCCATCAATTGGCATCGGAGCGAAAGGGGGCCGCACTATGATGGCCGAGTCGACTGCAGTTCCATCGACACCGGTGTCCGCGGCCGCGAGGCAAGGGCTTCTAGAGAAGCGAGTGCAGGCGCTGCGAAGCAAGGTTACGCAAACGCGCATTCCGCGCTTTCCTCGCCAGAGTCCCGCGCCACTTTCCTTCGCGCAACAGCGGCTTTGGTTTTTGGATCAACTGCAGCCGGGCAATCCTGCCTATAATCTCTTCGATACGTGGCGGCTTGCCGGGCCTTTGCGCGCGGACGTGTTGGAAAGCGCGTTCAACGAAGTCATCCGGCGCCATGAAGCGCTGCGCACCACCTTCGCGGCAGTCCAGGGGCAGCCTGTGCAAATCGTCGCACCGACGCTGGAATTTCGGCTTGAGCAAAGCGACTTGCGCGGTGTCCCTGCGGCTGAACGCGAGGCTACGGCGCAACGACTCATTTCTGAAGCAGCGCGACGTCGGTTTAATCTTGGCAGCGATCCATTGTTTCGCGCGACGCTGTTCCGTCTCGATGCCGAAGACCAAGTGCTGCTCATCAACATGCACCACATTGTGTCCGATGCGTGGTCGCTTGGTGTGCTTTATAATGAGTTGAGCCATTTCTACACTGCGTTATGCGCGGGTCGTCCATTCCTTACACCGGAGTTGCCAATTCAGTATGTGGACTTCGCGATCTGGCAGCGACAATCGCTAAATGGCAACTCCATCGACAAACACCTCACCTATTGGAAAAAGCAACTGGCGGGCGCGACGACACAAGTGGACCTCCCGACAGACCACCGCCGCCCGAGCCAGCAAAACTTTCTCGGCGCTCTTGAAATGCTTTCTCTGCCCGAAATGTTGGGCGGAGAACTGAAAGCATTGAGCCGCCGAGAGGGAGTAACGTTGTTTATGACGCTGCTCGCCGCGTTCAAGACGTTACTCCACCGATATACACATCAGACCGACCTGACGGTCGGCACGCCGGTCAGTGGCCGGAACCAGTGTGAGACGGAAAACCTGATCGGTTTTTTTGTGAACACACTGGTTCTGCGCACCGACCTGTCAGGCGATCCGAGCTTCCGCGAAGTCCTCGGGCGAGTGCGGCAGACGGTGCTCGACGCCGACGCGCACCAGGACATTCCGTTTGAAAAGCTCGTGATGGAATTGCAACCGGACCGCAGCTCCAACTCCTCACCGCTCTTCCAGGTGATGTTCGTCCTGCAGGGGCAAACTGCTCACCCGTTGCAATTGTCGGCAATCAGGAGCACGCCGATGTGCGTCGACAATGGCACAGCCAAGTTCGATCTATCGCTTGTCGTGACCGAAGGGGCCGATGGTCTGAGCGCCGCGTTCGAATACAATCGTGATCTGTTCGAGCCCGCAACAATGAGGCGGATATTGGATCATTTCAGGACGCTGTTGCGGGACATCGTTTTGGATCCGGGCCGGCGGATGTCGCAACTGGGGATGTTGAGTGAAGAAGAGCGGGAGCAACTGGTGGTGGAATGGAACGGTACGGCCCGTGAATAT
>Ga0193697_1000034_pt1 | contig 49260 bp, 40 predicted proteins | sample L3m2metaG_FD_145073 | JGI IMG/M metagenome (GOLD analysis project Ga0193697, IMG submission 145073) | Soil microbial communities from a riparian zone of the East river system, Colorado, United States - L3m2 | ecosystem: Environmental > Terrestrial > Soil > Riparian zone | place: USA: East River...
CAAGCCTCGCCGGAAATCAAGCCTGCAAAGAAGTAAGTTGGTGGTATAATCCGTTCATGAAGGCAATCGATCTATCCGGGGATTCACCGAGCTTAAACGACCTCGTGGATATCGCTCGGAAAGAGGCGGGTGTGGTGTTGATGCAGGCCGGACATCCCGTGGCGCATGTCCTTCCGGTGCCGCAAAGCCCCTCGACGCGGATTGCACCACTGCATCCGGGCGCATTCGAAGTTCGAGAAGATTTCGACAATCCACTGCCGGACGATTTTTGGTCCGACCGGGGATGAAGCTGTTGCTTGACACGCACGCGTTCATCTGGTGGGACGATGATCCTTCGAGACTAGGCGCTGAAGCGTTGGCAGCGTGCACGAATCCGGCGAACGAATTGCTTTTGAGCGCGGCAAGTGTATGGGAAATGCAAATCAAGGCTTCCCTTGGAAAGCTGCAAATCCGTCGTCCGTTGTCCGTGCTTATTGCGGACCAACAGCAGCGCAATGGGCTGCAGGTATTGCCAATTACGCTTGAACACGTGCTCAATCTCGATGAATTGGCAACCCATCATAAAGATCCTTTTGATCGGCTGATCGTCTCGACCGCAAAGCTAGAAAGTTGCCAGATCGTATCTCATGATCGCGTGATTGCGCGATACGGAGTCAGCATTATTTGGTAGCCTGGTGCTTCGCGACGGCGGCAGCCATGGTGTTGACGCTGTGGAGAATTTCTTTGGCGGCGGCGGGATCGGCGATCTTGAGGCCGAAATTTTTATCAAGGGCCACGACGAGTTGGAGCGCATCGACGGAATCGAGGCCGAGGCTGCCCGGACCAAAGAGGGGTTGATCGTCTTTGATCTCGGCGGCAGTGATTTGCAGCATCAGGTTCTCGACCATGATTGTTTTGATGCGCTGTCTTAATGCGTTGCTGTCTTCCATTTACAAAATGCCACCATCGATTTTAAGCGCAGAGCCTGTAATGTAGGCGGCCTCGGGACAAGCCAGAAATCGGACCGCGGCGGCGACTTCCTCGGCGCGACCGAACCGCCGCGCAGGAATTCGCTGGAGCGCCGCTTTGCGATCTTCCTCGGTCATGCCCGCGACCGCTTCGGTGTCGATGTATCCGGGACAAACGGCGTTCGCGGTGATGCCGACGCGCGCGACCTCCTTGGCGAGAGATTCCGTGAGCGCGACGACGCCGGCTTTGGCCGCGGCATAATTCGTCTGGCCGGGCGGAGCAAGCAGCGCGCTCAAGGAGGCGATGTTGATAATCCTGCCGCCGCGCTGAGCGATCATCGCCGGGAGAACCGCCTGACAGCCGTGGAAAACAGAATCGAGATTTGTTGCGAGGACCTCGCGCCAGGCTTCGGCAGGCATCGTCGCGAGAAGCGAATCTTTGTGTGAGCCGGCATTGTTGACGAGCACATCGATGCGTTGATGTTCGGAAAGGATTTCGCGCACAACATTCGTCCATGCTTTGGGATCGCGCACGTCAAGCGAGATGCAACGGCATTGATTTGGAGACTTCGCGGCCAATTCGTCAGCGCGAGCGCGATTTCGATGGACGCCGAGCCAAACAAAGTTGTCCGGCGATTCGGAAATGAATGCGCCGGCGATGGCCTGGCCGAGACCGCCATTGGCGCCGGTGAGGAGAATGATTCGCAGGCTCATTTGGTCAGGCACTGAATCGTGCCCCGATCGCCTGCTGGTTGCAACCCACGACGCTCACGAATGCGTTGGTGGATCGACCGCGTTGAAGTGCATCCACAGCCGCGACCGTCTGCCATGCGGCGGTGGCCATGAGACCTTCGCCCAGAATTGGTTTTGGTGAAATGCGCGCGCCGGGCCAACTGTTCCAGGCCTTGGTTTCACCGCGATCAAGCTTTGAAATGCCTGTGCGGCTGTCGGAGAGGAAATCGCCAGCCTGACCCGAAGGAAGCTGCGAACGCATTCGGAGTGCGGCGGAGATTTGAGAAGAGCGATCGTGAAACAAATGCGAATCGGTAATTGCCCCGAGCTTCACTGCGGCTCCGCTGCCCGGTTCGCGCGAGAGATAGATCGCGCCGGCGCCTTCGCTCAGGATTATCTCGCGGGAAAAAAGGCGGTAGGCGTCGGCGGTCAACCAATCCAGTTCCTCCGCGCCGACGATCAGGCAGTTATCGAGATTTTTATGTGCGAGCCATTCCGCGGCGAGCGCGAGGCCTTGCAGAAATGTTCCGGGGTCGCCGACCAGCGTGTAATTGAGAGCCGTCGTACCGAGCAACGCGGCGAGATGACTACTGGGGGCGTTAAAAACGGTTTCAGGAAAAACGAGCGGACTGGCGGTGGCGGGATCGCGGAGAGTCTCATCGTAAAAGCGCCGCGAATAATTCACGCAACCGCTCATGACACACATGACGATGCCAACGCGCAGCGAACCAGCGGTGATTTTGGGCGTGTCATCCCCAAGCGCTTCGAGCGCGGCAGAAACCGCGTAGTGGCTGATCGAACTCGTACGGCGCAGGCGTGCATGAGCGAGAAATGACGGACGAGTCACCGAGGCCGGAACCTTGCGGACGCGTAATGGCTTCTCCCAACCGGGGCGTTGAAACTCCTGCAATGGAAGCGGGCCGGCGGCGTCGAGCGAGTCTCGAAGATCAGGTAACCCCCACCCTGCCGGAGAGACTGCGCCGAGACCGCGAATGAAGAGCTCACTCATGGCGCGTCCGATTTTTTGAGAATGATCGACGCATTCGCGCCGCCGAAGCCGAAGGAATTAGTGAGCGCGAAGGCAAGTCGTGCTTTCTCAGGTTTGCCGACGAGTCTGAACGCGCAGAGCGGATCGATGGAGTTCGTCGTCGTTGTTGGAGGCAGCCATTGACCTTGCAACGCCATGAGACAGACGCCGACTTCAACCGCGCCTGCCGCGCCGAGAAGATGCCCGATGCTGGCCTTGGTCGAACTCACAGCAAGATTGGCAGAGTTTGCTCCGGCCCAACGATTGATGGCGGCGGCCTCGGCGCCGTCGTTGAGAGGCGTTCCAGTGCCGTGAGCGTTGATGTAATCGATCTGCCCGGGACTCAGACCAGCGCTCTCGCAGGCGAGTGTCATGGACCCAAGCGCTGCCTTGCCTTCAGGCTGAGGTTGAGTGAGGTGATGGGAATCGTTGACCGCGCCATAGCCGGCGATCTCCCCCAGGATCCGAGCCCCGCGCCGTTGAGCGTGCTCCAGCGTTTCAAGCGCAAATACGGCGGCGCCTTCTCCGAGGGCCAGACCATCGCGGGTTGCGTCAAAGGGTCGGCAACTCGTCGGTGAGAGCGCCTGCAACGAGTCGAACCCGGAGAAGACCAATTGGCTGAGGGCATCGTAACCGCCGGTGAGCACGCGTTCGGCGTGACCGTTGCGCAGGAGTGACCATGCGTGACCGACGGCGTTCGCGCCCGAAGCGCAGGCGTTGGCGATAATCGTGATGGGGCCGCTGAACCCGAGCGCTTTGCAGAGCGTAAGCGCCTGGCTCTGCGAAAGGTATTGGGTCACGCGTGTCGGTTGACGGCGGGAATCGCGCGGTTGAGTAGTCGCCTGCCTGTAATAATCCTGGCCCATGGTCATACCGCCGCTGGTGGTGCCGAGCACGAGCGGGATATTCTCGCCACGAGCCCAACGCGCCTGTTGCCAGGCTTCTGTGCCGGCAAGCAACAACAATTTTGCGGCACGATCCAGGCGCTGTTCCTCGCGCGAACTCAAGTCTGTCGCGGGGAGGTTTCGAGGAAGATCCACTTCGGCCGCAGATTTGACGCGCTGCCGCGAAACGTCGAAAAGTGTGACCGGCCGAAAGCCGGTTTTGCCCGTGCGAAAGCCTTCGGTGTTGGTCGACCAATCCAGGCCGAGCGCGGTCACCATCCCGGCGCCGGTGATCACAACGCGTGGTTTTGATGCGAGCTTTGGAAGCGGGAATAACATGGTTTTGGGTTCGACGGGACTCGCCCTCCGAAAGGGATGACGCGAGCGGCGTCGCGTCCCTACCTTAGCTTTTGTTCGAGGATTTCGCCGACGAGATTTGGGTTTGCTTTGCCTTTGCTGAGTTTCATGACCTGGCCTTTGAGAAAATTGAGCGCGGCGGCTTTGCCGGCTTTGAAATCCGCGGCACTTTTTGGATTAGCGGCGATCACTTCGTCGCAAAATTTTTCGATCGCGCCGGTATCGCTGACCTGCGCGAGGCCCTTTTGCTCGACGATGCGGGCGGGTGAATCACCGGAAGAGAACATGTCACCGAAAACGTCCTGCGCGATCTTAGTGCTGATCTTGCCGCTCTCGACGAGGCCAATCAGTTCCTGGATGTCAACGGGCTTGATCTTCACCGCGTCAAGCAGCGTCTGCGTTTCGGTCATGCGCGCGCGCAGGTTGTTGATGACCCAATTGGCGACAGCCTTCGGATTTTTGGAGCCTTTCGCGGCGGCTTCAAAGTAATTCGCGAGCGGGATGTCGTAAACGAAGGTCTCCGCGTCGGGCGCGGGCAATTGATGCGTCTTCATGAAGCGCTGTTTGCGGGCCAGCGGCAGTTCGACGAGGCGCTGGCGCACCTCGGCCAGCCATTCTTCGGTCGGCGTGAACGGCATCAGGTCCGGCTCGGGGAAATAGCGGTAATCGTGCGCCTCCTCTTTGCTGCGCATCGATTCGGTGACACCGGCGAATTCATCCCAGCGACGGGTTTCCTGGGAAAGCTTGCCGCCTTTTTTGACCACGTCGATCTGGCGCGGAATTTCATACTCGAGCGCCCGGCGCGCGCCGCTGAAGCTGTTCATGTTCTTGATCTCGATTTTCGCGCCGAGTTCTTTCTGTCCTTTGGGGCGAACGCTCACGTTCACGTCGCAGCGGACCATGCCCTTTTCCATGTCACAGTCGCTCACTTTGCCATACCTGAGGATGCTCACGAGGGCATTGAGGTATTCGTAGGCCATGTCTGAGCTGGTAAGGTCCGGCTCGGAAACAATTTCGAGCAATGGCACACCAGCACGGTTGAAATCGACGCCGCTGCTGCGCTCGAAGTGAAAGTTCTTCCCGACATCCTCTTCCAGGTGCGCGCGAATGATGCGGACGCGTGAAATGCCGCCATTAAATTCAAAATCGACGTAGCCGCTGATGGTCGAAGGTTTGTCGTATTGCGTGATCTGGTAATTCTTCGGCACGTCGGGATAGAAGTAGTTCTTCCGATCGAACTTCGCGAAGGCCGGCACGGAACAATTCAGGAGCAGGCCGGTAAGAGTGGTCAGGCGGAGCGCTTCCTCGTTGGCGACGGGCAAGACGCCCGGCAGCCCGAGGCAAACGGGGCAGACGTTGGTGTTGGGTGGCGCGCCGAATTCATTGGCGCAACCGCACCACATCTTGGATTTGGTCTTGAGCTGGACGTGCGTCTCCAGCCCAATTACCGCTTCATAGTCCATGCGCAGTTAATCTAAATCGCGGTGACCAGGTTGAAAAACCAAAACTTCCGGTCGGATCGATTCGAGATGACGAATAAGGAACGCAGGAATGCAGAATTGAGAATCGGGGAAAAGCACAGAAGCAGGATTTAACAGCAGCCGCAAAGGAAGCGAAGGGTTTTACGTATGTCCGTTCGAACTGGTTTTGCGCGAGTACGCGATTGGCGCCCGGCCTGCCGAACGGAGTTCGGCGATACAGCAGAACAGAGTTCTGCGCTACATCGCATCGTGGAGACATGATTAGGCCCCCCCCGGGGGTAGGTGCTAGAAATGTGTTAGTTTTGTGTTGGTTTTGCATTCGGCTGTAGCGATTCGGAAGGTACGAGCAGCAGAGGGGGGTTGGCGCAGACCTTGTCGAGACGCGACAGGATCATGTTTTGGCGGTTGACCAGGACCCAGGTAGGCTCCCTGGTGTAGTCTCGTTTGTCCAACTCTGCGTTGATGCGCTTGAGTTCGCCGGTAAGGGAGTTTAGCAGTTCCGCGCAGTCCGGGAGGAACCTTTGCTGAAACGAGTCCATAAGGTAGCCGCGCAGGTCGCGGATCTCTTCCCAGTGTTCGTGGTCCCAATTCCGAGCGGTGGTGAAGCTGATGCCGAGTTGCTCTGCTATTTTGCTGAGGCTGTGGCCTCTGGCGCGGAGTCCGATGAATTGGGAGTGAGTTTCGGTGGTGTACATAGGTAGCCTTTTCGTAGTCCGTAACGGTTTTTGTTGTTTAACACGTCCACAAGTAATCACGCTAACGAATCGTTATCTTCGTTAGCTGTGAATTTCGTCTCGAGCGAATTTTACGAATGTTACGAATGGAACTTACTGGACTTAACTGGCTAAAGCCGGGCGAGAGAATGACACTGGGAGATCGGACAGGCTGGTAACCGGATAACGCCATTAACGACGCCCGGGCTCAAGCTGAACTCTTTAGGCTGATTCTTGATCGTCGTACTCAATTGAAGGGATAAGGAACTAGTTTACTGATTACTGGCCGCTGGTCTGGATGCGATAGAAGCGGTGGCCGGTGGCGCTCGTATCGGTGGCGGAAGCGGATGTGCCGGTGGCGGTGATGGGTTCGCCGAGGTCAGTCCAGCCGTTCTCACTAAGGTCGTCGTTGAACTGAACGTGGTAGGTGTGACCGGAGATTGACGACCAGGTCAGACGCATGCCGCCTTCGGGCAGTCGTTCGGCCGTAACTTTCAAAGAGGAAGCGACGACCACCTTGAATGTCCACAGCGCGGCCAAACGAGGCGAACCGCTGTCGGTGACCAGGAGCGCAATTGAATTTGTGGACGGAGCCGCATTTGCCGGAGGTGTCCAGTCGAAGACGCCGGTCAATTCGTCAACGGTCGCGCCTTCGGGCGCGCCAGGAGCCAGCTCATAGGTGAGGGTCTGCGCGGGCAGGTCAACATCGGTGGCGTGGGTGGCAAACCGCAGGCGGCTGCCGGCGTGGATGATGGCGTCGGCAATCGGGTCGAGGTTGGGCGCGGTGTTCACCTCGTTGACGAAAATGGAGAGAATCATGGTGGCGCTCAACGGAGGTTCGCCGTTATCGGTAACGCGCACGGTGGCGGAATATGATCCCGGGCCGTCGTTTTCTGTCGGCGTCCATGTGATCAAGCCATTGGTCGGGTTGATGGACATCCCGGGCGGGTTGGCGTCGAGAGAGAAGCTCAATGTCTGTGGGTCGTTGTCGGGATCGGTGGCGACGGCGGTGAGACTCAAGAACGCATTCTCGTCGACCGTGCGGTTGGTGATTGGTTCGAGGACCGGCGGGTTGTTCACTTCCGCGACGGTGACGGAGAAGGTTTTGGTGTCAGACAAGGGAGGCGTGCCGCTATCTGTGACGCGCACGGTAATCGAATAAATCCCGGGACCCTGCGCTTCGGAGGGCATCCAGGCAAAGGTGCCGTTGGTCGGGTGAATCGAAGCGCCATCGGGAGCGCCGAGGTCGAGCGAGAAGGAAAGGGTTTGTCCAAAGTCCGCGTCCGAAGCGATGGCACTAAAGGAGAGGAGTGTGCCTTCGTTGACATTGCGATTGGGAATCTGCGCCAGAACAGGGGGTGTGTTGGAACGGGCGAGAAGGTTGGCGGCGCGCGGCGTCGGGTTGGTCATGAAGTAAACAGATGGCGCGCCATCGCGGAAGCGGCCCTGGCTGACGTTGTTGGTCTGGGTGACAAAAGACACCGCATCGATCAAGGTGCCGTCCTCCGCGAAGAGCCCCAACTCCTCGCCACCCTGGCTCAACTTGAAGTTCGCATGGAGATCGGCATTGAAGCCGTTCTGCTGCGTTTCTTCATCCGCCCAAATCAGAAGGTGGCCGCCGCCGGGAATGACGACGCCATCCGGAATGCGCCATTTGGTTTTGTTGGTGAGACTGTCAGTAAGGTAAAAGCCGCTTAGGTCCGCCGCAGTCGGCTCGGGATTATAGAGCTCAAACCAGTCTTCGTAGTCGGGAGGCGTGCCATCGGCGGGATCAGCGAGAAAGCCGGCGTTGGCGGCCATCCATTCGTTAATCAGGATATTCAGCGGGGGAGAAGCAGGATTGTTGGTGGCGAGCGGCGTCGCGAAATGGAAACTGCGGCGTTCGGTGCCGTTGCCATCGGGATACGCGCCATAGGAACGGCCAGCTACCGGGACGGAGTAGTTGAGGTAGTCGACAAGAGTGGTGCGGCCACCGCTGAACTGGCTGAGAGCGACGGAGCCGATACCGGGATTGATGCGGAAGTTCGCGTGCCATTCGGTAGCGGTGGATTCGGCGGGCTCGCCATCGAGCCAAACGAGCCGAAATTGTTTGGGGCCGATGCTCCCCGCCGGAAGCGGCCACATGAAAGGAGAGTTGAAGTTGGTGGACAGGTAAAAGCCGGGGAGGACGATGGTGTTCGTGCCGGAGTTGTATAATTCCAGCCACGGCTCGCGCTCACCGAAGCGATCGACGGTCGCGTCGTCGAGGTTTAACGGCTGGACTTCGTTAAGCCAAAGCGTTGGGAATGCGGGCAGCGTCGCGCGCACGGAATTGGCGCCGCCGGGAGTATAACGGTTGAGCACTTCGTAAGTTGTATCGAGGGTAATGCCGAGAACAATATCGCTGCTGGTGCCGCTGGCCTGATGCACCTCAACCGCGAGCAGGTTCTCGCCCTGCAGAAGAGCGGTCGCCGGCAAAAAGACCGGCCCTTCATAGACGGCGTCACCAACCGTCGGCGCGGCGAACGTCGAATAATTGAACGGTCCAGGGGCCATGCGGATGCGGTGAAGTTCCTGGCCGTTCAGGTAGAAGACGGCGCCGTCATCGAGCACGGTAAACATCTTGAGCGAAACTCCGGCGGGGTTGCCGCTGAAATTGAACCGGGTGCGGAAGTAGTATGTTGTGCGTCCCAGCGTGAGCGCGGTGTTTTTGGGCGCAGGCAACGCGGCTTCCTCGACATACAACAAAGCGGGTCCGGACGGCCAACTCGCGTCGTTGTAATTTGTCGCCATCCAGTTCGTAGCAGAGAGATCGCTCGTTTGGTTGTACTTCCACGCCTGGGTAATGGTGATGAGTGATTGCGGCGTATTGGAGAGACCGGCGAAAATCACGGCCCAATTTGCAACGCGACTGTTGTCGCGCGTGGGGTCGATGAGTTGCAGTGAAGGGCCGAAGCCATCCGCGGCCGCGGGCCACGGCGGATCGTCGTCGTAGGTGACGGCGTCGATGACGGTATCGTCGTCCGGCGTGAGGCCGGGCCGGATCAGCTTGAGTGTTTCACCGTCGTTGTTGAGTTGTCCTTTGAATTCACCCGCAATCGGAATAGCGCTGCCATAGGTCGCGGCGAAGACATCACGATCGGCGACGAAGACGAGGAACGCGCCTGGATTGATGATCGTTCCGTCGGGAATCCGGCACTCGATACCGCTGAAGCGCCAATTGGAGAGATCAAAGGCATTTGAAACGGATGTGTTATGAAGCTCGATGAAGCCGGCCTGGGCGACGGCAGGGTTGTACATGATTTCATTGATAGCGAGTTTGTCCTCGGGTTTCTCGACGACGCCGGTGTAATCGATGATGACATTCGTTGCGGCGCTCGCGAGAACGTTGCCGCGATTGTCGATGCCCTGAATCTGCAAATTGTTAAGGCCTGACTCGAGGGCAACGCGAACTGTCCAGTTGCTTACCGAAGTCCATAGCGCGCGATAGGCGATGCCATTGATGAGGAAGGTTTCTATTTCGATTGGCGCAGTGCCGCTCAAGGTCACGAGATTGCGGTTGGTGGTGAAACTGTTCGCGCCGTCGAGGGTGAAGGGCGCGGCGAAGGCGGCGAGTTGCTGCAGGATATAATCCCGTCGCGCGGCGATATAAGTCTTGATGGCAGCCGGTGATTCGGGACCGAAGCCGGCGATCGCGAACGCATTGTATTTGGCGTCCAGAAGCGGAGTCGAGCGTGCCGCTGTGAGCGGGCCGTTGGCTGCATCCTGGTAGGCTCGCAGATAAGCACGTTGAAATGGCGGGTGCCCGGCCATACGGCCGACCTGGCCATCGCCAAAACCGAAAAGACTGTCTTGCGGTGTACCGTAGGCAAATGCGAAGTCGATGTCCCAGATCATCATCTTCCAACCGTCATTTTGAGGTTTGTAAACGTACATGTTCTGTCCGCCGCCGTAACCGTAGCTGTCGACGTTGCCGACGATGTGCTCGACGGCGATGGTGCGTAGCCACTGATCGACGTCGATTTGCGATTCGATCTGGCTTGTGTAGGCGTCGCCCGTAGCAGGCGTGACGGCGGTGTCATGGAGAAGGAACATGTTGGTGTAATTGTTGGCGGTTTCACCAAAGGCGCGCGCGGCCCAGTTCCAGCGATAACGCGCGAGCTTCTTGACACCGCCACTCGTTACCCAATTTCCGAGACTCGCGCCGACGCCGCTGAAGGTGCTGGCCGCGTCGTCGAATTCGAACCAGATTTGGATTTTATGGAGGTTGCCGTCGCCGCCGTCGGGGAACCATTGCTCGCTCATGTCGCCGTTGGGCTGCTGGGCATCGTCCATCATGGCGGCGCGGCGCACGCCATTGACGAAGACGTTGACGTTGCGGCGATAGCAATAAGGCAGGCCCAGTTCGTAGGCGATCCAGTAGGCGGTTTGTTCGCGCTGCATGCTGCCTTCGCAGCAACCGTTGCCGGGAAGAAGCAGATTGATGTCTTCGTCATTGAGGAACAGATCATCTTTAGGAAAGTTGAGGACATAATCGCACGGATTGCCAATTGGGGAATCGTAACCGGGGCTATGGTAGGGGCTGCCCGCGTACTGGCCGCTGATGTCATAAACAACCCGCGTGTTTCCATAAACGAACGTGCAGTCAAGCGGTTCGTTGCTGAGTTTCTCGCGCGACGACCAACGATTGATGGTCCTTTGTGTCAGCCAAACGCGATACGTGCCAAAGGTTCCAGATTGGGCCGGATCGCCGTAGCGAATGACACACTCGCGATTTGGGGCATCGCTCGGAAAGCGTGACATCGCCCGCGGACTGAAGTTGTCCTGCGCTTCAATGTAAAACGCGGCGACGGTGTTCGCGGCGTAAGCGGGAAGAGTGGCGCTGTAAATCCCGGCGCCGTTGTTGACCATCGCGATGCTCACGTAGTTCGTCGCCGGATCGGTGCGATACTTGAGGAAGAGCAGCGTCAGTCCGTCGGGATCGTTGACGCGAGCGAAAACCTGCACGGCCTGGTTGGCGGCGGGCAGGGGCGGAAAATGTGAAACATCGGTAATGGCAGGAGGCGCATTGGCGCGCGCGCGGCTGTTGCGCGCACCGGGGGTGCCGAATCCCTGCGTAGTTAAAATATTTCCCGTCGCCTCGAGCCAGCTTCCCTTGAGCCGAAAGAGAATTTCCGGCGCGCCACGCAACCAGCGGACTCGCGCGCGAATCGTGGCAATCGAACCCGACCCCAGAGCGCCGTTAAGTGGTGTGCGAATCCGGTTGGCGCCCGTGTCGCCGCGTCCAGACGCGCGAAGATGAAGGCATTTGCTGTTACCGATTCCGCCAGTGTCATCGACAGCGGATTGGGTTTGGTTGCCTTGCGGAACCCAACCGGCCAGGCCCGCCTCGAAATCGGAATTCGAGAGGAGATTCGCGCCGCCCTGGGGAATCACTTCGACGTTGTCGACAAGGCATTCGCCGGGGCCGAGAAGAAATACGTGCAACGAGTCGGCGGCTCCCTGGCCATTATCGAGGACACCGGTGTGCTCGATGGTTGTCCAGCCGCTCTTCGAAGTTTCCTCGCTGTCGGCCCAATTCGGCGCGAGCCGATGATCGGCGCGCGGATCGATCAGCTCCAGGCTGCTGCCGCCACCGTCGGCCAGACTGCCCCAGCGGCCGCCGGTGCCATACTCGACCTCATCGACAACGATGCGAATCGTATTAGTGACCACCGAGCCGAATTCATTGGTGGACAGAACTTCGTCGGGCCGGGTGAGGGCGATGCGTTCGCCGCCGTTCGCAAGCCGCCCGCCGTAATTGCCGAGCACCCGGGACGAATTGAGTCCCGGATAGTTCGTGAGCAGCCGGAGGCGGTTGTTTGCGATGACAAGGTACGAGTCGGGAGCCAGAATTGTGTTGTTCGGAAAATCAAAGTTGATTCCGTCGGTGAGCCGCCAATCGGAGAGATCGATATCAAGGGGACCGGCATTATAGAGCTCGACGAATTCGAGATCGTCATCGCCAGAAATCGGGTGGTACATGATCTCGTTGATCACCACCGCGGCGCTTCGCCGCCGGGCGTTGCGCGCCCCGGGAGTTTTGTCGCTCAATTCAGAAAAGAGCGGGGCGCCATCCGGATATCGCCCCATGGGAACGCCGTTCGCCTGGCCGCGGAAGCGAAAGGAGTCGATGATGCGTGTGCCGTTGGTGTTCTTGAGATAAATCGTCTCGCCTCCGGAACTGAGTGAAAAGCCGAGTTGGTTCTGGTCATAGGCGAGAAAACCGCGCGGATTAATGATCGTCCCGGCCGGGATCACGAAGCGATTGGTATTCGGATCGTCGGTCAGAATGCAGCCGGCCAGACTGACGGTGTTTGCGCCGTAGTTGAACAACTCGATGTAATCGACGTCCGGCTGGTCGGTGTGCGCCAGAAACTCATTGATCAGGATCGTGCGCTGCGGATTTGCGGTCGCAAGTTCGTTGCTGCCGGGGGAGCCACCGACACGATCGCTCGGGCCCCACGCGCGGGGATTGCGCTCCCCGAGTGATGGGCGAAGGAGCGCCAGGGAGTGGCCCGCGCCGTCCGCCGAAGCCGGGTAAGGCGGCTCGCCGGAATAGGTGGCTTCCAACAACACGGCGCCGAGGCGATTCTTGAGGCGCACAGTGCCGGAACTGTTCTGGAGGGAATTCGTGTAGCGTCGCGCAGTCTTGTTATAAACGGTGAGAACGTCGGCAGGCTCGGCAGCGAGGAGAATGAAACTGCGCGCGGGAAAAATCGTATTTGTCGGGAACGTGTAATTGATCGCGCCGGAAATCGAGTAGCCGCTGATGTCCTCAAACCATTCCTGGGAGTTGTAAAGCTCGACGAATTCGAGGTTGCGGCCGTCCACGCGCTCCGGCGGGTGGTAATTGATTTCAGAAATGACGAGACCTGTTCGGCGGCTGCTCGGTCCCAACGGCTCAATCGCGCCGGTCACGCGCGTGATGTCCGCGGGCGTGTAGCTCATTGTAAACGTGCGCTGTGTATTGGTGGCAATAGTGTTCGGCGTCGCGGCGCGGTCGCGGACGTTGTTGACGGTCAACGTGTAGACCGGCGGTCCGAGCGGCGTCGTGGTGAGGATCACCGAGCGCAAGTCGTCGCTCAGCGCGGCGGAGAGGACGCCCGAGGCGGGAGTGATCGAATAATTTGAGATTTGCTCCGCGCTGGCTTGCTCCAACGATTCTGAAAAGGTGGCGACGATGAGGTTGTCGTCGCCGAGGTTCGAGACGGAAACCAGGCCGGGGCGCACGGTATCGGCGATGACGGTCAAAACGACTTCAGCGGAATTGGTCGTGCCCTGGTTGTTGGCGATGAAGCAACGGAAACGGCTGCCGTGATCGCTCAACGCGAGAGGCCCGAAAACGTAGACAGAGGCGGTAGCACCGGGGATATTCGTGCCGTCACGCAGCCACTGAAACATTGCGCCGAGATTGCGCGCGAGGCGAACGATGAAGGTGGCGTTGCCGCCCTCGGCGGCGGTAAAATTCTGCGGCTGTTGAGTGATCACCGGCGGCTCAAGGCCGTAAACGAGGAGACGATTATTCGGGATGGGCTCCTCGATCACGCCACCGGGCAACTGCCAGCGGACTGCGAGGTTGTCCCCTCCCGAACCCTCTTTCTGGAGCGCTTCGATGTAGTAGCGCTGGCCGGCGAGAAGAGCGATCGGGGAAGATTGTTGATTGGGTTCTTTGGTCCATTCACGAACGCCGGTCCACCCATTGACCGTCGCAATGGCGACGCGTTGCGCGGGACTTTCGGTCGTGCTCAGGTAAAGCGCGCAATTGTCGTCGCCCGAAATCCAAAAGACGTAGTTGCCGTTGGTCGGCGGCAAAAGCAACGCGCGCATGCGCGTGCCGTAATTTTCGGCAAAGCCGGTCGGTGCTTCAAAAATCGGCTCGATGGTTTCGAGACTCGGACTGGCGGGGAAAGCGGCGTTGTTGGTTAAATCAGCGATGGTCCCTCCCGGAATGTTCAGATAGACCTCGCGCAAAACGCCATTTGATTGGGCCAGGAGTTGCGGTGCAACAACAGCGAAGCAGATAATAGCCATCCGCAACGCCCGCGTTAAACAACGGGAAAAGATCATCAGGTTATTCCGCCTATTCTACACCGTTGAGCGGCAAATGGGAGCGGAAATGTCGTATTTAAAGCGAAGGCCGCGTAAAACGCGGCCTTCGTTGATTATTGAGCAGGACTCGGATCAGCTACTGATCGCACGGCCTGAACAGGCGATAGAAGCGGTGACGGTCGTCGATCGGTAGCGTGACGCAAAATTCGTTGCCAATCTGCTGGACCGGGGCGTTGACGGGCTCCCAGAGAATGGGCGGATTGAGACTGCGCGCGCATTGCAATTGCCAACCCACCGGAGAGACAGGCCAGCAGATGCGCACCCCATTGGCCACACGCGTGATCGTAAGCCGCGGCCCCTGTTCGCGCACGACGATGATACTGAATTTGCATTCGCTCACGTTGCCGCAGTCGTCCCTGGCCACACAACGCACGTCATTCGTGCCGACTGGGAAACACGTGCCAGGCGGAGGCGTGCAAACGATCGTGACGTTGGTATCGCAGTCGTCACGCGCATCGACATGGTAGTTGACCGGAGCGCAATCGCGGCAGGTGCGCACGACCATGTCGTCCGGGCAAATGATAGTGGGTGATTCGGTATCCGGCCTCACAAACACCCTGAACTCGCAGGAGGAAACGTGATTGCAATCATCGATCGCCCGGCAGTTCACCGTATGAACACCCGGCGGCAGAATGGTCCCCGGCGGCGGATCGCAAATGATCATCACATTGGTGTCGCAGTCGTCGGTGGCGGTGACCGTATAAGTGATAGGGCCTCCGTTTGGACTGCAGACGCAATTGGTGACGATATTCGGCGGACAGACAAGCCGTGGCGGTTCACGATCGGCACATACTTCGACTTTGAACTCGCATCTGGAGACGTTGCCGCAGTCATCGACAGCTGTGCACGTCACGGTGTGTGTGCCCGGCGGGAAGTTGCTGCCGGATGCCGGCGTGCAAGTGATGGTGACGTTGGTATCGCAATCGTCGGTCGCGGTGACCACGTAATCGACACGCGTTCCATCCGGGTTGCACGTCGGAACAAAGATGTCGTTGGGGCAATGGATTCGCGGAGGCTCAGTGTCGCGGCCCACCACCACAACAAATTGGCAACGATCGCGTTTGTTGCAGTCGTCAATCGCCTCGCATGTGACCGTGTGCACGCCCGGTGGCAGTGTCGATCCAGAGGGCGGGTTGCAGATGATCGTGACGTTGGTGTCGCAATCGTCCGTGGCTGTGACAGGATAGTTGACCACGACGCCGTCCTGGTTGCAGGCGCAAACGAAAATCCCGTTGGTTGGGCAATTAATCCGTGGCGGTCCCGAATCCAACCCGACCTCGACCTTAAAGGTGCATGAGGCGCTGTTGCCCACCGAGTCTTTCGCAACGCAAGTCACGGTATGCGAGCCCACCGGGAAAGTAGTGCCCGAAGGTGGATTGCACTGGATGGTCGGTATCGTGTTACACGAACTTTGCGCCGTCGCCGTATAATACACCGGAGTGCCCTGCTCCGTGCACGCGCAGACACGAATATCCGGAGGACACTGGATGCGAAGGCAGTTGCCGTTCGGGTTCGTCAGCGTGAACCGCGCGGGTCGTATGGCCGGGGAGAAGGTTTGTCCGCCATCAAGGCTGATCTCTGTAAACACGTCGAAGAAACTGGCGATCAGATACTCTGACAGTTCGTTTCGTCCCAGACATGAGCGGCCCGCGCCGGGCAAAGCCGTAGGATTCTTGCGAACGATAATGGGCGGGCCAACCGGAAGCGGCCCTCCAGTGAACTGAAGTCCAAGCATTTCCGTATCGAAAAAGCTCATGTCACCACTCTCTGGATAATTGAAGCTGTGGACGGCGTGACCCAGTCCCTGCACTTGTCCGCTCAATAGTTGGAATGTTTGCCCATCACGTGAGAATTCAAAGCGCGCCGCCCCGTTGACCGGAAATTGTATTAACTGGTTAAGCGGGACTTGCATCGACGGTCCCTGCTGTAAATTCATCAACTGAACACTTCGAATAACGGCGCCGTTGGCAAACGCGACCTCCGGGCATTGCATATCGAATTCACCGCCAGCCGGCGGTAGATTAGGCGTCGTTGAGCGAATCGACTGGTACGCGGCCAATTCCATATGACCGCTCACATCTGCCTGGTACCAGGTTTGGCCGCCGTCCAGGCTGATCTCGGTGAACACGTCGAAGAAGCTCGAAATCATATCTCCACCCGTGCTCAGCGGCCGGATATTCGTTTTACCAGGCGACGGTCTGGTGGGACTCTCGCGGAGCATCAGCCCTCGACCGGCGACGTTGAGCGAGAGCATCTCGGTGGAAAATGATTGGCCCATGGCGGGATCAGGAGGTTGGCCAACAAGCAGCCACTCGGAGTTGCCGAAAAGACCGATGCAATCCCAGGTGAAACCGCGTGAAATTTCCCCATCGAGAATGCAACGGAAGCGTTTGGTCGCCTGCTCGCCAGCTTTCGGCGGGTCAAATGACATATCGAAGAAACTCAGACGCAGGTTGCGGAGGGCCAGGCCGCCCTGGTTGGGCGTCGGGTATTGAAGTGTCTCTCCTGGCAAGGTCTGCCACGTGGCCGTGGGCGGCGGAATTTTGTCGCTCGGGAAAAATTGCTCGCCCAGCAGTTCGATCGCTTCGTCAAGAATCGTAATCTCAGGAATATTTTCGGCCGTGAGCACCAGCATCTCGACGGTTTGCACCTGGCCTTGTGGATCGTAAGCGCGCATGCGGAATTCGTCTCCTTTGAAGACTGAGCCGTCGGCGGCCCGAAGGTCCATTGCCGCATCCCACAGAAACCGAAAAGTTCCGGGGCTCAGTTGCGCGTCGCCAACGCCGATTAGTTTTCCGCTGCCGGTGACGTCGCCCAGCGAGCCGTTGGGCAACGTAACGTCGCCGATCAATTGCCCGCGACTCAGCACTTCGAGCGATACCATCGAGGCGCCGATGGAGCGGAAGTCCGCGCTGAGTTCAGGACCCTTTTGGGTGGCATGTTTTCGCAGTTGAGCCGTGCCGAGTTGGACTGCGGGCACTCCGTTGAACATCCCTTGGGCGCCCAACGTTATACAACCACCGCCTGGAATGCCCCCGGCCATCAGATCAATGGGACCCAACTCGAGATTAATCCCGTTCACGCCAAGATCGAAGGGCCTGCTGGAAAACCAGATGAATCCACCGATCTCCAGGCGAACTGCCGGGGCGATGTCAGTAACAAGCAGAGCGTCCGTGGCATCGACGAGTCCTCCCTCGTCGTGATGCTGGTTGCCGAACTTCATGAACTTTACATCCTCGACGATAAGCGAGCTGGTTTCGTTCGCTCCCTGCGCGCGAAATTCAATCGCGTGCAGCTTGATGTTTGGTCCACTTTGCGCGCTGGCCCGCAGACATACGATACGTTCGGCGTAGCAATTCGTACCCACATTACATGGGACGCAACCGACCTTGCACAAGCGCCAGCAAACGCCGTTAGTCTCCTGGAAATAGCTATAGACGGTGGTTTTCGGATCACAGCCGGCGGGGAAGAGTGAGCCCACATCGATGACCGCGTTATTATGCACGCGATAGGTGTCGAGCAGTCGATGGTTACCATCGAACACCTCGACTTCAGACTCCGTTGAACCGAGAGCTGCGAAGTCCGCCCTTAAGGTGGCGGTGGAATCACCAAGCAGAATTTGCGAGCTGATTTGGGCCGCCCTTCCGTCGAGTTCGATCTCGACATTCGCCACCGTGCACGTGTTGTTTGGATTGGTGTAGGGCACAAACTGGATCAGCGAGCTATCGACCCGGCGCAGGTCCATGCGCCAGCCGTCGCTGCCGCCCGCGCCAAGGTTCGAGATTACGAGGCGGTTTGATACGGGAGTGAGCACCGCCTGACCTTGCGACCAATGCTCGAAGCCTTCGAACCGCAACGGAAGGACGGTGACATCGAACAGACAACGCGAGCTGTTGCCGGCGTCATCGGTCGCGGTGCAAATCACCTGGGTAACGCCGACGGGAAGAAAGCTGCCCGAAGGAGGAGTACAAGTGATGGTCGGGCTGGTGTCCTGGTCGTCAGTTGCGGTGACGGGGTAATTGACGATGGCGCCCGCAGAGGAACTCGTTGCGACGACAATAAGGTTGGTGGGGCAATTGATGACGGGCGGCGTATTATCGACGCGTCCGACAGAAATCCCATCGATCCAGGCATCTCCGACAGTTGAGCCGAGGCCCGGTCCCAATATTACCGTGTCCCAACTCGCTGGAACTGCGTTGGTCACTGTTCGACTCATGATGCCATCCACGTAAAAGTTAATGGTAGTGCCGTCGGGCATTCGTTCGACATCGAATCTGTGCCACCCGACCGAACGATTGGGAGAGCCAGGGCCATTGAGATTGAACCAAACGATCGCAGCCGCGTTTGTGGGGAAGCCGGCCCGCCCCTGGTATTTAGTTCCCGAGAACACTTCGCCGGGCAGGGTAACGGTGTTGTACTTGCCAATGGCGAACAACTGGACAAGCGCTCCATCCGCGGCTGTGCCGCCATTCGGCAGTCCCGTGCCTGAGTAACCGCGCACTTCGTTGAAGATACGAGTCGCGGGAGCCGTAGGGCCCGGGTCATAAATGTGACAAGTAAAGAGGGTATGTCCCGCGACTTCCGCACCACCATTATCCGCTATGAGATTATGATGCATTCGGTCGATGGAGGTGTTCATGAGCGCACTCCAACTGCCGCCGACGGGGACGATATTCTGGGGTGTCGCTGGATCGAGCGGGTTGGCGGCCGTGGTGGTCCACAATGCCATAGTTCCCGATTCAAAATTGTCAAAGAAAATTGGGACAGCGGGCGGCGAGGCGGCGTGAAGCGAAGAGATAACTGCCAGAACGAGCGATCCGATGATTCGTTTCATACGTTTCCTTTCGTTGCGAACCGAGCGGCACAAGACATCCGCGCACGGTCAAAGCAGAGGCTTTGTGCGGGGGTGTACTTGATATGGAATACGCGCGGATTTAGAACCTCCTGTCCGCAATTGTCAAGCGCGGAATACCGTGATATGTCTCTTGGCCGTCAGGTTTGTAGTGCGGGCTTCAGCCCGTTTTGAAGGGCCCCGAAATTCGATGGGCTCCCTAACAGGCTAAAGCCTGCACTACAAACATAACCAATCTATGGATTACAAGATTTCACATCGCGCGGCGTCGCTCGCCCCATCGTTAACGCTGGCGATCGACTCAAAGGCCAAGCAACTCAAGGCCGAGGGCCAGGACGTGGTGGGCTTCGGCGCGGGTGAACCGGATTTTGACACGCCGCAGCACATCAAGGACGCCGCGATCAAGGCGCTGAACGAAGGATTTACCAAATACACTCCGAGCAGCGGCATTCCCGAGCTGCGCCAGGCGATCGCCGACAAGTTCAAACGCGATACCGGCGTGAATTACAAGCCGTCGCAGATCATCGTTTCCTGCGGTGGCAAGCATTCGTGCTACAACGTGATTCTCGCAACGTGCCAGGAAGGGGACGAGGTGATCATTCCCGCGCCGTACTGGCTGAGCTATCCGGAGATGGTGAAACTGGCGGGGGCGAAGCCGGTGATTTTGCCGACAACCGACAAGACGGAGTTTAAAGTGACGGCTGAGCAATTGCGCGCGGCCATTACGCCGAAAACGCGCGTGTTTATCCTGAACTCTCCAAGCAACCCGACCGGCTCTCTCTACAGCCCGGAAGAGATCAAAGTGCTTGGCGATATTTGCGTCGAAAAAAACGTCTTGATCATGAGTGACGAGATTTACGAGAAACTCGTCTATGACGGCGCGAAGCATGTGAGTGTCGCGAGTTTTTCGCAGCGCCACTACGAGCAGACGGTGATCGTCCACGGATTTGCGAAGGCTTACTCGATGACAGGATGGCGTCTCGGGTATTTGGCCGCGCCGGAGCCGATTGCGAAGGCGATTGACGCGGTCCAAAGCCACAGCACGAGCAATCCGACGTCATTCGCGCAGAAAGGGGCGGTCGCGGCCCTGACCGGTCCACAGGATCACTTGAAAAGCTGGCTCGCCGAATACGCGAAGCGACGCAGTTATGCCCATCAAAAGCTCAACAGCATTCCGGGCATTTCATGTGTGAATGCCAAAGGCGCATTCTATCTGTTTCCGAACATTTCGGGACTCGGTTTGAAGTCGACAGAGTTTTGCGCGCGCCTGCTCGACGAAGAAAAAGTTGCGGCGGTGCCCGGGATCGCGTTCGGCGCCGATGATTATTTGCGCATCAGCTACGCGACGAGCATGGCAAACATCGAGAAGGGCCTGGATCGGATTGAGAAGTTCGCGAAGTCGCTCGCAAAATGACCTGGCAGGAACTCGGAGAACCTCCGCTCGACCATGGGATGTTACTCGATTGATGGGAAGACACTGAATCGCCCAAGGCTGCGCCAGGTCTTTAACATCTCAACGAGCGCTTCGATCTTGCTTGGTTTGACCAGATAGACATTCGCGCCGCAGTCGAACGCGCGCTCGACATCTTCACCGCGACTGGAAGCACTCAGGATGTTTACGATAATTCGCTTCAGGCCCGTCTGCTGGCGAAGCCACTGCAACACTTCGTAGCCGTTCTTCCTGGGCATGTTCAGGTCCAGGAACATGACGATCGGGAGCGGATGCTTGCGCCGGTCCCCATAATCTCCATCGCCTTTCAAGTATGAGATCGCCTCTTCGCCATCACCGACGACCTGCAGGGGGTTGGGCACCTCGGCTTTGCGCCAGGCCGTTTGCATGATGAACACATCGTCTTCGTTGTCTTCAACGAGCAGGATAGTGCGGCGGTCGAACATGGGCCGCCAATTATGTCCTCATCGGCAGCGCATCGGCAAGTGATTTACGCCTTGAGCAACTCAATCCGGTCTTGGATTAGACGCCCACCCGGCCGCCCATCCGCTCCGTACCTTTACGGACAATTGAAAGGCCGATTCCCGTGCCGCCGTAATCTTTGCCATGCAAGCGCTCGAAGACGCGGAAGATGCGCTCGTGATGTTCAGGGGCGATTCCGATTCCGTTATCTTCGACCCATAGCCGCACAGTCTCTGGCCGTTGTTCGGCCCAAAGCCGCACGCGCGGAGTCACTCCGGGCGGGACGAACTTAAGAGCGTTGCCGAGGAGATTGGCGAGCACTTGTGTAAGGGTCGCTTCGTGCGCCCGCACCGCCGGCAACGCGGCAGTCGTCTCGACAACTGCATTTGTTTCGCGAATCGTGTGCTCGTTTTGAGTAATGGCTGCGGCCCAGGCCGCAGCAACGTTGGCCGCGCCAAGTTCAAGCGCCGAACGCGCCACGCGTCCGTACGCCAGCAGGTCCAAAACCATCATATCCATCGACTCGGCTGCGCGCACGACGCGCCGGGCGTAAAGCTTGCCGGTTTCGTCAAGCTTGGCACCATATTCCTCAAGGATCATCGACGAGAACGCCTGCATGGACCGAAGCGGAGCGCGCAAATCGTGCGCGATGGAATAAACAAACGCTTCAAGCTGGCTGTTGGTTTCAGCCAGTTCGGCCGTGCGCTCGGCGATACGGATCTCAAGCTGTTCGTTCGCCTTCGCCAACTGCTCTCTCACTTCGCGCAATGCTGTTTCAGCCCGCTTGCGGTCCGTGATATCGCGGGCGATTTTGGAGGCGCCAACGATCCTTCCGTCGTCGTCAACGATCGGAGAAACGGTCAGCGAGATATCGAAAAGTGTGCCGTCTTTGCGCCGTCGCACCGTCTCATAATGGTCCACGCGTACGCCGTGGCGAATGCGATCCAGGATTCCAGGCTCCTCATTCACTCGTTCGGGCGGCATCAGCATGGTGATCGGCTTGCCGATTACTTCATCACCCGTATAACCGAAGATGCGTTGGGCGCCCCGGTTCCAACTCATGATCACGCCATTTAGGTCCTTGCTGATAATGGCATCGTCGGATGACTCGACAATGGCCGCGAGGCGGCGATTCGCATCCGTTTTCGCCAGCACGACCTGGGCCTTGAGCAACGCCTCCCGTTCCTTTTCCGCCGCACGCGCTCGCTTCAGTTGCGAGACCATCCACTCCACTCGAGCCGTGGCACTGGATTTTCCGCTGCCGTTGCCATTCGAGGGTTGGCCATTACCATCGGCGTTGAGAATCAACGGCGCTTGATAGAATAGATTTGGATAGACGGCGTCGCCCATGATCGCCAGCGGGTGCGTGTGGAGCGCGGCCAGCATTACTTCGGGCGCGAGGCGGCTGCGATTGTACTGGCAAATGATCCGACCGGGCACGCCCGGTCCGAAAATGTCGTTGATGGTTGCCTCCCAGTGTTCAAGGCGGCCGGCATCGATGTCCGGACCGAGTGTCCAGGTCATCTCGACGCCGAAGCGAACGCCCTTGAATCCCAAACGGCGGGAATCTTCAACGAACTCCCGTACTTGCTCGGCTTTCCGCTCGGAACTCAACTCTCCTTCCTGGCGCCACTCGCGGCGCGTCCACAGTTTGAGTGCTCCGCGATCGCTCTCTTTGGCGACATTGATGCCGCTTCTGTCCAATTGCCCGGCCAACTGATCGATGGTCTGGTCGTCAGCGATATAGATGCACTGTTCGTCGCCGATCAGGCCCTGTTCGATGAAGGGCACAAGTGCAGGCATCTGTTCGGCGGGGTCGCGGTCGTAGAACAGACACAAATGATCTCCCTGGCGGAGATTCAATATTTGTTCTGTAAGTTCGAGTTGCACAACGGGCTGTAAGCGCCTATCACCATAGCCCATTGTCGCCTACCGAAAATTGGGGTGTTGACCCTAGTCTAGGGAGTTCAAATATTGGTGTAGCCACCGAAATCCGGAACGGCTGCCGATTGGAAATCGGTGTAGCGCACGACTCTGATGTAGCGCAGGACTCTGTCCTGCTGTGTCGCCGAACTCCGTTCGGCGGGCTGTGCGCCAATCCCGTAACCACGCGAAACCACCTTCAAACGGTCACATTTAAAAACGAACCGCCCGCAGGTCAGGAGACCTGCGATACAGCAGAACAGAGTTCTGCGCTACAAGAGTGCGGCTACACTTTTGCTTAAAGCTGCCCGCGCTCCTGATAACCGTTTACTACGTGCCGCTGGCCAGGAACTTCGGCGACTGGCGGACCTTCGTCAGTTGCTCGAAGGCGAACGCAAGCTTGATCAGCGTTGGCTCCGTGTAAGGGCGTCCGAAAAAGGAGAGTCCCACCGGCAAGCCGAAGATGAATCCCGCCGGCACCGTAATGTTCGGATAGCCGGACACCGCCGCGGGCCAGGAACTGCCCCCGGTGTCGCGGTCGCCATAGATGTAATCCGTCACGTGCGCCGGGCCGGTTGTGGGCGCGACGATGGCATCGAGTTGATGCTCCTTCATCACGGCGTCGATTCCCTCATCGCGCGACAAACGGCGGCATTTTTCCCGCGCCTCGACGTATTCCTTTTCTGTGAGCGGCCCCTTCTCCTGGGACTTGATCATCGTCTCTTGTCCGAACCACGGCATTTCCTTATCGCGATTGCGCTCGTTGAAGTCGATGATCTCTTCGAGGGTGCGTACCCGCGCGTCCGGCCCGAGACCGGCGAGGTACTTATTCAAGCCGGCTTTGAATTCGTAGTGGAGCACTTGCTGTTCGGTATCGCCGAATTTGCCGTGGCTCGGAATGTCCGCCGGATCGATGATCGTTGCGCCGGCGTTTTTCAATCCTTCGATTGCGTCCTCAAAAATCTTCGCCGTGCCGGCGCGAAACTTGAAGAATTTGCGGGCAACACCAATGCGCGCTCCACGCAGGCCCCGCGGATCGAGAAATTGCGTGTAGTCGTGATGCGCCTTGCCGCGGCTTTCGCTCGTGACGCTGTCCCGGGAGTCGATACCGGTGATCACGCCAAGCAGCGCCGCCGCATCGGCAACCGTGCGCGCCATGGGGCCGGCGGTATCCTGGCTGTGAGCGATGGGAATAATGCCTGCACGGCTCACCAGGCCGAGCGTCGGTTTGATGCCAACAATCCCGTTGAACGAGGAGGGCGAGACAATTGAGCCGTCCGTTTCGGTGCCAACGGCGGCAGCGCACAAATTCGCCGCGACAGCCGCGCCGGAACCAGAGCTGGACCCAGAGGGATTCCGCGCGAGCACATACGGGTTTTTAGTCTGCCCGCCGCGCCCGCTCCAGCCACTGGTCGAACGGGTTGAACGAAAATTGGCCCACTCACTCAGATTGGTCTTGCCGAGAACCAACGCTCCGGCCTCACGCAGCCGCTGCACGACAAACGAATCGCGCGGCGCCACCGACCCTTGAAGGGCGAGCGACCCGGCTGTTGTCGTCATCCGATCGTGCGTGTCGATGTTGTCCTTGATGAGAATGGGTATGCCGTGCAACGGCCCGCGCGGTCCCCTGTCCTTGCGCTCCCGATCCAGATCGCGCGCGATGCCCAGCGCATCGGGGTTAATCTCGATCACGGAATTGATCGACGGCCCCTGCTTGTCGATGTCGCCAATCCGTTGCAGGTACTTTTTCGCCAGCGAAACGGCTGTTTCCCTGCCGGACTTCATCGCGGCCTGAAGATCGCTGATCGTTACCTCATCGAGTGCAAAGGCCCTGATCTTGAATGAAGAGGGTTTGGCTCCCGCAACCGCAAGCGCGTGTGCAGCAAACGGCGTCGCCCCGAGCATCGCAACAAAATGTCGTCGATTCATATTCCTAAATCACCTTCGTCACCCCGGGAATTGCTACTTTCGATTCCGGCGGTTTGCCATCCCAATCGTAGCGATCGGGCACGAGGTTCTCTTGCGAGTTCATTGCCTGCTCCCACGTGATTGCCTGGCCGGTATAGGTCGCCATGCGGCCCATGATCGCCATAAGGGTGCTCTTGCTCATGTATTCGCCGTTGTTGATGACCTTGCCACTGCGAATGCTTGCGAACAATTCGTCGTGCTCTGTCTGTTGGCCGACGTTCTTGTCTCCGCGATAGACCCATTTTTCGCCTGCATTAATCTCCAGGGCGCGCTGGCTGAAGTTGGCCGTCCCCTTTTCGCCCATGACCAGCGTAATGATTTCATTCATACAGCCGGACATCTGCCGGCATGTCGTGGAGAATCGCGCGCCACTGGCATACTCGTAAGTCACCGAGTGATGGTCGAAGATGTTGCCGTATTCGGCGCCAGTGCGCACCGCGCGGCCGCCGGCGCCATAAGCGCGCACAGGATTATCATCTTTCATAATCCATGCGCACAGGTCGAGCAGGTGGATGTGCTGCTCGACGTTAAAATCACCGGAGAGCCATGTGAAGTAATACCAATTGCGCATGTGATATTCCATGTCCGTCCACTCGGGCTGGCGTGGTTTGACCCAGATCGGGCCGCGAAAATCGTGGACGTGCAAACCGCGGATTGCGCCCACCGCCCCCTCGTGTATTCGCTTCACGGTTTCGCGATAGGAATTGGTATAACGGGTGGCCAGCCCGGAAACCACCGCCAGGTTTTTCTTCCGCGCTTGTTCGCATGCCGCGAGCACCTTGCGCACACCGGTGGCATCGACGGCAATGGGTTTCTCCGCAAAAACGTGTTTGCCTGCGTCGATGGCGGCTTGAAGGTGCATCGGGCGAAAATGCGGGGGTGTGGCCAACAGCACCACATCTGACAATTCAATCACTTTTTGATATGCATCGAAACCGACGAACTGGTTTTTCTCCGGCACATCAATCTTGGGTCCGATCTCCTGTTTTTTCAGGGTCCCCAGGCTCAGTTGCAGGCGATCGGAGAATGCATCACCCATCGCGACAAGTTTGACGTTGGAATCGGCGGCCAACGCCTGGGCCGCCGCGCCAGTGCCGCGTCCGCCGCAACCGACCAGCCCAACCCGCAACGTTTCACCTGGTGATTTCTGCGCGTGCACATGAGCCACTCCAATGGCTGTGGTGGCGGCGATGGCGCCGGAAGTTTTCAAAAACTCACGTCGAGAAAGTGAGGAGTTCATGGGGCCATTTTGCCGTGAACCGGTCCTCCTGACCACTCGAATTCTGCTGGCAAGCTAAAGGAGCTAAAGATTCGTCAAAGCCAGTCGGATCTTCCGGCCGTCTGGCTCAAGCCAAAAAGCACCGCCGGTGAGTAGCGCCCGAATCTGCGTCGGGTCAGCAATCGGAACCTCGGCGTATCGTCCGCTCAGAGAGGCGCTGAGGGATGTAGCCTGCAGGCTGAACAACAACTGCCCGCTGACAACCTTGGCGCCCGGCTGAAAGTAAAAGCCCATCGTGCCGTATTGCCAGCGTAGACCGTAAGTGGTCGTGTTCGTATGCACGCCGATATGGGGGCTCGCAGAAAAGTATGCCTTGTTGTTCATCGAATAGCCCGGCCCAAAACGAATGCCACATCCGGCAAGAAGGCACGCAGTGAACAAAACAAGTGATGAGATAATCCTATGCATTTGACGAAGCCTAACGATCCAGGCTGAGCGACGTTCGCTCCAGCGCCTTGTTCGGCGTAGCGTAGCGGTTGTTCGCGCAAGCCTTTCCATTCGCACTATGTACTATCGACAGGTGGCGGCAATGATGCGCCATTTTTCACATGCCCATAAAATTCCTGATGGCGCAACACCTCCTCGAACTTCAGCAAGGGAGCCCATAAGTGGAGTTCGAATCCGTGCTCAAAGGTGCGAAAAGTCATCCGTGTGCCTTGGAACTGGGGCTCTGTAGATACTTGAACAAATAAAATATGGAAGGATATACGCCAACACGACAATACCACACGGCCAGAGAATCCACTCTCGTCCTGTAGCTCGCATCTATTGGTTCACCTATCTCGTAAGCCTACCAGACCGGCGGTTTTACACAAAACGAAACGCATCGCGCTCTACCTGCGTGGCTCCCAGTTCGTTCCTCGCGGCGAACTTCACGGGCGGCTGATTACCTGGCCGCCCTGTGGGGTTGATGCAGGCTGTGTTCCAAAGACGGCCCCGAAAACTTTGCGCAGAATTTCGGTGGTGCGCGCAGCGGGATTTTCGCGGATCAATTTTTCCTGTTCACCGATCTTCAGAAACAAGCCGTCCAACGCTTTGCCCGTGACGTAGGCATCGATATCGGCAGCTTCCCTGCCCAGCACCGCTTCGCTGATAATTCCAACGGCAGTCTGTTCGGTGATCTTTTTATACGCGGCGGTGACGCCCGTTCGGGCCGTGGCCTCCTTCACGATCGGCAGGAAGCGGGTGTAGAGATTCGTTTCGCTCGTGCGGCGAAAATAGTCGGTCGCTTCCGTCGCGTGCCCGCGCAGGATTTTTTCGGCATCGGCAAAACTCATTTGTTTGATGGAACCAACCAGGATGCTCGCGGCTTCAGGCACGGCTTTCTCCGCCGCGCGGTTGATGGTCGTCTGGAACTCGTCCACGAGCGCCCCCTGCCCTATCGCCCGCATGGTGCGCTCGACGGGTTGCAGATTTTCTGGAATCGGAATACGCACTTCGATGTTCTGAAGGAACCCGCCTTCGCGCCCGAGATTACTCACCGCGTGATCAACACCTTTGTCGAGCGCCGCCCTGAGACCGGCGACAATTTCGTCCTGGGTCAACCCGTAAGCGCCGCCGGCACCCGCCCGCCCGAGTTGATCCAACCATTCGCCGGTGCTGGCACAGCCCGCAAGCCATCCGCAAAGAATCGCGAGCAAAATATTCGATTTCATACACACTTCCGCCTCCGTCACGGTAATCCATGCCGCTGGGAAAACAGATTCGGGTGTTCACCCGATAGGAAGCAGTAATCACTAAGGGAAAATAGCGTTGGCGTCAGGGGCTGTTTCATGTTAGATACTCGCTCCCAGCGGAGTACCCGTTTGGGATTTCAGTAATCCAGTAATCCATAATTTTATGTCACAGCATCGTAGTTTGCGCGCGGCCAGCACCTCCGGGGCGAAGCGAAATGTTTTCAAGCGCTATGAGCGCGTTGAAATCCTCAAGAAACGCGGCCAATGGAAGGACGGCGACCGCGTCACGGGTCTGCGCAAAACCAAAACAAAGGAATAGGGCCAGTTATCAGTAAATCAGTAATCAGGAGGTCGGTGGTCAGTTACTGATTACTGAGTGAACTGATTACTGATTACTGCTTACTTCCCCTTCTCGTGGTTCGGCTGCAGAAATTCCTTGCCGAAGCAGGTGTCGCCTCGCGACGCGCGGCGGAACGCCTGATCGTTACCGGCCACGTGCAGGTGAACGGCAAGCCGGCGCGAACGCTGGGCGCCAAAGTCGATCCCGCGCATGATGACGTGTTGGTCGATGGCTCCCCGGTAAAACGGCGGCGCAAACTCTACGTCGCGCTCAACAAACCGACGGGTTACATCTCGACGCGAAGTGATCCGGAAAAGCGGCGAATCATCACCGATCTTTTGCCACTGGAATGGCGCACTGTGTATCCAGTCGGGCGACTGGACCACGATACTGAGGGGCTGATCTTTCTTACCAACGACGGCGACTTTGCGTTGCGGCTCACGCATCCCCGTTATGGCACGCGCAAAATTTACGAGGCGACCGTCGACGGCCGCCTCGAACCAAAGCACTTGCGCAAGCTGACCGATGGCGTCGTTCATCAAGGAGAGGAACTGAAAGCTTCGCGCGCGCGCCTGGTGTCGGCGAACAACACGCGCAGCGTGGTCGAGATTGAATTGATCGAAGGAAAAAACCGGGAAATCCGGCGAATGTTCGAGGCGCTTGGCTACGAGGTGTCACGGTTGCAGCGCACGCAGATCGGGCGGATCAAGCTCGGCGAACTTCCGAAAGGCAAATGGAGGACATTGACAGAAACGGAGATTAAATCTCTACTTCCACCACTATGAAGACAAACTACTGGTGGATGTTGGCAGTGAGCCTGAGCCTCGCCGCACCCGCGAGCCGCGCCGACGACCAGCCCCCGGCGCCCACGCCCGCACCCAAAGGCGCTGCACAACCCGCTCCGCCCAAGGGCAAACCCGCCGCGAAAAAAAGATCAGGGGCGGCAGCGCCGATGGTGTCCGCGGACCCGATTTCCGGGCCCGGTCCTGCCGTGGTCAGTCAAAAGAACGTAAACGTGCGCGGCCGGGCCGCGATCAATAGTGAAGTCGTCGCGCGGCTCAGCCGTGGTGATCGCGTCAACGTTCTCGAAGAGGTGACACTGAAGAGTCCCAAACAGGATGAGCCGGCAAAATGGGCGAAAATCTCACTGCCGACGAACGCCACGGTTTGGGCACACGCCTCGTTCATCGACTCGACAAACAACAAGGTGATTGCGAAGCGACTGAATTTGCGATCTGGTCCGAGCGAAGCCTACGGCATCATCGGGCGCATCGAAAAGGGAGCCCCAGTGAAGCCCCTGGATCAAAAGGGTGAATGGGTCCGACTTGAACCACCCGCTGACGCCTGGGGTTTCGTCGCCGCGCATTTATTGAGCAAAGACGCGGGAATGATGATTGCCTCAACCACCCCACCGAGGGATGGGACGGCCCCGCCGCCAATCGAGACTGCGGTTCCGGCGAACCCCACGCCGGCGCCCGCGACCGAGCCGACAGCGGTTGCGACCACACCAACGCCGCCTCCGCCGATCGAGGCGACCACCCCGCCTGTGACGACTCCGCCCGCGCCTCTTGTCGAAGATACAGCTACAAAGCGCATTGTGACACGCGAAGGGATTGTCGAACGCAGTGTCAGCATCCAGGCGCCGTCACATTTTATTCTCCAGAGCCTCGATACGAAAAAGGCGATCAATTACCTCTACAGCCCTTTGACCAATGTGATGCTGAAGGACTATCGCGGACAGCGCATCCTCGTGACCGGCGAAGAAATGCTGGACGAACGCTGGCCCAACACGCCGGTGATCGAGGTCGACAAGATCGAGACGGTGCCTTGATGGCATTTGCCAACCTCATCGATGGACGCGCCATAGCGGAGCAGATTCACGCTGAAACCAGTGCGCGCATCGCCGCGCTGAAAACCAAAGGCATCCAGCCCGGCCTTGCCTTCGTCCGCGTCGGAGAAGATCCCGCCTCGAAAGTGTACGTTGGGATGAAGGAGCGCGCCGGCGGGCGGTTCGGAATTTTCTCCGAGACGAAGGTGTTTCCCCAGGACGCAAGCGAAGCCGAGTTGCTTGCGTACCTTCAGAAGTTGAATTCCGATCCACGCATTCACGGAATCCTCGTGCAAGCGCCGCTGCCACGGCAGATTCACGCGCCGCGCGTCTATTCGACCGTCCGCCCGGAAAAAGACGTCGACGGTTTTCACCCGGTGAACGTCGGCAAATTGTTGCTCGCAGACCCGACAGGTTTTGCGCCGTGCACGCCCGCCGGGATCATGCAGTTGCTCGGCCGCAGCCATGTAAAAACGGATGGCGCCGAAGTCGCCGTCCTCGGTCGTGGAGATATTGTCGGAAAGCCGATGGCCGCGATGCTCTGCCAAAAAAGTCAAAACGCTAACGCTACGGTCACGCTCTGCCATTCGCGCACGCGCGATGTGGCGGCGCATTGTCGGCGCGCGGACATTATCATTGCGGCGATGGGCGTGCCGGAGTTCGTTAAAGCCGAGATGGTGAAGCCCGGCGCGGTTGTAATCGACGTCGGTGTGAATCGCGTCAAAGATCCTTCGGCTCGCGATGGCACGCGGTTGGTGGGCGATGTGGATTTTGCGCGGGTTCAGCCGATCGCCGGAAAAATTACGCCCAATCCCGGCGGCGTCGGCCCAATGACAATTGCGATGCTGATGCAAAACACCGTGCGCGCCGCCGAAATGGCCGCCTCCTGAAAACAAATTATGCAACCCTCACGAATTTTGCCCGACCTGCAGTGCTCGCTGTTGTGCGAAGACATTCGCCAGGAGGTAACCGGCAACTTCATTCTCATCGGCGTCATCAATTTCATTCGTGTGCCGCACGTGCCGGTTACCGCGGCGCGGCTCCTGGTCTTTAATCGCTGGACGGCGGGTGTTGGCGAGTTCCAGCAATGCATTCGCCTGCTCGCGCCGGACCAGACCACCGTTCTGGCGAAAAATGACGTGAAATTTGCACTGCCTGATCCAACGTCCCACACCGTCAACGTGGCGGTGTTCGGAAATGTCACCTTCAATGCGCCGGGCACTTACTTTGTGGAAGTGCTGGTGGATGATGTGATGAAGCTGCGATATCCGCTCACGCTCGTAGTCACGCCACCGCAGCAGGCCCAGAGTCAGAGCTCGGCTGGCAAACCCGGCGCGTAACGGGCCGACATGTCGGAACCAAAGCCTGCCCCTGTTCCCACGAACGCGGGCAATGTGACGCCTCCACCTTCGAGTGATGCCCGCCCGGTCGCGTGGCAGCCGTTTACGCCGCGAGGGGTGGCCGCCTTCGCCTCCGCGAATTTCGGACGATTGTTTGTTGCGCAAGGGGTCGTGGCGATTCTGGCGGGCGCGGCCGTCGTTTGGTTTCTCTCCACGGTTTGGTTCCCGGCCGTGCGGGGAGCAATCAGCAATTTGCCGGAACAGGGAGCCATCGCAGGCGGACAACTGAATTTGCCGCCGACAGAATTCGAGCGCCTGGTCACCAACCGTTTTTTGACATTCGCCGTGGATACACAGACCGGGCAACCGCACTCATTCTCTGTGGACGTTTTTGTAATCTTTCGGCAACGTCACTACGAGACGTGTTCTCTGTTCGGTTGCGCTTTCTTTCGTTACCCGGTGCAGGATGCGCCGTTCAACAGACTTGAACTGGAAGCGAAATGGGGCGCATGGCAGCCGATTTTACTTGGTATCGCGGGAATTTCCACGGCCCTGGCCCTGCTCTTTGCGTGGTGGATTCTTGCCACGGCCTGTTTTTTGTTTGTGTGGTTGCTGGCATTCTTTGCTGATCGTCAACTGACAGTCGGTGGAAGCTGGCGATTGTGCGGCGCGGCACTGCTCGCCGGAGCGGTGCTGTTAATTGCCGGCATGGTCGGTTACGGGTTTGGCGTGCTCGACCTGATTCGGCTGCTCGCCGTGGCAGTGATGCACGTTCTGCTGTCGTTTATTCTGATTGTCTGGGCTGTATTCGCGTTGCCGCCAGTGAAGCCGAAAGTCGCACCCAATCCATTCCTGACCGGGGCGAAGAAAGATTCCCAAAAGCAGTGAGCGTCACGTAGCGCAGATTGCTAATCTGCCGTATCGCAGGTTGCCAACCTGCGGACACTCCGACCCTCCTTCCCGTGACACTCGTCTTAACCACAAATTATTACACTCCACGCAAGTGAGCGTCGTTGCGCCGCACAAGGCATTCGTTTAAGCTGGCAGTCATGTTGTTTCGGCCCCTTGCCTTTGCCCTGCTGCTCCCGCTCTTGTTTGGCTGTTCGCCTGTACGCGAAACGCAGGTCGATGAGCAACGCAATCCTTATTTCCTTGAAGGCAAAGACCGCCTTGGCAGCCGGGATTACAAAGGGGCGATTGCCGCCTTTGAAAAAGCCCTTGAAGTCAATCCACGGTCGCCCATGGCGCATTTCGAACTGGCGGTGCTTTACGAGCAACACAGCGATCAGCGGGAAGATGATTACGTCGCGGCACTCTACCATTACAACCAGGCCGTTCGGCTCCGGCCTAATTCATACCCGGCGGATAACGCGCGGCAGCGCGTCGCCAGTTGCAAACAGGAATTGGTGCGCTCGCAATCGATCGCGCCGGTTTATCAGCAGACGATTCGCGAACTGGACCGCTTGAAGGAGGAGAACCAACAACTCCGCCGGCAAGTGGAAACGCTGAATGCCCAAGCGGCCAGCCGGTTCATCGCACCGGCGGCCCTGGCAGGCAAACAAAGTCAAAGTGCTCAATCTGGAACGGTTGGTGTCCGATCGGAGAATTCCGTTGAGTCCGCAAACCGAGGAGGTCGTGCCAGAGGGGAGTTTGCTGAAACACCAATTCTCGTTGTGACTAACAGTGTTGTCTCGGCTTCCAAAGAGCGAACAACCACGACGAGCCAAGAGCCACGCACCGGCAGCCGCACCCATACAGTGAAAGCTCGCGAGACCCCGTACTCGATTGCGCGCAATTACGGCGTTCGGCCCGCGGCGCTCCTGGCGGCGAATCCGGGCCTGGACCCGCAACGTCTTAAGATCGGGCAAACGATTTCGATCCCGACACCCTGAGAGCGGTTTGTGGTAGGGCGCGTTTACGCGGCGGTGCTTCGAAATTCGGGCTTCGGAATTCTTTCGAGCTTCGGTATTCGGATTTCGGATTTCAAGGTGACGGTAGGGCCGCGGTGTCCTCACCGCGCCGGATCTAGGTTTGCGGGTAGGGCACGGTGGCATTACTATGCGTCAAAGATGAAGTTCAATAGCTGGCCGCTTTCGTTCACGCCTGAAACCGACGCGAAGAAAGGATCCTTATGTTGTACACGATTGCGATAGTGCTCATCATCTTATGGCTGCTGGGGTTTGTCTCCGCGCACACGATGGGTGGCTTTATCCACGTGCTCTTGGTGATCGCCATTGTGATGGTGCTGGTGAGGATTATCACCGGCAAAAAGCCGTTGTGACAAACGCCCTGCCTAATGGCCTTTTAAACCCTCTCGCATTCAGGCAACGGGCAATGCCTTTGAGCGTGTTGCCAAATAGGTTTGCGGTAGGGCTGCGGTGTCCCACCGCGCCGGATTTCACCATAACCAGATACCTCTTTGCATTGTCCGCGCGGCGCGACGGCCTCCCTCCTGATTACTGAATACTGATTACCGATTACTGTCCCCACCCCGCCCTACCCTCGAATAAAAATAAATTCTTTCCGCGAGCGGATTGTGATATAGAGCCCCAATGCTCTCCAAGGTTTGTTCCGCCGCAGTCAATGGCATTGAAGCCTTCCCCATTGAAGTGGAAGTCAACGGCGGGACCGGCGACTTTCAAGTCGTTGTCGTTGGCCTTCCAGACACGGCGGTGAAAGAATCGAAGGACCGGGTCATCACCGCGCTGACGAACTCCGGTTTCAAATTTCCCATTGGCCGTTTCACGATCAACCTTGCTCCGGCCGACATTAAGAAGGAAGGACCGAGCTTCGACCTGCCGATTGCACTGGGAATCCTCGCGGCCAATGATCAACTCGAAACCGATCAGCTCGACAACTTTGTCATCGTCGGCGAACTCGCGCTCACCGGCGCGGTGCGACTCGTCAAGGGTGTCCTGCCTATTGCCCTGCGCGCTCGCGCCGAAAAAAAGGCCGGGCTGCTCGTGCCGGCGGAAAATGCGCCCGAAGCGGCCGTCGTCGACGGCTTGCGTGTCATCCCTATTCAGAATCTCCGCCAGGCCGCGAATTTCCTCGAAGGCGCCGAGAAGATTCCACCTGTCAAAGTGGATCTCGTCTCCATCCTCAATCAACGTTACGACGACGAGCTGGACTTCGCCGATGTGAAGGGCCAGGAGTCAGTCAAGCGAGCGCTCGAAATCGCCGCTGCCGGAGGTCACAACGTCCTGCTCATCGGCCCGCCGGGCACCGGCAAATCGATGATGGCCAAGCGGCTCCCGACGATCCTGCCGCCGCTGACAGTGGAGGAGGCGCTGGAAACGACGAAAGTCCACAGCATCGTCGGTTTGCTTGCGCCGGGACAGGCCCTGGTGACGCAACGGCCCTTTCGCGCGCCACATCATACGACGAGCGACGCGGGATTGCTCGGGGGCCAGGCGAATCCGACGCCGGGCGAAATTTCCATCGCGCATAACGGAGTGCTCTTTCTTGATGAGCTGCCGGAGTTCAAACGAAACGTTCTGGAGACCCTGCGTCAACCACTCGAAGACGGAAAGGTGACGATATCGCGCGCCGCCGGCACCATGACGTTTCCATCGCAATTCATGCTCGTCGCCGCGATGAATCCGACACCCGATGGCAAGATGCCGGGCGAGTCGAGCTCATCGCCCCGCGAAATCCAAAATTATCTCGGGCGCATCTCCGGCCCGCTCCTGGATCGAATCGACCTTCACGTGGAAGTGCCCGCGGTAAAGTTTCGCGAGATTTCCTCTGCGCGCACCGGCGAAAGTTCGACGGTGATTCGTGAACGGGTTATTGCTGCGCGCAAACGCCAACACGAGCGTTTCAGCGGACGCAAGGCCATTACGTGCAATGCGCGCATGACGGGGAAGGAACTCAAGGTGTATTGCGCGCTCGATGCCTCGACACTCGAATTGCTCAAAAATGCGATGAACGACATGAACCTGAGCGCCCGCGCCTACGACCGAATCCTGAAAGTAGGACGGACGATCGCGGACCTCGCGGGCAGCGATGAAATTCACGGCGACCACATTTCCGAGGCGATCCAATTTCGCTCCCTGGACCGCCAGTTGTGGACATGAAAAACATTTCTTGATCCGCCAAGAAGGGCAGAAAGCACAGCAGCCTCCATGGGCTAACGGTGCGCCCTATCTTAAATCCGGCGGCGAGCGCCTCCCCGTAGCGAAAGAGCGTCTCTTTCGAGCCAGCGTATCCATGGGCAAGCAGCGCCACCGGATGCGGTCCTCGGCCTGCGGGAAGAAACTAAAGCGCAGGCGTCGCTTCGGCGAGCGTCACTTTTTGGACGCGGACGCCTGGCTCAATTCGATGAGAGAGCGCTAGACCGAAGGCAAAGCAGATGATGGATGCCGCGGCGATGAATCGGTTGCTCCTTTCCAAAAGACCTCGAATTCCAGTCGTCGTAACGGCGTGGGTTGCAAAAATTTTCTTCATACCGGCAGGTCAGTCGGTGAATTTTGGCCAAAGGTGCGATCATGTGCTGTTTTGCCAGGTTGAGCCATCAAGTGCATCCTTTTTGGATAGGTCACTTAACCACCGCTGCTGCCAGGCCGCCGCGCAAACGATTGCGCTTTGTTTCGCGACCATACTCCAGTTGTTCACGCATGGAAAAACAGTATGCCTCCATCAGTGCGGCCAGGTTCTTCTTCACGGGCGGCTCGCTTGATATCCAAAACGTTTGGGGTTCACGGACTGCTTTCAGGTAGGCTTTTTGAAGGAGGCCGAGGGGTTTGCGATACACTTCGATGTTCGCATCTGTGGCATAATCGAAAACCACCACACTGCCGGGCGCACTCGTGGCAATGGTGCGAAAGGTTTTCTCCATCGCCTCGCGGCTCAGGTAATACGTCACACCTTCCCAAAGAAAAAACGTGGGCTTGCGCGGATCGAAACCGGCTTTGACCAAATTATCCAGCCAATTATCGGTCAAAAAATTCGCGGGGACGAATTTGACCCCGCTGGTATCCACTCCACATTCACTTAATAGCTCGCGCTTCATTTGCTGGGTCTTCGGCAGGTCAACTTCGAAACAACGAATCCGCCGGTTATCTTGCAGTTGCACAGTTCGCGTATCATAACCCGCGCCCAGCTCGACAAATTGTTCGACGCCCGGCAGATAGCGTTCAATCGCAGAGTCAACAAAAGTCACCCGCACGCAGTTCATATGGTGGATTGGCGGAACTCCTTCATAGGGATAGCGGAGCATTTTCGGGACGAACCCTGTTAACCGATGGCCCAGCAGCACAGGAAACACCACAGCACGCAACCCGGTGTAGGAATGGTTCGGCAGCACCTTGATCAATTTTGCGCAGGCCTCATCCCGCCTTAACCCGAGTTGATGTTGCAGCCACCGCGTAGACATTGGCGCCAATGCCGTCGACGAAACTCTCAGCTTTCGACTCGATAAAATAGTGTGGGCCTGGTAAAGGATTCCGACAACCAGCCAAACCGGCAAAAAAACAAGCCATATCAGGCCAGACAACAACGCCGCCATGAGCGAAGACTTATGTGATTGTTCTTTTTCGAATGCCATAAAGGAAACGGGTCAATGTATTCTTCCGGCGGATGCGATGGGCCAGTAGCGATAATTGAATTTGCCGAGTATCCCGGTTATCGGAATAGGGCCGAAATACCGGCTGTCCCGGGACTCGTTCCGGTTATCGCCCATCACGAAACATTCATTTTTGGGCACGGTGATTTCAGGAAAATTGGGCACAGAATGGTCTTGAGAAATGAAGATGCGATACTTTGCGCCGTTGTTGTCTTCAGAGAAAATCTGACCAGTTGTTCCAGAAACGGCGCCCGGCCCGATGGATTCCAGAGAAAGCTTTACGCCATTCACATATAGATGGCCATCTTTGACCGCCACCGTATCACCGGCGAGCGCGATGACACGTTTGACCCAAAATTCACGGCGATTATTTGGACTTGTAAACAAAACGAGGTCGCCGCGTTGCGGGTCGGAATTACGATAGGCATTTTTTACAGCAATGAAACGGTCGTGCGGAGAAAGGGTGGGATACATGGATGCACCGGGGATCCGGAAAGGTTGAATGAGTCGGTCACGGACATTGAGCGCATAGCTCAAGAGACTTCCAGTGCCCATCAGCAGGAGCAGCACATAGACATACCAGCGATTGTAATCCTTCAATTCATAGTCCGCCTTACATCGCAAAGCGCATCGGTAGGAATCAATCGCGCCGGCGATCCAAATGGCGACCTGGGCCAATCCCGCCGCGCAACCCAAAGTCCACGAATAGGCCGTGGGATGCGAGAGAATCAACAACCCGGCTACTGAAGAGATGCCGCAAAGAAGCATCCATATCAGTCCGCGCGCCAGCATGCCGGTATAAACCTGCCCAAGACCGGGCATAATCAATGAAAGAATGGCGGCGATCCAGGGCCGCCGGAGATCAATGGAATGGGTCTTGTTCATGCGATGTTCAATGGTTTAAGGTTGTAAAATTGCGAAAAAGATGAGCCAAAGCCTGCTCAATCCGGCAATGGCCGCAACGGCGAGAGCGGCAAATTGAAATGCAACGTTTCGCTGGAAAAATTCAAGAACGCCCGGCCAGTTCCATGGAGCCTGCCGCTGCACGGCCTCTCGGTGAACCCGGCGCATCACCTCTCCGGCAAAATCAGGCGAGACGTTCAACGCAATGGGACGCTCTTTCCATGCGCGATATTTTTCGTCATGGTTCATGTGTTGTCTCCTTTCACGTCCTTCATGGCGGCATAAATGCGCGCGCGGGCGCGATTGATTCTGGATTTGATGGTTCCGAGGCGGGCTCCCTCTATGCGGGCGATTTCTTCGTACGGTATTTGTTCCATTTCAGCCAGGACGAATGCGCGCCGCAACTTTCCCGGCAGCCCCTTTAGAGCTTCGTCCAGTTGCATGAAAATTTCTTTGTCCGAAAGCTCGTGCGACGGATTTCTGGAACTGGGCATTTCCGGCAGCTTCTCCATCGGCAGCGGAAGCTTTTTCTTCAGGGCATTGATGCTCATGTTCCGCGCGATGGTGAAGAGCCATGTCGAAAACTGACTGCGCGCCGGATCGAAGGACGACAATTTCTGAAAGGCCATCACAAAAACGTCCTGGCCGATTTCTTCACAGCGGTGGCTGTCCCATATGAGTCGTCGTATCATGCTGAGAACGGGTCGCTGATATCGCTCCACGAGGATTCGGAAGGAATCTACGTCTCCATTCAGGACGCGTTTAACAGTGTCAGAATCTTCCGGCATTCAGGATGCGATATACGCTGACCATTTCTACGGTTATACAACTGGCAAGTGAAAAGGTTCCATCAGGGTAACATAAATTGGAAAGACCATGGGAAAGGGCCAGCCTTAGAGCATATTAAGGAAAAGCGTAGCCATTGTCAGATGTAGCGCAGGACTCCGTCCTGCTGTATCGCCGAACTCCGTTCGGCTGACTTGCCCGCATTGTCACTCTAGTGCTTCAACAATCTTCGCCAACAGCTTGATTTGTGACGGTGCTTGCTGTTGCGAGCAAGTCGCGGCAAAGTGTAACTGAATAACTGAACGAGCAGTTTGCCGAAAGGACGTCATAGGAAACCAAAACCATGAAGAAGAACACGATCTGCCTGTGGTACAATCATGACGCGCAAGAAGCCGCACACTTTTACGCCCGAACCTTTCCCGACAGCGCGGTTGGTGCGGTGCGCCGGGCGCCGTCCGACTTTCCAGGCGGCAAGGCGGGCGACGTCCTGACGGTCGAGTTCACGGTATGCGGCGTGCCGTGCTTTGGCCTTAACGGCGGCGACGCGTTTAAGCATAGCGAAGCGTTCTCCTTTCAGATCGCCACTGAAGACCAGGCGGAGACCGACCGCTATTGGAGCGCAATCGTCGGCAACGGCGGCGCGGAGAGTGCGTGCGGGTGGTGCAAGGACAAATGGGGTCTGTCGTGGCAGATCACACCTCGCGTCCTGACCGAGGCAATGGCCAGGGGCGGCGATGTGGCGAAGCGCGCGTTCGAGGCAATGATGGAGATGCAGAGGATCGACGTTGCCAGGATCGAGGCGGCGGTGCGCGGGGAGGTCGTTTGAAAATATATGTAAATCGCCGGGCGCTTTATGAAGATTCCTGGGAAATCTCCCTTTTTGATCTTCGTCACTCGGCATTATCCGGTAGCTTTATTTAATCGTGCCTGAGCGGCGGGCGCGCATAGCCGGGGCGTCAGCCAGCGCAGGATGCGGCCCGGCAAGCCCGGCATTAAGAGGGTTAAGGCTGTGCTGATATGACCATGGGGCAATCGCCAGATATTGGGCTGCCCCCACGACTGCCAGAGTTCGATCGGAGCGCCCCACCCCATTTGATCATACATCCCTTCGATCAATAATACATTTTCCTTGGAGATCGCCGGCCGGGCTAGGGTCAGGTTTAACGGAGTCCTGTCCAGTTCCTCACACGCCGCCCGCCGTCGCAGTATCGCTTCTCGAACGCGTCGCCCGACGACCTGTTCGGCCTGCGACAACATAAGACCCATGCGCGTTCCTTGTATGGCCATAACGATCGAGGCCAGACGCGCATCGCCGCACCCCGTCAATCCCGCCAGATAAGCGCCGAGCGAAACTCCCACCAGCGCCACGCTGGGGCAACCTTCCGCCAACAACCATCCGCTCAGACCGCGGATTTCGGCAATCGCCTGCGCATAGGTCTGTGCCATCTGCAAGTAATCCCGGCTGATCAATGGAATATACTGGCAAAGGAGGTTCAATCGACCATACCGGCGTGGACGGCGTTGAAAGTGGTAAGGCAATTCCAAGGTCGCCGCATTGAATCCCGCCCGCAGGCAACGGCGGGCGAACAAGTGAAATCCGAACTGATGACCGGGCAAGTCACCGCCACCGTGCAGCACGACAATCACCGGCCTTTCCTGCCAGGCGTCCGCGCAACGGAATAGCCGGCCATGAACGACATTGTTCTCCGCGAACTCGCACGGTCGCGGCGTGGGAAAGCGGAAGCGCCCGCCCGAGGTGTCGGGCATAAAATCGAGTTGCGCCGGCTGGCTTTCGCCGGGAATGAAGTCCGGCCCGTTCAGAAATTGGACCGCTTGCTCCAGTTTTAAATCCCGTTCGTTGGCGGACTCCCGCCACACGGATTGCGGCAACATCGCATAGGCGATCTGGAGGACCGACCAGTCAATGAATTTGGCCAGCGGCGCAATCATGCATTGTTTTCTCGACTGGCTTCCAACCTCGGTGACAGCCAGCGAAGCACGCGCCCCATCAAGCCCAGCGCTAACTGCGCGGTAGCGTGACCGTGAGGCAATCGCCAGATTTCCGGCTGCTGCCACTTTTGCCAAAGCTCCTCGATCGGTTGCCTCCCCGCGAGCAAATCATGGATGCCTTCAATCAACAAAATATTTGCTTTCGGGATGAGTGGCGTGGACAAAATCAGATTCAACCGGGTCGTATCCATTGCTTCCTGTGCCGGTCTCAGAGCCTGGAGCGTTTCCCGAACCCGCCGCCAGACGACCGGAGTGGAGTACGTCATGCGCACACCGGGAACAGTCAGAACGGCACAGGCGATGCGTGCATCGCTGCACGCAGTCAATCCCGCAAGCCACCCCCCAAACGAACAACCCAGAAGCGCCACGGATGGGCAACCTTCATCAAGCAGCCAGCCAGTCAGCGCGCGAATCTCGGCGACGTTCTGTGCCATAGCCCGCGCGAACCCCAAACAATTCTCTTCAATGGGTCGGCGCGGACGGCGTTGAAGTTGGTAGGGAGCGACCAATAGAGCCACATTGAATCCTGCCCAATTGAACCGGCGGGCAATCAATGGAAACGCCGTGTAATAACCGATAGGAGGATTGCCATCCAAAAGAATGATCACCGGTCGTTCCTGCCAGCGTTCCGCACACCGATAGAGCCGGCCATAAACGATGTTGTTCTCCTCGACTTCGCACGGGCGCGGCGTGGGAAATTTGAATTGCCGCGGCCCATCAAATTCAATCCGCGCCGGATCGCTTGCGGCGGGGAAAAAGTCCGGCCCATTCAGAAATTCGAGCGCTTCCTCCAATTTCCATTTTGGCCTGGGCGCGTGTCTCAGCGGAGCAACGACGTATGCCATCTGAAGAACTGACCAATCAATGAATTTTGCGAGGGGGGCGATCATTCGTCAGGTGGCATGGTGAAACGACAATACAATTCGCTTTTTTCACTGCCAACAGTTCAATCAATGTAAGCGTGCGTTTCATGTTGAATCTCCGCTCCATTTGAAATCGCATCCGGCTGGCATTTACCATACTGGAAGCAGTCGTCTCGTCCGTTTCATGTACTCCCGATATTCATCACCGAACTGTTCCAACATCATTTTTTCTTCCTCTTGAATCCGTAACAAAACATTGAGTGTGCCGAGCGCCGCGAACACAAAAGGAGTCCAGGTGGCCGCAACCAAACCAAGGCTCATCAACCATCCCAGAATCGCGGAATACATCGGGTGCCGGATTCGTGCGTAAGGACCGGCGGTAATTAACTGGTGGCCGGGACGGAGCTGAACGCAAGAAGGGTCCGACAAAAATCGTTCCTCCGTTAGCTCCGTTTCCTGATACGGGTTCCAAAGTTATTCATGGCCGAAGGGAGGCGAGCGATCCGGAAGCTCCGTTTGCTCCTGTTGAACTCTGGCCCCTGGAGCTTTTCTCAGGAATTCGAAAATCGCCCAAAAACGTTCGGACTTTTATCGCAAATCTGCAAATTCTGCCCGGAAGAATCGAGTAAGGATTCGCGGCAGGGGCAGGGCGGAGGGGTGGAGGCTAACACCCCTCTAGTGAGTGCCGGATTCTGTCGATTATCTTCGCATGGGTATGAGTATGAGAGGCTTGAGTCAGGCCGCACGGTGGCACTTGAGTTTCGCTGAAGGCTGGCTGGGCCTGGGCAATTTCCGCGAAGCCAGGGGCGAGTTGAGACGCATCAGCGCGTGCTTCCGCGCGCATCCCGATGTGCTCGAAATCCGTTTCCTCCTCAACGCGGTGCTCCGGCAATGGCCCTCGGCCTTGAATCTCGCCCGCGCCCTGACGCGCATCGCGCCCGATCGATTGACCGGCTGGGTTGCTACCGCCAACGCGTTGCACGGCCTCAACCAGACACAGCGCGCCTGGAACACCCTGGTCTCCGTCAGCAAACGATTTCCCGATAACTCGACCGTGCCTTACAACCTCGCCTGCTATTCCGCGCGGCTGGGCAAAGTGGGCGAAGCCTGTAACTGGCTCAAGGAAGCCTTGCGCATCGACGGCAGCCCCGAGCTGAAGTTGATGGCCTTGCGCGATCCGGACCTCAAACCGGTCTGGGAAAACGTCGACACCATCGACGTGCTGATGGGCGAAGGCTGAGCTGCTCGCGGGTTTCTTTTGTTCGTAGTCCGGGCTTCAGCCCGTTAGCGATGCGTCCAAATTCGTTGTGTTCCCAAAACAGGCTGAAAGCCTGCACTACAAACAAAAAGCCCGAAGGCAATACGTCTGGGGCTCTGAGTGGAGTTGGCGCTACGGGCTGCGCCAGCGGTAGGGTCGCGACACCGCTCGCGACCGTTCTCCATCACGCGTCAGAATTCAGAATTCAGAACAGAATTCGGACACGGAGTATTCCCTCTCCCTCGGGGAGAGGGTCAGGGTGAGGGACAGACTGGTACTTCGGTGGCTGGTGAGCGCATTCAGTCGGCTGCTACAGTCGCAGCCCTTGGCCGTCATTTTATAATTCCATTTTCCACCTCTTCAGCCCATATTCACCGGCTCACCACCATGAAGCAGTTAATGATTGTTCTCGTACCCTTGATACTTTCAGCCAACCCCGCATCGCCCCAATCCGCCGCCACTGCAACCAAAGAAAAACCTTTCCTTAACAGTCTCGGCATGAAATTCGTCCCCCTTCTCGAAGCCAAAGTCCTTTTCTCAATTTGGGAAACCCGATTCAAGGATTTTGACGCTTTTGTCACCGCCACTCATCGCGATATGGGCAACAGCATGTGGGTTTCCGGCAGTGACGGCTGGAAAGACCGACCTGGTTACAATTGGAAAAAGCCCGGCTTCACCCAAGCCCCCGACCATCCAGTCGTGGGCGTCAGTTGGAATGACGCCGTCGCATTCTGTCAATGGCTGACCGACACCGAACGCAAACAAAACAAAATCACGACCAACCAAACCTATCGCCTCCCTACTGACATCGAATGGAGCGCTGCGATGGGACTAAAAGAGCAATCCAGCGGGACACCCGCCGACAAGGACGGCAAAATCAAAGGTCTATATCCCTGGGGCCGCGAATGGCCGCCGCCCAAAGGCGCTGGAAATTACGCCGGAACGGACGTCCGCACCGAATCCTGGTATTCCGGATGGAAACCCATCGAGGGTTATACCGACGGTTTTCCTCGGACCGCTCCTGTCGGCAGCTTTGCTCCCAACAACTTTGGGCTCCTCGACCTCGGAGGAAACGTTTGGGAATGGTGCGAAGATCGATTCGACGACAAACACGACTGGCGCGTCCTGCGTGGCGGGTCCTGGCACAACTATGTTCCCCATTTCCTGCTCGCATCCTGTCGCGTCAACGACCCTCCAGACAAACGTAGCGACAACAATGGCTTCCGCGTAATACTTGCCGGTCTTTGAATAGGCCCCACCGTCTCGACCTTAATCAGCTTCTCATGCCCGAAATATTCATTGTCGCCCTCTGAAGCCGACGACAGTCAAATTCACACACATCGGACACGGACTATTCCCTCTCCCTCGGGGAGAGGGTCAGGGTGAGGGACAGACTGGTACTTCGGTGCTCTGCATTCTGCACTCTACACCCTGAACTGGTCTAACCCTCTATCCGTCCTCTCGCCAGTTTCCCAACCCAAAGCGCCCCGGGCGTAGCGGCCGGTGCTTGTCATCACAAACGGTGTCTTTTCCCGGCGAGCGAGATCTTCCGCCAGCGGCATCGTCGTTTGATCTTCCGGCGGGGGAATGACCCTGGTCGATTCGGCGGGGGAAACGATTGAAATCTTTCGGGCGTTCATAGCATGACTAATCTACCCCGATACTTGCCGTTTTGGACCCCCCTTCATATAGGGTAAAACCCGCCTACCCGATTTATTCAACTGCGGCGGTGGGCAAAACATCCCGCCACACGATGGGCAAAAACCTAAATTGTCCGCCCCTTCGGCAGGGTGGATGCTTATCGTGCTAGGGAAGAGATATGGAAACAGAAATCAGAACACAGATTGACGTCCCGTCCCGCGACTGCGGGATCGGGGTGGAACGCGAGAACCAAAGAAACATCGCGCCGGACTGGACCGAATCCGAGTGGTTTGCGGTCTGGCTCAAACTCGCCCGCCGCGAATACGAACCCGCCAAAAATTAGTTAGTGTCCGGCTCCCGACTAACAGGAGCGATTAGAGGCGAATATCCTCAACAGCAATCGCATACTTGCCAGGCGTCCTACCTTTGCAGTCACCTACGGATTTGTCGAGGCTGGCGGCTGGTTTTCAATTGAATCGACCAGAATCGGTTTCTTAGGCCAGATATACTGGTAAGTATAGGCTAGGCCATAAACCAGAAAACACAGAACGACTATCGCAATTAATAAACGTTTCATAAAACGCATCCGTTGTTCTGGATCTATAGTCTGTTTCATATGGTGACTCTCGATAGGGCCGCCTCGCATTCGTACACGTTTGTCGCACTTCGAGCGACAAGTTCGGTTCACTCGTTAACAACCTTCAGAATCTCGTCACGAAGTGCTGACCCGTCTGTGCGCCACTCCCAAGTGTCGTTGACTATCACAAGATCAAGCGCAATAAGGCTGACTTTAACGATCTTTGTTTGGCTAGAGAATCCTTCAAAATGCATCCACAGTCGAGTGCCAAAGGCCCCGCGTGACCGAAGAGGGCTCAAAAGGACGCCTATGTGAGCCGTCCTAAACACTGCAGTGGCAAGTTTCCCGATCTTGTTGGTATCAGTGATTTCAATCTCGTGTATTTGCCGCGGGCCTTGGCCCCCGGTTGAAAACCGCAGTTGGATTACGGAGGCATTTGCGAAGGCAGCTTTAGCAGCCTTTATGTGGTGGAAGACAAACCCAGAATAGGCACAAACACCGATTAACGCGATGATTATGACAGCGTAGCGGAGCGTCTTCGCAACCGTGTTATTTGTGACGACGACGACCTTGGAGCAACACCCGTTCACAAGACGTTACTCCCGGAGAATTCCTATGATGTCCCCGCGAGTGTCCGCTATACTCGCGTCCCAAATCCACTTGTCATCGACAATGACCCGATCGAAACCTAGTAGCATTATATCCGCTACATGATTCGTGTTTGAGGTTGCCTCGAAGTGCATCCAGAGGGCAGTGCTAAGGGATTCGTCCCGTCGCATTCTGCTAAAAAGAACGTTTGGACGGACTGTTTTGAATACCGCTTCGCCGACTTTCCTGATTTTGTTCGCATCTCCAACATTGATCTCCTCTGTCTTTTGTTTGCCATCCTGGACAGTTGTGAATGTGACTTTCATTGCCGAGGCACTTATAAATTTGGCTTTTGCCGCGCGCACATCCTGCAGGACCAATGCGGCGTATACTCCGCTGCTCAGAATTATTGCTCCTACGCCGAAAATAGCGACTTTCTTGATTCTCATAGACTCATGGAGGTCCTAAAGGGTCGGTCCCAAGTATTGACACTCTTCCTTTGTCGCCGCGCCCCTCACTCCATATTCATCGGCAAAGATGGACGGCAAATCAAACGCCGCAAATCATGACATCGACATAGCTGGAGCAGTCACAGGCTTGTAGCGCAGAACTCTGTTCTGCTGTATCGCCGAACTCCGTTCGGCAGGCCGTGCGTCAATCCCCTAACCGCGCAAAACCACCTTCAAACGGTCACATGCAAAAAACGAAATGTCCGCAGGTCAGGAGACCTGCGATACAGCAGAACAGAGTTCTGCGCTACGTGGGTGCGGCTAACTCCGTTTCCTCCCGTCCTCCGTAGCTTGCGTAGGAGGATCCTGTTAACTCCTCCGGCTCAATCCAAAATCCAAAATCCAAAATCAGAATCAGTTCTCTCCGTTCTCTCCTGTTTCACGGGCCGGCTCAAGTTTCGATTTTAATTCTTCAGATCGTTCCAGTATCGTGCCCGGCGCGAATGAAGGTCGGGCTGCCAAAAGAAATCAAAGAGCAGGAATATCGGGTCGCGTTGCCGCCCTCGGCGGCTTATCAACTCATCAAGCGCGGCCATCGCGTGATCGTCGAGAAAGGCGCAGGGATTGGCGCCGGTTATCCTGATGCAGATTATGCGCAGGCGGGCGCGCAACTCGTGGATGATCACAAAGCCGCGTTCGATGCGGAGCTGGTCGTCAAAGTAAAAGAGCCGCAACCTGCGGAGTACCCGCTCTTGCGACGGGGCCAGATGCTTTTCACATATCTTCACCTCGCCGCCAGCCGCCCGCTCACCGAAGCGCTCATCAAATCCGGCGTGACGGCCCTGGCGTATGAGACTGTCGAGGTCAATCACCGCTTGCCGTTGCTCGAACCGATGAGCGAAATCGCCGGGCGCATGTCGGTGCTGGTGGGCGGATATTTTTTGGCCAAGCACTGTGGCGGCAGCGGAGTGCTCCTTGGTGGTGTGCCGGGTGTGTTGCCGGGGCGCGTCGTCGTCGTCGGGGGCGGAGCTTCGGGCATCAACGCCGCGCGCATGGCCACGGGACTCGGATGCGACGTGACGATCCTGGAAGTCGATCTCGAACGCATGCGCTTTCTCGACATTACGCTGCACACCGCGCACACACTCTATTCCAACGAAGCCCATCTCATGGAGTTGTTGCCGTCCGTTGATGTGTTGATCGGCGCCGTGCTTGTGCCCGGCGCGAAAGCCCCGAAACTCATCAGCCGCGAGATGCTTCGCCGCATGCGCCCCGGCAGTGTGCTCGTCGACATTGCCGTCGACCAGGGCGGTTGCGCCGAAACTTCCCATCCCACCACGCATGAACATCCCGTCTTCGTCGAGGAAGGTGTGTCTCATTATTGCGTGGCGAACATGCCGGCGGCCTTCGCCCGCACGGCGACGCAAGCGCTCACTAACGTTACCTATCGCTACATCGAACTGCTGGCCGATTATGGACTGGCCGAAGCCTGCCAGCGCCAACCCGCTTTATTGACCGGCATCAACATCATGGATGGCAAAGTCACCTCACAACCGGTGGCGCAGGCCCACGGCATGGCGTTCACGCCTCCCGCGCCGACGGGTCAGTGATGCCGGCCGACCGGACCCCAGAAAGTGGACAGGTATCAGAGTTAGTCTTTGCCTGTTCATCACGTTTTGCGGGCATTCAGACGCTGCATCAATCGGCCTAATACTTCCAATTCGCAATACTAGCCTAAAAGGTAGTTAAAATACCCATTGACTGTTTTTCAGGAGTGTTGAGACTGGTTGCCATGGATGAAACACCCACTTTCACGCGGCCACTTTTTTGTCACATGGAAACCTTGTTGCCATTAACGACGTTGAAACTCGACGCTGAGAATTTTAGGGGCTGAGCCTTTCCACGCCAACTGCACGGACCCTGCATGCAACCCACCAAAACAAGGAACGTTACTCTGTTTGCGCCATCGCTTTGCCTGGTCGCGCGACGGCTTTGTCTGTTTGTGCCATGGCTTTGCCTGGTCGCTTTAGCGTTCGGCGCGGCCGCTCAGGACTGGCGAGGATTTCACGGCCTGGAGCGGCAGGGCGTCGGCGACCACGGGGCGGCGGCCGTCAATTGGTCGGCCGGGATTTCCACAAACTGGAAGGCGTCGATTCCGGGGTTCGGTTTTTCATCGCCAGTCATTTCCCAGGACAAGGTCTACCTCACTACCGCCTATCATACTAATAAAGGATCGGGCTTCAAGAGAGCGGCGACGTATTGTAGTCTCGTTCTCGCGTGGGGGCTGCTCGCCATTACAGTAATCATCGCCATTCACGCGAGCGCTGGGGAAGAGTGGTCCGGGAGGCGGATGGTTTTTGGTAGTGGGCGTGTGCTCTTGCTGATGAGCGTGGTTCTGGTGGTGGTGGGCGCATGTTCATTTGCGAGCGGCCTCTTCAGCCTCGACTCGCTGATCCTCCGTTCGTGGAAAGTCGGGACCGTCGTCAGTTTCGCCAGCGTGTTTATTGCTTTCCTCCTGGCCGCCCGGCAAAAGTTCGCTTTTTGGACATTCGCTATTGCCGCGACTTTGCTGAGCGTTGCGGCGTGGATATTCATGCCGCGACGAAGCGACTTCATCTTCGATTTTCATACTGCCCAAGGAATTGTCAATGCGGTGATCGCGCTCGGACCAGCCGTGGGTGCATGGGCGCTTTGCGTGGGTTTACTTCTCGCGCGCCGAATATCTCGTCCGCCGACCGGGCGTGCGACGCCAATGTCTTCGCGCGCTCGTTACATTCGAGTTCTACTTTGCTGTTCAGTACCCGTGTTGGTGACCGCCGGCCTTTTTTGGCTGCTCATTCAACGGCTGCTCAGGAATCACGCGACGGCGCCATATCAGGCTCCGGATGAACCGAGCGTGCTCATTAGTTTTGATCCCGCGTTCGGATGGCCGCTTTTGGCGTTCGCAGCGATTCTTTCCGTGGTCGCGATCACGATGGGAAGTCTGCTTCTCAGGAGACGGCCGTCGCTGCGCCGATCACTAATATATTGCGGCGGGTTTACTGCATTGCTCCTGGCCGTGACGTGTTTTCTTCGCTTTGGGTGCCTCCCCTCGCAGCGTCAGCTTGTCTACGCCGTTGCATGCTTCGAGAAAAAGACCGGCACTCTGAACTGGTTGCATGAACTCGACTACAGCGCGACCGTTCGCGATTTTAAGGGCGCCAACTCTCATGCCAATCCCACGGTCGCCG
>Ga0193697_1000035_pt1 | contig 49178 bp, 49 predicted proteins | sample L3m2metaG_FD_145073 | JGI IMG/M metagenome (GOLD analysis project Ga0193697, IMG submission 145073) | Soil microbial communities from a riparian zone of the East river system, Colorado, United States - L3m2 | ecosystem: Environmental > Terrestrial > Soil > Riparian zone | place: USA: East River...
TTAGCGGAACTGTTCAGGCCAATAATGGAACCTATACCGGGCTTGATGTATCAAGCCTGAAAGCAGGACCCGGCACAATTAGTATTACAAGAGAATCCAAAAACAGTATATCTACCGGTTTTAAAACAACAGAAATAAATTACAGTTCCAGCAAAAGCCATAATGTTACCTGGAATTAAACTTTTCATCGATAGCTTTTCATTCATTGTGATAGATACCCTGGTCCGTTTTGTTGATACGTAGTAATACGGGTATCCGCAATGAAAACATTTGATATATTAGTAATCTCAAAGCAAATAGATATTTTCTGTATCTTTCTGTCAGGTAAAGAAAGGGGCTACATACAGAGTTCATGACCGGTGATCGCAATTCTTTACTGCGTGCAGAAGCAAAATTGTACCAAAACAAGCTGTCATGGATAGACCTCTAAAGATCGTCGTTTATGTAGTACTGGGGTTGGTTATCTTTCACCTGGTATTTGATCTTTTTAACACCCGCAGTAATATTAAAGCTGTCATTGAGAACCTGAAAAAATCCCGGCAAAATATTGACAGTGCACTGAATGAGATCAAATTTTCGCAGGGCAAGTTAAACGACATGCAGGAAGACCTTAACAAATTCAGTCTTTATATAAATGATATACAAAGGCGGGTAGAACTTGATGACAATGAAAAGAAAAAGTTAGATGCCATGAGTATAAGAGAGCGGGACTCTCTCAAAGCCCTGATCAAAAAAGGCAAAGATGAAATTCTTAAATCTGATTCTTTGCCACCTATAGGAATACAAGATCTAAAATAATGCCACTATGCGCAACATCATCAAAACCTATTTATTATTTGCTTTATTTTCTGCCGGCCTGATACAAAACGCCTCCGCACAAAATAAATTAAAGAAAGTTAATGACGGCAACAGCCTTATGGTTGACAGGGTCTTTTTTGCCGATACGTTGCTTATCTTTTGTGATACTATATATGTTCTTAATAAACCTACTTTTAAGATCTACGAAGCCGCCTATAAAATGTCGAACTCCAAAAGGGAAGATATAAAGGAATTGGTGGCGAATTACGATAATTTGATCCAGAAGCAGGAAGAAATAATTAATACCAAGGAAGCTTATTACCAGCAACTGAAGTCAAAATTTGATTCACTCGCAAGTACTGCCACTGTTTTTGTTGACAAGAGCAGTGCCAATATCTCACAAATATCTTCTTCATTGGGCAGGGCATCAGATAATCTTGTTGAAACACAAAAATTGCTCATTGATTCACAAAAATTGCTGGAAGAGGAAAGGAAAAACAATTGGAAACGTACATTAAAAGTAGGCGTTGGCGGGTTTACAATTGGAATTACTGTTGGCCTTGTGCTTTTTTTGGTGGCAAAGTAGAACAATAAAAAAACCCGCGTGCCAGCGGGTTGAATAAATTTTATACAGGTTACCGTCAATTATTACCTTCTCCTCCAGGTACCATGAACCCAGACATTGCCTCTTCTGCTATGTTTCCAATGGCCGGATCTCCTGACATAGCCCTGGCGGGGAGGAGTAGCCCAATGACCTCCTACATATACATAAGTGCCTCCGCGGGGTTCCCAATCTTCTTCTATCCATACATGGACAGGGCTGGGCTGTACCGTCCTCACAACAATTGGAAATGTGGGTCTTATTTTGACATATATCTGTGCCGAAGCAGAAAGAGATACAGTGAAAAGAACGACAAGCACCAAGAATAATTTAAACAAAAGTTTTTTCATGAGTAAATATTTATTTGATAAAAAAAAGATACATCAACCGAATCATCAACTGCAAAGATGAATACAAAGGGAGCGATCAGCGTTACATTACTATGCATATGAATTGTATAATTCACGGTTATTGAACAAAATGGGCGGGTAAATTATTTTTACCCGCCCGTGAACCGTCCGAAATAACCGGCTTTTCAATTATTTTGCAAATAAGGTTATGTATTCTCGTCTTTCTTCTTGTCCGCTTCTTCTTTTGTTACAACGTCACTGGCTTCTCCTTCCTCTTTTATGGTTTGCATGATGGAGGATATGGGGCCTTGCATATTTTCCTGCGGGTCGGTGGTCTGTAATGTTTTATCATCGGTTTCTAAGGGAGATTTTTTCTTGTCTTTATCCGCGCCTTTTTCAAAAACAGATGATTTTTTCTCTGTCATACCGGTTTGTTTTTCGTCTGTCATAAAAAATGTTTTTAATTAAATAATGCGGTTGCTTTGTTCATCCCGAAGCTATTGTTGTATACCCGGGTAAATGTTACATGATTGTTTTAAAGATTTATATAATTCACACGTTCGCTTTTTTCTTTTTTGAACCGACTGGTTTTTTGGGCACTTTCAGATGATCTTCCTTCGCTTCTGAAATGGCGATGGCGACAGCCTGGTCCCGCCTGGTCACTTTATCACCAGAACTACTTTTGAGTTTACCCTCTTTAAACTCATGCATTACTTTGCCGATCTTTGATTCTGCGGCCCTTGAATATTTCTTTGCCATTTTTAAATATTTTGTTCATAGTATACGAACAAAACACATGCCACAGGATTTTCAGGTAGTGTGTCACCCGATAGCTATCGGGTTTCAATTATTAATTATTGAACCACAAAGGCACAAAGGCACGAAGGGTTCACTAAGAATGCTTTGTGCGACTTAGTGTCTTTGTGTCTTCGTGGTTTATATTCAAACCCGATAGCTATCGGGCGATACACTACCGATTTTCACGGAGATTGCAGCAAAACAAAAACTAATGCTACATTCACATAACTGCCACGCATGTTGACGGCGGTCTGCATTCTAAAACAGGTTATGGGGACAATTCCGCTAAACAAGGACAGCGAGTTTATAGTGGGGGAGGATAAAGTACTTGATTATATCATGGCTACTCTATTCTTTGCCCTTTTTGTATATGGACTCGTTGATGCAGTAAGACGTCATTTTACAAACATCGATTACCAAAGTTTTCTTTTTGCTCTTGCCCTGGCCCCTGCATTTATTTTTTTTGTAAAAGGGAAAAATAAAAGGGTTTATATCCGGATCAACAAAACGGGGATCTACCAGGATGAGAAATTGGTAACAGGTTGGTCAAATCTGCTCAATGCTTACATTAGTCAGAAAGAAAAGGTACTCAGTATCCAGGACAATTTCATTTTGGTGGTAGAGTACCGGAAAGACGGCTTTAAAGAGGGTTTCCGTCGAAGCATCCCGTTGACCAATACCCAGAACAAATCAGAGGAGGATGTGCTGGCCGCTGTGAAGTTTTTTTGGAAAAAATACCGGGATTAAATTCTGAATGAAAGGATCAATTATCTCCATTTAAAAGCAAAATAACTGCAGGGCTTATCAGTTGCATTAGCAACGCCATGCATCTTGCCACTTTCAGCAATAAAGAGGTCACCGGCACTGCCTTTGTAATCCGTTCCATCAATGGTCATTTCCACATCACCGTCGATCACGAGTATAATTTCTGTATCCACATGCTGGTGAGGTGCATGGCTTGGCCCTTTGACCTTCAGGTAAGTGATATGCATTTCATAATTATCACACATGGCCGTGGGTCTGTCAAAATATTTGCGGGTTCCTTTATTGTTGGTTTCCGTATAGGTTAAGGAATCATAATTTAATAATAATGTTCCCCCGGCTTTTATGCTTCTTTCCATATTCATGGTTTTTCGGGAGCGGAACATAAATACATAATAAGTAACAGGGCCATTCCCGGTATTTTCAAAAGTTTGCATTTCATGTGGTGGTATCAGCAACACGCTCCCGGGACCGAGTTCGGCTGTTTTATTTCCAATGGTACATTTTAATTTACCTTCTTTAATAATGATCATTTCCTCTAAACTATCCTGCGCATGGGGTGGGCGGGGAGTAGCTCCTTTTTCCTGGGTAGTGGCATGGATTTCGAAATAAGAGAATTCAGCCGTTGTCCCTTCGGCGATCTTACGGCTTTCCCGCTGCTTATCTTTTTTAACGGGTGATTCATTCCAATGATAAACACCGGAATGAATTGGCTGCAATTGAGCAATAGTGTTCATGGCGATGATTTGAAACAGGATCGCAAGTATGATTCTCATACAAAATTGGTTGGTCACCGAAGTTAAACCTTTTGCTATTCTTTTTCATTGTAATAAACTAACATGAAACAAATTGTTATCAGCAGAAAAACGAAAAGAATTGCTTATGATGAATATAAAAGAAATAATTTTGTCAAATTAAATTATCATTATCATGACACAAGACAAAACGATCATCCTGCATACCTATAACGATCTGCAGGAAGCTAAAATGATCCAGGATAAACTGAAAGAAAACGGAATTGAGTCTTACCTGAATGATGAAAATGTAATGGGCCTGGACCCGGTGGGTGGAGTAGAACTTAAAATATTTGAAAAAGATAAAGAAGCGGCCGAAAAAATCATTACCGGGTAAAAGAGTTGCTGCTCATTCCTTCTCTGCCTTTACGGGTGTGCCCCGTCCCGATAATATTGGGACGGGGCACACATCAAAACCACAAACCAGAGCGAACGAAATACTAAAGCATTCTATATTTAATGCTTGATGACAACTATTTTTTCTATGATCCGATCGCCGGTCTCTCTTATCATAACGCTTAAAGTGTATATGCCCGTACCGAGGTTTTCCACCTGAAGAGTATTGTTATTTACGCCATTCCATTGCCTGATCTTGCGCCCGCTTATATCGGACAAAGTAATATCACGGATCCCCTGGTTGTCTTCAAACACAACGTTTACACGGCCATCCGGACTTGGATTGGGATAAACAATTACTTTCCCGGATTGTCCGCTTCCCCGCACAAGCCTGGTTTCACTGAATCTTGACCTGCCATCGATATCAACCTGTTTAATGCGATATTGGGTGATCCCTTTATTTGAATTAATATCATTAACTGTATAAAACAATGGAGTACTGCTGTTGCCAGCCAATGCCTGTGTATTAACAAAGGAACCGTTCTCCCAGTTGATATTATCCATATTTCTTTGTATGATAAAGCCGCTGTTATTTATTTCGTTGAGGGTTTCCCATTTCAGCAGCACATTGGAAGCATTGATACGGTTGGCACTTAAAGAGGCAAATGTTGCTGCTAATGGGGCACACTGAGTAGATAGCAATAAGATAACCCTCGAAGCACCGGATGCTCCGCCTGTTGTTTGAGTGAACACAAGAAAAACATTCTGGTTTAAATTTGCTGCAGGAACAGGGCCACTGATATTGATAAATGAATTAGCTCCTATAGTAAATGTTGTGTTACCCTGGAGTAATGTGTCGGAAGTAGGTGTGAAATATCCGTCCCCGTTAACGTCTGCAAAAACTCTGTAGTATCCGTCAAGTGTGATGCCGGTATTATTGTTGACCCTGGCACCCCAGGTAAGATTAGTACAATTAACGAAGCCGTTCACCGTCAGGTAACCAATGGAGTATTTTATTCCGCAGCTCACACAATGGGCCCGTTGGCCATTGGCAGCCTGGGTTGACCATAGATCCGCTACTACTACATAAGGAGCGGGACAGGGAAGCGGGGTCGCAGAAACAACGCCATATAATGTATAATTAGCGGTACCATCGGCCAACACTGTTTTTGTAACTGAATCCATCGTGGCTAACAGAACAGATGGATCCGCGGGATAGGTTGCCAGGACAGTGGGTACTGCGCCGGTATTATCAATTCCTATATTAAAGTACGTATTGCCCAGGTCCGAAGCAAGCGGAGCATGGATGGAACCATTCAGAGTAGTTTGACCGTTGACACAGTGAAAATAATCCGGGTAATCACTCTGAAGCCAGGCATGTATGAAAATGAGTTTATTCCCGTTATTCTCAGCCATGTTAAAAGTCTCATCAAACTTGATGGTACAGGAAGTGGCTGTTGATGCAATTATTGTTACATTCTGAATAACAATATTATTAACCGTGCATTGTGCGTTTGCTTTTTCAACGCATAACAGGAAAGTAAAACCAAGAGAAGTAAAGAGTAATTTTAAATTTTTCTTCATAACAGTAAATTAATTGATAGTTATAAACACTTATTTCAAATACAAAGTTCCCATTACGAGGCCGGCAATTGTTACACGACCTTGGAAAATGCTTGCATAATTCCTACATTTTGTTTTTAAAGTCATACAAATAATATATAGCTGCTGATGCAGCTCCGGCATGCCCTGCAATATTGGGCAATCAAATTATTTTCAACCAACAATGGGGTAGAGCAAGTATGAAATACTCAGCCAATATTTAAAAACACTTGAAAAATATTTTGACAGTACTGGCGCTGAGCATCAGCATTTATTAATCGGATATATAAGTGGGACCAGGAGAGATATTCTTTCAATTCTGATTTCCTGCTTATTTTTGTTCCCGCTACAAGCCAGGCTATCGACTCAGCGCTTCCAGTTGGGTAGGAAAGTCCGGACAGCAAAGAGCAATGCACCCGATAACATCGGGGCCCCGACTTGTCGGGGACAGACAGTGCCACAGAAAATAACTGCCATCTCCCTCTCCGAAAGGAGAGGGCGGGGGTGAGGTTGAAAATGTGAGGTAAGAGCTCACAGTTTGTATGAGTGATCATACATCCGGGTAAACCTTGCATGCTGAAATGCCACGTATAGTACCGCTTGAGGGCTGCTCGCCCAAGGTACAGGGTAGGCAGATTGATGCTGGTAAGTAATTATCAGTACAGATAAATGATAGCCCACGACAGAATCCGGCTTACCGGCTTGTAGCTTTTTATACCTCCAGCCCCTAAAGGGGAGCTTTTCAATTTTCATAACAATCGCTTTTTTCATTTAATCAATCTTCTAAAAAAGAAATTGGATTTAAAAAAATCTCAGAGATCATCTTTTTAATTCTCAATTGCTATGATCAGGAATAGCAATTTTATTTTTAATAAATTTTTTAATCAGGATTAAACCTGTTCGAATAAAAAAAGTCTGGCCCATCTCCGGCAACCAGGAATAATTTTTATCTGGTTTAAACTTTCTTGCTATCTGCAGTTCCAATGTTTCGTTAATAATTTAAAACCCTAAAAAGTACAACCATGAAAACTTTATCATTTAACCGGATCACTCTTGCTGCTATCGCAGTATTATTCTCCACTTTTATTTTTACATCCTGTCAAAAAGAAAACAGTTTAAGCAATTCATCCAATACAGAGGTAACGGAAACAGAAGCCACGAACTTATCTGATGAAAGTGCACAGGCAGAAGCCAGTTTTGATGATGTGGAAGATGTAAGTATGATCGCCGCGGAAGAAGAAGGCGATGCAAGTATGTACGGACGCCCGGATGCGACTGGTCGCCTTGATCTCCCTTTTGTAGAATTACGTTTACGTCTCGGGCCCTGTGCTACCATTACTGTCACTCCAAACGACAGCACGTATCCAAAGACCATTACAATTGATTTTGGTCCTATCGGTTGTTTATGTGCCGATGGAAAATACCGGAGAGGTGCGATCGTTATTCATTTGACAGCTCCTATCCGTCGTCCCGGCGCCGTAATGACCATTACATTTGTTGACTTCTACCTGAACCGTGCACATATAGAAGGAACAAAAGTTGTGAGCAACCTGAGTGAAAATGGTAATATCAAATTCACCGTGCAGGTTGTGGGTGGAAAAGTAACTTTCCCGAACGGAAGAGGATACCAATATCAAAGTTTGAAATATGTACAGCAAATAGAAGGTGGTAGCACCCGTACCATCCGGGATGATGTGTACAGCATCCAGGGAAGATCAAAAACGGAATTCAATAATGGACTTACCATCACACTGGATACCGAAACTCCGCTGATCAAAAAAGTAGTTTGTCCCTGGATCAGCAACGGCGTTCTGAAGATCAAGATCAACAGCAGGGTATTATTCCTTGATTATGGCGCACCTAATAATGGTGACTGTGATAACAAGGCCTTGCTTACCTGGAACAACGGAAATAACCATTTACTGATAACCTTACCTTAGATTTAAAGCAAGCGAAGGAGAATTCACGCCCCGACGGTCACCGTCGGGGCTTTTCAATTATTTTTCTTTTGCAAAATTCTTTTTGATCCACACGATGGCTTTCTTCACATAATATTCATCATCGTTTTCAAGATTCTTTACCAGTTTTTTTATTTCAGGATGCAATGATCTTACCCTTGTGTACCATTCTACCAATACAAGCGATAGTCTTCGCTGCCAAAGATCTTTGGAGCTGTTATATTTCCATGCCAGTGCAAAGATCTCTTTCTGATGTGTTTTCAGAATGGGTTTCAATCCCTGCATACCCATGGCATCACATATGGCCCAATTGCCGATATTCTTTGCAAAAAGTTGAATTAGTTTAAGAGACCGTTCCGGGTCTTTCTTTGCAATTTTGCCCAGCATCTTAACCGCCAGCGCTTTTTCTTCCAACGCACCGGCATTCCAGAGTTCCTCCACCAGTTCAAAACCACCGGCTTTGAATTGCTGCGCCAGCTCATTTAATACAGGCATTTTTACTCCATAGATCTTTTCTTTTGTGCCGGGAACAAATTTTTCATGCGCAGCCTTTGCTTCAGGAGTTGCTTTTGCTTTAAGAATGCTTTGTATTTCTTTTAGCTGGATCGACATGCATTAAAATGATAGATCATGTTGCATAGCAGGAGAGAAGTACTATTCAATATGAAACGCAACAAGATTGGAAACCTGTTGCAGTTTTATTACCCGCTCACCGATCGGGGCTTTTTCCATGATGTATTTTATCACGCCAATGCCTGGTTTGAAGTACACCTGGTCTTTACGATAGTTGCGGGCATTCTTTTCAAAATATAAACAGTCGTCAAAAGTCCCCAGGGTTGTTTCTAAAGGGTCGCCTAATTTTAATGAGCGGCCCAGTGCAGCTGCATCTTCAAAACTGGTAAGGTATCTTAAGGAATCGCCGGGAAAAAGACCAAATCCCTTTTTTACATCCTTGAAGTCCGGTGCAAACACCCTGTCAGCTAATTCAAAAAAGGAAGAATCATTTGCATATAAAATATCGGGAAGACCCACTGAGATATTACCCTCCCACCAGACGAGGCCATCGGGAAGTGTTTTTTTATTGGTCAGGTAACGCAATGTGTCAAACTGCACTTTGATGAATATTCCGTCCAAAAAAATGGAATCCTGGTATATCCAGTAATTTTTATTGCTTAGCGGTAAAATGCCACAATGCTTTTGAGTACAGTTAAATGCCAGGATAGAATCTGTATGATAAGATAGCCCGGCAGGATTGGCTGTCTGAAGCTCGCAAGGCTCAGTTTCTGTTTTTGGCTGTAAAAAGTCACCTTTTCTGCAGGCCAAAGAGAATAAACTTCCGATAAACAGGAGTACAATTATTTTTTTCAAAGGAATCCGTTTTAAGTCCGAATGGAGGGACAAAATAGAGACTAGTTTTTACATTTCATAACTTTTACTAAGAAAAGTTACGATTTTCCTGCACCGTAATTCGTGCAAATACGTGGCTTATAGTAATGATACTAAGCTTATTTAATATAAAAAGCCCCTAAAAGAGCTCAAAGAGTTTTTTCAGGGGCTTTCAATGACAGCTGCCGTCCTTATTGAAATAATTTATGGAAGAAATCTTTCATTTCATTCCAGGATGCTGTATCGGCTGCAGCATTGTAAGCAATGGGGATATTAAATTTTTGTCCTATAGCAGTTGCATTAGGATTAGTAAAAGCATGAACGGCTCCGTCATAACCTTTGAATATATAACTGGCGCCAATTGAATCCATCTGCTTTTTGAACTGGTCGACCTCGGTTTGCGGAACAAACTTATCATCGTTGCCATGACAGACAAGGATCTTTGCTTTCAATAAATTTTTATCAGCGGGAGTGCCAACCAAACTGCCATGAAAACTTACCACTCCTTTCAGATCTTCACCCATCCGGGCAAGGTTGAGCAATACGCCACCGCCAAAGCAATAGCCCATGGCCGCAATATTATTTGCATCAACCTGGCCATATGTTTTGAATTTATTCAAAGCGGCATCAAAATTTGTTTTGGCTAATTGAGGGTTTTGATAGAATGGCATAGCAAGATTCCCCGCATCGGTGGGGTTATCGGCCCTTTTGCCATTGCCATACATATCAACTGCCATGGCGATATAACCCAATTTGGCCAGTTCTCTTGCCCGCATTTTTACATAGTCATTCAGTCCCCACCATTCATGTACTACCAGCACAGCCGGTCGTTTGCCTTCAATATTTTCATCATACACGACATAGCCATCCATCTTCAGGCTATCGATCATGTAATTGACATTTTCTTCTTTTAGTTTTGGTTCTTTAATTTCAGCTTCCTTTTTTTTATCGTTGTTGTTACAGGAAGATAGTAAGATAACTAAAGACGGCAGGAAAGCAGTGAGGAATCGACGGAGTTTCATATAAATTTGTTTGAGTTATTAATTCAATAATAAAGTTCAGGAAAAAAATATTTCCGGGCAAAAGAAAACCATTACGCCGGCAAATATTTCCGTTGGTGTAATTAATACCCCGCCTTTCAGGTTTCTCTCTATCTTTCTATTATCAAAATCATGGACTATGCTACACAAATTTTGCCTCCCGCTTTTCCTGCTGATCTCCATAACAGCAAAGAGCCAGTTTAAAAACGATAATGTATTGTACAAGACTGTTGACCCGGCCGATCTCTGTGCCACCTTGGAAAAAAATAAAGGATATATTTTGGTGGATGTCCGTTCCCCGGCAGAATATGCCGATACATCCACGTTCGCTTCTTATAACCTTGGCCATTTAAAAGGCGCCCGGAATATTGATATAGGCCAATTGGGGAAAAGACTTTCTGAAATAAAGGAATATAAGGACCAACCGGTATTTGTTTATTGTTCGCACAGTCAACGCAGCCGCCGGGCAGGAAAGATGCTGGCAGACAGCGGCTTCACCAATATTTATAATATCAATGGTGGCATGACGGCCATGCATTATACCGATGCAAAGGAGAAAGGATGTTTAAAAGACCTGGTTCAAACTTCTGTGAATTATTCCATTATTTCTTTTAACGATCTCTGCGGGTTGGTGGGAAAAGATAATGGACCGATGGTAATAGATGTGCGGTCCGATTCGGCTTTTCGTCATATCAGCACCGATGCTAAAGTAAATGCGATAGGAACGATCAAAGGTTCTGTCAATATCCCTCTCGGTCTTATTGCTGTAAGCCAGGCTATAATTCCCCATGGCAGGGATATTGTCCTGGTTGATATATATGGTGATGAAGCATCGAAAGCAGCTGTCTTTTTAAAGCAGAATGATTATAAAAATGTATCTGTTCTTATTGAAGGGATCGACCGTTTATTATACACGGATAAAAAGAATGTCCTTTGCAAAGACTTCTATACTTCTCCGCTTACCTACCAAACGATCACTGTCAGTGAATTTGGGGAATGGAGCCAGGCAAACAAAAACTATATCCTGCTTGACGTAAGAACAACCGATGAATTTGCAAACAGGCATAAAGATTACTGGCGCAACATCGGGCATATAAATGGTGCAATCAATATACCTGTTGTTGATCTCAGTAATCGTTATAGCGAGCTGGACAAGAATAAAGAAATTATGATCTATGCTTTTGGCAGCGGGAAAGAACCGTTTGAAGCCGCAAATCTTTTGCAACAACAGGGATTCACCAAACTAAAAGTGATCTATGGTGGTGTTTTCAATATGCGATGGACCGCAGGAAATGTAAAAGGCCAATCATACCTGAAAGATATGGTGGTGGATATACCTGAGTCGAATCAATAGTATTTATTGGGGCGGCTTTGCATCCAGTACTTCAATTTCAAAAACAAGAATGCTGTTAGGCGGGATATCAGCAGCTCTTGTTCTGATTGAATAAGCAAGATCGGAGGGAATGACCAATTTAATTTTGCCACCCACTTTACAAAGTGGAACGCCGATCTGCCATCCTCTTATTAATCGTTTTAATGGGAAAGTAGCTGGCTTATCTTTTGTTTCCTGAATCACAGTTGTATCATTGAACAAACTGAGCCGGTAGTTGACAGTTACGGTATCATTCAAATCAACCTGTTTGCCGTTTCCTTCTTTCATTATTGTATAGTAAATACCTTCCATGTTATTTTTCGCATCTGTTTTCCCGGAAGCAATGGCATCCTCGATTTTCTTTTTATCAATCTGATGTTGTTCTGTACTGTCAATATGCCCAAACAGGTTAACAACAGGGTTAGGTTGTCCATCTGCTTTCATATTTTTCCATGAACCATTATTGCGCTGAACCCAAACCTGGCCAATAGTTACTTGCATGCCTTTTTTCCCTGAAGAAGAAAAGCTGGCCGGTTGTTGAATGGTATTCCATCGACCTGTTATTTTACAGGTACCAATGAGTTTCCATTTATTTTCTTTTGCCAACCATATATAACCGGAGTAGACAGAAAAATTGTTTGCCGAATCAGTAGCCACAGCGATCAGCAGTTTATATGTTTCATTGAAACTCCAGTTGTAATCAAGACTGATCTCGTCTTTTTCAATCCTTGTATTTAAACCGTTTGCCATTATGGAAGCTGAAACCGGGAATTCAAATGCTATCTCTCTTCCTTTCTTATCAGTTTCAAGAGAGAGTTTTACTGCATCTGTTCTGATACCGGCTGCCACTTCTTTGTTACCGGTAACAGACTGCACATTTATCTCCGCCATAAACTGAACAGCTTTCACACTATCCGGCAAATTGTAATTGACTGTAGAATCTTTATCAGTAGCTTTTGCTGAAATAATTAACAAAAAAGATAAAACAGGAAGCAAATAATATTTCATACAAGGGTTTGTTTGTATAAATCTACAATTAAAGTTTGATGAGGGATTTATGACAAATAAATATCTTAAAGCATTGATAAAAACGGTGTCTATCAAAAATTAATTTAGGCCATCAGGCAAAGAAGGCGTACCTTACAGGTCAACATCGTTATATTTTATTACCCCCCAGTTCTTTAATGTTAGTAATACTTATTTTCTTCTTGTGTCACTGGTACCTGGCGATCTTTTCTCAAACTTTTCTCCAACACCGTTACGCATCTCATGCTGCCTTCAGCATGAGCAAATTTTGGGAACGTTTTTTTTATCTGCTGGCCTATATCGGCCAGGGTTCTTCGTATGTAAGTCCAAAGGTTTATGCTATCATGCACCGGATGCATCATGCGTATACCGATACAGATAAAGACCCCCATTCACCCCTGTTTGACAACAATGTATTTGCCATGATGTGGCGTACACGGATCTTTACGTCCGAACTGTTCAAAGGCAAAATTAAGATCGAGGACCGGTTTCTAAAGAACCTTCCTGACTGGCCTGCCATGGACAGGATCGCCCATAATTGGATGTCGAGGGTAGGATGGATCGCATTTTATGTTACGTTCTACATCCTGTTTGCACCTTCAGCCTGGTGGTATTTATTAATACCCATTCATATCGTCATGTTGCCTTTACATGGCGCCGTCATTAACTGGTTTGCGCATAAATACGGCACGATCAATTTTAAATTGAAGAATACTTCCCGCAATTTATATCCCATGGATATATTGCTGATGGGTGAGGCTTATCATAACAATCATCACAAAACACCGTCGGCTACCAATTTTGGTAAACGCTGGTATGAAATAGATCCCACTTATCCCATCTTACGGTTTTTGAACTGGGTGCATGTTATCCGGATCAACAAGATCAATAAGCATAGTAATGTGGAATTGGAATTCTAATCGCTGTATTATTTTGAAGTATAAATACATTTCCCGCTGATAACGCAGAAAGAATAAGCGTTTATCTGCGGGAAATTTTTTATTATCAGGAAGCAGACTTCCGCAATCCCATTATTATCCATAGCACCACAAAACTCAGCAGGGCTGCAAAGAAGCACCAGATGGAGATGACAAAACCATCATACAAAATGACGGCAAAGAGGTAAGAAGCGAGGAAGACAAATCCCAGCCATTTCATTTTCTTTATACTGGATATAAATGGAGTAATGATAGTAGCCATTATATAAAGAGCAGTGAAAGTTCCTATCAGGCCTTCGGGAACAGGTGGGAAAGTAAATTGGTAATGAAGATGCTGACTTAATGATGGCGTTGCAGAAAAGGGGCAGCTAAGACAGGCCGGAGTCATCGCATGGACGGGGTACAGGGAAAGCACCAGGACAACAATAATAGAAACAAGTGCACCTATCGTCACCAATACATTCATTGTTTTTTTACGTCTTGCATCTTTCTCCAGCAGGCGGATAGTAAGCGGAACCCATAGCGGCCATACGGCCATCGCAAATACAAGGTAGAAATAAGTAATTAAGGGTTGCCAGGATGCCATGTCAGCATTTTTCAATGATAACCAGAGAAGCCCTTCGGTAAGTTGTTGCACAGCAAAGATCAAAGGGATAGTTGCAAACAACCGTTGCCGGTTTGTTTTAGCTTTTGCCACAGCAATAATGCCGATCGTGACCAGTACGGCGCTGGCTCCAAAACTTGCTGTGGCGGAAAAACACATGGGGTACCCGATTTAGTGATTGTGTAAGGTACGCTTTGTATTGTTATTTGGGGAAATCATGTTATTTTGAGTAGTGTCCGGTTTTGATTTCATCCCGCCTTAGGCGGGACAAAGAGGCAAGGAACGCAATCCCGATAGCTATCGGGGCGCCGCTGCTTCGCAGCGAACGCTGCGAGAAATATTGAAACCCGGACATTACTTTATTTTGATATAAAATTTACCAACATGAAAAAATATTTTATCCGCCGTTCTATTCTTGTAATATGTATTTCAGCAACAGGTATGATCGCCATGGCACAGGCAACCCGCACATGGGTATCAGGTGTTGGTGATGATGTGAACCCCTGCAGCCGCACGGCGCCCTGCAAAACATTGGCCGGTGCGATCAGTAAAACGGCTACCGGTGGTGAGATCAATATTCTTGATCCGGGGGGATTTGGTGCTGTCACCATTACCAAATCAATTACGATCGATGGGGCCGGAATAACAGGATCGATCCTGTCAAGCGCAACAAATGGTATTATTGTTAATGCACCGGGGGCATTGGTGACGATCCGAAATTTTTCCATTAATGGAGCCGGCACCACATTGGGAATAAATGGTATCCGGGTGATCGCCGTTAAAAAATTAAATGTTGAGAATTGTTTCCTGTCCAATTTCTCAGGCAATGGAATTGATTTCAATTCAACGACAGCAGCTGAGATCATGATCAGCAACACAACTATTCAGAATGCAGGTGGTGTGGGGATCAGTATTGTAGGTCCCTCGAGTTCTACTGGCACCGGAGGGTTTACCGTGGTAGACGGATGTCATATCCAGGGTATGCAGAGTGCAGGTATCAGTATTAACGGAGGAACGGCTACGGTCAGCAACACGGTTATTTCAGGCTGTAGTGTTGGAGTAAAGTCGGGTACAGCATCAACAGCTCATCTATCGGGAAATATTATAACAAGTAATGCTACAGCTTTCCAGGGACCGGGTTCGATCACTTCGTCTAAAAATAATTCCGTGACGGGGAATGCTGCGCAGGGATTGACACCGACGGTGGTGAATCAGCAGTGATATTCTGAGGAATGAAAAGTCCTGAGTTGGAAACTCAGGACAGCGTGGAAATAATTTTTAAGGAAGGAGCTTGTTTTTAAATCAGGAATTAATAGATTTAACATACAAACCAAACCTTATTTTATGAGTATTCAAACACGCATCTATGCCAGCGGCGCATTGGCATTTGGAGAAGATGCCGCCATCAACAATCTGCTCGCCGCAAAGTATTCCGCAATTATTGTATGGTCTGTCCATGTTGCTACAACAGGCGACCTGTATCTTAACGACACATTGTTTGTATCAAAGGGTATCTATGCAGAGTCTGCAACAATGAATTTGCCAGCCCGTCTTGCTCAATTAAAGAAAGCAGGAATGCAGATCATTTTTTCTGTCGGAGCAGGTGGCACTCCGGACTTCACCGCTATCCAGGCCCTTGAGAAAGGAACTGTTCCCACAAAAGGAAACCCGCTCTATGATAATTTCAAAGCATTAAAAGATGCGATGAAGAATGCAGGCGGTGATATCGATGCTGTTGATTTCGATAATGAAGACAAGATGGATACCAAGACCATGGTGAACTTTGGTATCATGCTGGGCAATATTGGTTATAGCAGTGTTACGTTTTGCCCCTATGATGAGCAGCCTGGCCAGGTATGGACCGATACTTATAAGCAACTATTGGCTGCAAAAGGGAACGGGTTCGTCAGCGCCATTCATTTGCAATGTTATTCCGGCGGCGGAGGCAATGATCCGCAACCCTGGGCCCAGATAATCTCAAATGGAAATACTTTACTTATTCCCGGGCTTGCTACCAGCCAGGCAAAACCGGGGCCCTGGTGGGATGAAGATACCGATCAGCCGGGAGGCAGTGTTGTAAAAACAAAAAGTGTAGCCATGTATGGTCATGGAGATTGGTCCGGTCTGCTGCGTGTAGGCAATTATCCGAGTGCAGATATAGCCATGCAGCGTTATATCAAAGGCGGTGGTATTTATGGAGGCGAAACATTTTTCTTTTATTGCAACGGTTTTTTAAATCTTGGACCGGGTAAACAATTTGTACCGGGTGATGCTGTCTATTTTAGTGGAAGACCCTGGTGGGGAAGCGCTCCGCAATGCGATGGTTATTCACTGAGCGGCGGTTGTTCCAATATCTGGGATCCACCCATTCCATATCCACCGTCTACCAAGGGTTCATGCCCGGCTGATCTGCAGAGCCAGTATGCCACATGGAAAAAAGGAAAACTCCCCGTCAATGGCGGATTCATCTGGACATACGATTCGATTGTTCAATGCCTGCTTTCAGAATGCTGCGGCGAAACAGGACAGGATGTGGCCAAGATAGCAACAGACTATAAGCAGGCGATCATAAATGGACTGAGTTAAAAACTACACTGAAGTACTTTGTATAGAGGGGGCCAATAAGTATATAAATGTTCTGAGTTATAAACTCAGGACAACGGGGGAGCGACGCCGACGGTGGTGAATCAGCAGTGAGATGTGAGTGTGATGCGGTTGGGAGAAAAAGAAGTAAATTTGAGTAAACCTTTTATATGCCTATTGATAAATTGAAAGAGGAACTGACCAAACTTATTGATGAAACAAATGATGAGGAGTTGTTGTCAATGGTAAAGGAAGACATGGCATTCTATAAAACAACCAAAGATGCAGATGTTACGGACAAGCTTTCTGCTAAACAGATAAAAGAATTAGAGGAACTTGCTGCCGAGCCTGACGAAAAAGATACCATGACTTTGGACGAGTTTAATAAGGCAACCGATAAATGGCGTACCAAATAATCCTCAAGAAACGGTTTGTTAGCAAGCTGGTGAAAGTGCTGGCTTATCTTGAAAAAGAATGGTCACACAAAGTTGCTGCCGCCTTTCTTAAAAAAGTTGACCATCGCATTCAGCAATTATCCGGACAACCTTTTACCGGTGTACCTTCCTCAGCAATAAAAGATATAAGGGCTGTATTAATTACCCGACATAATAGGCTTTATTATAAAGTGAAGGGAAAGAAAGTGATTGTGCTGAATATGTATGATACAAGGATGGGACCAAAGAGGAAAAAGTTTTAGTCCCTTGCGCCGAGTCCACCCTGCACGCGGGGCCGGGCTGTAAGGCTCGGTTGGGAAGCAGGACAACATAGGAATGACAACTGTATCAATGCCAAACAAGGATTCTCAATCTATGTATCTTGCGGTATGGTTCCTGTAGTTTGCGCCATATTCGTTATTGCAATTGTCTTTGCCAGGAGTATGATCAAGCGGGATGCTATCAAAAGAGGTAATGAGCATGAACGACGAATAGAAAGATTTGACCGGCTGCTTGAGCAGTTAAAACAATCAAAGAATGAACCTGGAACAGATTCTGAAAAGAAAGAATGAGAAGTTGAATGAGTTTAAAATTTAAAACAGAAATGTCGTGAGTTGCAAACTCAGGGCAACGGGGGAATTTGAAAACTTTTACTTGGCTGGCAATTCAGCTAAAAGCTTTCTTGTTACTTCCACTTCAGGGTGTTGAATTTTTTCTCTGAGCTTTAATGCTGCTTCGAGGCGCTGAAGGGCAAGCTCATGTTCACCTAATGCTTTATGGCAAATTCCGCATAAATGAAGGCCGTTTGCTTCTCCCCAGGCATATTGGCAATCTGGATGTGCTGATTTATCCATCGCATTTCGGGCAAATGATAATGCAGTTTTATAATCAGGAATAGCAAGTTGGATTTTGGATAACTGTAATAAGAGGTCAATAGCAAATTGACCATATCCGCAACCTTCTGCATGGTTTAATCCGGTTGTTGCTTCAGATAAAGCAGCTGGATAATCTTTTGAATAATATGCTATTTTGGAAGCAAGAATATGAGAATGAATAATACTTTCCATTTCTCCAGATTTTTCCGTCCATTCACGAAGTTCTATGAGATATTCCCGTGCTTCTGAAATAAAATCAGGAAGAGAAAGAATTCCGAGCATATAGTGGCATAAATTTATGTGCTGGGGCCAGAAATTATCTTTACAAATTATCAGATTTTCTTTTGCCAGCTTAACAGCTTTCATTTTATTGCCAATTGAAAAAAGATGTTCGACTTCATAAATACCAATATTAGCATGTAAGGGGTTTCCATTTATTTCTGTAGCTTTTGAAAAAAGTTGGTTTGCCAGTGCAATCTCACCAAGAAAATGATAGGTATATGCTAAATACGAATTATCAGATATGCTAATATATTTTACATAATCATTATTTTCAGTATCTCCTTTTATATAGTCAAGAGATTCTTCCAAAAGCTTTTTCGCGGAAATAAATTGCCCCTTATACATAGAGACCCAGGCATTGTTTTGAAGAATCTGAGCCAAATTTTCAAATTCTAGAAGTTTTCTATTGATTTCACTTACCAGATTAAAGCAGGATTCAGCCGTTTTTAAATCTCCCAATGATAATGCGGCCAATCCCCAATCATTAATCAAAATTGTTTTACTATAATCAGAAAGTTGAGTAGTAAAAGTTTGAGGTGTCCCATCTTCTGAAAAAAGAGAAATTATTCGGATAATCCGTCCATAATCACCTATTTTAGTATAGATGTGGGAAGTAATCCAATCTCCAGCCATTACATTGTCATATAAGTCATAGGCCTCCTGATAATGTCCTGCTAAAATGCTATGCTCGATTAATTTTTCATATTTATCCAATGTTGCGGCGTCGCTGGGTTTATTTTCAGGTTTTGTATCCAAGCCTTTAGCTAATTTGTTTCTTATCACATCATGTATGTCCTCAGGTTTTACTCCCAAAAGGTTACGGAAATAATCTCTTAGAAATGGATGTGCGGTATAAATAATAGTACTCCCACTATTATAAGAATATATAAGTCCTTGCTTCTTTAATTTCTCCGCAATGATTGATAACTTTTTTTGATTATCACCTATCAAAGCCAAAGCACCAGCAATTTCACCACCAGCAATAATTAAATAGCCTAATATATCAATAGATACTCCTTTAGGAAATACAGATAATCTTATAATTAAATCCCGTTCCTGATCAGGAAGGCTTTTTGCGTAACCGCCCAGAATTCGGGCTAATCTTGCTGCCAATGGTTCATCAGAGGAAATTTCATCCAACTTAAATTCTTTAATAGCATCAGGATCGCAATTACAATAGTGATTCAAATATGAGCCAAGCACTGAAATAGAGAGGGCGTGTCTGCCCACCGATTCGGCAATTTGGCTTAATCGGTTATCATCCCCTTTTATTTCCCATGCTTTCAGTACCTCAATGGCTGTTTCTTCATCCAGAACATCTAGTTCATGGCTTTTGTAACCTGCATTTTCCCATTGTGCAAGATCCGTCAGTTTAAATCGTGTTGTTATCAATGCCCTTGTATTACCAAGACCCGCAACAATAGTTCGCAACAAATTTTTTATCCGATGATCCTCTATATCGCCTTTAGCATGTCCGGAACTACCTTTCCCTTCGGATTGCACTCGTTCTAGCCCGTCTAAAACAATCAGATGTTGGTTGTTTTCAGCAGCTAAAGCCCGTTGCAACTTCTCTAATTTCCCACCTGCACCTTCAGGTTCTTCTCCTGTAAATACGACGCAAGCTTCCTTTAAAAATGCGTCAGTATTAGGCTCGTCATAGAAAGACCATACCAATATACTACCCCTTAATTTTTCTTTTTCTTTTTCTATACTTTTCAAAAACCGTTCAACAACCGCAGTTTTACCTGTCCCGCCAATTGCCACTAGCGAACGTACCCGGTCCGGTGTTACTGGTTCTTGCCACCATTGCTTTAATTCATCAAGTAATTTTTTTCTTCCTTTGAAATGTGGAGCAGGTTGTAGAGGATGAACGATGCGAAATTCAAATGGGCGCCTTTCAGTAATTATGTTTTTTAAAGAAGTTTGACTGAGTATCCATTTAGCCAGGCTTGATGTAACTTTAGAAGCAAGATTATCATGGGTAGTAAATTCATCCCGGGTAATATTCGACTTTGAATTCAAAAAATCTTTAAATTCTTTCAAAGATTGCACCTTTTCATAAATAGAAATTGCCTCATCTTTGTCTTTAGCATTTCTAAGTTGTATTTCCTCTGTAGGTTGTGTCCATTGAAATTTTTCATCAACAATAAATGCAAATATGGGTATTTGATTATCAATAGCTGTTTCCACTTCTATCCATGTTATGCTTTTTTTCCCGTCACCCCCGTCTTCCGATTTCGGCACCCAACCGTAACGATGAGCCACCATTACCACAAGAGCATTTGATTCAAGTACTTTTGATTTGCAAACTTCCACAGGAGAACTAGGGATTGCACCAAAAGCTTCCATCTTAACTGGTAAATTGTCCAATCGCAATAATGCATCAGAAACCTTTTGTCGATACTCCTGCATATCAATAGCAGTGGAGGATAAGAAAATACGTAAAGCAGAATTTTGATTGGTGGGCATGATAAGGTTTTGGTTGTTATCTCTAAAGTTAAAAAGATTATTAAATAAATTTGTTGTTTTATCTATTCTTTTTTAATGATAATACTCCTGCAAGCTCAGTAGCGAACCGAACCCCGAAGTGTGCGACGCAACGAAGATGATAGTAGTAATGCAGCCGGGTAAATAGACCTCACCTAAATCCTCTCCTTCAGGAGAGGACTTCCGAAGAGTCATTATGTTCGCAACCAGTAACCAGCAACCAGAATCCAGAAACCCTCCTCCGCTAAAGCTTCGGAGGGCAAGCCAGCAACATCCCTTACCTTTGCACCATGACAATCGAAAAATTGAATGATATGCGGTCCCGCATTTCGGGTATAAGGAGGTTTCTTTGACGTCGCTAACCGACAACAAAAGATAGCTGAAGAAAAACAACTTTCACAGAGTCCCGGTTTCTGGGATGATAATAAAAGAGCTACCGAAATTCTCAAGAACATCAAGTTGAATGAGTATTGGGTAAAACTCTATGAGACGGCCGAATCGTCTGTAGAGGATTTTGCTGTGCTCTTTGATTTTTGGAAAGCAGGCGATGCTACCGAAGATGAAACCAAAGAAGCTTATGATAAAGCCATTGTCCTCTTAGATGAGGCCGAATTCAAAGCCACACTCAATGAGCCGGAAGATGAATTGCCTGCCGTGCTGCAGATAAACAGCGGCGCCGGTGGCACAGAAAGCCAGGATTGGGCGGAAATGCTGGCCCGCATGTATCGAATGTATGGCGAGAAGCAAGGTTGGAAAGTAACCGAACTGGACTGGCAATGGGGCGATGGTGCAGGTATCAAAACATGCAGCCTGCAATTTGAAGGACCCTTTGCTTATGGTTTTTTAAAAGCAGAGAGTGGTGTGCACCGCCTGGTTCGCATTTCACCGTTTGACAGTAATGCAAGAAGACATACTTCTTTTGTATCCGTGTTTGTATATCCGTTGGTTGATGATACGATCAAGATCGAGATCAACCCGGCGGATGTAAAGATGGAAACATCAAGGAGCGGTGGTGCCGGCGGACAGAATGTAAACAAGGTGGAAACCAAAGTTCAGTTGACGCATATTCCCTCAGGTATTGTGGTGGTTTGTCAGCAGGACAGGAGCCAGTTAGGCAATAGAGAACTTGCGATGCAGATGCTGAAGAGCCGTTTGTATGAAGAAGAACTTCGTAAAAGACAGGCTGTAAAAGATGCGACCAATTCTAAAAGAAAAAGGATAGAGTGGGGCAGCCAGATACGTTCTTATGTTTTTCATCCGTATAAAATGATCAAGGATCATCGAACAGATTATGAAGTTGGAAACATTCAACCCGTTATGGATGGGGAACTGGATGGGTTTATTAAAGCGTATTTGATGAGTGAGAAGGAGAATAGTTGATTTGAAGATGTAAGGATTTGAAGATTTGAAGATGTAATAATTTGAAGATGTTTAAATGACGATGGAAATATAGCTGATAAACATTTTTCAGCGTTGAAATAGCCTTTGTTGTCGGGGATATTTCTAACATATTGCAGTTTCAAATATTTTGAATATGCGAAATGATAAAGGAAGAAACCTGATTATTGATCTTACGTTTGAGTTTTCATTGAAAATAATCCGTTATACTTCACTGCTTGAAAACGAAAAGAAATTTGTGTTGGCAAGACAGTTGCTGAGATCAGGAACCAGTATAGGAGCAAATGTCCGGGAAGCTCAAAACGCTGAGAGCAAAGCCGATTTTATTCATAAAATGAAGATAGCAGCAAAGGAGGCAGATGAAACCGAATATTGGCTGATGCTTCTTGATAAACTTGAAAATTATCCCGTGTGCAAAGACCTGTTGGCTGAATGCAGTTCAATCATCAGGGTGCTGTCAAAAATCATAGGTTCTTCCCGAAAATAGCGGGAATGCTGTTAATTTTGCAACTATTGAAGAATCGCATCTTCAAATCATTCAATTTTCAAATCTTCAAATTAATTTCATGAGTATTGGAACTTTTTCTTACCCGATGCCTGTAAACGAACCAGTGTTAAGTTATGCTTCTGGTTCTTCAGAAAAGAAAAGATTGAAAGAAGTATTAGCTGAATTAAAGAGCAGCGAGACCGATGTGCCCATGTATATCGGCAGTAAAGAAGTAAGGACGGGGAAAAAAGTAGCGATTCATCCTCCGCATGAAATAAAGCATGTACTGGGTTATTTTAATGCAGGAGAAGAGAAGCATGTTCACCAGGCTATCGAAGCAGCGCTGGCCGCAAAAGAAAGCTGGGCCAATACAAGTTGGGAGAACAGGGCAGGAATATTTCTGAAAGCAGCTGACCTGTTGGCTACGAAGTATCGTCCTTATATCAACGGCACAACGATGCTGGGACAAAGTAAGAATCCTTTCCAGGCCGAGATCGATTCAGCTTGTGAATTGATCGACTTCTTGCGTTTCAATGTTCATTTTCTTTCTGAGATCTATAAACAACAACCCATCAGCAGCCCGGGTATGCACAACCGGATGGAGTATCGTCCGCTGGAAGGATTTGTTTTGGCTGTTACTCCTTTCAATTTTACTGCAATAGGTGGTAACCTTCCAACATCCGCTGCTATGTGTGGTAATGTGGTAGTATGGAAATGCGCCAATACACAAATTTATTCGGCACAGATGTTCATGCGGATATTAAAAGAAGCCGGTTTACCGGATGGAGTTATCAATTTGATATTTGTAGATGGCCCGACGATCGGGAGGGTATGTTTTAATCACCGGGATTTTGCCGGAGTACATTTTACCGGATCAACAGGTGTGTTTAATAATATGTGGGAAACGATCGGTAAGAATATGGCGAATTATAAATCCTATCCAAGAATAGTGGGAGAGACGGGAGGTAAAGATTTTGTACTGGCACATAAGAGTGCGGATCCTGATGTAGTGGTTACCGCCTTGCTTCGTGGCGCCTTTGAATACCAGGGGCAGAAATGTTCGGCAGCATCAAGGGCTTATATTCCTTCGAACATAGCTGAAGAAGTAAAGAAGAAACTGATCGCCGGAGTAAAGAGTTTCAAAATGGGAACGGTGGAAGATTTTACCAATTTCATAAATGCGGTGATCGATGAGAAAAGTTTTGATAGCATCAAGCGATATATTGATAACGCCAAGAAAGATGATAAAGCAGAGATCTGGGTGGGAGGGAAGTGCAATAAGAAAGAAGGATATTTTATCCAGCCAACGATCATCGAAGCAAAGAATCCCAAATATGTGACGATGTGCGAAGAGATCTTCGGGCCTGTGCTGACTGTTTATATTTATCCCGCCAATAGTTTTGAAAGAACATTGGAATTAGTTGATTCAACTTCTCCTTATGCATTAACAGGAGCTGTGATCGCTAAGGACAGGAATGCCGTTGAACTGGCAACGAATAAACTTCGTCATGCAGCCGGTAATTTTTATATCAATGACAAACCAACCGGCGCTGTGGTGGGTCAACAACCATTTGGCGGAGCAAGGGGAAGTGGTACAAATGATAAGGCAGGGAGTATTTTGAATTTATACCGTTGGTTGAGTGCAAGAACGATCAAGGAGACATTTAATCCGCCGACGGATTATTCATACCCGTTTTTGAAAAAAAAATAATATCGATCCATTTTATTCTCTGAACTAACTTCATACAAATTACCGGCAATGCAGGTTCTTCTTTCATCAAAGCAACTCAACAATACCATCGATGAGCTTGCTATGCAATTGAATAAAACTCATCCTGATCTGAATGATGTGGTATTTGTCGGTATCCAGCAGGGAGGAGCCGTGCTTGGCGCCAATATCGTTGCTGCCTTACAAAAACTGTCTCCGTCAAAAAAAGTACAGTATGGCCAGTTGGATATTACTTTTTACCGGGACGATATCCGTAAAGAAATACTGGCTCCCGACACCATGAACCTGCCTTTTGCTATAGAAAATAAAACCGTAGTGCTGATCGATGATGTACTGTTTACCGGGAGAACGATCAAAGCAGCCCTGGATGTATTATTAGATTATGGACGCCCCGCCAAAGTGGAATTATGTGTGCTGGTTGACCGGAAAGAACACCGCCAGTTTCCCATCCAGGCTGATTATGTGGGCATAACTGTGGAAACAAGCAAAACAGATAAGGTAAAGTTGGTTAACAATGAAGTGGTGCTAATTTCAGCCCCGAACATTTGAGTCTTGTTTGTTGAGTGTTGATATATTGAGTCTTTTCCTCCGGCACACAAAAGACTCAATAAGTCAACAAACAATCTTCAATGTTCAAGTTTTAGAAGTCGGGCATGGTGGCCAATAAATTTGCCTTATGCAAACCTTTTTATGAGATTTTGTGTGTTTTTCGTGGCTAAACCCTAATTTCGCTTTTTAATGCAACTATCCACTCGACACCTGCTCGGCATTAAAAACCTTACCAAAGAAGATATTTCCCTTATTCTTTCCACCGCAGAGCAATTCAAAGAAGTTTTACAAAGACCGGTTAAAAAAGTTCCGTCCTTGCGGGATGTAACGATCGTGAATTTATTTTACGAAAATTCCACCCGCACAAGATTTTCATTTGAGCTGGCGGAAAAAAGACTGAGTGCAGATACGATCAATTTTGCTGCTTCCACATCATCTGCTGCAAAAGGAGAAACATTATTGGATACGGTCAACAATATTTTATCCATGAAAGTGGATATGGTGGTGATGCGCCATCATGCCAGCGGGGCTCCGCATTTCCTGGCAAGATGGCGCATCACCACTATTATCAATGCCGGGGATGGTATCAATGAACATCCCACGCAGGGTTTATTAGATGCATTTTCCATAAAAGAAAAAACAGGTGCATTGGAAGGAAGGAAAGTGGCCATCATCGGCGATATCATGCACAGCCGCGTGGCACAAAGTAATATTTACCTGCTGAAAAAGATGGGAGCAGAGGTTACCGTTTGCGGCCCACCGACCCTGATCCCGAAATATATAAGTGAAGCATTGGGAGTGAATGTGAGTTATAACCTGAAAGAGACACTGGGTTGGTGTGATGTGGCCAATGTCCTGCGCATACAATTAGAAAGACAGAACCAGGTTTTATTCTCTTCGCTCAGGGAGTATAGTCTTGCCTATGGCATCAACAAAAGATTGCTGGATGGATTGCATAAAGAAATTGTGATCATGCATCCCGGCCCCATGAACAGGGGCGTGGAAATAGACAGCGATGTGGCCGATAGCAAACAATCCATTATCTTACAGCAAGTGGAGAATGGTGTGGCTGTGAGAATGGCGGTACTCTATCTATTATCAGGCAGAAATGCCTCATAATTAAATTTTGGATCTTAGATTTTGGATTGTGGATTAAATACGATCAAAAATCTAAAATCAGAAATCAAAAATCATTCAGCAATGAGAATCTGTTTATTTCCCGGCACTTTTGATCCCGTCACACTCGGTCATGTGGATATTATCAACAGGGCATTACCGCTCTTTGATAAAATAATAGTGGGGATAGGATCAAATACATCCAAGGCCCCGATGTTTTCTGACCAGCAACGTTTGAACTGGATCAACGAAATTTATAAAGATGAGGACAGGGTGGAGGGAGCCGTGTACGAAGGACTGACGATCAATTTTTGTCAAAAGATCGGGGCTCATTTTATTTTGCGTGGCATTCGTTATGTCAGCGATTTTGAATATGAAAAAACAATTGCTGATGCCAACCGGACCCTGGACAGAGGCATCGAAACGGTATTTCTTACCGGCGAACCAAAATATACTTCGGTAGCATCCACCATTGTCCGTGATATTATCAGGAATGGGGGAGATGCGAGTCACTTCCTTCCGGAGATTGTTTTTAAAACATTACCCAAATAAGTCCGATGCCGATCTGGTTTGATAAGGAGTTATCGCTTGCAAAACTTAACCCGCTTGGTAAAAACACAATGAGTGAGTATCTCGGTATTGAATGGACGGAAGTAGGTGATAATTTCCTGAAAGCAAGAATGCCTGTCGACCATCGCACCGTACAACCTTATCGATTGTTGCATGGTGGCGCTTCCTGTGTACTTGCAGAGACCGTTGGTAGTGTAGCCTCCGCCATGGTCATTGATCATTCAAAATTTTATTGTGTGGGACTGGAAATTAATGCCAATCATGTTCGTGGAGTAAAAGAAGGGTTTGTTACGGGTGTTGCGTTGCCCCTGCATCTTGGTTCCACCACGCATGTTTGGGATATAAAGATCTATGATGAGAAAGAGAAGCTGGTTTGTGTGAGCCGTTTAACGGTTGCTATTCTTCCAAGAAAGGATTAATCCCTTCGGCCACCGCCGTTGGCGGGGCAGGCAAGCTCAGGGTGACAGCGATTGCAGTACATCTGCAACTGCGGAATAAGAATTCTTCAAATAAGGATTCAATTCATCCGCATTCACCCATTTTATTTCAAGTATATCTTCTGTTGTCTGCGGAATAAGTTTTTGTTCACCGCTAGCTTTCATGTTGTACCAATGAGATCCTTTTAAAATAAACCTTGCGCCTTCATGGTATGTGTGATAAGTAATAGTAAGGGGAGAGATCAACTTTAATTTCGTAAGCCCTGTTTCTTCTTTTACTTCCCGCACAGCGCATTCTTCCAGGGTTTCACCCTTATCTAATTTTCCTTTTGGCAGGTCCCATTTGCCCCGGCGGAAGATAAGGAGGATTTCTTTTTTTTCATTTACAACCAGCCCGCCGGCTGCCTGGATAAAAGTGAATTTTTTAAAGAATGCTTTCTTCAGTTCGTCCAGTGAAGGATGATAAAAAACTCCGGCATGTATTTCCTCCTTCCCCATCTCATGTATCATAGATTTTACTGTATGGCTGTTTAGCTCATCAATAAACACCGCATCATCATGATGTACGTAGGGCTGAATGGTTTCATCTACAGTGTCGCAGAGAAAAAGGGGTTTGTTGCTGAAATAGATCTTTATAAACATAAAAGGGACAAGGTACAAGAAATCCGGACTTTGCAAAATCCTTTCTTAGTAACAGAGCAAAACCATTAAAATGGTTTGCGTGATGATCATAATTTTCATAGCCCACGGTTTAAACCGTGGGCTATGAAAATCCCTTGTACCTTGTACCTTCGTCCAATGACAGATGCTAAGGCAGTGGCCGAAAAACTTCTTCAAGTTAACGCCATAAAATTAAATCCTCAACAACCCTTTACCTGGGCCAGCGGCTGGAAGAGCCCTATTTATTGTGATAACCGCAGGGTCTTATCTTTTCCATATATCCGGGACTTTATTAAATCTGAAATGTGCAATATGGTTTTTGAAAAATTTCCCGAAGCAGAATTGCTGGCAGGAGTAGCCACGGCGGGGATCGCCTGGGGCGCCATGGCAGCAGACCAGTTGAAACTTCCTTACGTGTATGTGCGGCCCAAACCAAAGGAGCATGGCCTGGGAAATCAGATAGAAGGTTATTATGAAGCGGGACAGAAGACCATAGTAATAGAAGATCTTGTTTCCACCGGGAAAAGCAGTTTGCAGGTGGTGGATGTGTTGAAGGAAGCGGGTATTGAAGTGATCGGGATGGTTTCCATTTTTACTTATGGCTTTGCGGTTGCAACCGAAGCATTCCAAAAAGCATCATTGACATATTATTCCCTTACGGATTACCCTGCATTGATCGAACTGGCCATAAAAAAAGGGATCGTGTCGGCTGATCAGCTTGATGTTTTGTTAAAATGGCGGGATGACCCGGCAAACTGGAAGGGCGTTTTATAACTTTACTGTCAATTTAATTTTATGACTTTCCGAATATAAAAACCTTAGTGTCCTTTGTGGTTCGCTGTGTCCTTTGTGTTCCTTATTTTTTAGTAGCACAACGGACACAAAGAAGACACAAAGAACACGATGATATAATCAGGTTAATTAAACGGTTATCCAATTTTAGTTATTTATGAAAAAAATACTTATCGCTACCCTTGCAACTGCAGGTTTGTCAATAGCAGGTCTTTCTCAAACAAAGCCTGTGCTTATTGCCATTATCAAAACACCCAATGCACTCTGTGAGAATTGCAAAACGAGGATCGAAGGATATCTTAAACGCTATGATGGAGTAACAGAGATCACGGTCAATTACCGCAAGGGAGAAACCAAAGTAAAATATATTACCGACCGCATTAATATAGAAGAAATAAAAACCGCCATTGCCAATTGCGGTTATGATGCAGATGATGTGCCCGCTACGGAAGATGCTTATAACCGGCTTCCCAAGACCTGCAAAAAATTTGAAGATGGGGGAGGGCATCCCAAGCCTAAGGTTCCGACGCCCCAACAAGTACAGCAATAATTATAGCGACAAAATTTTTTTGTCATATGCGGCCGAAAAAAAGGGCTTGCTGAATAATCCTGATCATTTAATTGGATATGGAGGAAGTCCGATCAATTCAAGTATAGTTAGAAGTTGTTCAAGGGAATATTTATATCCTTTACGTTTCCCGATCTCGTTTTGGTAGGGCCTCAACTTGTTTCGTAATACTTTGGGACTAATACCATAAGCGGCAGCCAGCTGAGTGTGGTTGCAGGGTTTGATGACTATCTCCTTTTCATTGTTATCCTCCTGCATAAGGTAAGGGCAATTTACAGCAAGCAGGCCATATGGGCCTACATTGATGAGTTCCCCCTGGCGCAGATAGGGCGCTGACAGGACGCAGACAGGGCTCAGGTACGAAGTAAGTATGGAACTGATCACTCCTAAAATAATTAATCCAGTATTTATTTCAGCAGATCGCTGAGTTTTTGTTTTCCTTCATAGTGGAGAGGGTAGTTGATGAAGACGATCCCTTTGCCTGCCCTTGCCATTCCATCCACTTTTAAGGTTACTTCCTTACCTGAAAGGGCGGCAGACATATTCTCCATAAAGTATCTCATATCCATGATCATTTTTACGGGCAGGCTAAATTCTGCCCGGGCGGGGATATGAATAAGTGAGTCAATTGTGAAATGTCCAAGCGGATTTCCGTCCAGCCAGGCATCGCCTTCTCCTTTTTGAAATTTTAGCCGCTTATTGTTGGGGTTAAAATAATGGAGGTTGAGGGTGAGGGAGGATTCGATCAGTCCGACCCGGCCAGTCCGGACATTTTCAATACCCAGTAATTCGGGTTCTTTCAGCGACCCGCAGGAGGACAAAAAAATCCCCAATACCAGGGAAATAAAAATGGCGAAAAAGCGGGTTCTCATTCGTTGGACAATTCAGTGCAAAATAGGAGAAAGGGGCGTACCTGGAGCCAATGCCCCTGCCTAAAATTATAATTTTCTGCTAATTCGATTAGCTTATAATATAAAATGGGGTCATTAAATTTCAGCCAAATCATAGGGCGACATATTTAAATACAAAAGTGCACCCAATCAGCGACTTATAGTGTTTATCTAAATTCAAATACTCAAATATTTTTATCTTTATTTGGATTAAATAACAGTTTTCAATAACAATTGTGTTGATTCTATTTGCCAGCTCTTGTTGCTTTAAGGTCAAGCTAATATGGGCTTCTGCAATCTTTCTGCTTTAATTGAAGAGAAATATGCTTTTTCATCTGAATATAAGCCAGGGCCCTGCTTCGGCTACGATATACTACTTCCCACAATCAAAAAACCGCAACACCAAAAAATTTCGTTTTTTATTCACCCCTGCAACCCCACCCCGCAAAATCCCGTATTCCTCGTCCAATTTTTTGCTAATTGCTTTAATTGAGAAAAAATGATACAACTGCACGACTTTAAAAATTTAAAAGACCTCATGACCCGATTGGGTGATGAGCAGGCTTGTCGTGCCTACATGGAGATATGCGTTGGGGCGGTTCACCCTTCTGCCCTCATTGCGGAGCAACTAAACCCTATCGGTTAAAAGATGGTAAAAACTTCCGTTGTTCTAATAAATCATGCAAAGTTGATTTTTCCGTTACTGTTGGCACAATTTTCGAAAATTCGAAGGTCAAACTCTCGACTTGGCTTGCTGCTCTTTATATCCTGACGGGTCACAAGAAGGGTATATCCTCTCATCAGTTAGCCCGTGATCTTGGAGTGACTCAAAAGACAGCATGGTTTATTAACCACAGAATAAGGTTAATAATGAATGACCCGAAGCCTCCAAAATTGGAAAACATTGTAGAGGTTGACGAAACCTATGTTGGGGGAAAGATGGAGAATATGAGTAGAAGACGGCGCAAAAAATGGCAGGAAAGGGGAATAGATAATAAAGTTGCTGTTATGGGGATGGTGGAAAGGGATGGCAAGGCTAAATTGAAAGTGATAGACGATAAGACCTTTAAGCAAGTAGTCCGTAAAAACGTTTCCAAAGACGCAATAATAATGACTGATGCCCATTTAGGATATATCGGGCTAAGAGATGAATTTGCAGGGCATGAAGCCGTAAACCACTCAATAAAAGAATACAAAAGGGGAGAAGCACACACCAATTCAGTTGAGGGCTTTTTTTCAATCTTCAAGCGGACTATTTACGGGACATACCACAGTATCAGCCCGAAACATCTTCACCGTTACTGTTCAGAAACAGCCTTTCGCTTCAATTTCCGCAAGATTACGGATGCTGATCGATTTCGATTCACTATTTCAAATGTGGAAGGGAGATTAAAATACAGGGAGCTAATCAAGAAATAGCTTTTTTCTTAACCATTGCCCACTTGGCAAAAAACTATACATTTATGTTTAAATATCCTCCAATGAGTGTAGTCCTAAAAAATCTCCAAATCAAAAATTTCAAAGGGTTCCAAAGAGAGCAATCTATCGCTTTTGAAAAATTGACAATTTTAACCGGAGAAAACAGTAGCGGCAAAAGCTCTGTAATCCATGCTATATTAGGATTAATCCAATCAGGCGAATATCCGTACAAATTTTCTCCTAATGGGAAGTATATAAATATGGGAGATTTTAAGGAAATTTCTAATAAACATAAAGCAAACGAAATTACTTTAGGTTTAACCTTTTATCACAAAAACCTTAAAAAGGAGCTTCGTTTCAAAACCATATGGAAAAACAGTAAGGCGAATTATTTGCCAACGCTTAAGTTCTTAGAATTTGGCGCAGAATTTTTTTTATTATCTGTCAGAAATATTAAAAACAAATACTTTTTAGATTTTTCCTATGACCCTCTTAAAGACCCTGAGTATAGTCCCGAAAAAGAAAAATTACAAAAAGAAGATCTGTTAAGGAGTTTTGTATCAGTTAGAGGTAAGTCCAGCAACAAAAAACAATTTGAAAAAGAATTTTTAAAGGAAAAGAGATACATTTCAACAATGTATAAAAAGGCAAACATAAAAAATATTGAAATAAAGGATATTGATAATTTATATGAAGAAGTGCGTAGTAAAATGAACATGAACTTACATTACACTATTGATGGAATAATGGACAGAATTCCTGGTGAGTACGATAAAAATATCAATGCAATTAGTTCATTTAGATTACACCCTGAGAGAACCTATTTGGTTCAATCTAAAGACGAATTAAAAATTGGAAAGTTTGGAGAGGGTTACTTAGATCAAATTATTTTATGGGAGAAAATAAAACATCCCAAGTTTAAAGAATTAAACTCGATAATGAAAAGACTTCGTCTGACTCATTCAATTTCGGCACATCATATGGAGGGTGGACGATTTGAAGTACTGGTGACTCCAAAACAAGGAGGCATTAAATCCTCCCTAATTGATGTAGGATTTGGGATAAGTCAATTTCTTCCAATTATTATAGCTGATTTACAATTAAAAAATGATTCAACTTTATTTGTAGCTGAACCGGAAATACACTTACACCCAAGCGTACAAGCTGAATTTGGCGATTATTTAGTTGAACAAATTGATAAAAAGGGGAAAAATTATATTATTGAAACTCATAGTGAATATTTTTTAAACAGAATTAGATTGGCAATTGTAAATGGTACTTTAAAAGAAAAAGATTTAGCCGTTTATTATTTTGATAATGATGGGAATGATATTATTACTTATAAACTGAAATTTGGAAAAAAAGGAGAAATTGAAGGTGCCCCGGATAATTTTTTTAAGACTTATATGATGGATGTAATGGATATTGCCCTTACTGTTTAAACTGCCTTATGAAAGATATATTTATTGATGCTGATATTGCAAATCGTTTTGCAAAACCCCCAGATGAAAGCTATAGAAATTTAATCAAGTGGTTATTAAAAAATGATAAGGGAAAGCCTGAATTAAATGCAATTCTTATGTTATCTGATAAATTGATTGGTGAATACAAAGGAGGAAACGTGGGATGTTGTAATGTTAATTCAATTGCGGCTATACTTAATACAGTTCTAATAGAGCTTAGATATGTAAAATTAAAGAATGATGACCTAAAGCATTTTATAAAAACACATATTACCAAGAAAATCATTAAAGATGTAATAACGTGTAATAAAAAAGATTGGTGGCATTTCCCATTGGTTTTTTATTCTGATAGAAAAATGGCAATTGTTTTTGATAATAAATTTAGAAATGACTTACTGAATTTTCCCAAATTCAGTAAAGGAGTATCAGTTTTTGAAAATCCCGAAGAAAAAATTTACCTTTAAAATACCTAATGGCATCAGCCAAAAAAAAAGAAAAGAATAGAAAGGTAGGTTTAAACATGACCTTTGAAGAGGCGCTAAAAAAATCTCTTAATACTCCTTTGCCTAAAAAGAAAAAAAAGAAAAGCTGATGCTTAAAGTAACTACAAATTTTGACACTAAGGGTATAGAAGCGCAAATGAAGGCAATAATCGAACGCCAAGCCAATGAAATACTTAATAGGAGGTTGGCATCAATAAAACCAGAAATTGCGGCTGAACCAATGGGGAGGTTTGTTGGCACAATTAATAACAATGCTTTAGAAATTACCCCAGAAGGATTCTCCCCTGAACTCAAAAAAAAGATCATTGAATTATTTAAGGACTAAGCCTATCTAAAATTTTACTTTAGGCCATTTGCATGAAGTCTAAAAAGAGGGTAGGGCAGTTATCTAGTTGCATCCCATATTTCTCTAATTTTTAATGCGTTACGAGGTTTTTTAGGATTCTAAAGGGGGTGTGGGAAGTGATATATCGTAGCCCCTGCTTCATTTTTTTGAATAAATATTTTAACCGGACTGGAAATTTAACCGGATTGATAGCCCGAAATATGTTCGTTCATGGGACGTGGATATACGAAGTTTGCAGGTCTAAAAAGAAGCAGCTGACCGGCAAAAAAAGCTTGTTCAATCGTTTGCTTTCTATTTAAAATCAGTCTTTAAACTATTTATCCAGATGCTCGTAAAATCCCTTAGTTAATTACATTGTTTTTTGTAGATTCGTCTCCGGTTTTATTCACTATTCAGGACATTGGACTAATGAGAAAATTTTACTTACTAAGTACTCTTGTACTTACGATGCTTTTTGGCAGTACAACTTATGCCCAGGACTTTTCAAATAAAGGGAAAGATTTTTGGGTTGCATATGGTTATCACCAGATAATGAATGCCGGGAATCAACAGCAGATGGTTTTGTACTTTGCTACCGACCAGGTAACTAATATCACAATTACAATACCTGCGCTTGGTTATACACAAAACCTGATAAGTCCCGGAGGTAATAATGTTCTCACTTCTGCAGTTATTCCCAAAGCCGGTGCGCAGGACGCCCGTTTGCTTAATGAAGGATTATCCGATAAAGGGATACATATCACCAGCGATAAGGCGATGGTAGCTTATGCCCATATCTATAATGCAAGTGTTTCCGGCGCTACAATTTTGTTTCCAACCAATACTTTGGGTAAGGAATATTATTCCGTTAATTATAAAAACTGGTCGAATTCAGCAAATTCAAATTGCTGGTTCTATGTAGTAGCTACTGATACCGGAACAACCAGAATTGAAATTACTCCAACCGGCAACACGACAGGCGGATGGATAGCCGGAACAACATATACTGTAAACCTTACACAGGGCCAGGTGTATAATGTTATGGGTTCATTGATAAGCAGCCCTGGTGGTTGCAACCCTGTTTGTACGGGCTATGACCTTACAGGATCTAAAGTTCAAAGTATTGCTTCAGTATCGGGGGGCTGTAAAAAAATTGCTCTCTTCTCAGGAAGCGGAAGAATAAGTATTACCTGTAATAATAATAATTCTTCTTCCGACAATTATATGGTTCAGGCCTTTCCCAAAACTGCCTGGGGTAAAAAATACCTTACCGTACCGGCATCCGGAAACCAGACCTTCAACTTTTACAGGGTTTGCGTTGCCGACCCATCCACGATCGTTAAAATCAATGGAGTCGTTACATTTTTACCGTTGCAGAATAATTTTTATTATGAGATCCCGGCAACCAACCAACCTCAATTGATAGAAACAGATAAGCCGGTAACAGTTGCACAGTATTTTACATCGCAGGGAGCTTGTGGTAATGGCGCTCAACCCGGTGATCCGGAAGTAATTTACCTTAGCCCGGTAGAACAAAACATCAGTAAAGTATTGTGGAATGCTACACCCAATTTTGCTATTTCGTCTCATTATTTCAATGTAGTAATTCCTAACAGTGGAACAGCAGTCAGTTCTTTCAGGTTGGATGGAGCTGTTCCCGCCGGGTTATTTCAGCCTCATCCGCAGGATCCCAATTTTGTGTATTTACAGCAATCTGTTTCACCGGGATTCCATTATATTCAATCTGATTCAGGGTTTAACAGTATGGCATATGGCTTTGGTAACGCAGAATCATATGGATATAATGGCGGTACCAATATTCGTGATCTTTTCCAGTTTATCCAATTGATAAATCCATATGGCACCGTTCCATTTCCTGCAACATGCAGGGGAACACCTTTTAATTTTGCGATGGTATTCCCTTATCGCCCAACACAGATCGATTGGATATTCGGACCTATACTTAATGGGATGGGAATAAATGATACCACTATTTATAACGGAGGCGCTCCGCTTACAGAAGATTCTTCATGGGTGGTGGCTGGCAGAACGGTATACCGATATAAATTGCCAAGGACTTACTATATAACTGCTGTCGGTACCTACCCGATAAAAGTGATAGCTACCAACCCAACACCAGATGGTTGCGGTAATGAACAAATAATTGATTTTGATGTCCAGGTGTTCGAACCTCCCGTAGCTGATTTTACTTTCATTACGAATGGTTGTGTTTCAACTGCTGTCAACTTTTTTGATAACTCGAATACACAGGGGAGACCTATTGCCAGCCGTTACTGGGATTTTGGCGATGCAACAAATAGTTTTCTTGCAGCGCCATCTCACTTATATGGAGGCCCGGGTACATACAATGTAAAATATTCATTGATCACGGATGTAGGCTGTCTTGCCGATACGGTCATGCACCCGGTCACATTGAATGATGCGCCGGTGGCAAACTTTGTCATTAGCGGCACAACTTGTATTAACGATCCAATTACTTTTACCGATAATTCAATTCCGGGAACGGGAGCCACCATAAATAAATGGACATGGAATTTTGGTGACGGTTCGCCACCTGTAATTGTTTTTGCACCCAATCCTCCTAACCAGGTACATTCATATTCTGCCCCGGGAACTTATAATGCTACATTGGTGGTTGAAACAGCAACCGGTTGTCCAAGCCTGGTCTTTACAAGACAGATCATCATAGGCGATAATGGCACCCTTACATTAACCTCTGCACCCGGAACGAATAACCAAACTGTTTGTATCAATACACCTATCACTAATATTACTTATGCTACTGGCGGCGGTGCTACAGGTGGTACTGTAAGCGGATTACCAGCAGGTGTTACCGGATCATTTGCTGCTGGTGTGATAACCATAACAGGAACACCAACAGTAAGCGGCACATTTAATTATTCAGTAACAACTTTAGGTGCCTGCAATAATGTTACCGTTAACGGCACCATAACTGTTACAGCTGATGGCACTATTACTTTAACTTCTGCTGCCGGAACGGATAACCAGACGGTGTGTATCAATACACCCATCGTTAATATCATTTATACAGTTGGCGGCAGCGGTACTGGTGGAACTGTAAGCGGATTACCCGCCGGTGTCAACGGATTTTTTGCAGGCGGTATAATAACGATCAGCGGCAGTCCATCTGTAAGTGGTATTTTTAATTATACAGTAAATACAACAGGTCCTTGCGGAACACCTACTGTTACAGGAAGGATAACTGTTACTGCAGATGGGACGATAACATTGACCTCGGCACCCGGGACCAATAACCAAACTGTTTGTATCAATACACCGATCACTACTATTACATATGCAGTTGGTGGCACGGGTACGGGAGGAAGTGTAAGCGGATTACCTGCCGGTGTTACCGGAACGTTTGCCGGAGGCGTGATCACTATAACAGGAACACCAACAGTAAGCGGAACATTTAATTATACAGTAACAACCACAGGTCCATGCGGAACACCCACTGCTACAGGAACGATAACTGTTACTGCAGACGGAACGATAACATTGACCTCAGGACCCGGAACCAATAACCAAACAGTCTGTATCAATACCCCGATCACTAATATTACATATGCGGTTGGTGGAAGTGGAACGGGAGGCAGTGTTAGCGGATTGCCAGCCGGTGTTACAGGAACCTTTGCATTCGGAGTGATCACCATTTCAGGCTCACCTTCTGTCAGCGGGGTATTTAATTATACGGTAAATACAACAGGCCCATGTATCGTACCTACTGCATCAGGAACTATAACCGTTACAGCAAACGGGTCATTAACATTGACCTCGGCGCCGGGAACCAATAACCAAACCGTCTGTATCAATACGCCGATCATTAATATTACATACGCAGTCGGTGGTACAGGCACGGGCGGTAATGTAAGCGGATTACCAGCCGGAGTTACCGGGTCTTTTGCCGGTGGCGTGATAACCATAACAGGCACACCGACTGTGAGCGGTACATTTAATTATACGGTAACAACAACAGGTCCATGCGGAACACCATCTGCTAATGGAACCATAACGGTGACACCAAATGGTACAATAACGTTGACATCAGGGGCTGGAACAGATAACCAGAATGCATGTATCAATAACCCTATTATTCCTATTACTTATTCTGTAGGTGGCAGCGGCACGGGAGGAAGTGTAAGCGGTTTGCCGGCGGGCGTTACAGGAACTTTTGCATTCGGTGTAATAACTATATCAGGCAGTCCTACAGTAAGCGGTGTATTTAATTATACAGTAACAACAACGGGCCCATGCGGAACACCTACCGCTACCGGAACGATAACGGTTACAAGTGTAGCCACTATTACACTGACCTCAGCGCCCGGAACAAATAATCAAACTGTTTGTATCAATACCCCGATCACTAATATCACTTATTTAGTTGGAGGAAGTGGCAGCGGGGCCAATGTTAGCGGATTACCTCCGGGAGTCACCGGAACTTTTGCCGGTGGTGTATTAACTATTTCGGGTAGTCCTACTGCACTTGGTTCATTTTCTTATGTAGTTACTGCAACGGGTCCATGCGGAAATCCCACGGCAGCCGGCACAATAACAGTGAATGATAATTCAACATTAACCCTTTCATCAGGGCCGGGCAGTAATATACAGACCGTCTGTATCAATACTCCAATAGTCAATATTACTTATACAGTAGGCGGCGGCGGCACGGGTGCATCCATAACAGCAGGATCATTGCCCGCAGGAGTGAGCGGTGCATACAGTGGCGGTGTATTTACCATCAGTGGTACACCAACAGTAAGTGGTGTATTCAACTTTACAGTAGGAACCAGTGGTCCTTGTACGAATCCCACCGCTACCGGAACGATCACCGTAACAGCCAATGCTACATTAACATTGACCTCGGCACCCGGAACAACCAATCAAACAGTTTGTATCAATACACCGATCGCTAACATAACCTATACAGTTGGTGGAAGCGGAACTGGCGGCAGTGTAAGCGGACTACCAACCGGTGTTACCGGAACTTACGCAGGCGGCGTTATAACAATAACAGGAACTCCTTCCGTGCCGGGTACATTTAATTATACGGTAAATACAACGGGTCCGTGTGGAAATCCCACAGCAGCCGGTACAATAACTGTGAATGATAATTCAACATTAACTCTAACATCAGCACCGGGAAGTAATGTACAGACAGTATGCATCAATACTCCAATAGCTAATATTACTTATACAGTAGGCGGCGGCGGCACGGGTGCATCCATAACAGCAGGATCATTACCGGCAGGAGTGAGTGGCACATTTAGTGGTGCTGTGTTTACCATTAGTGGTACACCAACAGTAAGCGGCACATTCAACTTTACAATTGGAACTACTGGTCCCTGTACCAATACTTCACAATCGGGAACAATCACCGTGACAGCAGATGCCACATTAACATTGACCTCGGCACCCGGAACAACGAATCAAACAGTTTGTATCAATACAGCTATCACTAATATAACTTATGCAGTTGGTGGAAGTGGAACTGGCGGCAGTGTAAGCGGATTACCGGCCGGTGTTACCGGAACTTTCGCAGGAGGCGTTATAACAATAACAGGAACTCCATCTGTAGCCGGAACATTTAATTATACAGTTAGTACAACAGGTCCATGTGTGAAACCAACCGCTACAGGAACAATAACAGTGAATGATAATTCAACATTAACCCTAACATCAGCACCGGGAAGTAATGTACAGACAGTATGCATCAATACTCCAATTAACAATATCATTTATACAGTAGGCGGTGGTGGCACGGGTGCATCCATAACAGCAGGATCGTTACCGGCAGGAGTGAGTGGCACATTTAGTGGTGCTGTGTTTACCATCAGTGGTACACCAACAGTAAGCGGCACATTCAATTTCACAATTGGAACTACTGGTCCCTGTATCAATACTTCACAATCGGGAACAATCACCGTGACAGCAGATGCCACATTAACATTGACCTCGGCACCCGCAACAACGAATCAAACTGTTTGTATCAATACAGCTATCACTAATATAACTTATGCAGTTGGCGGAAGTGGAACCGGCGGCAGTGTAAGCGGATTACCAACCGGTGTCACCGGAACTTATGCAGGTGGTGTAATAACAATATCAGGAACACCAACTGTTCCCGGTACATTTAATTATACTGTCTCTACAACGGGTCCATGTGTGAAACCCACCGCTACCGGAACAATAATAGTGAATGACAATTCAACATTGAACCTTTCATCAGCTCCGGGTAGTAATATACAGACCGTATGCGTGAATAATCCAATAACCGATATTAGTTATACGGTAGGCGGAGGAGGCACGGGTGCATCCATAACAGCAGGATCATTACCGGCAGGAGTGAGTGGCACATTTAGTGGTGCTGTGTTTACCATCAGTGGTACACCAACAGTAAGTGGTACATTCAACTTTACTGTAGGAACCACGGGTCCCTGTATCAATACTTCACAGTCGGGAACCATAACAGTGACAGCCACTTCAACATTAACCCTGTCTTCAGGACCGGGAACCGATGTGCAGACAGTATGTGTGAATAATGCGATAGCCAACATCAGGTATACTATTGGTGGAAGTGGTACGGGTGCTTCTATAACAGCAGGTTCATTACCTCCGGGTGTGAATGGCGTATACAGCGGCGGAGTATTTACCATCAGTGGCACAGCAACCGCAAGCGGCACATTTAATTTTACAGTAGGTAGTTCAGGTCCATGCCTGAATCCGACGATGTCCGGAACAATAACAGTAAACCCTGATCATACGATCAGCCTTAGTTCTGCAGCTTCAACCACCAATCAAACAGTTTGTTCAGACAAGCTGATAGCTCCTATTGCTTATACTTTAGGTGGTGGCGCTTTCGGTGCTAATGTAACAGGCCTGCCGCCCGGTGTTACCAGTTCTGTATCAGGAAGCACATTGACCATTGCCGGTGCCCCAAGCATTGCAGGTATATTCAATTACTCGGTAATTACAACCGGTAACAGTTGTATCACTGCATCGAAAAACGGTTCTATTACTGTTTTACAAACACCGGCAGTTGTATTCAACCCGGTTCCCGGAGTTTGTGCGGATGTGCCTTCATTCCAGGTGACAGCTTCCCCGGCTTCCGGAGTTTTTTCAGGACCCGGTATTAATGCAACAGGTCTTTTCAATCCTGCAGCAGCAGGACCAGGTAATCATATTATCCGTTATACATTTACAGCTGCAAATGGTTGTTCAAATTTCAAAGAGCAGACACTCGCTGTGTTCCCGATGCCGCCTGTGAATGCCGCCGGCCCGGATAAGTTTATGCTGGAAGGAGGACAGGTAACATTAACACCTGTAACGAATGCAACCATGCCGATCACTTATCTCTGGACACCAAATTTCCATTTGAGCGATCCGAATATTGCTAATACCGTTGCATCACCACCGTTTGATTATACGTATACTTTAACAGTGACCACCGATAATGGCTGCGCTTTGAGCGATGACGTTTTTGTCAAAGTGCTGAAGAAGATTGAGATCCCGAATATCTTCAGTCCGAATGGAGATGGCATACATGATACCTGGGTGATCCTGTATCTCGAAAGCTACCCTGGTTGTACCGTCGATCTTTTTAACCGGTACGGCCAGAATATTTATCATACAGAGGGCTATCCCAAACCATGGGATGGAACTGTAAATGGCAAAGCCGTTCCAATAGGAACTTATTATTATATCATAAATCCGAAAAACGGAAGAAAAATAATGTCTGGTTATGTGGATGTAATCCGTTAAACAATGAAAAAGAAAATACTCATTATCCCGCTGATGTTATGGTTTGTGCAGTTGTCGGCGCAGCAGCGTCCTCATTACACCCAATACATCCTTAACAATTATATTCTGAACCCTGCCCTTAGCGGTATTGAAAATTATACCGATGTAAAGATCAGTGGCCGTGACCAGTGGGTGGGATTGAACGGCGCCCCGAAGACCTGTTATTTTTCAATACAGGCGCCCATTGGCAAAGGTGATTACCGGACATCTTCCACATCCTTCGAAGTGCCGGGAGAAAACCCGAGAGGAAGAGCATACTGGGAAAGCTATACTGCTGCAGACCCTCATCATGGCATCGGGTTAACGATGATCAATGACAGGACCGGCAGCTTTAACCGTTTCACCATTGATGCAACTTATGCGTATCATTTGGGATTAAGTCCAACTACAAACCTGGCAGCAGGTTTTTCAGCCGGTATAACCAATATAAGTCTTGACAAAACCAAACATGATTTTTCAGGAAGCGGAGATCCCTTTGACCCCGCAACCAGTGTTGCCATCAATAAAGAGATCAACCGGATAAGACCGGACCTTGGAGTTGGTTTATGGTTGTATTCAAAGAATTATTTTATTGGTCTTTCTGCCCAGCAGATCATTCCGCAAAAACTTTCTTTTACCGACGATGCTACCTATGTATCCAAGGGAAGATTGGTACCGCATTTATTTTTAACAGCCGGCTACCGTTTCCTGCTTGGCGAAACGGTGAATGCAATTCCGTCGGTGATGCTGAAGTATGTCCAGGGTTCATCGAAAAATAGTTTTCAGCCCGAAGCGAATTTAAAACTGCAGTATATGGACCTGCTGTGGATAGGAGGCAGTTATCGTTACCAGGATGGTTATGCAGCTATGGCGGGATTCAATGTAAGCAATACATTCAATCTTGGCTATGCCTATGATATTACTACAACGGCTCTGAAAACGGTTAGCAAAGGCACGCATGAAATTGTTATCGGGTTCCTGATCGGTAATAAGTACAGTGGCAAATGTCCGCGTTGCTGGTAAATGCAGGCCGGGACTCCCGAAATAGTTGGGACAAGCTGCCTGGCTGCTGGTAAAATCCCCTAGTTATTACATTATTTTTTTTGTAAATTCGTCTCCGGTTTCTGCACATTCAGGACATTGGGTCAATGAGAAAATTTTACCTGTTAAGTACTCTCGTACTTGCCATACTGCTTGGTCGTACTTCTTATGCCCAGGATTTTTCAAATAAGGGAAAAGAATTTTACCTATGCTTTCCGAATCATGTGCCCAACGGAAATAATATGGCTTCGTTAAGTATTTTCATCACTTCAGACAAGGCGAGTTCCGGAACGATAACTATGGCCAACGGAGCCTTCTCCTCCACTTTTAATATTGCTGCATATGGGATCCAGGAGATAGTTATAAACTTTAATGCAAATATTCATATCAGCAACGGGGAATCAAATACAGTTATACAAAAATCAATAAAGATAAAAACGGATGCGGGAAAACCTGCTGTTGTAGCTTACGCTCAGCAATGGGCAGGTGCAAGGAGTTGTGCCACCTTATTATTACCGACCAATGTGATGGGGAAGAAATACAGGGCGATAAGTTTTACCCAAAATGGACAGGGTAATGGTCAATATCTTGCAAGGTCGCAGTTTCAGATCATAGCTGTTCGGCCCAACACGGATGTCAGAATTACTCCTTTCAAGAATGGTGTTGCAGGTGCAACAATAAATATCAATTTCCCCAATGCAGGGGATATGTACCAGTACCAATCTACGGATGCGGCTGCCGCTACGCAGGATCTGACCGGGACTTATATTGAATCCATACCTTCAGCAAGCGGCGGATGTAATCCCATAGCAGTATTTTCAGGATCTTCAGCTCTCACTATGGGAACGCAAACGCCCAACTGTAATGGGGGATCTTATGACCCCTTATGGCAGCAATGTTATCCCATCAGTACCTGGGGCAAAAATTTCGGACTCGTTCCATTTGCAGACGATCCCAATGGTGTTCCCTACAGGGTATTGGCATCAGAAGATAATACTAACGTTTATGTTAATGGTGCTTTAGTAGCTAATATAAATGCAGGCAAGATATATCCCACGACATTTACCTCAAACCCTCCTGTATTGACAGCAGCAACAAGTATAACAGCAGATAAACCAATCTGTGTTGCTGAATATGCCCAGGCTCAGAATTGCATGAATAACGGTCTTAATGTTGGTGACCCCGATATGGTCATCCTGAATCCTATAGAACAAAATATACAGGATATAACCGTGTTTTCTTCGACAAAACAAGCTATCACCCGTCAATGGGTAAATGTATTATTACAGACCATTGCTGTTCCCAGTTTTAAAATTTCAAAGAATGGTGGTCCGCTGCTGCCTCCTGTAGCAGCCTGGCAAACCTTTACCAACTTACCGGGCTATTCCTATTTAAGAGAGTCATTGATCGGTGTAGCTTCTGCCCGCTTAGTTGCCGATAGTGGTTTTAATGCTATTGCTTATGGATTCGGGAATGTTGAATCTTATAGTTATTCGGCAGGCACCAATGTAAAAGACCTGTACCAGCAAATAAAGATCGTAACCGAATATGGAATTGATCCGGAACCCACCGTTTGTACCGGCGCGCCATTTAGATTTAAAGTGTCACTGCCATATTGTGCTGATTCAATAAGATGGGATCTGAGTAATATGCCGGGTCCGCCGACACAACCACCAACAATACTTTATTCTACCTGTGCTGCGGGACCGGGTGGCCCCGATTCAGTTACTGTTGTTAATGGTAAAACAATTTATTGGTATTCATTACCATTATTATATACAGTCAATACGACTGGTGTATTCACTATAAACATGATCGTTTATTCTCCCAACTCAGATGGTTGTGGCAGTGAGCAGGAAATTACTTTTGACCTGAATGTGTATGATCCGCCGGCAGGAAGTTTTGCATGGACTACTAATGGTTGCGTTACTCAACCTGTCCAGTTTACTGAAACTACGCCGCAAACGCCTAAAGCAACTTACCGGTTCTGGTGGGATTTTGGAGACCCGGCCAGCGGGCCCGCTAATAACTCAACACTAAGAAATCCTACACACTTATTTTCCGGTCCCGGAACATATACAGTGCGTTATACTGCTATTACAACACCGGGCTGTTTAAGTGATACCATCAGTCACCAGGTAATACTTACTGATCCGCCACAGGCCAATTTTACTGTTTCCGCACCCTTATGCCCGAATGTTGCTGTCCAATTCACAGATGCATCCACTGTTACGGGTGGCGCTACCATCAATCAATGGGCATGGAATTTCGGAGATCCCGGCAGTGGGCCACTCAATACATCAACATTACAAAACCCGTCTCATATTTTTGCATTGCCGGGAACATATAATGTTACGCTGGTGGTTCAAACAACAACAGGATGTGCAAGCCTTGTATATTCTTTCCCGGTCATAATAATGCCTGATGGTACCATTAATTTAACCTCTGCACCCGGAACAGATAACCAAACCGTTTGTATCAATACGCCCATCACTAATATTACGTATGCGGTAACTCTCAGTAGTAATGGAGGAAGTGTAAGCGGGTTACCTGCCGGTGTCGTTGGAAATTTTGCAGGGGGTGTAATAACAATATCAGGAACACCAACTGTAAGTGGTGTGTTTAATTATACAGTAACGACCACCGGTCCCTGTGTAAACCCTACAGCAACCGGAACTATAACAGTTACTGCTGATGGCACCGTTACCTTAACATCAGCCGCCGGAACCGATAATCAAACTGTTTGTATCAATACACCGATCGTTGCTATAACTTATGCTGTTGGTGGCAGTGGTACAGGTGGCAGTGTTAGTGGTTTACCTGCCGGGGTTACAGGAAGTTTTGCAGGCGGAGTAATAACCATAACAGGCACTCCAACCGTAAGCGGTGTATTTAATTATACGGTAAACACGACAGGGCCATGTGTAACACCAACTGCTACTGGAACAATAACTGTCAGACCCGATGGTACCATTACATTGACCTCAGCACCCGGAACAAATAACCAGACAGTTTGTATCAATACGCCGATAACTAGTATTACGTATGCAATAGGTGGCAGCAGCAATGGGGGAAGTGTTAGCGGATTACCTGCTGGTGTTAACGGTGTATATGCAGGTGGAATAATAACCATATCCGGAACACCAACTGTAAGTGGTGTATTTAATTACACTGTAACAACTATCGGCCCATGTGTTAATCCCACGGCAACCGGAACAATAACAGTTACACAAGACGGCACTATTACTTTAACTTCTGCAACGGGAACCGATAACCAGGCTGTTTGTTTAAACTCGCCAATAACTCCAATTACTTATGCTGTCGCAGGAAGTGGTACAGGAGGCAGTGTAACTGGTTTACCTGCCGGGGTAGCGGGTGTTTTTGCAGGCGGTATTATTACAATTACAGGAACACCGTCTGTAAGCGGTGTGTTTAATTATACCGTAAATACAACAGGTCCATGTGTAACACCTTCCGCTACAGGAACCATTACTGTTCATCCGTTGCCAAACAGCAACTTTACTTACAGCGCACCTTCCTGCGAAACAGGAACAATAAATTTCACGGATATATCTGTCGCCAATGTTGGTACTATAGTCAGTTGGGCATGGAACTTTGGTGATCCGCCAAGCGGACCCAATAATACTTCAACACTGCAAAACCCATCTCATACTTATGCTTCAGCAGGAACCTATAATGTAACACTTGTTGTTACCACCAATAATGGTTGTGTAAGCATAGAGCCGTCAAGACAGGTTGTTATTAATGCAAGACCATTGGCTGGTTATATTATTCCGGAGGTTTGCTTAAGCGATACCTATGCACAATTTACAGATACCAGTAAAGTCGCACTCCCTGATAATATTGTTGCCTGGGCCTGGAATTTTGGTGATCCGGGGAGTGGTCCTCTCAATACATCCACATTGCAAAACCCGCAACATAGTTATTCCGCCACCGGATCATATAATGTTCAATTGATCGTTACCAGCAACAGGGGATGCAAGGATACGATCGTACATGTTTTATTTGTCAATGGAAGTTTCCCGGTCGCTGATTTCACTGTTCTCAATCCAACAACCCTTTGTGCCAATGATTCTGTTTCTATTGCAGAAGCCTCAACCGTATTCCCGGGTACCATTACCAGGGTTGAGATCTATTGGGATAATGTGGGACAGCCTGCTGTTTTTGTTACTGACAATTTCCCGTTCACCGGTAAAATTTATAAACACTTATATCCAAACTTCCAGGCGCCGCTCACTAAAAACTTTACGATACGTTACCGGGCTTATTCGGGTGGCGTTTGTGTAAATGATAAGCTCAGAACGATCACAGTAAATGCAGCGCCATTGGTTCAGTTCAATCCAATGCCAAATATTTGTTATGATGCAGCACCATACCAGATCCCTCCTGCAATAGCAAGCGAGACAGGCGGGGTACCGGGTAATGGAGTTTTCACAGGACCGGGTGTATCATTAACCGGTTTGTTCTCACCAGCTGTGGCCGGGCCGGGGACTCACCGGATACTATATACTTTTACTTCAACTGCAGGCGGATGTGTGGATACTGCCAGCAATACTATTACAGTTTGGGATACTGCTTCCGCAAAAATAGATGTACAGCCAGTCGCTTGTCAACTCAATTCAGTTAGTTTCAGCAGCATGAATTCAACAATAGAACCCGGTAATGGAAATATTACAGGATGGACATGGAATTTTGGTGATCCCCCAAGCGGACCTAATAATACATCAGCCTTACAAAACCCATCTCATCTATTTACGGGCTGGGGGAATTATACGGTTACATTATCTGTTACGACGAGCAATGGTTGCAGAAGCACTGTCAGTACAAAAACGGTGTTTGTGAATCCTCAGCCCAAACCAAATTTCAGCACACCAGCCAGTTCCTGTTTGCCCAATGCCAGCGTTTCATTTACTAATCTTTCTACAATCGCAGATGGCACGCAGGCATCATTTACTTATTTATGGAATTTCGGCGATCCGGGCAGCGGACCTAATAACACATCGACTCTGCAAAATCCATCACATACCTATACTTCAACAGGTCCATTCAATATGAACCTGCAGGTTACGAGTGGCGTTGGTTGTGTGCACGACACAACTATTAATCTTACTACGGTCCATCCGCAGCCGCTGGCATCTTTCACCGTTGATAAGATTGATGTTTGTATCGGCGGCAGCTTTGATTTCAATAGTACAAGTAACCCGCTGGATGGAACCATTACACAGTATAACTGGACCATGGACGACGGCAATGTAAGAAATATACCAACCTTTACATATACATATAGTGCGGTGGGTACATATAATGTAAGCCTGTTTATCTTCAACAGCAATGGATGCCGCAGCACCACAGCCAGCAAAACTGTTTTTGTAAACCCTTATCCGCCTGCCAATGCCGGCCCGGATAAGTTTATGCTGGAAGGAGGGCAGATAACATTGACACCTGTATTAACTGCAACGATGCCGGTAACTTATCTCTGGACACCAAATTTCCACCTGAGCGATCCAACCATTGCTTATACCATTGCTTCGCCGCCATTTGATTATACATATACACTAACTGTTACAACCGATAAGGGCTGCGCAAGGAGTGATGATGTTTTTGTAAAAGTGCTGAAGGCTCCTGCCATTCCGAATATTTTCAGTCCCAATGGAGATGGTATACATGATGACTGGGTGATCCAATATCTCGAAAGCTACCCGGGTTGTACCGTTGATCTATATAACCGGTACGGCCAGCATATTTATCATTCCGAAGGGTACAGTAACCCATGGGATGGAACAATTAATGGCAAGCCTGTTCCTGTTGGAACTTATTATTATATTGTTGATCCGAAAAACGGAAGAAAAATAATGTCTGGTTATGTGGATATAATCCGTTAAAAGCCTCCCCTGAACTGTGTTCGTTCCCTTTCAGGGAACCTCCAAAGGAGGGGGTTTGGAAAACTTTTAATAATAAAAACAATGAATATGTGTAAAAGGATTTTAATGTTGAATGTTTTATTGGTTTGCTCAATATTTGCCAAATCGCAACAGCGTCCTCATTACACCCAATACATCCTTAACAATTATATTCTGAACCCTGCTCTCAGCGGTATTGAAAATTATACCGATGTAAAGATCAGTGGCCGTGACCAGTGGGTGGGATTGAACGGCGCCCCGAAGACCTGTTATTTTTCAATACAGGCGCCGATTGGCAAAGGTGATTACCGGACATCTTCCACATCCTTCGAAGTGCCAGGAGAAAACCCGAGAGGAAGAGCATACTGGGAAAGCTATACTGCTGCAGACCCTCATCATGGCATCGGGTTAACGATGATCAATGACAGGACCGGCAGCTTTAACCGTTTCACCATTGATGCAACTT
>Ga0193697_1000036_pt1 | contig 48959 bp, 50 predicted proteins | sample L3m2metaG_FD_145073 | JGI IMG/M metagenome (GOLD analysis project Ga0193697, IMG submission 145073) | Soil microbial communities from a riparian zone of the East river system, Colorado, United States - L3m2 | ecosystem: Environmental > Terrestrial > Soil > Riparian zone | place: USA: East River...
CTTTTCGGTGCGGAATTTCTGCAGACGGTCAGCGATATCCATGTGGCGCGAGGCCCGCTCGTTTCCGTTTGAGATGAGCACATCTTCCCAGCCGTCGAGATCCACATCCAAAAATGACACCGCCCAGGACCAATCGGAAGCCGCCAGCCCACTCAGATTTGCAATTTCGGCGTAAGTGCCGTCGCCACGGTTCAAATGCAGCGTGTTCATCATGTAACTGGCACGATTGTCGAACTTTCCCGGGACCGCAATCGGCGCATTGCGATCCCCCGCGGTGGTGAGGCGGGTGACGCGATCGCGCGCCAGCATGTCGAGCACGAGCAATTCATCGTAGCCATCGCGGTTGATGTCGGCAAAATCGATGCCCATCGAAAAGACACTCGACTTGCGCATGGCGAACTGCTCGATAGCGCGGAATTTTCCGCCACCCTGGTTGATCCAGATTTCGTCCGGCGAATCGAAATCGTTGCATACGTAAATGTCGGGCCGGCCGTCCTGGTTAATGTCGCGGATCGTTACCGAAAGACTCCAGCCGAGTGAGGCTCGAATCAGCGCTTTGCCGTCCTCATCGAGAAAGCTGCCGTCGTTGAACGGGCGTGGCAGGAAATTGGTACCGCCAACGTTACGATATAGTGCGTCCGGTTCGCCCAATTCTTCAATGCCACCGCGCTCATTCACAATAAATCGATCCAGGAATTCCGGATCAGTCACCGGTCGGCCATTGACTGTGGAAACGACTTGCTTCCCACCAATTCTTTTGAGGATGAACCGCGTGTTCGGCATGTCCATCAGTGCGGAAGTGCGATAGTTCGCGACATAAAGATCGAGAAAACCGTCACCATCGAGGTCACCCAGAGCGAGCGACGTGCCGCCACGGCCGGGATTGAGCACGGCATTGAGTTTTGTGAAATGACCTTTCCCATCGTTTAGAAAAACATGTGTGCCGCTGCCAACGCTGTTCACGACCAGGTCCAGATCGTGATCTCCATCCAGATCGACCAGTGCCGCCCCTGTCGCATCCATGTTCGGACAGGCCACTCCCGCGCTCGAGGTAATGTCTTCGAATCGCCACCCGCCAAGGTTCCGGTAGAGGACGTTATCGCCTTCGAGGCGGCAGAAGTAGAGGTCGCACCAACCGTCGCCATCGACATCCCCCGCAGCCACGCCTGATCCGTTAAGCAGGATCTGGTTGGTTTTGTAGCGTTCGTATGGGAGCGAGTTCGTGAAGTGAATTCCCGTGCTCGACGGCAACATGCCCGTGAAACCGGCCTTGCCACCGCCGGGCACCTTCAGAACGGCCCGCCGAACTCCCGCGCCCTGCTCCCAATCCAAACCACGCACCGACGCCGCCAGACAACTCGCAGCTATTGCGGCCAGCAGCAGAATTCTCATGTCACTCCGCGAGAACGTATTGGATCAGGTCGGCCATTTGTTGCGGGTTCAAAGCCTGTTCGAGCCCCTCCGGCATAAGCGACAAACCTGAGCTCGTGATCTCTTTAATGTCATCCCGCAACAACACGTACTCCATGCCGCCGGCCGCACGCAAGGTAACGCTCGTGCCGCTCTCTGAAGCGATGATCCCGCTCAACTCGCGCCCATCGCGCGTAACGACATTGTAATTCACAAAGGGCGTTTCGACGGACTGATTTGGGTCCAGGATCGCGACCAACAGACTTTCCACCGATTTATCGGTCAGTGTTGCGAGGTCCGGTCCAAGCGCAGTGCCCTCCCCTCTTAAATTGTGGCATGAAGCGCAATGCTGGCGGAAGAGCGCAGCGCCGTTCTGCGCATTTCCAATTTTGGCGGTGCGATACTCGCGAACAACGCGTTGACGATCGGTGCTGGCTTTTGCAAATAGGTCCACAGCCCGGTCGCGAACCCTGGCGTCGCGATGTTTGAGCAAACGTTGTCGCGCCGATGCCGGTACTGCCGCGGCCGCAAGTTGGTTTTGAGCGATGGCCGACAAGATTGACTGCGTCCAGTCGGGATTACTCAACAACAGTTCCATGGCATCAACGCGCATCGTGGGAGAGAGCCGCGACCAGTGCTGCAGCACCATCGTCGCAACCTGCGAATCACGCGCTTCGCCCAGGGCGTTGAGCGTCGCCTTTTGTACGGCCGAGGGTTGATTGGCGGCGAGGAGGTCCGTCAAATGCCGGAGCGTTTCCGGTTGCGGCGAGAGGCGTCCGAGAAGGCGAAGGGCAGCCGCGCGTTCCTGCTCCTTCACGGAAGAATTGAAGGCGACTGTCTCAGCGTTTGCCTTGAGTGTTGGCACGTTGCGAAGCAGGTCGCGCAATTCCCCGGAGCATTGGCGCTCATACTCGTTCAGTGAGATTCCTCGCCGCCGCAAAGCATCGAGAAAGCTGTTTAGCAATGAGAACCCCGCCGGATCATGTCCGGGATTGAGGGCAGACTTGAGCACGCTCGCGATCGCGCTCTGCCGATCCTCTGCGGTTGCGAGCTGCAGCAACTGGTCACGTAACGGCAAGGCAACTTTGTTCCCGCTCTTCTGCAACTCGGCGACAAGGCTTTCCAGGCACGCCGGCGCCGAGGACATGATTGCCGCCTGCATCTGCGGATTTTCCGGATCCTTCGCAGCAATTCTCGCCAGCGCAGCTCCTGCTTCCTGGTCAGGCCATTGCGGCTCCCCAAGGGTCAAAGCCAATTGATATCGCACCCGAATATCCGGGTCCCCTGCCAATCCGAAGAGCTTCGCAAAATCCCCTTTCGCTTTGATCGTCTCACTCAGCCGCACTGCATGCGCCCGCACCATTGGATGGGAATCAACCCACCCTTCCTGCAAATCCTTCGTTTGTAACGCGCCCAAACCATCGAGTGTGCACAACGCGTGCAGTCGCGCCTTCGCATTCTGACTCGCGACGAAAAGCTTCCGCAAAAGCTCAGGTGCGGACTTATCTCGAGCCTGGACGAGAAGCCGTTGTGCGGTGTCACGTTGCCAGCCGCTTGGGCTGTCCAACGCCCCGACCAGTCCAGCGGTGTTGAGTTTGTCCAGCCGTGGAATTTTCCGTGGACGCGTGTTCTCTGGGGACACGCGATATATTCGGCCCCGGTCATCGCCCGCGCGCACATCAATCTGCTTCTCCATTCCGGGCAGGGCGTATTCGGTATGCTCGATGACGAGTCGATACATATCCGCGATGTAAAGGGCGCCATCGGGTCCGGTCTTGAGCATGGTTGGGCGGAACCAATTGTCAGTCGACGCGACGAACTCAATTTCTTTTTCATCGGCCGGACGCCTGCTGTCGAAGGTTGGGCCCTGTGGAAAAAATTCTTCGCGATGAACCACATTGTGCGCAGGTTCACTGACGAAAAAGCTGTTCTCGAACGCTGCTCCAAATAATTCGTCCCGGTACGGGGTGAGGCTATTACCCGAAGTAAGCGTATTTACAAGGTTCGGCCAGTTAAATCGCTGCAGTGGTTCGCTCACCGCGAAGACGTGCGTGCTCTTTGGATAGTTCGCCAGATATTGCCGCATCGATCGAATCGGCACATAGCGGTTGCGTGTCGCATAGCGCTCAGCGATCCAATAATGCCATCCCCAGGATGGGTTGTTGTTTCCGAACCAATTGCCCCAATCATCGCGGTGCCGGCCAAACTGCGTCTGCCCTTCAATCATCTCGAACGAGCCGTCGTCCGGCCGAAAGCGCAGGTCGTGTCCGCGCAGATTGACTTCTTCGCTGCGCTCGGACTTGCCCATGAAAGTGCCGACGGCGCGAATCATGCCACTGCTGTCGCCGTTTGCAGCGTAAACCCAATTGTCCAGACCGTACTCAAACCCGTTCACACGGTGCTGCTGATTCCCCTGGCCAAACCCTTCCAACAGTGTCACACGAAAGTCGGCTTTGCCGTCGCCATCGCGATCTTCAGCGTAAAAAATTTCCGGCGCGGCACTGACGATCACTCCTTTGCGCCACGGCATAATCCCGTTTGGGAAGTTAAGATCGGAAAGGAAGACTGTGGATTTGTCGTAGTTGCCATCGTTGTCGGTATCTTCGAGACATCGCACAACGCCGCCGGGCTTTCCCTTGCCATCGAGGCCAAGCGGATAGTCGATCATATCCACGACCCAAAGCTTCCCATCTGCGCCCCAATCAAATGCCACGGGATCGGTCGTCAGCGGTTCCGCGGCGACCAGTTCCGCGCGAAAGCCCGGGCGCAATTTCAGGCAAGCCAGCGATTCCTCCGGCGATTTCGGCGAAGGCGAGTCAAAGGCAAGTAATTGGTCGAACGAGCGTCGATCGACTTTGTCCGGCAGGTGCGCGGTGTCTTCGTTCTGAATCCAAAGGTGACTGGAATGAAACCACGCGCCATTATTCGCATGCGGGCCGCTGCGCGCGATTATCGGCACCGCATATGGATCACTGCCAGCGCGCTCGCCACGCCGGACTTTTCGCGTCCAGCCTGCTTCGAAATCCCAGTTCTGCACCGGCTTCGGCATAAACAAAAAGACACCATACGCCTCGGGATTGGAGAAGATTACGTCGTCATATCCATCCTCGTTGAGATCGACGAAACGCAAACCGAAGTCCTTTCCGACTTTGTCCACGAATTGAGCTCCTTGAGGAAGCGCGTACGCAAGTTTCTGCCAGCTTTTCTTTTGTTGAGACCATGAGTAAATCGCGCTTTCGTTGCTGTTCGCGACAATCAACTCGCAATCGCCGTCATTGTTGATGTCGCGCAACCGAACTCCATTGTCTCGACCCTCAATTGCCGTTCGCGCAGTGAACCCGGCCAGCAACGAATCGTCCGCAATCCATTCTCCGTCTTGAAACCGCCAGGCGCCTTGCGTCGCCTTGCCATCGGCCTCAGCGCGCCGAATGAGGATTGCTCGCTGATCCACGGTTCCGAAGCGCGAAGCGGCATCGATCGGCGTGGGGGAAGCACTTTCCTTCCAAAGCCGCTTCTGTGGACTCCATAGCCGCGTTTTGGCGGTGCTTACTACATCGATGTAACCATCGCCATTCAGATCAATCAGGCGTACGCCATTGTCCTCGCCGCGGACACCGCGGAGTGCCTGGCCGGCAAGCAGATGTTTGTCGAGTTGATCTTGCGCTTCGCGAAAAGTGACGAACTTCACTTTGTTCCCGTACCGCTGCACGGCATAGTCAATGAATTCCACCATCTGATCGCTCCGTATCCAGCCATGTGGATGAAAGATAAACGTGAACGTGCCTTGCTTCAGCACGGTGATGTCGAGGGCGGCTTTCCAATCAGCGACCGTCACCGGATTTGTCGGGCCGTGCAGATTGTTCGCTTCCCAATCGCTTGGGACCATCGCCGGAAACTCCCAACAGCGATTCCCGATGACATAAGGATATGGGTAATCGCGAATCGTGGTGACGAACGATTTCATGCTGACCCGGCTAATCGCATTTGTCTGTGTGACCAAATATTTTTGAAACCGCGGCGCGCCACTTTTGTCGACTACAAGGTCGCGAGGCACCGAGGAATCGTCTGCCGTGGGAATGTTCATGACAGAAGAGTCGATGGTGAGGAATTGTCCTGCGGCATTTGTGGAATTGAACATCTCGGCGTAGAAACGGGGACTTGGGCTATTCATCGAATCACAGCACGGCATCCGAAACGCCACCGGCTTGTTGCCAGGCAAGCGATTCAGAAGGTCTACGCAGCCGTGATATGTGTTCTCAGCCGCAGTGAAATCGCCCTTCCGCAACAGCGGACAGGGATGCGACAGCGTATGGATTTCCAGCGAGAGCCCTTCCTTGAGCCACGCTTGCAGTTGGGGATTGGTTGGATCGAGCGCATTACAAAAAATACTTAGTGGCGCGCGCCCGTCGATTTTCTTGAGTCGCTCGAGCATGGGTCGCAGAAACGTCTCGTACTTCGCCGGATCGCGCATGTCATCGATCGCGAGGATTACCACGGCTTCAACATTAGAGTCAGCGACCCACTGCGGAGTGGTTAATTTCGGAAACTGAAGGCCGACATAAAACGGATCGGATTCATCGAGATACGCGAGGCGATTTCCCTTTGTCGGCGCGCTGATGCAGGAGATCGAAAACAAAAGCGAAAGCAGAATCGAACTCCGCGCCAGTGACATATCAGCACGACGCTACAAAGAATCACCAGGAATGTCGATGCCGGCTGAACTTGCCCAACTGTCAGCTCCCGAATAGAAAGCTTTCGAATTGCGATAAACGGTCCAACCGGTTATCTGATAGCGGTGAAGTTTTGCAGCGCCCTCCTCATTATCGTCTTTGGCAAGTTGTGGCCGAGTGGCACGATTGTTCTCAGAGAGGACGGCTATCACGTGCAGCCCGGTGATTCGATTCAGGAAGCGATCGAACTCGCCGCCGCCAACAAAACCAACAAGACCGTCAATGTCCAGGCCGGCACCTACCGACCAGGTGCGCACGGCCAGGCCTTTATCTTTCTCAATCGGAGGCATGATGGCGTGCAGTTGAAGGCAAGGGGCAACGTGGTCCTCACCGCGGCGAATGCCGAGATCGCCAGGGCTGGAGCCCGGGGGTTTCCGGCCATCGTGAATCACATCGTTTATTTCGGTGACGGCATCACTCGGCGCACGGTGTTCGACGGCTTCAAACTGACCGGCGCAAAAGGGTATTTCACAACGAACGCGACCGAACAGATCGAACCAAATCTTTTACTTGAGCGTGGACTGTTTTTTTATGGCGACGGCGGCGCGATGAAAGTGTTCGGTCGTTCGTATCCAATTATTCGTAATGTTGAGTGCTATGACAATTACGCCAGCCCCTGCGCGGGCGGACTTTCGATCCAGCATGAAGGCCATGGCAACCAAACCAGTCCCCAGGCCGTGCTCGTGGAGAATTGCATTTTTCGTAACAACACCGCCGAAGTAAATGCCGCCGCGGTGGATTTGCTGCCTGGCAGCGTCGCCACGCTCACCAATTGCCTGTTTGTCGGAAACGGTGGAAATCTTGGGCGCAATTACATTGATGATCGCCCACAACCGGAGTTCACCAATGCCGCGCCGCTTTGCGTTTTCCAGGCCGCTTTCGCTCTTGTTCTGAATTGTACATTTACCGGTAATCGCAACGCGGTGCATGACCTGAGTGACACCGGCAGCATTTATCGCAACTGTGTTTTCTGGAACAACACATTGGCAGGCGGCTTTTACACGACAAATCGATTCGAGTTTTTCGCCGAAGGCGATCCTGAAGTGAGCGCATGCTTTTTCAACGGAGTTGTTATCGATCCAAAACGGCTGCTACTGAAGAATTCTTCGAACGCCTTCAAAGCGCCTGATCCTGATTTCGATACGGCGTTCAACCCTCGCAATCCCGGCTATCGCACCGCAGGTTACCGCGCGACCCCTAAATGAAGGTTTTATAGAGCAGGCCCAATACACCGGACCCGATGACAACCGGAACGACGTTCCATTGCCATTTGACGAGTCCGGCGAAAAGCGCACCGCTGAGCACGACTGCAAACCAATCGACTCGCCCAGGGAACAGGACATGCCAGCCGAACCAGATCGCCAGATTCAGAATCACTCCCACGACAGCCGCCGTAACAGCCGAGAGAGTCGTTGTGAGGGCCTGATTACCGTGCAGTTGCTCGATGTGCGGCGCTCCGAGGAAAATCCAGAGGAAACACGGGACGAAGGTCGTCCAGGTCGTCATCAGCGCACCCAACGTGCCCGCAAGCAGCGCAGGCAAACCGTTGGGATGATGCCACGCGCCGAGGAACCCGACGAATTGCAGAACCATGATCAACGGCCCAGGCGTGGTCTCAGCAAGACCGAGCCCGTCAAGCATTTCGCCAGGACCAAGCCAGTGATACTGTTCGACTGCCTGCTGGGATACGTACGGCAGAACAGCGTATGCGCCGCCGAACGTGACCATTGCGGCTTTGCTGAAAAACAGTCCTTCGCGCGCAATCGTGTGCTGCCAACCGAGCCACGATCCGACGAGCAGCAGCGGACCAAACCAAAGTGCCAGACAGATCGCGAGGACTTTCACGGCCCGGCGCCAGGATGGTTTCGTGTGTTCGGGCCTCGGAAACTGTGTTTCAACAGGATGCTGCGTGGCGGGGAATCTCGCGCGCGAGAACTTGCCGCCCAAAAAGCCGATCGCTCCCGCGGAAAAAATAATGATCGGGAATGGGACGTGAAAAAAGCAAATCGCCACAAATGCCAGCGCTGCGATGGCCCACATGACTTCGTTTTTGAGCGCTTTCCGCCCGATCCGAATTACCGCTGCAGCGACGATCGCGAGCACAGCAGGTTTCAGCCCGTAAAAAATTGCCGCGACCCACGGCACGCTTCCAAACGTCACGTAAACAATGCTCAGGGCCCACAAAATGAAAATCGACGGGATGACAAACAACGCGCCTGCGACGATCCCGCCCCACGTACGGTGCAGCAACCAGCCAATGTAAGTTGCGAGCTGTGTCGCTTCCGGCCCGGGCAGCAGCATGCAATAATTCAGCGCGTGCAAAAACCGGCTCTCATCGATCCATTTGCGCCGCTCGACCAACTCGGTGTGCATGATCGCAATTTGTCCTGCCGGCCCGCCGAAACTGATGAAACCGAGCTTGAGCCAAAACCGAAACGCTTCGGCGAAAGTCGGCTGAGGGTTTTTGATTGATGATTTAAGATTTACGATTTCTGTTCGCAGCATCAATTATCGATGATAAATCGTAAACCATAAATCGTTTGATTTATCGCAACATCATTCGGCCGCTGTTGTTCTCCCTCGATTCCGAGCAAATCCACAATTTCACCATCAAATCCCTCGGCGCGGTGAGCCGATCGGCCCTTTGCTGCGAGTTTCTCAACGATTTCTTTGATGCTCCAAAGTTGCCCGTCCGGCTGTGGGGACTCGATTTCCCGAACCCGCTCGGCCTGGCGGCCGGCATGGACAAACACGCCGCCGCCGTCCCCGCCTGGGAAGCTCTCGGGTTTGGTTTTGTCGAACTCGGTGGCGTCACCTGGCATCCGCAGCCCGGTAATCCCGCGCCGCGGATGTTTCGCGCCATCCCGGATGGCGCGCTCATCAACCGCATGGGATTCAACAATCCCGGCGCCGACGCCATCGCAGAAAAATTACGTGAATGGAAAGCCCGTGGTCGCTGGCCAAAACATCCAGTCGGCATCAACCTGGGCAAATCAAAAGCCGCACCTCTTGAACGAGCTGCCGAAGACTACGCGAACTCGTTTCGAGTTTTGCGCGAGCTCGCCGATTTCTTTGTCGTGAATGTAAGCTCACCAAACACGCCAAACTTGCGCCAACTACAGGACAAAGCCGCGCTCGATGAAATTTTGGCTGCATTACAGGAGCAGCAAATCGCGGCGCAGCCGCGACCGGTTCTCGTGAAAGTCGCCCCCGATCTTTCGTTCGAGGCGCTCAATGAGATCGTCGAACTTATTCAGCCACGCAAGATTGCGGGCATTGTCGCCACGAACACTACAATCACCCGCCCCGAAACCAGCCGTCCAGACCTGAAGCGCATTTATGGTGAGTCCGGCGGGCTCAGCGGGCGCCCCCTGCGGTCGCGCAGCACAGAAGTCGTTCGGCATCTTTATCGCCAAACCAGGGGGAGCCTGCCGATCATCGGTGTTGGCGGCATCTTCACCGCCGACGACGCCTGGGAAAAAATCACTGCCGGAGCCACCTTGTTCCAAATCTACACCGCGCTCGTCTATGAAGGTCCCGCGGTGGTGAAAGCGATTGTGAGCGGCGTCATCGCCCGGCTGGAGGAGCACGGCTTTGAGCGGCTTGAGGATGCCGTCGGCAGCGCGGCGCGGTAACGTGCTCAACTGCCAGCCAGCGATTCTCGATTTGGGACACGGCTGCATTTGATGCCCGCTTGATCTCTTAGCCAGGCGGTTGGCACCCGTCCTGCATTGTAGAAATCGCCCCCTTATGGCGGTTGAGATGGATCCCCACCGCGTTCGCAATGGCAACGCATTATGAAAAGACACGGCTACGAAACCACCTTTCACGAGGGACAACCGCTCCGGCTTTTGATGCTCGAAGACTCGGCCGAGGACGCCGAACTGTGTTTGCGGGTCCTGGAGCGAGCCGGCTTCAAGGTGCATTCCGATGTGGTCTCGACTTATGACGACTTCGCGGAACGTCTCGACAAGAGCGACTACGACCTGGTTCTGGCAGATTATCAGTTGCCCACTTGGACCGGAGTGAAAGCGCTCGAATTCCTCCACGAACGCGGTAAAGAAGTCCCCTTCATTCTGGTCACCAGCCATGTTTTCGAAGAGACAGCGCTGGAAGTCGTGACCAGGGGAGCGGATGATTACGTTCTTAAGGACCGCCTTGGTCGGTTGCCATTGGCTGTGCGCCGTGTGTTGCGCGAACAACGGTTACTGTGCGAACGGCGCCAGGTCGCAATGGAAAAGGAAAAATTGATCGCCAAACTTCAGGATGCCGCCGAGGAGGTGCAGCGCCTGAATGGACTGCTGCCAATCTGCTTGAGTTGCAAGCGCATCCTCGACGCGAAAGGGCGCTGGCATCGCATCGAGATTTACATCCAGAGACATTCGCGGGGCCAGGTCAGCCCGTGTCTTTGCCCGGAATGCTCGGCCCACATTTACCCGCCGTCGGCGAAGGCGCAGCCACGCAAAACGCCGCGACCGGAAGCATAGCGGCGGCCGTCAAGGCTCGTCTGACTTGCGACTCTTCCGTGTTTTTAAAAACTGTTTCAGGGTTTCAGGATTGCTCTCAAAGAAACTGGCCAGATCGGCCAGAATGTCCACCGTAGCGGGACTTAGATGATGTTCGATGCCTTCGATGTCCTGGCGTTGCGTCTGCTCGTCGAGCCCAAATAACGAGAAAAATCGCGAGAGCGTTTCGTGCCGTCTTTGAATCCGGGTCGCCACCGCCTTGCCCTTTTCGGTCAACACAAGGCCGCGATATTTCTCGTAATTGAGGTAACCCAATTCGTCGAGCTTCTGCACCATGCTCGTCACCGATGCCTGTTTCAGGCCCAGCGAAGAAGCGATATCCACCACGCGGGCGTAACCCTTCTCCTCGATCAGCTCGTGAATTCTTTCGAGGTAATCTTCCGCACTTTGGCTCGGAACAGACTGCGGCATGCACCCGAATTAAACACACCGCGGCGCTCTCTGGCAAGGTAGGTCGGACGGCGTGCGCGCTACGACGCCCGCGGGAAACGAATGATCCGGGACTCGGCATCGTCTGCCGGTGTCTCGATTTGATACACCTCGGTGTCTCGGTTGACAGTCGACTCTTGTTGAAAAGCGACCGTCATATCGGTTGGCTTCAAACGCTTCGAGACGAAATAGCGGCACTCTTCATTTACGTGGTTCGACGCTTTGCGATACCACAACCAGCAGGAGCCGAAGATCAGCATGCAAATGACGGAGCCAAGCCCGAGCGCGCAGAAAACCTTTACCAGCAATGGGGTGGCATTATCAAAGAACGCAGGCAGCAATACGGCGCAATAGCCCAGGCCCACTATCGAAAAGATGGCGACAAGGACCATAAGGATGAGGGCGCGGCGAATGCAGTGCTCGTCGTGCTGGGCCTGAATCAAGCGCGTCTTGAGGCGCTTGCAGTCCTCTGTCCCATCTTTGAGCAGTCGCTTCAAAAACTCGGCTTGTCGCTCACGTTCTGTCATAGTCGGCTATTCTTGCCTTCTCCTAGCTTGCTCCGTGCCAGAGTTGCCGCTTGACGCGCGATCAATGGCCCTTTGAAATCACCTCATGCTTCAAAGACCTTTTTCTCGTCGCCGTTTTGTCGCCACCACTACCCTGGCCGCTTCGGGAGTCGTTATTTCAGGTCCGTTGGCCCGCGCAGCCGGGCCACGGCGCATCTCACCCAGCGAAAAACTCAATATCGGAATGATCGGCGCCGGCGGTAAAGCTGCGGAGAATCTCAATGGCGTCAGCAGCGAAAATATCATAGCGCTCTGCGATGTGGATGAGAATCGCGCCGCCGAATCGTTCAAAAAGCTGCCTGATGCCAAACGCTACAAGGACTTTCGGAAAATGCTGGAGACCGAAAAGACTCTGGACGCGGTGATTGTCACGACTCCAGACCACCTCCATGCCCCCGCAGCGGTCATGGCAATGAAGCTGGGTCTTCACGTCTATTGCGAGAAGCCCCTCACTCGCACGATTTACGAAGCCCGCGTGATGCGCGACACGGCAGCTCGGCAAAAAATCGCTACGCAGATGGGCAACCAGGGGCACTCCTATGACAGCACGCGGCGGGTCGTCGAAATCGTCCAGAGCGGCGCGATCGGGAGTGTCCGCGAAGTGCACGTTTGGACCGACCGCCCGATCTGGCCCCAGGGAATTGATCGGCCCACCGAAACGGTCGAGGTCCCGCCAACGCTCGATTGGGATTTGTGGCTCGGACCCGCGCCAAAGCGGCCGTTCCATACGGCTTACGTGCCCTTCAACTGGCGAGGCTGGTGGGATTTTGGGACGGGCGCCATCGGCGACATGGGTTGCCACAACACGGATACAGCTTATTGGGCTTTGAAACTCGGAGTGCCTACCAGTGTCGAAGCGGAATCGTCGGGTGGGAACCGCGAGACGTTCCCCAAGTGGAGCATCGTTCGGTTCGAGTTTGCGGCGCGCGGCTCTCTTCCCCCAGTGAAGCTGACGTGGTATGACGGCGGCAAGATGCCTGAGCGTGATCTATTCAGTGGCGCCCAACTCCGCAATGACCAGGTGCCGAAGAACGGCTCGATCATGGTTGGCGATAAAGGCAAAATCCTCCTGCCGGATTGGAACGCAAACAACTTTCAACTGCTCCCGCAGGACAAGTTCGTCGACTTCAAGGGCCCTGAACCGACCATCCCGCGCGCAGAGAGTCACTACAAAGAGTGGATTGCCGCTTGCAAAGGCGGCCCGCCCGCGATGTCGAATTTCGAGTATGCGGCCTCACTTACCGAAACGATGTTGCTCGGCAACGTGGCCCTGCGTTGTGGCAAGCGAATCGAGTGGGACGCCAAGGGGTTGAAAGCCAAAGGCTGCCCGGAAGCGGACGCGCTCATTAAACCTCAGTATCGCACGGGCTGGACGCTCTGAGCTGTATTGAGCGTCAAAAAGAACAGGCCCGGCCAATAACAACTGCCGGGCCTGTTTAACACGTCACTAGGACGTAGCAGCCTCACGCCGCTCTGGAGAAAAACTGCCTCAAAGCGACCGCCATCACAACGGGGAGTGCTACTATTGTCACAGGGGGTTAAACCGCATGCGCAAGACCGGGGAAGTACTGTGTTGCGGTACCGTGATCGCGCAGCACCTTGGCAATCAGTGGATTCGGACACGACAGAATTGTGGACCATCGGACATTCCACACGCAGCGCAGAAGACTTCGTCGCTCTCCTGGAAGAGAACGAGATTAAGGTGCTGGCAGACGTGCGACGGTTTCCCGGATCGCGACGCTACCCGCACTTTAATAGTGAAAACCTCGAACGATTTCTGAAAACCCACGGAATCAATTACGTCCATTTTGAAGACCTGGGCGGCCGGCGAACCCCGCGCAAGGATTCACCGAACACAGCATGGCGCAACGAGGCATTCCGCGGTTACGCCGATTACATGATGACACCCGAGTTTCCGGCGGCCATGACACGTCTGCTCGGTTTGGCCGCCAGGCGCCCTACGGCAGTGATGTGCGCCGAGTCACTTTGGTGGCAGTGCCATCGGGCGCTCATTGCCGATTATGCGAAGGTCGAAGGCGTGAAAGTCTGGCACATTCTCGGACCCGGCAAAACGGAGGAGCATCCCTACACGTCCGCCGCACAAATTGTGGGCGGCCAACTCTCGTATCGCGGGATTCTGTAGAAGTCGCTAGCGTCTGACTCATGACACGAAGTTTCTTCGCCACTCTCCTTCTATGTTTCGCCACCGCGAAATCAACCGCTGGTCCGCCGCTGACGCCTGTGATTCAGGGGGACTGGTGGACGGTCGCAGGCGATCCGGATCTTGGATCGTATACTGATCCAAAGCAGCAGCCGGTCGATTTTGCAATCTGGCAGGCGGCCGACGGAACCTGGCAACTTTGGTCATGCATTCGAGGAACAAAGTGCGGTGGAAAAACGCGTCTCTTTCACCGATGGGAAGGAAAAAATCTCACAGACCCAAATTGGAAGCCAATGGGCATCACCATGGAAGCCAGGCCCGATGCAGGCGAAACTGCGGGCGGCCTCCAGGCGCCCCACGTGGTGAAGATCGGCAGTCTATACCACATGTTTTACGGTGATTGGGAAAACATCTGCGTCGCAACCAGCGAAGATGGAAAAACATTCGCTCGATGTCTGAACTTGAACGGAAAAACCGGGATGTTCAGCGAAGGCCTGGGAAACAACACGCGCGACCCGATGGTGATTCGAATCAAAGACGCGTGGCATTGTTACTACACTGCTTACCCAAATAAACGCGGAGCAGTGTATGTCCGCACGAGCAAAGACACGCGCGACTGGAGCGAATCGAAAATCGTCGCTTTCGGAGGCAAAACCGGCACGAACGCGTACTCCGCCGAGTGTCCTTTTGTGGTCGAGTTGAGCACAGGCGAGTTCTATTTGTTCCGCACGCAACGTTACGGCGAAAATGCGATTTCGCGTGTCTACCACTCTCACAACCCGCTGGATTTCGGCATCGACAACGATGGTGAGTATCTGGTTTGCAGCCTGCCCGTCGCGGCGCCAGAACTTATCAAGTCTGGCGCGCACTGGTACATCGCGTCTCTGCTGCCGAGCCTGAAAGGCATCCGCGTGGCCCGGCTAAGCTGGTCGCCAAAAGCCAATTAGCTTAGTTCAATGCCGGCCTTGGCAGTTCTTCGGGCACGATGAACAATTCGAGCCTTTCGGTGAGCCGAATGATCGTCAGGGGCGAGCCGACGCCGATTTCCTTCGCGACGAGTCGGCGATGCAATTCGTCGATGGTCGCCACGGGCTCGCCTTTGAACCCGACAATAACATCACCTTCGCGAAGGCCCGCCCGATGACCCGGACTGTTCGCCTCGACACCGACGACGAGCACACCCCGCTCGACCGGCAGACGATGGAAGCGGACAACACGCTGGTGGATAGGGACATTCTGGCCGGCGACACCGATCCAACTCCGGCGAATCCGACCATCTTTAATGAGCCATGCGGTAACAAACTCAGCGGTGTTACTTGCAATCGCGAAGCAGATCCCTTGCGCGGCCAGAATAATCGCTGTGTTCACGCCGATAACGTCACCGTTCGAATTCACGAGCGGGCCTCCGGAGTTACCCGGATTGAGCGCCGCATCGGTTTGAATGATCTCGTCGAGCAAACGTCCGGATTGCGCGCGCATCGACCGGCCGAGAGCGCTGACGACACCGGCAGTGACGGTCTGCTGAAAACCATATGGGCTGCCGATTGCAATCGCGATCTGGCCGACACGCAGTCTGCCTGAATCGGCAAATCTCAAGTGCGGCAGCTTCGGCGCGCCGATACGAATGACAGCAAGATCGCTATCCGGATCGTCGCCGACCAGGTGCGCGGAAAAAGTCCGCGAGTCGGCGAGCGTAACGTCGAGTTTACGCGCGCCATGAACGACGTGGCTGTTCGTGAGAATGAAGCCATCAGGGGCGATGACAAAGCCCGAGCCGCCGCCATGACCAGGACCGCGTCGCGTTTCATTCTCGATGCGAATGTTAACGACCGCGGGCGCAACCTTGTCCACGGCGGCAGTCACAGTGCTTGAATACGCGTCGAGAAGCTCGGGGTCTCGCGGAGCAAGCAGCGCCTCCGCCGGGGTCAATTCCGGGCCTGCTTCAGCGTGGAGCACGGGAGTCCAGCGAGTTGGCGGAAGTTTCATTGTTTTCATCTGATCTTTCACTTTAGTAACTAATACGGTTACATACGTTTCTAAAATTTCAAGCGCGACGGCGCAAATTCCGGAGAACCGCCGCGAGCGTAATGGCGCTCAATTGGCACAGGATGGCGGCGGTGGTTTTTTCCAGGACGTCGTTCAGGACCTTCTCGATGCGGCAACCGACAGGGCATACTTTGGAGGGCTTATTGGGATGCGCCGCAAAGATGCGACGGTCCTCTGTGGCGCGGTAAATATCACCCAGACTGATTCGTCCGGGATCTCGGCTCAAGGTCGCACCGCCGCTCGGACCCAGTTTGGTGAGAATCAGGCCCGCAGCGTGCAAATCGAGGAGAAGCCGCCGTATCACGACAGGATTTGTATTCACCGTGCGGGCAAGCATGCTGGAGGAGCATAGTTCGGAGCGACGGAGGCCCAGCACGGCCATCACATGAACCGCGAAAGCGAAGCGGCAACTTTCGGCCACGATCAAATGTAACCGATACGATTACACTTGCAACAGCCATTCCCGAAAAACGAGCCTCTTTACAGCGACGGCTTCTCTTTATGCCAGGCCGTTGATTGCTCGTAAGCGTGGGCGATTTTGAGAAGAGTCGCCTCACCGAACGGCTTCCCCAGGAGTTGCAAACCGATGGGCAGTTTCGGGTTTGTCGTGAACCCGCAGGGCAGGCTTACGCCGCAGACGCCGGCGAGGTTGCACGAGATCGTAAAGATGTCCGAGAGATACATTTGCATCGGGTCATCCGATTTCTCGCCTACTTTGAACGCAGCGGTGGGAGTAGTCGGAGTGACAATCGCATCTACGGTCTTGAATGCCTTGAGGAAGTCCTCGCGAATCAGTGTACGGACCTTTTGCGCGCGCAAATAATATGCGTCGTAATAGCCACTGCTCAGGACGTAGGTGCCAAGAATAATGCGGCGCTTGACCTCGGCGCCACACCCTGCTCCGCGCGTCTTGCTGTAAAGCTCGATTGGATCGGCGCCTTCCATTCGCAGTCCGTAACGGATCCCGTCGAAGCGCGCGAGATTGGCACTGGCTTCGGCCGTCGCCACAATGTAGTAGGTCGCAACGGCATACTCCGTGTGCGGCAGAGAGATTTCGACAATTTCAGCGCCAAGCCCTTCAAACTGTTTGACGGCGGACTGGACGGCCTGGGTCACCTGGGGATCGACGCCACCGATGAAGTATTCCTTCGGCAAGCCGAGCTTGAGGCCCTTAATATTCCCATCAAGGGCGGCGCTGTAGTCGGGAACTGATTCCGGCACACTCGTGGAATCGCGAGGATCGTGACCGCTCAACACACCGAGCATGAGCGCCGCGTCACGAACGTCTTTCGTAAAAGGTCCGATTTGGTCCAGGGAGGACGCGAAAGCGACAAGACCGTAACGCGAGACCCGGCCATAGGTCGGTTTCAGGCCGACACAGCCACAGAGCGCGGCTGGCTGGCGAATCGAACCTCCGGTATCCGAACCGAGACTGGCAGCGCATTCATCGGCCGACACCGCGGCGGCCGAACCGCCAGAGGAGCCGCCGGGAATCCGGGATGTATCCCATGGATTACGTGTCGTCGTGAACGCCGAGTTCTCCGTCGAACTGCCCATGGCGAACTCGTCCATGTTCAGTCGACCGAACACAATCGCACCCGCCGCTTTCAGTTTCTCGATTACTGTCGCGTTAAACGGCGAGACGTAATTGCGCAGAATTTTTGAAGCGCAGTTGAGCGGCTGGTTTTGAACGGCGATGACATCTTTGATGCCGACAGGAATTCCAAGCAGCGGTTTGCCCGCGCCGTCGGACGCCAGGATTCTGTCGGCCGCGTTCGCCTGCGCGAGCGCATCCTTTTCGTCGTAACTGAGAAACGCGTGGATCTGGGAATCAACTTTGCCGACCTGGTCGAGGCAAGCGCGCACAACTTCCGAAGCGGAGACGTCGCGTTTGGCGAGTTGGGAGCGCAGTTCAGAAATTCTCAGAGTGTTTAGCATGCGAAAAAGGACTCAGGGCTGCCGCTACTCGACGATCTTAGGCACGACAAAGAGGCCGTTTGCCCTGGCTGGAGCATTGCGCAAGGCCTCTTCGTTCGACAGCGATGGGCGGCGTTCATCCGATCGCATGATGTTGGAAAGCGGCGTGGCATGAGCAGTGGGTTCAACCCTGGATACATCGATCTGCCGCAGCTTTTCGATGTAGCCAAGGACCTGTCCAAGCTGCGCGGCAAACTTCTGCTCCTCCTCAGGAGTTAGACTGAGACGGGCGAGATGCGCCACGTATTTTACATTCAGATCGGTTCCGGCCATGACTCAAAGTTACGGATAGCGGGCGCTGAACTTCAAGGGACAATTCGGCAATAAGATCGGAGTTCGACGAAAAAAACAGCCCGTTCTTGCGAGCGGGCTGTCGTGCTGGATTCTCAGAAAACGTTACTTTGACGTCTCAGCCTTTTCTTTCTTTGGTTTCTTTTCCTTCTTCTCGGCTGCGTCCGCTTTCTTGCCTTTCGTCTTCTTTTCCTCGGCTTCCGGCTTCTTCTCTTCCTTTTCCGCCGGTGGCGCCTCAGGTTCGGCAATCGGAACGTCCACCCATTCAAGGATCGCGAGTTCGGCGGCGTCGCCCTGGCGCTGATTCAAGCGGATGATGCGGGTGTAGCCGCCGTTGCGTTCCTTCTGCGTCGGCGCGATTTCGTTGAAGAGAATGCGCACGGCATCTTCCTGGTGCAACCGCGAGGCGGCGAGGCGGCGATCGTGAATCGAGCCGTTCTTGCCCAGAGTCACCATTTTCTCGGCGACCGAACGCGCCGCTTTCGCCTTGGCAAGCGTTGTCTGGATTCGCCGGTGTTTGATCAGGCTGCAAACCAGGTTCGCGAGCATCGCGTTGCGATGTTCGAATTGGCGTCCCAGTTTGGCTGTTCGTTTACGATGTCGCATAAGTGAGCCCGCTTACTACTCGGCCATGGCCTTTTCTTCCTTGGGCGTCTCGAGCAAATCGGGCTCGATGTTCATGCCCAGGCTCAAGCCCAGCGCGGCGAGCTTTTCTTTGATTTCGTTGAGCGATTTTTTACCGAAGTTGCGATATTTGAGCATCTCGGCTTCGGTCTTCATCGCGAGCTGGCCGACGGTCGTGATGTTCGCATTGTTCAAGCAATTGGCAGCGCGCACGCTCAGCTCGATTTCGTTAACGCTCATGTTAAGCAGCTTCTTGAGCTTGGCGCGTTCATCATCCTGCTTGTCGGCAGCCTCTTCGAACTCGACCGCGTTCTTGTCGTAACCGACAAAGACATCGAGGTGATGCTGAAGAATGGCCGAAGCCTGCGTGAGCGCATCATCCGGGGAGATGCGGCCATCAGTCCAGATCTCAATGATGAGCCTGTCATAATCGGTGCGCTGACCTACGCGAGCGCTTTCCACGTTGTAGCGCACGCGCGTGACGGGCGAGAAGAGTGAGTCGATCGCGATCACGCCGATGGCCTGCTCCGGCTTTTTGTTCTCGTCGCCCGGCAGGAAGCCGCGGCCGACCTTGACCTCAAGCTCCATTTCAAACCGCTTTTTCTTATCGAGCGTGCAGATCATCTGCTTTGGATTCACCAACTCGACGTTCTGGTTGAGCTGGATGTCTTCAGCGGTCACTTCACCATCCTTATTGGCGGACAAGAGAAGAGTCTGCGGCTCCCGGTTGTGCGCCTTGAAGAGGATCTTCTTTAAATTAAGCACAAGTTCGGTCACGTCCTCGACGACGCCGTCGATAGTCGTAAACTCGTGCATCGCGCCGTCGATTTTGACGGACGTGATCGCAGCACCTTCCAGGGAGGAAAGGAGAACGCGCCGGAGCGAATTCCCGATGGTGTGTCCGTAACCGGTCTCAAACGGCTCGGCAACGAACTTCGCGTAGGTTTCAGTGGCGGTTGAATCTTCCTTGGTCAACCGTTTGGGCATTTCGAATCGTCCTAAACGTACTGGCATATGTTTTCCTGCAATTTTAATCTGGCCAATCCGCCATTTATTCCCGCATGCGGACCAGCCCGTATAATTGCGTTGTGTCCCGCCCCAGTTCTACAACACCCGGACTCTACAGGAGCCGGACCTCTGCAAAACTGGGGCGGGACGGTTCATTGACTAGCGGGAATAAAATTCTACGACCGCCTGTTCATTCGCGATCGGCTGAATCTCGTCGCGTGTCGGGATGCGCATGACCACACCCTTGAACGCCTCTTTGTTCAGCGAGAGCCATTCAGGCACCATGCGGCTGGTTGAATGGCTCAGACCGCGCGTCGCAAGCTGGCGGGAAACATTGTTCTCTTTGACCTCAATCGTGTCGTTCACTTTGAGCGCGTAAGACGGGATGTCGACCTTGCGGCCATTCACGCGAATGTGCCCGTGGCAAACCATTTGGCGAGCCGCGGCGCGAGTGTTCTGAAAGCCAAGGTGATAAACGACGTTGTCGAGCCGCGTCTCCAAAATCTGCAGCATTTGTTCGCCCGTGACGCCACGGCGCTTGAGCGCGCGTTCGTAAACACCGCGAAACTGGCGTTCGAGCAAACCGTAATAATAACGCAGTTTTTGCTTTTCGATCAGGCCAAGCGCGTAATCCGTGTGCTTGCGGCGCGACTTCGGGCCGTGCATACCCGGCCCGTAGTTGCGGCGCTCGAGATATTTCGTCGGGCCAAAAATCGGGACGCCGAAACGGCGGCTGATGCGAACGCGAGGACCTGTGTAACGTGCCATGCTTAAGTTAAATGGTTAAATGAGTTAAATGGGTTAAATCAGTCATTTAGACGCGGCGTTTCTTGCGCGGACGGCAACCGTTGTGCGGCACCGGCGTGCAATCTTTGATGATTGCAATTTCGAGTCCAATTGCCTGCAGCGCGCGAATGGCCGATTCACGGCCGGATCCCGGACCTTTAACACGCACTTCCACTTCGCGCATCCCGTGGGCCATAGCCTGGCGGGCTGCGTCTTGAGCGACCTGTTGGGCCGCGAACGCTGTGCTCTTGCGCGATCCTTTGAAACCAACGCGTCCGGCGGTGCTCCAGCCGAGGAGATTGCCGTGCATATCGGTGATGGTCACTTGAGTATTGTTGAAGGTGGCTAAAATATGCGCAATTCCAACTGCGATGTTCTTGGCGTGCTTCGCCTTGATAATCTTCTTCGCGTTCGGATCTTCGCCAAGCAACTCCGCCGCAGTGGGCGCGGCGGCAACTGCGGTTGGCGCGCCAGCGGCTGGGGCTTCGGCAGGGGTCTTCGCCCCCTCGCCAGCAGCGGGTTTGGCAGCTTTCTCTGCCTTCTCCGGCTTCTCGGCTTTGGCAGCCTTTTCAGGCTTCTCGGCCTTTTCGCCTTTCGCTTCGGCCTTGCCGGCAGCGGCCTTCTCTTTCGCGGGTTTCTTTTTCTCGTCAGCCATAACAAATCAACTTAGTGGATGCCGGTCTTGGCGTTCGGATTGCGCTGCACGCCAACGGTCTTGCGCGGACCTTTGCGCGTACGGGCGTTTGTCGAGGTCCGCTGGCCACGAACGGGCAAGCCACGCAAGTGGCGGATACCGCGATAGCACTTGATTGCCTGCAGGCGTTTCAGGTTCAGACCGATTTCGCGGCGCAGATCGCCTTCGATCACGTATTTGCCTTCCTGGATCGCGTGGACGATCTGCGAAAGCTGCTGCTCGTTGAGGTCCTTCGCGCGCAGGGCGGGATCGATCTTCGCCCGCTCGAGAATCTCGTTCGCGTTCGTCGGGCCGATGCCATAGATGTAGCGCAACGCGATATCGATGCGCCTCTCGCCCGGAATTTCAACACCAACTATACGTGCCATAAATCAGCCTTGCCGTTGCTTGTGGCGCCGGTTCGTGCAGATCACCCGCACGATGCCCTTGCGCTTAATAATTTTGCAATTTTCGCAGAGCTTTTTAATCGATGCTCTTACTTTCATATCAAACCTGCTTCAAAACGATGCGCCCTTTCGAGAAATCGAATGGCGACATCTCCAATGTAACAACACGGCCCGCCGCTAGTGGCGCTACCGGTAAATCCTTTTTGGCCAGGTGGCCCAGCACCTTATGGCCGTTTGGAAGTTCAACCCGGTAAAGTTTGTCCCGCAGCACTTCCACAACTACACCTTGCACTTCAATGGCACCCGGGCGGGACATGTCAGGATTTCCGCTTCGCCCTCGGTAATCAGGACCGTGTGCTCAAAATGAGCCGATAATTGACCATCTTTTGTGACAACTGTCCAGCCGTCTTTCAAGATTTTTACTTCCGGCAACCCCGCGTTGACCATCGGCTCGATCGCCAGGGTCATTCCCGGGCGCAATTTCGGCGAATTCCTGCCTTCCACGAAATTTGGCACCTGCGGCTCCTCGTGCATGGAGCGGCCGACGCCATGGCCTACAAACTCCCGCACAATGCTATACCCGTTTGACTCCACACAGGTCTGGATAGCCCTTGAAATGTCGTCCACGCTATTGCCTGAACGCGCCTGGGCAATCCCGTCATAAAGCGCCCGCTCGGTCACATCCATAAGGCGCTGGGCCTCGACGCTGCACCCACCTACGGCAACAGTTCGGGCGTTGTCACCGATAAAGCCGTTATAAATCACCCCTACATCGAGGCTGATAATGTCGCCAAAATCCACCCGCCGCTCGCTGGCCAGCCCGTGGACGACTTCCTCGTTCACGGAAATGCAAATGTAGCACGGATATTTGCGATAACCCAGGAAAGCGCTCCGCCCGCCATAATGCTTGATCCTGGAGGCGGCAAATTGATCGATTTCGCGCGTGGTTTTTCCTGGCACGATAAAATCGGAAACCTCATCGAGGACCGCCCGGGCCACCTGGCAGGCTGGCCGCATAGCCTCCAAATCGCGCTCGCTCTTGAGAATGATCATCTTGGAACGGCCCGCCATTACATCTAAAAGCGGCCTTTGAGGCGGCCCTTCTTGAGGAAGCCGTCGTAGTGCCGCATTAGAAGATGCGATTCCATCTGGCGCATCGTGTCCAGCATCACACCGACCAGGATCAGCATACTCGTGCCACCAAAAAACGTCGCCACCGCGTAAGGCACGTGCAAAACGCGATAGAGGATAATCGGGATGACAGCGATAATGGTCAGGAAGATGGCGCCTGCGAGAGTGATTCGGCTCATCGCGTTGTGCAGAAAATTGCTGGTCGCCTGCCCCGGACGAACGCCCGGGATATACCCGCCATATTTCTTGAGGTCGTCGGCAATTTGTAACTCATTGAACTGCGTGGCCACCCAGAAATACGAAAAGAACAGGATCATCATGGCATAAAGCGCCAAATAAAGGACCGCGCCTTCCTGCAACGCGCCGGCAAGTTGAGACAAAAACTGCATGTTGAAGCGCGAGCCGGCAAATTGCAGAATCTTCTGCGGAAACATCAGAATCGCCTGGGCAAAAATGATCGGCATCACGCCCGCATAGTTAACGCGCAGGGGCATGAACGAAGTGCCTCCCGCAACCACTTTGCGACCGATAGCCCTTTGCGCGTACTGCACCGCAATCTTCCGCTGGGCCTGTGTGACCGCGATGACGCCGCCCACAACCAAAACGAGAAGCACGACCATGAGAATCGCATGGAACACATTGAACTTGCCTTCTTCGAAGTTCCCGCCGGGCGCGAACATGTCCATGAGGGCCTGCGCCGCCTGAGGCAGGCGAGCGACGATACCGATGCTGATGACGAGGGAGATGCCGTTGCCAATTCCGCGTTCAGTAATCTGCTCACCGAGCCACATCAGCAGGAGGGTGCCTGTTGTCAGGATGATGACTGTTTGTATCCGGTACCACCAAAGATTTTCAACCAGGACGAGATTGCGATCGAAACCCGGGAAGAGATTCGCCGCGTTTTCCCAGCCCAACGCCATCACGAAGCCCTGACCAAGACACAGCAATACAGTCAAGTAGCGGCCGTACTGAATCAGCTTGGGTCGGCCGCCTTCTTCACGCGCCAGCTTGCTTAAACGCGGTATGACGGCGGTGAGAAGCTGAATGATGATCGTCGCGCTGATGTAAGGCATGATCCCCAGCGCGCCGACCGCGCAGCGCTCCAGCGCGCCGCCGGTAAACATGCTGTACATTCCCAGCAGCCCGCCTCCCTCAGTGTTCGCGTTTTTATCAAAAAATTCCTGAAGAGCGCGTCCATCCAGTCCCGGGATCGGGATCATGGCCCCAACGCGGCAGATGCCGAGCACCACCAAAGTGAAGATGATGCGCGACTTCAGCTCAGGGATTTTGAAGCAGTTCGCGAAGGTGTTGAAAATGGTCTTAAGCATCGCTACCTGAATTGGGATCAGTTTGCCTTTTTCGGCGCGATAACCTCGCACGAACCGCCCTTGCCTTCAATCTTGGCGCGCGCCGAAGCACTGAAGGCGTGGGCGCTGACTGTCAATTTCTTCGTCAGATCGCCGTCGCCGAGAATCTTGATTCCTGCCGCCTTGCCGTTTGCCAGGCCTGCTTTGCGCAGAGCCTCGGCGTCGACGCGGGCGCCATCGCCAAATTGGTTCAGCAATTCCAGGTTCACCGGCAGATAGCGAGTGGTGTGTCGCGCGTTATTGAAGCCGCGCTTGGGAATACGGCGAATCAATGGCATTTGCCCGCCTTCGAAGCCAATTCGAATCGAGCTGCCGGAGCGCGCGGTCTGACCCTTGCCGCCGCGGCCGCTGGTTTTCCCATGGCCGCTGCCTTCGCCCTGGCCGAGGCGCTTGCGCCGGTGCTTCGCGCCCGGACGAGGTTTCAAATCATGTAAACGCATAAAACTACGCTGTGACGGTCGTGGCTTCCGCCGCCTTTGCGGGCATCATCGGTTCGGTCTTCACCGCCAAACCGCGGCTCCGATAAATGTCAGCGCGCAGACGCAATTGAAGTAACGCATGGAGAGTGGCTTTTACCACATTCGAGGGGTTATTGGAGCCAAGGGACTTCGTGAGGATGTCCTTGATCCCGACCGACTCGAGCACTGCACGAACGGTTTTGCCCGCAATAATTCCCGTTCCCGGCGACGCAGGCCGCAGCAACACGTGCGCGCCGCAATAACGAGAGATGATCTCGTGCGGAATCGTGCTGTCTTTTAGTGCGACGGTAACCATCTGGCTTTTGGCGAATTCACCGCCTTTGCGGATCGCGTCCGCAACTTCACCGGCTTTGCCCAGGCCCACTCCCACGCGACCGCGCTTATCGCCAACAACCACCAGCGCGCTAAAGCTGAAACGGCGGCCGCCTTTGACGACCTTGGAAGATCGGTTAATGAAGACAACTTTCTCCGAAAGCTCGGTGCTCTGCCCATCCGCGCCAATGAATTCAGTCTGACCTTCGCCCGGGCGTTGCCGGCGCGGACCGCGTCCGCGCCCGGGGCCGCGGCCACCCATGCCGCCGTAGCCAGGACCGCCGTAGCCAGGACCGCCGCGGCCGGGACCACCCTGGCCGGGACCACCCTGACCGGGACCACCCTGACCGGGACCACCCTGACCGGGACCACCACCAACCGTTGCACTCTTCTTCTCAATCGTCTCTGTTTGTGTTTCTGCCACAATAATCTCCTGCGTTAGAACTTCAGTCCGGCTTCGCGTGCGGCTTCAGCCAGGGCCTTTACTTTACCATGGAACTTCGCGCCGCTGCGGTCGAACACAACCGCCTCAATCCCTTTGCCTTTGGCAGTTTGTGCGGCCAAAACGCCAACACGTTTCGCGCCCGTGACATTCGCGCTCAACTTGTCGCGCTCCGGTGTCGCCTTGTGCATCGTCGAAGCTGAAGCCAGCGTCACGCCGGCCGCATCATCGATGAACTGCACGTAAATATTTTCGTTCGTGAAGCGCACGCTCATGCGCGGACGCTCTTTGGTGCCCTGCACCTTCTTGCGAATGCGCCAGTGACGCAGCTTCGCAAGTTTCTGTTTAGTCTGAATTTGCATTTTCTTTGCGGCCACGGATTCTGCCGTAGCCAAATTCTGTTACTGGACCGTCTTGCCTTCCTTCCGCTGCACGTGTTCATCGGTGTAGCGCACACCCTTGCCCTTGTAAGGCTCCGGCGGATAATAGCTGCGAATCTCCGCCGCGACCAACCCAACGACCTGCTTGTCCGGTCCCTCGATTGTAAGTTTTGTGTTTTCCTCGACCGTCACTTTGATCTGGTCGGGAATCGGATAATTCAACGGATGCGAATAGCCCAGGTTAAGGTTCACGGTCTTGCCCTGGACGGCGGCCTTGAAACCCACTCCCTGGATTTCCAGTTTCTTCACGAAGCCCTCACTCACGCCCTTGACCATATTGTTGATGATCGAGCGGCTCAGGCCATGCAGTGCCTTCGCTTCCGCGTCATCGCCCTGGCGCGACACGACGATGTTCGTGCCGTCCACCTTTGCGCTGGTGCGGCGCGGCAATTCAAAATCGAGTTTGCCCTTGGGGCCCTCGACAAAAACCTTTTGCCCCTTGACGTCCACCTTCACTTTGGCGGGAATCGCAACGGGCTGTTTTCCAATTCTAGACATAAATCACCAAACGTAACACACAAGCTCGCCGCCGACATTGTTTTTACGGGCCTGATTGCCCGTCATGATGCCCTGCGACGTTGAAACAATCGAAATCCCCAATCCCCCGCGCACGCGTGGAATCTCCGTTGATGCCACATACCGGCGCAACCCCGGAGTGCTCACGCGGCGCAAGCCCTCGATGACGCCCTTCTTTCCTTCGAATTTCAATTTTAGCTTCAACGTCTTCGTGGTCGCTTTTCCTTCCACGGCAACCTCCGCAACGTAGCCCTCTTTTTTCAAAATATGCGCGATACTCTCTTTCATCCGCGAATACGGCAAATCAACGACCGGCAGCAATGCGCGGCTCGCGTTGCGAATTCGGGTGAGCATGTCGGAAATAGGATCAACCATAAAATTTACCAGCTCGCTTTTGTGACGCCAGGAATCAGGCCCGAAAGCGCGGCCTCACGAAACGTGAGCCGCGAGCAACCGAATTTGCGCAGATAGCCATGCCGGCGACCGCTCATCGAGCAGCGGTTCACCATTCGTGTCGGGCTCGCGTCGCGCGGCAGCTTCGCCAATCCGGCATAATCCTTCTTCGCTTTCAATTCGGAGCGCAACGCGGCGTATTTCTTTACCGTCGCGGCTTTGCGCTTGTTTCGTTCAAACCATGCTTGCTTGGCCATACTACTTTCCTTCGGCAAACGGCATGCCCATCATCTTCAGCAGGTCCAGCGCTTCGCCATCCGTTTGCGCCGAGGTCACGATCGTGATGTCCATGCCCTGCTGCCGTTTGATTTTATCCAATTCAATTTCTGGGAACACCGTCTGGTCGGATATTCCCAATGAATAACTTCCGCGCCCGTCAAAGGAACGGGGCGAAGTTCCGCGAAAGTCGCGAATGCGCGGCAGCGCCGCGGCGACCAGCCGGTCGAAAAACTCATACATCGCATCGCGGCGCAGCGTCACGCGGCAGCCAATCGGCATGCCCTCGCGCAGTTTGAAATTCGCGATGCAATGTATGAGTTTTTCGATCACTGGCTTGCGCCCCGTGATCATCGCCAGGTCCTTCGCCGCGTCCTCAATCGCACCCTTTTCGAGCGACGCGCTCACGCCCATGTTCACCACGATCTTCTCCATCCGCGGAATCTGATGCACATTCTTATATTGGCGCTTCTCTTTCAGCGCCGGCGCCACTTCCTTCACATATTTCTCGTAAAGTCTTGCCTTCATACCAACTATGCCGTCGCCGGCTCCGTCGCACCGCGTTTCGTCGCGCGCGCGTCAAATTTCTCGGCCTGCATCAGGTTCGAAAGGTGGATCGTCCCTTCACGCTCGACGATTGCGCCCTGCGGATGCTGCTGGCTCTTGCGCGTGTGGCGCTTGATCATCTTCGCGCCTTCCACGATGGCGCGCTGTTTCTCCCGCAACACTTCGAGCACACGCCCGCGCTTGCCGCGTTCCGTGCCGGCGATGACCACTACCTGGTCGCCTTTCTTAATATGACACTTCTGCATACCTAAATTACCTCTGGTGCGAGCGAAATGATCTTCATGAACTTCTTGTCGCGCAACTCGCGGGCCACCGGCCCGAAAATCCGTGTGCCGCGGGGATTATTATCCGCGTCGATAATCACAATCGCGTTCGTATCGAACCGCAGGTACGAGCCATCACTTCTCCGGATCGGCTGCCTCGTTCGCACGACCACCGCATTCACGACGTCGCCCTTTTTTACGGTGCCGTCCGGTGTGGCTTCCTTGATGTGCGCCTTGATCACGTCCCCGATGCGCGCATAACGCTGATTGCGCCCAAGCACCCCGATCGCCGCCGCGCGCTTCGCGCCGGAGTTATCGGCCACATCCAAAATGGATCGAATCTGCAGCATAAAGTCCCTTAGCCAGTCACCCGTGCCGGTTCCACGTTGCGCGCGACGACTTCCACCAAACGCCACCGTTTCATCTTTGACAGCGGCCGCGTCTCCTGGATACGCACGCGATCACCCGGCTTGGCTTCGCTCTTTTCGTCGTGCGCGTAAAATTTCTTGTACGACGTGACGACCTTCTTGAACTGCGGGTGCGGAAAGCGCCGCTGCACGCGCACGACAATGGTCTTCGCCATCTTGCTTGAGAGCACCTCGCCGATGCGCTCCTTGCGATTTCCACGCGAGGCGCCTGGCGCCGCCACAGTGCTCGTAGTTGTTTCAGACATAACTAAATCAGGCTGCCTTCTTCTTGGTGCGTAACGTCGAGATTTGCGTCTCGATCCGTGCGATATCGCGGCGCAGGTTGCGCAAGCGCGCCGGTTTCTCCAACTGCGCGCTGGCTTGTTGCAGCCGCAGGTTAAACATCTCCTGTCGCAGGTCACGCCCCTTGGCGGCCAACTCGACAGGAGTCAAATCTTTCAGCTCGGACATCTTCATACGATCACACGGCAATTCTGTGCCGCGAAATAAACTTGGTGCGAATCGGCAGTTTCGTTGCCGCCAGGCGCAGCGATTCACGCGCGACCGCCTCGGTCACGCCATCGACTTCAAACAAAACATTCGCTGGCCGAATCACCGCCACCCATGATTCCAGCGGCCCCTTGCCTTTGCCCATGCGCGTTTCAAGGGGCTTCTTTGTGAACGACTTCTGCGGGAAGATGCGAATCCACACCTTGCCACGACGCTTCATGTAGCGCGTTACTGCCACGCGCGCCGCCTCGATCTGTTTGGTGTCGAGCCAGCAACGCTCCATCGCTTGCAAACCGTACTCGCCGAACGCCACCGTATGGCCGCGGGTCGCGATGCCGGCACGGCTGCCGCGGTGCATCTTGCGGTACTTAACTCTTGCGGGCATCAACGGCATAACAAAATCTCCTGATCAACTTCCGATCGCTTCGACCGGCTTCGGCTGCTCCTTCTCCGGCTTCGTATCACCTTTGCAAATCCAGCATTTCACTCCCAGCTTGCCATAAACAGTGTTGGCTTCGGCAAATCCGTAATCGATGTTCGCGCGCAACGTGTGCAGCGGCACCCGGCCCTCGTGATACATTTCCACACGCGCCAACTCCGCGCCACCCAGACGCCCGGCGCAACGAATCTTGATTCCCTCAGCCCCGAAATCCATCGCGGTTTGGAGCGCTTTCTTCATCGCGCGGCGAAACGACACACGGCGTTCCAGTTGCAACGCGATATTCTCTGCGACCAATTGCGCGTCGGTCTCGGGTTGCTTGATTTCCAGAATATCTACGTAAATCTCCTTGCCAGTCATCTTGCTCAACTCCTCCTTGAGCTTGTCAATTTCCGCCCCCTTGCGGCCAATCACTACCCCGGGACGCGCGGTCAAGATCGTGATACGGCACCGCGTGGCTGCGCGCTCAATCAAAATTTTCGGCACGGAAGCCGACTCAAGTTTCCTTTTGAGCACATCGCGGATCTTGCGGTCTTCAGTCAGCAGCTTGCCGAACTCTTTCTTCTCGGCATACCACTTCGAGCGCCAATCGCGATTCACCGCGACACGCAGGCCGACTGGATTGGTTTTTTGTCCCATAGTTACTGTTTTTTCTGTCCTTGTACCCCCCGACGTGAGGAGGGGGCACTAACATCTTCATCCGACACGACAATCTTAATATGACAGTTCCTCTTGATGATCGGTCCTGCCGAACCGCGCGCCTTCGGTGTGAACCGCCTTAAACTCGTCGCCGTCCCCGCAACTGCTTCGCGCACCCAAAGATTCTCCGGCTTGGCGCCATTGTTGTTCTCCGCGTTGGCCATCGCCGATTTGAGCGTCTTGGCCACCAGCCGCGCCGATTTCCGCGGTACCACTCTCAGCACCGCCTGCGCCTGGATTGCCGGCAACCCCTGTATCTGCCGCACGACCTCGCGCATCTTCTGCGCGGACATTCGGACGTTTTTGGTTATCGCGTGAACTTGCATGGTGCCCTTCTGGATATCTACTTCGCTTCTGCCTTTGCCGTATGCGCGCCGTGTTTCTTGAATGTGCGCGTCGGCGAAAACTCGCCCAACCGGTGCCCGACCATGTTCTCAGTGACGAACACCGGATTGAAAATCTTGCCATTGTGCACGTTGAACGTTAGCCCAACAAAATCAGGCGTGATCATCGAGCGCCGCGACCACGTTTTGATCGGTGTCTTTGACTTTGTTTCTTTGGCCTTGGCAATCTTTTCGATCAAATGCCCTTCAACAAACGGCCCTTTCTTAATCGATCTTCCCATAATTAAATCTTAATCCTAATCGTAATCTTAATCTTGATCTCCTTACTTCAGTTTCATTGGCCGGCCATCACGACGGACCAAAATAAATCGATTCGAATGCTTCTTTCGGTTCCGGGTCTTGTAACCCTTTGTGATCACACCCCACGGCGTGACCGGGTGCCCACCGCCCGAAGTCTTGCCTGCGCCACCACCCATCGGATGGTCCACCGGATTCTTTGCGACCGCGCGGCTTAATGGTCGAATCCCGCGATGCCGACTGCGGCCTGCTTTGCCGAGCACCACATTCTCATGCTCGGTGTTGCCAACCTGGCCGATTGTTGCATAGCAACTCTCGTGAATCCGGCGAATCTCGCCTGAAGGCAATCGCACCTGCGCATAACCCTCGTCGCGAGACATCAATGTCGCGGCTGTACCTGCGGTGCGAACCATTTGCGCGCCACGCCCAGGAGCCAGCTCGATATTGTGAATGGGCAGCCCGACCGGAATGGACTTCAAGGGCAGACTGTTGCCGACATCCGGCGTAGCCGTCGGACCACTTGAAATCTTCGCCCCCACCTTCAGATCGACCGGACAAACGATATATCGCTTCTCCCCATCTTTATATTTCAGGAGCGCCAACCGGGCGGTGCGACGCGGATCGTACTCGATCGCGACTACTTCCGCTTCCATCCCGTGTTTTTCGCGCTTGAAATCCACCAGACGCAGTTTCTGTTTGTGGCCCTGGCCGATGCCGCGGCTGGTGATGCGGCCATAGCAATTGCGCCCGCCGGTTTTCTTGCGAATCGTCACAAGACTTTTTTCCGGCGTCCTCTTCGTAATATCGCTGTAATCCGCGATAGTCACATATCGCGTCGACGGCGTAAGCGGTCTAAATGCTTTTACGGGCATAAATCAAAAAAATCCAAACCAGGCATCCTGGAGACGCTCGGACCATAAAACCTGCCCCAAGTCGGGAGTCAGTTATCGGCCCCGCGAATGTGCCTGCCCCGCCACCTTCACGTGAAACGGAACGCTGAATATAACGATTCAAAACCTCTGTGCAACAGGTTTTTGGAAATATTTTCGCAGTTTTCGCCTCGGCGTTTCGCACGACCAGGACCACAGACCCCCGCGTCCTTTGACAGTTCGACGCTGGCGCTTCCTCGCCAGTTCTGCCAATTTCGACCACAAGATGACCACCTTCACCATGGGCCGAACCTCCGCCATTGGCGCGCTGGCGCTCTGTTTATTCCTTGCGGGCTGCAAGACATCAGCTCCGAAATCCGGCGCAAAGACCCCAAAAGTCGATCAATTCTTCGCCCGCTGGGATCACGCCGATTCGCCCGGCGCGGCAGTCGTTGTGGTCAAAAATGGGGCCGTCGTCTACCAGCACGGCTACGGCTCGGCCAACCTGGAGAGCCGCGTGCCCATCACTCCCCAAACCGCGTTCGATGCCGCTTCCGTGGCCAAACAGTTCACCGGGCTTTCCATTGCGATGCTCATCGAGCAGGGCAAACTTTCCCTCGACGACGACATTCGCAAGCACAGGCGCGACGTTCCGGACTTCGGCCACACCATCACCATTCGCCACCTCCTCTATCACACCAGCGGTTTGCGCGATTGGCCGGAAACGCTCGGCCTTTCCGGTTTCGGCGACGGCGCCATCATCACGCTCGACACAACTCTTGAAATGGTCCGGCGTCAGCAGGAGTTGGATTTCGTTCCCGGCGAGGAACAGCAATACTGCAACACCAGCTATAACCTGCTCGCCGCGGCCATCGCCAAAGTAAGCGGCAAGTCCTTTCGCGAATGGACGGATGCCAATCTCTTCGAGCCCTTGGGCATGAAGCACACCCACTTCTGCGAAGATCCCACCAAACTCATTCCCAACCGCGCCGAATCCTACAGTCCTGCCGGCGAAAAAAAGTACAATCGCAACCTCAGCGAGTTGGCGGCGCAAGGCTCGAGCTCGCTCTTCATCACCGCGGAAGACATGGGCAAATGGCTGATCAATTTCCAAACCGAGCGCGTCGGCGGCAGGAACGCCTTTGGACGGATGTATGAGCCAGGCAAACTGAATGGAGGCAAAAAGCTCGATTTCAATTACGGCTTCGGTGTCGTACTGGGCGATTATCACGGTGCCCGCATGATCAGCCATGGTGGCGCCTGGGCCGGCTACCGCAGCTTCGTCCTGCACATTCCCGAAAAACAATTTGGCGTCGCTATTCTCTCCAATACGAGTGATATGCGCGAAGCCGGCATCGCTACAAAAATCGCCGACCTTTACCTCGGTCACTCTTCCCCGGCGAAAAAACCGGCCGCGCCGGCCACAAACTCCATCGCCGCCGGAAAAATCGAACCGACCCTCTGGGATGCGTATCTGGGCACATACCGTCTGGGCTCTGGATGGTTGCTCGAAATTACGCGCGAGGGCGATCACCTCAACGCGCAAGCCACGCACGAAGACAAATTCAAGATGACACCCGTGTCTGACACGACCTTCTTCGTCCAGGCTTATGGCGCTTCCGTCGAATTCGTCCGCTCCAAATCCGGGCCGACGACCCATCTCCTCTACAAAGGTATCCGCGCACCTCGCCTGGAACTGTCCAAACCGACTCCCACCAGCCTCCAGGTTTACGTGGGCGATTATTGGAGCGAAGAACTCCGCGTTGCATACCGCGTTGAGATTCGCGACGGCGAACTCGGTGGACGCGACCGCTCAGGTACCTGGGTCCGTCTCTTGCCCACCGGCCCCGACCGCTTCGACCTCGACCAGGGACACGCCTCCGTCCAATTCACGCGCAACGCCGCGTCAGAAATCACCGAACTCAAATTTTCCGGCGGCCGCATCCGCAACATTCGTTTCCTCCGCAGCGCGCTGCCTCGACCTGAAAAGGGCTCTGTCGTGAGTGCCAGCCAATAGACGCTGACGACTACGCTCACGTCCAGGGCGGAGAGATGTCGATCTCAAGCGCGCAAGACCTCGCCTAAGATTTTCACCATTTGTCGATTAGTCTTCGCATTTTTAACGGCGATACGAACGGCATGGGTCCCGAGTTGTGTACCCATCAATGCTGCATCGCGCAGGAACAGCCCCCGAGCGCGGCATTGCTGCACGACCGATGCGGCGTCGGGGCCGTCCTCAGGCAAGTGACACAAAAGAAAATTCGCGATGCCCGGCAGAACGTCCCAGCCCAACTGCTGCAACTCGCCGGCCAACTGCTCGCGCAGCGTCGCCGTTTCGCGGTAACGAAGAATGTAGTACCTCGGGTCTTGCAACGCATTCACCGCCGCCACCTGAGCAGGCAGGTTCACAACCCACGGCGGCGTGATCGCACGAAGTTGTTCGAGTTGATGCGGCGCCGCGCACAGGTAAGCCACACGCGCACCACTGAGCGCATACACTTTGGACATCGACTTGCAAACGATCACGTTTTCCGTTCGAACCGAGAAGCGCTCCACTGATTCCGCTGCGCCCGCGTACTCCGTGTATGTCTCATCAACCCAGATTCGCGTTCGCGCCGGAACGTGCGATAGCACAGCCTCCAGATGTTCACGCGGGATATGGCGGCCAGTCGGGCTGTTCGGGTTGACGAGGACAACAAGGTCGTAGCCCTTGCCGAGCGCCTCCTCCAAGCGATTCAGATCGACTTCGTATCGCTCCGCGCGAGTGAGGGCGAATCGGTCCACGCTGCATCTAATGACGCGTTCCAGGACGTGCGCGTATTCCCCGTAGGTGGGATCGAGAATCAGCGCGCGCGAAGCAGGTGTGAGCCACTCACGAAACGCGCGAAAGATCAGGTCGGACGAACCGCCCCCCGGCATCACGTTTTCCGGCGCCACCCCGCGAGCTTCCGCGATCGCAGCGATCAACCCTTCGCATCCGGTCGGCGGTGAGGTGCGCAGGAGCCACGGCAGGTGAGCCGACAACGTCTTCACAACGCGAGGGGACGGAGGAAACCACGCGTCGAGAACGTCGGCGTTGATGATCGTGCGGCTTCGTTCGAGAGACTCGAATCTTTCTCCGATTGCCTTGAAGAACGCTCCGCCGTGGAAGCACGCCGCGGGTTTGCGGAACGGAAAATGGAGCTGCCAGTCCGCCTTTAATTCGAGACGATCAACCACCTCTTCCAGATCAGTCAGCTTCGCGCGAAGCGAATCGATGCTCGCCCGCAACAGATCGTAAGTCACCGCTCCGGATTTCGTGGACAAGCCGGTCTGCTCCAGGCCCGAGCGCAAATAGAGATCGAGGATCTCGCGCCGGCCAATCGCGGCCACGTGCGTCCCGCCGTGACTTTCCACCCAGCGAAACGCGGCATACATCAGCAACGTCGCCAGCTCGCGCCCGCGATGTTTGCGCAACACCGTCAGGAGACGAATCTCGTAAAGCTTGTCATCGAATCGAATCGGCAGGGATGCGCGCGCAAAATATTTGTCGATCGAATAGGACGGAGCTGTCGGCGGCGTGATGCTGATGAATCCGACCACACTGTCGTCGATTTTCCCGACGAGATAGACGTTCGAATCATCGAGCGCATCTCGCAGCCGCTCTTCGCCATTGGTGGCGTGCTGGCCAAGTTCCAACCCGTAGATTTGGTGTCGGATCCTATAAATATCCTCGCGATCCTTCGCGTCGGCTACAGCCACGGTGATTTGAGGATTGGCCAGTTGAGGGTCCCACGATGCAGTACTTGCCGGATGACACAAGTTGCTCTTCATGGACCGCACCGTAAGGGTTGATTGCCGCCCTCGCTAATCGATAAAATCTCACCGAGAATTGATTAATTCGATGACCGGATGAAATACTTCCTTACATACGCCCTGTTAGCTTTCGTCGCCGGGTGTGGCAGACGTTCAGACGAAGCCTATTTAGCGAGGCATAACCACCCTGCAAAGTCGCCTTCAGGCAAATACCTCCTTCGCATTCAATCTGGGGACGATGGTCGGGCCAGATTTCAGACGCTCGAAATCGAAGACACTCGCAGTCGCCAAATCTTTCAGGACCCGGAACGTTTTTATACTCGTCATACCACATTTTTCCTGTGGGATGACTCAGATCGCGTTTGGGTCTACAGCGGCGATATCGGTACTTTTTTTTGGACGCCGCTGACGAATAATCTTTGGATTAAGCAGGCTTACAGGGAGAGTAATGTTAGCGCACCACCATTTCTCAAACGAAAGCGCCCGGAATTTTTTGACAGATAGTTCCGCGAAGTTTTTACTTAATCGCAATTACGCCAACGCCGCTTCCAACCGATCGAGGAAAGGTATTTGCGCGGCTTTGATCTTCAGTTTGGCAGATTCGATCGGGAAGAACTCGGCACGGTCGATCTCGGGAAACTCTTGAAATTTGCCGGACTTCGGCGGCCATTCCATTTTGAAGACGTTGCTGCGCAAGTGATGACCCGCGGGCCAATCGCCCTCGACGGCCCAGGCGGAGACAACCTTGCCGCCTTTTTGCCGGATTGAACCAAGGTCGATGAGTTTCGCCGAAGGGTCGATGTCGATGCCGATCTCCTCGCGGAATTCGCGAATCGCCGTCGAGAGGAATTCCTCTTCCGATTCGATTTCGCCTTTCGGAATGGTCCAATGGCCGTCGTCTTTGTTCTTGAAGAAAGGGCCGCCCGGATGGGCAAGGAGAACCTCGAGAGCCTGCCCGCGCTGGCGGTACATAAGCAAGCCGGCGCTGGCGCGTGAAGACGGCATGAAGCTACTGATTCATGCGGTTGCTGCGAAACGCGAAGAACTTCAACGCGAATACGCCGATAAGGACCAAGACCGCGCCCGCAATCACGAAAGCAACGATCTTCAGAACGCGGGCCTGGCGGAACATCTGTTGGGTGCGCTCGCGCTCGGCCTCCTTGAACATCGCGAATTCTTTATCGAGCGACTGGCGGGCACCGGCTTCTTCTCGCAGTTGCACGAAGCGCCACGGGTGTGGATCGCCCGCAAACGTCGCAGGCAATTTTTTCAGAACGTCGCCGTCAGCCGTTGTAAAGCCGTTGACATGCCAGAACGGCGCATCTACCTGGATCCAGATTCTCACCAGACCGAAGTTATTCGCGAGAATTTGCACGCGCTCCCAGAGCTTCTGGCGAGCCACGTCGGCCTGTTCGGGGCGGGTGAAGATTTCGCTGTGAAGACGGCCTTGCTGATCGGCAATTTCCAATCCGATCGCGCCCAACACTTCGCCCCTGTCGTCCTCGACGACCTGAAACTCCTTGAAGCGCTTTTCGAGATCGTCCGCTGGAAGATTTTCTTCCCGCCAAAGCGGCGTGAGTTTGGGGAGATCATCAATTGTCGCGCGGCGAACCTGCAGTTGCGGCGTGCTCATGGCGCGGATGATAGCGAGGGTCGTGCCAACGTAAAGTTTTATACGCGGAACGCGCCAGAGACAGGAAGTCCTGCCTCAAACTACCCGTTGCCTACGGCTCATAAACGCGGGCGCGATAGAACCGCGCCGGTCCGTTGGTTGTTCCGTCCGGCACGCGCCAGGTGCTGTTGCTGATCGCCGCAAACGGCCGATTCTCAAAGACGTTTAGCGCACGCCACACGTTGTTGGTGGCGAGGTTGGTTGACCATTGAATTTCAAAGAACCGGTTGGCGATGCGCTCGAAGGTAATATCAACGTTGCTGCCGCTCCGCTGCGCGGCAATTCCCCAACCATCGGGAGTGGAATTCGTCGGATTTGTGTCGGTGAGATACTCAAGCATGTTGCGGGCGCCGTCGTTGTCAGGATCAGCAGTCGCGGCGGCTTGCGGCGCATTGCTCGATCCGAAAAAGGCGACCTGCCATTGAGCGAAAGTCTGATAGCCGGGCAGTTCATTTTGAATCCAGCGTGTGAACAGCGAGACGGCCTGCGTGTCAACGAGCGACGTTCCCAATGGCGGCATGCTGCCCGGCCCACTCGTCGAGATGCGTGTGAGAAGCATCGAATGCTCGGTATCACCCGGTACCACGACGCGATTATTCGGGTCGCCCGCAGAGTTGGTCAGCGGGCCATTGATCAGTCTGACAAGCGAGACGGGCGCGTAAATGCGCGCATCCCACGCGCCGTTCGTACCAGTGAGATGGCATTGCACGCAGTTGGCCATGAGATAGGAGCGACTGCGGTATTCGAGCGAGTACTGTTCGTCGGCCGGATGCGCGAGGGCCGTGAGCAAATGCCCGTTGGTGGGTTGCGGCTGAGGAGGCAACGCAAAGTAGTTGGCATTGCTCAACGAACGGAGTTGGTCGGCGACGATGCCATTGTAATTGAAGGTGCGATTGAGCTGGGGCGTGTTGAAACCGAGCACGCGCCCGCCCGTCGCGTTGTGGCAACTGAGGCACTCGTTGCGGCCGGGATAATGCCAAACCTGATCGCGCAGAACGCCTGAATCGTTAATGGCAAACGTGTCATCAGCTCCCTCTGCGGGTACCAGCACCGCATTCGTTGCAGAATTCCAACGGTAGGTAAGCCCGTAGGTGCCGCCGGAGCCGTCGCGGACGAGGAACCGCGTTTCGACACGTTGACGCGACGTGGGCACGCCGTTGGTTGTTTCGAGTTCGAAGTGTTGAATCCAAATGGTGTTGTTCGGAAAAATCCACGTATTCGTCGTGCGAAAACTCATGCGAGAGCTGACATTTGGAATCGAAAACCAGTGACGGATGGTCGCGTTGTCAGCCCATTGCGGAACATTCACGTCGTATTCGATGACGCCGGCATTCGGCGTGAGGTTGACCATGTCGCTGAACGCGCCGGTTTGCGCGAGAGTCGCCGGCGGTGGACTGCCTCCGGTCTGCGCATACACGAAGCGACTGACCCGGTGAGGTCCCTGATCAGCCATCAACACATCGCCGTTGCTCGGGTCGATGCCGAAAGCGACGATGTTGGTATCTCTGAGGAGCGGCTCGAACCCAACGACATTCGTGCCGTTCGGCGTCAGCGCCCAAATGTTGCCGCTCACATAATCGGCGAACACATATCTGCCGTCGAGCGGCGGGATGCGCGCGCCTCGGTACATCAGACCACCGGTGATGGAGTTGCCCTGATTTGTCGCGGTGCCGTGCCCGTACTCGAGGATCGGGGGAATGGAACGGAAATTAGCCGGCGCCTGCCCTGCTTTTGGGCCGTTGATCGTGCCCTCGCGGTAGGCCCAACCGTAGTTTCCGCCCTTCACCACCACGTTGACTTCTTCGCGCAGATCACCGCCGACATCGCCGACGTAAAGCGTGCCGGTAACGTCGTCGAATGACATTCGCCATGGATTGCGCATGCCGACGGCCCAGAATTCCGTGCGCACCGCATTGGTGAGGGTGCGCCCGTTAAACTCAGTCGCACCCACGAACGGGTTGTCAGCCGGAACAAAATAGTTCGTCGCATTCATCAATGACGGATGCGGATTCGGCGGCAAATTCGTCGAAAGCATGTCCACGTCGATGCGCAAAATGCTCGAGAAGAAATCCTTATCGATGCGCTGGCTGTTATTGCCCGTATCATTCTGATTACCCTCGTCACCAAAGCTGATGTAAAGATAGCCGTCGGGTCCAAAGTGAAGATCTCCCCCGTTGTGATTGCTGTAATCGTCGAATTGCGTGATCAGCGGCGCCTCCGTCGCAACGACGCCCTGGTTGGGATTGGTTGGGGAGGTTTCAAATCGTGCGACGCGCTGGTGGCGGTTAGAGCTGGTGCCGACCGTGATGGTGCTCAGGGAATAGAACAAATAAAAATATCGGTTTGCCGCGTAGTTCGGATGAAAGGCGATTCCCAACAACCCTTCCTCACCGCCGGTCGTGACACGGCTGGAGATATCCATAAAAACCGTGCGAGTCGGCACGGCGAGATTGGTGATGACGATAACGCGCCCAGCCCGCTCAAGAACAAAAAGGCGATTCGTTTCACCCGGAGGCGACGCGATGCAAATCGGCGCGGTAACGGCCACAGTGGGAAACGCGTTGCTGACCGCGAGGCCGAAACTGGGCAGTGCGCTCGGCATTTGCAGCGTCGTATTTGCTACGCGATTGGAAAGTCCGAACGGCTGGGCCCAGCAGGAGAACGCCATCAACATCAAAACACCCGCAAAATTCAGGGGAGTCTTCATAAGCATCGTATGATCGTCGACCGAGCTATCCGAGTAAAGGCGGGACACGCCCCATTTTGCAGACCGTCGCGTAACATTTATGTTACAGGCTAACACGGACTTCCTGCGGGCTATCGGCGCCGGGGCGGCGCAGATCAACATCATCCTTGCAGTCATCGTCGCGATGGGTCTGGGCGCGGTGATCGGATATGATCGCGAAGCCGCCGACAAGCCGGCCGGTTTGCGCACGCATATGCTGGTCGCGGGCGCAGCGGCTCTGTTCGTCGGCCTGGGCACTTTCATCGTGCAAATCTATCAACAAATTCTTGGCGCAAGCCCGATGGCCGAGACCGTTCGTTCCGATCCGATTCGCGTGTTTGAAGCCATCATCACCGGCATCAGTTTCCTGGGCGCTGGCACGATCATTCGGCATCGCGGGAACGAACGGATCGAGGGAATCACCACGGCGGCGTCCCTGCTGATGACCGCTGCGATCGGCGCGACCGTTGGTCTGCGGCAATGGTTTCTCGCCGTTGTCCTGACCGTTCTGGTCTTCATAGTTCTTCGGGTCCTGGGCAAAGTCAAAGCGTCGATGGCTCGGTAAGAGGGAGTAATCACGGATAACACAGATTCCACGGATGGAATTCGAGTGCCCCGCAGCCAATCGGCGGTAACGTTCCACCGGAGACCTGCAGAGTCGCTGGCGCAAAACCCTTTTCGCCAGATGCCGGCAGCGTCGCGCGCGGTTTTGACAAATCAATTCTTACGGCCCAGGGCGTTGAATAAAAAGGGCGGCCCGAGGCCGCCCTTCAATACCGCTTCTGTAAGTTGCGTTTAACTCAATGGCATGGCGGGCAACGAACGCTGGAGCCCGAAACGATGCTGATGTCCTTGCCGGAGATGATTTGTCCATTGACCCGGCCGGGGCTCAGATTGATTTTGCGACTCGGCGCGAGGATCGTTCCATCGATGATCGCGGCGCAGCAGTTCACACCACCGCCACCGCCCGAGAAGGCAACGTCTGCTCCAATACCAATGACGTTATAGAGGACGTCCTTGGACTGCACGCCGCCGGTAACGCGGATTTGCGGGCCGGCCCCACCGCCGGTGAACACCAGTTTTCCGGTGATGTTAATGATAAACTTCGCGCCCGCGGGACCATTCAGATAAATCTGAGTTCCCGACAGAACGATGTCCTGAACGCAGATCACGTTCAGACCGACGCCGCCGTTGATCGTGGTGATGGTCTTGCCGTCGAGCTTCACGAAGGATTGGCTGCATGGCAGGCTGGCCGCGTTCGCAGCCGCGTTGTAAGCAGCGCTGATCTCCGGGCTCAAATCGACGTTTTGGATCACGTTGACCGGGTTGCCGCTGCTGTTGGAGAAGACCGCGCCCGCGCCGAGGTGCACAGTGCCGGTTATATACTCGTCACCGGACATATCCAACTTGCCGCCGGGAGCGATGCAGATGTCTCCCAGGATGCCGCCCGCGGGGCCAGTAATGGAAACCTTGGCAGCTCCGAGTTGAAGGACCGTGCAACCGGCGGCTGCTCCGAGGCCCAACGCCGGATCAACACAATCCGGACAGGGCGGGGGTGGTCGGAAGCAGAAGTTGACGTTATCAGCCGGCGTATCCATGACTATCACAGTCGTCGGGCATCCAATCTCCTTACAATCGCCCGTTACGGTGGCAGGGTCCACGGTGACGGCACACCCCGTGGAGGGAAGGCCTGCGCCAAAATCCTCTTTTGGAAAGAGATAGTTACCGTTGGCATCGGTGTATCTGACGACGCCATTGCAAAGTGTGATTTTAACATTCGGGATGCCCGGTTCGCCTGAATCGAGAGTCCCGTTTCCGTTCGAATCGCAGAAGACCGTTCCCGCGATGTGCGCACCGGCGGTGCTGATGAGAACGCTACACGCGAGCGCTCCCCCAAGTATTCTCAGAGTGCGTGTACAAGTACTGATTAGTGATTTCATAGATATAGTTTCACAGGTAGTTTCGCAGTTTCGCCCCCGTGGCTTACAAGCCCCGATTAATGTGGTTAGCAGGGTTTACCCTTAGCGCCAAGTGTAGCGGGGAACGAGACAGAACGTCAATCGTACGGGCCACTATTGAGGTATACGTAATTCCTCCTGAATACAGTAAGGCAGTAGATTACATCCTTATCAGGATTCGTAGTAGGTCAACATGACATACTTGTAATTTATGGTTGTTGCACGGGCAACTCAACAGCGTTCCACCAGGGAGGCGTTAGAGGCGCTCGGGCCGAGCGGGTCGCGGCCCATGCGACGGAGTTAGATTGGAACGGCGTGACAAACCGCGTGTTCACGGAAGAGCCGCGCGATAATATCGGGCGGCAAAGTTGGGCGCGTTGATATCTTCGAATCCCAGAACGCCTGATGCATCGGCGGTGGCTGTACCAAGGTTTTGCCAGTTTACAAGGTCTGTGGTTGCCTGGATCACGTAAGTGACACTGCCGGTGCCCAGCCCGACAACGTGAGCGTGGCCATTGGCCGAGCAGGAAATGGAAGTAAAGCGGACGTCTTGCTGGCTGACGGAGACGACGGCGGAGCCGATTGAGGAGCAACCGCGAGTCACGGTAGCACCAAGGTTCACGGAACCGGCGGATCCGGCGCTCCATGTGATTTGAGGAGTTCCCTGGCCGGCGGTGATGGCGCCACCAGTGATTGTCCATGCATAAGTGGCGCCGACGGCGCTCGGAACTGAGGCAGTGTTTCCAGTGGAGTTTGCCCACACAGCAGCGGGAGCTGTAACCGTGGCGTCGGGCGGTGTTGCCGGGCTTTGAAACTGCCAGGTAGCGCCGCGCGTACTTGGCAGCAGTCCCACGGAGTCGGCCTTGGAACCATTGGGTCCGTTGAAGACGATGGAAGCGCTGGTCAAAGTGCCCGAATTCAACCAGACCGTCACTTGCACGTGCAGGAGATGCCCCGCCACGGGCGTTATATTGACCGTGACGGCGTCCGGGGGCAGCGATGCCACTTGCGTGCTGAAGTGACTCACGTTTTTCGGCGGGCTTTCGGCGCCACCCGCGATCAGCGTCTCCAAACCGGTAGCTGGATCATAATCATAATATTTAAGACGCATTTTGACATTGATGTCGGTGCTTCCGGAGTTAGTGACCCATAACTCGCCGCCGCAGCTGTCGGCGGTCGTCAACGCGGGCGCGACGATAATTGCCGGCGAATAGAAATCGTAAGTGTTGGTCCCAGTGAAGGGCAGGCGCACCGGATTGGATCCAAAAACAGTCTCCACAGTCTGCGTTGTATTCGCATTGTAGATGCAGGTGCCGACCGATTCCCATCGCAACGGCAGCGCGGTCGAGGCCGCTTGCGCCGTGAGAAGAGTCGACAGAGTAGTCAGCGCTATAAGAAACGCCAGAGCGAGCGAACGCGCCGGAACGAAGGGATTTGGCTTGAGTGGCCGAAGTGTATACGACGTTGCTCGATTTGGTTCATGTAAGGCGCTCATATAGTTTTTTCTGCGACAGAACCCGTTCCGTGGAATGTCTGAGAATAAAGCAGCCGACGTACCGGACGTGGACGATGAGAAAGTCCTTTATTTTGGCAGATGACGTACCTGAGAACGCGAATCCAGACCTGCTTTGAGACAGACAGTGCCCAGGTCTAACACGCGACCTTCGGCCGCTAATGGACAGTCACTTCCTCCGGTGTGATGCGCAGAGTTTGGCAGGCGTCGTGGCGGGCAACAGAAATCAAATGGGAGCGGCATTTGCCTTGCTACGCAAGGTGTTGCACGGGCGCGCTGCGGCTTCCGCAGTGCGTTCCTCAAGGAGCGATAGAAATGCTGGCGCAGTACCTTCTACGCCAGATTCCCATTTAGTGTGTCTTGTAACTGGACGCGCTGTCCCGAAACACGACAGGGCATGCCGCCTTTACGACAGCGCAATGCAATTTTTGCGCGATTTTTCAGTGTCGCTCATTAGGGCATACAAATTGCTATTTCTGGACACGAATCCTTGGACGGAGCCGTACTGCAGCGAGTGCTGACAAGCACTGGACTCGCCTTGGGAAGAAGACTGGGTTTATGAGAGTATCTGAAAAGCGGTTGAGGAAACTCCTTGTGAGAGTCGGGGGCTTTTCGCTGATGGAGACGCTGATTGGGACGGGACTTTTTGGCGTGGTTTTTATGGCTCTTTTTTCTGGTCTTAATTCCGGCGTTTCAACGGTGCGCTCGACCCGCGAAACTCTGCGCGCGACGCAGATCCTGGAGGAGAAACTGGATACGATTCGTCTTTATTCCTGGGACCAGGTAGCGACCAGTTACATCACTAATAAATTTTATGTTTCTTCCTGTCCCGCCACTCTGCCAATGGCCGTTCGGCCTCCCGGAACGGGCTGCGTATACACTGGGGTCGTGAGTATTGTTCAGGCGCCGATCACTGAATCGTATCGGACGAACCTGAAGCAGGTTACGATCGACCTTTACTGGCCCTCCGGCGGTCGCACGCGCCATGCTCAAATGAACACCTTTGTCGCACGTTATGGATTGCAAACATACATCTACTAGGAAACAGAATTCGGCCGAAACCCTTGTCGCGATGATCGTGGCCCTGGGAATTGCGGGCGTGACGCTCGGCGCCGTGGCATCGGGTTACCTGTTTACGGCGAAATCCTTTGCCAATCTTGCCCTCTACGTCGATATGGATGCGCGCAGCAGGCTTGCCATTGACAGCATGAGCCGCGAAATCCGCCAGGCGCAGCGTGTCACCAGCTATGCGACGAACGAGGTCGCCCTCCTTGTCGGCACGAACCAGGTCACGTTTCGTTACATACCGGCCAACCGGACGCTCGTGCGCCTCGCCGGCGGCAGTTCGACGAGACTGCTGACGGACTGCGATTACCTTCAGTTTGACCTCTTCCAGCGCAACCTCACCAACGGAAGTTACAATTATTATCCGGCAGCGGTGGCGACGAATTGCAAAGTCGTTCAGGTGACCTGGGCGTGTTCGCGCGAGATCGTTGGACATACAGCCAACAGCGCGGCCGTTGAATCAGCGAAGATAGTGATTCGCCAGCAAAAATGAGAATTGCGATTCGATCTAATAGCCACGGCAGCACAATCGTGGTCGTTCTGGTCATTGCTGCAGTGATCGGCCTCACTCTGGCGGCTTACCTTACGTGGATCAGCAGCCAAAATAGAATGGCTTTCCGTTCGCAAACCTGGAATGCGGCCCTGCCTCTGGTCGAAGCAGGATTGGAAGAGGCGCTGACTCACATCAACTCCAGTCCTCCGACGTGGGCGACGAATGGCTTCGCTCTTTCCGGCAATATTTATACGAAACAGCGAACACTTACCGAGGGCTATTATATAATGGAGCTTTCGACCAACACCTCCGCGCCGACAATTACCTGCTGGAGCTATTACAATGCCCCCTTCAATAACGGTTATATCAAACGCGGTGTTCGCATTACCTGCCTGCGTAATTACAGTTCCGGCGGGCTATTGTCCAGAGGCACGATCACAATGAGTGGGGGCGCGCGTCTTGACAGTTACGACTCAGCTCTTGGTCCTTATAACCCGACGAACAACGTTTCTGACCAGTTGACTGTCGGCAGCCTGTCGCCTGTAGCCGACGCCATCCACGTTGACACAGGCCATATCTATGGAAAGGTCTCGATGGTTCCCGGAGCTACTGCCACAGTTAACAGTGGGTCGGTTGGCGACATGGCATGGCAGTCTGGCGGCAACACTGGTTTTGAGCCCGGCTTTGCCAATAACAGTTTGACCGCCACCGCTCCTGACGTAAGCCCTCCAAATACGAATGGGGCTTTTACGGCGCTCCCTCCGCCCGCAAGCATTGGAGGAGTTGCCTACATTGCCAATTTTAACGGGGGCACCTGGGTGCTTCCCACGACTCAATTCTCGAGTCCGGCCGTGATCACGGCGCCCAGTGTGATCTATTGTAACGGCGCTTTCAAAACCAGCGGTTCGGGATATGTCCGCATCATGCCCGGTGCAAGTCTCAAGGTGTACGTGACAATGGAGTTCAACGTCAGTGGCAGCGCCATCGTCAATGACACGCTGGACGCCTCCAATTGCAACGTTTACGGAATGCCAACCGCCAACAAAGTTGTTATCAGTGGCAGCGGCGCCTTCATCGGTCAAGTCAATGCCCCAAGCGCGACGGCGACCATCAGCGGATCGGGCGGCTTCTTCGGTTCGTGCATCTGCAACAACGCCGTTATCAGCGGTGGCGGTGGCTTTCACTACGATCAGAATTTGGGAGCGAAATCCAAACAGCCTTACTCACCGAATTCGTGGACGGAGCTCTGAGATTTTGACGGCATCCTCACCCATAAGCACCAAGGATCAGCTGCCCCCCGAAAATCAGGTGGTAATCGTTGTGACACCAAGTTTTCGATGCAGGGCCTACATGGACAGAAGCAGAAGATGGCTGACCCCAGGTCGCAGGGACGAAATTCACAACGTCCAGTCGTGGTGGCCGCTTGACCAAACCAGGTGAGCGCTGGATTAGTCCTGCACGAGCAGCAATGCCCGTGCGGCTTCACTACGATCAGGCCCTCGGGGGAAAATCCAAACAGCCTTACTTGCCGAATTCCTGGACGGAGTTGTAACGGGTCGCTCCTGAAACATTGCATTCTTCTCCCTGAACTCTCCACCAGACTGTTTAGGAATCATCCACGTCTCTGCTCTGCGGCGCTCTTAGTGGCCACACAGCAGCGAGAAATTGCATCGCTGCATTATTTTGGGCAGAATAGAGCCAGCATGCCCCTCGGCTGGAGCGAAATTCGTCATCGCGGGAACGAACGGATCGAGGAAATTACCACGGCGGCGTCCCTGCTGATGACCGCTGCGATCGGCGCGACTGTTGGTCTGCGCCAATGGTTTCTCGCCCAAATGAGGTCAAAGAGCAGAACCCCGTCACGAGGTTTGACGGCTCGAACGCCTTCGACGAGAAATTCAAAAGCCGTGGGCTGCGGCCTTTGCGCCTTTTGTGGCAATCAAATCCGTCTCCATTCGTGTCATTCGTGGTTAACTTCCATTCGTAAAATTCGCTCGAGACGAAATTCACAGCTAACGAAGATGGGTGCGCGGCCGGGCTGGTCGCGTGATTACTTGTGGGCGTGTTAAACAACAAAAACCGTTAAGGACTAAGCAAAGGGCTGCTATCACCACCGAAACCCACTCCCAATTCATCGGACTCCGCGCCAGAGGCTGGGACCACGAACACTGGGCTGAGATCAAAGACCTGCGCGGCTACCTTATAGACTCGTTTAACCAAAGGTTCCTCCCGATGTAGCGCAGAACTCTGTTCTGCTGTTTCGCCGAACTCCGTTCGGCAGGCAGGGCGCCTATCCCGTACTCGCGCAAACCAGTTCAAACCGACACATGCAAAAACAACACAAAACTAACACATTTCTAACACAGACCCCCGGGGGGGGCCCTCACCTCAGCTCCTACAGGAAATGCGGCTCTGAGTTTGCACTTTAGACTTCCGGGGATTTTCGTTTAAGATGGGATGTGGATTTGAGGGAACAGATGGTGCAATTGGCGCAGCAGGCGAAGGCCGCCTCGCGCGCGCTGGCCCAACTGACCACAGCGGAGAAGAACGATTGCCTGGCGGCCATGGCGGATGCCCTGGAGGCAAACGCAAGTGCCATAGCCGAGGCCAATTTGCGTGATATGCAAGCCGGCGCGCAGGCGGGCCTGAGCGCCGCAATGCTCGATCGCCTTAAGCTTGATGAGAAGCGGATCCACGCGATGGCGAATGGTTTGCGGGATGTGGCGGGTCTTCCTGATCCGGTTGGCCGTGTGCTCGACGAGCGGGTGCGTCCGAACGGCCTCAAGCTGCGCAAGGTTTCGACTCCGATTGGTGTCGTGGTGATTATTTATGAGTCGCGTCCGAATGTGACGGCAGATGCTGCGAGCCTTTGCTTCAAGTCGGGCAACGCAGCGATCCTTCGCGGTGGAAAGGAGGCCATCAATTCCAATCGCGTGATTGCCGAGACGATGGTTTCCGCCGCGCGGAAACGTCTTAACAAATTCCCGGCGCACGCGATCCAGGTTGTTCCGGCGACGGACCGCGACGCGATCCGAGAGCTGTTGTCGCTGACACAGTACGTGGACGTATGCATGCCGCGCGGCGGCGAGGGATTGATTCGCGCCGTGGCGGAATGTTCGAAGGTGCCGGTAATCAAGCATTACAAAGGCGTGTGCCACGTGTTCGTGGATCGCGACGCCGACCCGGACATGGCGGAGAAGATTGTGATGAACGCCAAGGTGCAGCGGGCCGCCGTGTGTAACGCCATGGAAACGTTGCTGGTGGACCGGGCGATCGCTCCGAAGTTTCTGCCGACGATTGGCTCCAGGCTGGCCGAGAAGAAGGTCGAGTTGCGCGTCGATGCGGACGCGCGGGAATTGCTGCGGAACGTCAACACCACCATTAAGCCTGCGACGGAGCAGGATTGGTTCACTGAATACAATGATTACATCCTCAACGTGCGCGTGGTTGACGATGTGCGGCAGGCGATCGATCACATCAATCATTATGGCTCGGCGCATTCTGACAGTATCGTCACGGGCAATGAAGCGCGCGCTCAGCAATTCCTCAACGAAGTGGATTCGGCGACGGTGTATTGGAATGCCTCGACGCGTTTCACCGATGGGGGGGAATTCGGGATGGGGGCGGAGATCGGCATCAGCACGGATAAGATTGGCGCGCGCGGGCCAATGGGACTGGAGGAGCTGACGAGTTACAAGTGGCTTGGGTTTGGCACCGGGCAGGTGCGGGTTGAGCCGAAAACGTGACGCCAACGCTCACTCAAAGTCCGGCGGAACGCGCGCATTTTGTTCGCGAGCATCTCCCACCCGGTGGCCTGTTCCAGGACCAGAACTGGCGCATCGGGACCGCGCCGTTTGCGATCGGCGAACACGTCGCGCACGAATTTGAAACGCTTGGCCGGGTGCTGCTTCAGTTTTATCGCGCGATCAATCTCTTGTACCGGCAAAGCGTCGCGGGAAAACAGCCGTCCTGGGTCGCCGACTGGCTGGATCGCGGCAAGCCGCAGGAATTGATCGATCTGCAACGCGATCACGCATTCAAAAACGAGGTGTCCCGCGTTATCCGGCCTGATGTGCTGCTCACGGAGTCGGGTTTGAGTATTATTGAGTTGGACAGCGTGCCCGGCGGGATTGGGGTGACCGCGTGGCTGAACCAAACCTACGCGTCACTCGGCTTTCCTGTGCTCGGCAAAGGCGATGGAATGCACCGAGGGTTCTCATCGATTTTCGGCGATGCGCCCAGGGTGCACATTGTGGTGTCTGAAGAGGCCGGGAATTATCGGCCGGAGATGGTTTGGCTGGTTGAGCAACGCGGCGCAGTGGGGACACCGCGCCCTACCAGTCAGTTTCAAGT
>Ga0193697_1000037_pt1 | contig 48801 bp, 33 predicted proteins | sample L3m2metaG_FD_145073 | JGI IMG/M metagenome (GOLD analysis project Ga0193697, IMG submission 145073) | Soil microbial communities from a riparian zone of the East river system, Colorado, United States - L3m2 | ecosystem: Environmental > Terrestrial > Soil > Riparian zone | place: USA: East River...
CCCGAGGAAGACCCGCGCCTCATGGCCGAGACGACGTCGCAAGCCTTCCTCGGGATGTCGATCAATTGCGCGAAGTGCCACAATCATCCGATGGAGAAGTGGACCAATGACGAATACTTCAGTTTTGCCAACCTGTTCGCCCGCGTCCGACTCAAGACCGGAAACGCCGATGGCGAGAATGTGGTCTTCGTCGCGAACCGCGGCGATGTTGTGCAGCCATTGCGCGGCAAGCCGCAGCCGCCCAGGCCGCTTGAAGGCAAGCCGCTTGCGATGGATGACGAATCCGACAGGCGCCAGGCGCTGGCCGAGTGGCTGACATCGGCGCAAAATCCGTATTTCACGCGGTCGATCGTCAACCGGATCTGGGCAAACTTCTACGGTGTTGGACTGGTGGAAGCGGTCGATGATCTGCGTGTCACGAACCCCGCGAGCAACGAGGAATTGCTGAGCGGCGCCGCTAAATCTCTTGCCGACAACAAGTATGATCTAAAGGCGTTAATGCGTCTTATCCTGCAATCCGAAACATATCAGCGTTCGAGCCACTCGCTTCGGGAGAACACGGGTGACACTCGCTTCTATTCGCGATATTACCCGCGCCGGCTTATGGCCGAAGTGCTGCTGGATACGCTTTCGCAGGCCACCGGCGCGCCGACACAGTTCAAAGGCTATCCGGAGGGCTGGCGGGCCATTCAGTTGCCCGACTCGAATGTCGACTCGTATTTCCTGAAATCATTCGGCAGACCCGATCGTGAAAAGACCTGCGAGTGCGAACGCACGGCGGAGCCGAGCGTGACGCAGGTTCTGCACATTTCTAATGGCGACACGCTCAACAAAAAGCTGACTGCGAAAGGCAACCGGCTTGAGAAGCTTCTGGCAGAAAAGATGCCGTCGGAAAAAATTGTCGAAGAAATTTACCTGAGTGCCTTATGCCGTTTCCCGACTGACGCTGAAAAGCAAAAGATGACGAAAGCTTTCGAAGGCGCCGAGGAGAAGGAGCGGCGACAGGTGCTCGAGGACATTTACTGGGCGGTGCTCAGCAGCCGCGAATTCCTGTTTAACCACTGATGCGCACGCTGCTTTTTGCAATTGGATTCTTCGGCGGCATCTTCGGACCGCTCGCGTTGCGTGCCGCGCCCGTGACCAACGATTATTCATCAGTCGAAGCGATTTTCACGGAACGATGCCTCGATTGCCATGAATCGAAGGAACCGGAAGCCAATCTCGTGCTTGAGACATTCGAAACCCTGATGAAGGGCGGCGATAGCGGGCCGGTGATTGTTCCGGGCAAGAGCAGTGACAGTCTGCTTATCAAGATGCTCGAAGGCATGGAAAAGGATGGCAAGAAAAAGATCATGCCGCCCGGCAAGCGCGAGAAACTCAAACCTCAGGAGATTGCGCTGATTCGCGCCTGGATCGACGCGGGAGCCAAGCCGCCAACAGAAAACCATCCGAAAGAGTTGGTGGTCCCGAGCATCAAGCCCAAAGTGACGCCGCGCCGATCAATCCACGCACTTGCATACGAGCCGAAAGCGCGATTGCTTGCAGTGGGAGTGCCGAGCGAAGTTGAGTTGCGCTCGCCCGATTCGCGGACGGTTGTTCGCACGCTCTCCGGCCATAAAGGTCACGTCAACGCGCTGGCGTTTTCTGCGGACGGCAAACATCTCTTCGCCGCGGCGGGTGAACCTGGCCTCTCAGGTGAAGTTCGGCAGTGGAGTGTTGCCGATGGCAAGCTCGTCCACGTCTTCGAAGGCCACAAGGACTCGCTTTACGCGGTGGCGGTTTCACCCGACGGCAAAACCGTGGCTACCGGCAGTTACGATCAGAAAATAAAGCTCTGGAAAACTGAATCGGGCGAAGAAATCAAGACGCTTTCCGGGCACAATGGGTGCATCTTTGATCTCGCCTTTCGTCCTGACGGCAAGCTTCTCGCCAGCGCCAGTGCGGATCGTACCGTCAAGCTGTGGGATGTCGCGTCGGGCGAACGCCGCGATACTTTGTCCCAATCGCTGAAGGAACTTTACACGCTGGCATTCACAAAGGACGGCAAGCGGTTGGCCGCGGCCGGCGTCGATAATCGCATCCGGGTCTGGGAGATCAGCGAAAAGGCGGCGGAGACCACCAATCCTCTGCTGTCCGCAACGTTCGCTCACGAAGGAGCGATTCTTCGCATCGTGTTTTCGAGCGACGGCAAACTGATCGCCTCTGCGGCCGATGATCGCACGGTCAAAGTATGGGAGGCGAACGAAGTGAAAGAGCGCTTCGCGCTGGAATCTCAGCCGGATTGGGCGCCGGGCCTCGCGTTTGTGTCTGACAATAAGGGTTTAGCAGTGGGACGGCTCGATGGGACGTTGGAGTTTTACGACACAACCAGCGGCAAAGTCTTGCCACCACCGAAACCCGAACTGGTGCGCGTGGAACCGCGAGGTATCCAACGTGGACAGCAAGTGGCGCTCAAGCTCATCGGCTCGAACCTGCTCGGAGCAACGGAGTTGAAGGTCCACAACCCAAAATTGAAAGGCGAGCTTTCGACGAACGCCGAACCAAAGGCGAACGAGCTTGGCATCAATTTCACGGCAGAGTCCGACCTTGCTCGCGGCAGTTACGAAATCTCTGTCAAAGGCATAGGTGGCGAGAGTGGCCGGATCAAGGTTCACGTGGATGATCTGCCGCAGTTGTACGAAATGACGAATGCCGCCACGAACGCAGTCTCGAGTCTCCCAGTCAGCGCGTGGGGCACGCTTAATAAGCTTGGTGATAATGACGAATGGGACATTCCGGGCAAGGCAGGGCAAATGATGATTTTTGACGTCGCGGCGAAAAGTCTCGGTTCAAAAGCCAATGCCATTATCACGTTGTCCGATGCACAGGGCAGAGTACTTGCCAGCAATAATGATTATGACGGCGTCGATCCCCTGATCGCCTACACAATTCCGGCAGACGGCACGTATCGCTTGCGCGTGAGTGATTTAATGCTGGGTGCATCGGAAGATCACTTCTATCGAATATCGATGGGCGCATTACCGCTCGTCACGGGGATTTTTCCGATGAGCGTCCAGACCAACACCGAAACGGAAGTGGAGTTGATCGGCTTCAATCTCCCGCAGGAACACACCGTGAAGGTCAAGGCATCTAAAATGGAAGACGTCGAGGTGCCGATCGACCCGGAGAAATTTCGCGCGCGGCGGGTCTTGAAGGTTGCGGCCGGTGATCTGCCGGACGCGCTCGAAGCCGAACCCAACGACACTCCGGAAAAAGCGACAAAGATTTTAAATCCAGGTGCTGCAAACGGCCGGATTTGGTCCAAGGCAGGCCGGGACGTGGACTTGTTTAGTTTCGACGCTCGCACCGATCAGCATCTTGTAGTCAAAACTTCCGCTGGTATGCGTGGCTCGCCCGTGGATACAAAAATCGAGATCCTTCACCCGGATGGAAAGCCAGTTCAGAGATTGCTCCTCCAGGCCGTACGTAATTCTGCGGTCACATTTAAGGGGATCGATTCGACCACATCCGACGTGCGCGTGGAGAATTGGGAGGAAATGGAGCTCAACGAATATCTCTATATGCAGGGAGAAGTGGTGAAACTTTTCCGCGCGCCACAGGGTCCCGATTCCGGGTTCCTTTTTTACAAGAGCGGCAGCAAACGGCGCACTTACTTTGACACGAGCAGCTCTGCTCACGCCAACGAGGAACCCTGTTACACCGTTCAGCCGCATCCGCCGGGGACCAAAGTGGTAGCGAACGGCTTGCCAACGTTTCCAATCTATTACGCGAACGACGATGACGGGGAGCGCAAGCTCGGGACCGATTCACGCGTTCACTTTACACCACCGACGAATGGCACGTATCTCGTGCGTGTCACCGATACGCGAGGTTTAAGCGGCGACCGTTTCGTCTATCGGCTGTCCATCCGCGAAGCGCAGCCGGACTTTAAAGTGACACTGGAGGGCACGAACCCGACCATACCGGTCGGCAGCGGCCAATCCTTTACGATTAATGTGGAGCGTATCGACGAGTTTGACGGTGAAGTGAAACTCGAGATTGCCGGTTTGCCACCGGGTTTCAATGTCTCGACGCCACTCGTCATCGAGGCCGGTCACAGCGAAGTCAAAGGCATCATCTTTGCCAACGCCGACGCGCCGAAGCCGGATAAAACGAACGCCGCCGTGAGTAAAGTGACGGCTACCGCCGTGATCAATGGCAAAACCGTAGCCAGAGACGTCGCGAATTTCGGAACAATCAAGCTCGGCGACAAGCCGAAGCTGTTCGTGTCCTTTGAACCGTCTGCCAATGGCCACACAAATTCTCCTGGGGAGATGCATCCGCTGGAGTTAACAATTGCGCCGGGACAAACAATTCCCGCCTGGCTGAAGATTCAGCGCAATGGGCATGACGACCTGGTGACGTTTCAGGTGGATAATCTTCCGCACGGCATTATCGTGGACAATATAGGGTTGAGTGGGGTCCTGATTCCGAAGGACCAAAACGAACGAGAGATTTTCATCACTGCGGCCAAATGGGTTGGCGAGACCGACCGATATTGCTACGCGATCGAAAATCAGGCCGGTAAGCAAACTTCCCGTCCCATGCTGCTCAAAGTTCGGAAACCGGGCGGCAAGATGACCGTCAGCACGAAGTAAATTCCCCATTTTCGTTTGCAGAAATTCCCCGAGAACGATAAATTTTCCGGCGGATTGTCCGATGGTGTAACGGTAGCACAAAGCCCTTTGGAGGCTTTTGTCTTGGTTCGAATCCAAGTCGGACAGCCACCCACATACCTCCTTGTTTCCCTAAGGCGACACCCGAATGATTTATGGGGTGAAGCCCTCGCGTTTCTGCTGACGCCTTAAATGCCACCTTTCTCGTATGAAATTTTGGTGGAACTTGATCAGGGACACCGTCAAGGACTTCATGGAGGACAAAGCGCTCCGCCTGGCGGCTGCGCTTGCCTATTACTCAATCTTTTCTCTGGCTCCGCTGCTGATCATTACCATTGCGCTTGCCGGTTTCTTCCTGGACGAGAGCACCGTTCGCCAACAAGTACACAATCAACTCAGCCAATTGCTCGGGCCGCAATCGACACAAACGGTTGAATCCATGTTGGCTGCGCGCAAAGTCGGCTCCACCACGATTGCTACAATTCTGGGAGTCGCTGCTTTGTTACTCGGCGCGTCCGGGCTTTTCGGACAGCTCCAGGATGCCTTGAACACCGTGTGGGAGGTCAAAGCCAAGCCGGGCAAGAGCGGGCTCTGGACTCTGTTTCGTGATCGCTTTCTTTCGCTCACGATGGTGCTCGGACTGGGCTTTCTGCTATTGATCTCAATGGTGCTCACGACCGCGGTGCAGGCCATGGCCAGCGGTGTTGGCCGGATGTTCCCGATTCCCGATGGGGTTGTAGTCGTCCTCAGTCTCATCGTGTCATTCATTGTCGTCGCCACGCTCTTTATGCTTATTTTCAAAGTGCTGCCTGACGTTAAAGTACCATGGAAAGTGGCCTGGATCGGCGGCCTGGCGACAGCGGTGCTGTTTACGATTGGCAAGTGGGCCCTCGGTCACTATCTCGGTCGGGAAAGCACCGCTTCGGCATATGGCGCTGCCGGATCGGTCGTCGTCGTGTTGTTGTGGATTTACTACTCGTCGGTCATCCTGCTGTTTGGCGCAGAGTTCACACAAATGTACGCGACCCAAAAGGGCATTCCCCTGCAGACCAGCGAATATGCCGAACCGGTCACCGCAGAAGAACGGGCGCAGGAAGGGCTGGAGGCCGAACCCGGCTCTGTCCATGGCGCCGCAGCCTTTGCACAAACGAAAGCGCCCCAGTCCGCGGTACGTGGTCCGCTCACTGTGCTGCAGGAAGACTCCAAAACCCGTCCGTGGCGTTCGGTGTTTCTGGCCTGGGGATTTGGAATTCTCACCGGCTGGATGTTCCGGCGAAAGGTCACTACGCATGCGAAGGTTTAATCGGGCAGCGAATTCCGCCGCCGGGAAGAATTTGCCGGAAAACGCCGCCGCGTTGGCCAATCTTCTCAATTTCAGCGTTGGCACATCTCCAGCTTTGGGAATAAACATGTTTGACCACCTGGAAGAATTGGAAGATATCCAAGCAGAGGTGCGTCGCGTCATCGCGATGCTGCGTGAAAATGAAGCCGAACTGACCGCCGAAGGCTTTGATGTGGAGGAAAGCATCGCCGAAATCCGGGAGCAATTTGCGCAAACTGTGAAAACTTTCTTCGAGGCCGATCGCGCTCATGATGAGTACCTCCATGCATGCGCAGATTTGGCGGATGCGGAAAATACACACTATCAAAACCTCTGCGAGTTGCTGGATCCTGTGGTAAAGGAGCATCCCAAACACCCGCTCGCAAAGCAGTGGCAGCAATTGCGGCCCATTCTCGCCAGCCAGAGTCCAAGGAATAATTGACTGTTCGGATTTTGCCGTTCCGGAATTCCCGCCTTGTTTTTTCGTGGTCACTCTCATAGTTCATTCGCGTCCGTTCTGAACGCGCATGAGCCAAAAGACTCTCGTCATTGTTCCGACTTACAATGAGAAGGAGAATTTGCCGGTTATAATCGACCGGTTGATGCGCCATCCGCCGGAGATTGAAGTAGTGGTAGTGGATGACAACTCGCCCGATGGCACTGGCAAGCTTGCCGACGAGATTGCAGCAAAAAACCCGCGGATCCATGTTCTTCACCGCACGGCAAAGGAGGGATTGGGTCGCGCCTACCTCGCCGCATTTAAGTGGGCGCTGGAGCGCGATTACGAATTTGTCTTTGAAATGGATGGAGACCTGTCGCACAACCCCGACGATATCCCCGCCTTTCTCGCAGCGGCACAGTCGGCTGATCTGGTGCTCGGTTCGCGTTACAAGGACGGTATCCGGGTGATTAACTGGCCGCTACGGCGGCTCATGTTGAGCATGGGGGCGGCTCGGTTTGTTCGGGTAGTCACGGGTATGCCGCTTAGCGACCCGACCGGCGGTTATAAATGTTTTCGCCGGCATGCGCTTAAAGCCCTGGATCTCGATGCCGTCCGCTCGGATGGCTACAGCTTCCAAATCGAGATGAGTCACAAGCTGTGGCGGCAGGGAATGAGAATCGCCGAGGTGCCGATCATTTTCACGGACAGATTTCAGGGCCGCTCAAAAATGACCACCAAAATCATGATCGAGGCATTCTGGATGGTCTGGCGGCTCTGGTTCCAAAGTGGGCTGCGCCGTAGACCGCGCGCAAAGCGCCCGAACGGCTTATAGGGTAATTACCCCATGTGACAGGGGTAAACTACCGAGGCTACAGTAGGGTTGCCCGAAATGTCTTGGTCTGATGCGATTTGCCGACCGACGACTGTCTTTTCTGTCTGTTGCAGAACGGAACAAGACTCCACAATTTCACCAAACCTGAACGTTTTAATTCATGAAAAAGAGCACCCCGGTAAATGTCGTTGGCGAGACGGTTAAGCCGCTGGCGCGGTCGCACCGTCCCGAAAAGGGAGTACCCTTTGCGCCATCGGAGCGGAAGCGCGCCGCTGCTGATGCCAATGGCGGGGCTCGCCACGAGAATGGCGAAGCGGATCTGCGCGAGGTGCTGCGCGCCCTGACCGCGTTGAAGAAAGGCGACTTCTCAGTCCGATTGCCGGTGGATTGGCTCGGCACGTCCGGCAAAGTGGCGGACGCGTTTAATGACGTCGCGGACCTCATGGAGGGTTCCACTGCCGATCTCAACCGCATCAACCGGGTTGTGGGCAAGGAGGGGAAGATCAATGAACGAATGGGCATCGGCAATGTCGGTGGCGATTGGTCGCAGCGGATCAAAGCGGTCAATAACCTCATTGATTGCCTGGTGCATCCGATTTCGGAAACGGCCCGCGTTATCGGCGCGGTCGCCAAAGGCGATTTGTCGCAGACAATGGCCACGGAGATTGACGGGCGGCCTCTGGAAGGAGAATTCCTGCGGACGGCCCGAACGGTTAACACCATGGTGGACCAACTCGGCGGGTTTGCCTCGGAAGTGACCCGCGTGGCACGCGAAGTGGGAACTGAAGGCAAACTCGGAGGCCAGGCGCGCGTGAAGGGTGTCGCCGGCACCTGGAAAGACCTGACCGACAACGTCAATCTGATGGCAAGCAACCTGACGTCACAGGTGCGCAATATCGCCTCCGTCACGACTGCGGTCGCGAATGGCGACTTGACCAAGAAGATTACCGTGGACGTGAAGGGAGAAATTCTGGAGCTGAAGGTCACGGTTAATACGATGGTGGACCAGTTGCGGTCGTTTGCATCGGAAGTGACGCGTGTGGCTCGTGAGGTCGGTACCGAAGGAAAACTGGGCGGGCAGGCGGAAGTAAAGGGAGTCTCGGGCACGTGGAAAGACCTCACCGATTCCGTCAATTTCATGGCCAGTAATCTTACCGCGCAGGTGCGAAACATCGCGCACGTGACGACGGCCGTGGCCAACGGCGACCTGACGAAGAAGATCACGGTCGACGTGAAAGGAGAAATCCTCGAGCTGAAGAACACCATCAATACGATGGTGGACCAGCTCAGTTCGTTCGCAGCGGAAGTGACGCGTGTGGCGCGCGAAGTCGGCACCGAAGGAAAACTGGGCGGCCAGGCACAAGTCAAGGGTGTCGCGGGTACGTGGAAAGACCTGACCGACTCAGTGAACTCGATGGCGAGCAACCTCACCGCACAAGTCCGTAATATTGCGGAGGTCACGACAGCTATAGCCAATGGCGATCTCTCCAAGAAAATTACCGTCGATGTTAAAGGAGAAATTCTGCAGCTCAAGAACACCATCAACACGCTGGTCGATCAACTGAGCTCATTTGCCTCCGAAGTGACTCGTGTCGCGCGCGAAGTCGGAACCGAAGGGATTCTCGGTGGACAGGCATACGTAAAGGGTGTCGCGGGCACGTGGAAGGACCTGACTGATTCGGTCAATTCAATGGCAGGCAACCTGACCTCTCAAGTGCGTAACATTGCGGCTGTCACGACCGCAGTCGCAAGAGGGGACCTCTCGCGCAAGATTACTGTTGATGTTAAGGGGGAAATACTCGAACTGAAAAACACGGTCAACACCATGGTGGACCAGCTCAGCTCGTTCGCCGCAGAAGTGACGCGTGTGGCGCGCGAAGTTGGTACTGAAGGCAAACTCGGCGGTCAGGCCGATGTGCGCGGGGTCGCAGGCACGTGGAAAGACCTTACCGATTCGGTGAACTTCATGGCGGCGAACCTGACTTCGCAGGTGCGCAACATTGCTTCGGTGACTACGGCTGTTGCGCGGGGAGACTTGACCAAGAAGATCACGGTCGATGTAAAAGGGGAAATCCTGGAGCTGAAAAACACCATCAACGTCATGGTGGACCAACTCAGCTCGTTTGCGGCGGAAGTGACGCGTGTCGCGCGCGAAGTCGGCACCGAAGGTAAACTCGGTGGCCAGGCCGAAGTAACCGGTGTCGCCGGCACCTGGAAGGACCTCACTGATTCGGTGAACTCGATGGCCAGCAACCTGACGTCGCAAGTGCGCAACATCGCGGAGGTCACGACCGCGGTCGCCAACGGTGACTTGTCGAAGAAAATCACGGTCGATGTCAAAGGCGAAATCCTCCAGCTCAAGATCACGATCAACACGATGGTGGACCAACTGCGTTCGTTCGCCGCCGAAGTGACGCGTGTGGCGCGCGAAGTCGGCACCGAAGGAAAACTGGGGGGGCAGGCCGATGTGAAAGGTGTCGCCGGCACGTGGAAAGACCTGACGGACAACGTCAACTTCATGGCGGCAAACCTGACCTCGCAAGTGCGTAATATCGCCTCCGTGACCACGGCTGTGGCGAGAGGTGATTTGACGAAGAAAATCACGGTCGATGTCAAAGGCGAAATCCTCGAGCTGAAGAACACCGTCAATACGATGGTGGACCAACTCAGCTCGTTCGCTGCGGAAGTGACGCGTGTGGCGCGCGAAGTCGGCACCGAAGGCAAGCTGGGCGGCCAGGCGGACGTGCGAGGTGTCGCCGGGACGTGGAAAGACCTGACGGACAACGTCAATTTCATGGCCGCGAACCTGACCTCACAAGTCCGCAATATTGCCGCCGTCACGACTGCTGTCGCGACCGGCGACCTGACGAAGAAGATCACGGTCGACGTCAAAGGCGAAATCCTTGAGTTGAAGGACACGATTAACACGATGGTGGACCAGCTTCGCTCTTTCGCATCTGAGGTGACCCGCGTGGCGCGTGAAGTCGGCACCGAGGGCAAACTGGGCGGCCAGGCTGACGTGCGGGGTCTCGCTGGCACGTGGAAAGACCTGACGGACAATGTCAATTCGATGGCGAGCAACCTGACCTCGCAAGTGCGCAACATCGCTTCTGTGACGACGGCGGTCGCCAATGGTGACCTGACCAAGAAAATCACGGTTGATGTCAAAGGCGAAATTCTGGAGTTGAAAAACACCGTCAATACGATGGTCGATCAACTCAGTTCTTTCGCATCGGAAGTGACGCGCGTGGCACGTGAAGTCGGCACGGAAGGAAAGCTCGGCGGCCAGGCCGAAGTCAAAGGTGTCTCCGGCACGTGGAAGGACCTGACCGATAACGTCAATTTCATGGCCGCTAACCTGACCAACCAGGTGCGCGGTATCGCAAAAGTCGTTACGGCGGTCGCGAACGGTGATTTGAAGCGCAAACTGCTCGTCGACGCCAAAGGTGAAATTGCCGAGTTGGCCGACACGATCAACAGCATGATTGATACGCTGGCGACCTTCGCCGACCAGGTCACTACCGTAGCCCGTGAAGTCGGTGTCGAAGGCAAACTCGGTGGCCAGGCGAGCGTGCCCGGCGCGGCAGGCACCTGGAAAGACCTGACGGACAACGTCAACCAGTTGGCCGCGAACCTCACGACCCAATTGCGCGCAATTGCCGAAGTCGCCACCGCCGTTACCAAGGGCGATCTCACCCGTTCTATTCAAGTTGATGCCCGTGGCGAAGTCGCCTCGGTCAAGGATTACATCAATGAAATGATCGGAAACCTGAAGGATACGACGACCAAAACCAACGAACAGGACTGGCTGAAGACGAACCTCGCGAAATTCTCGCGCATGCTCCAGGGCCAGAAGGACCTGCTCACTGTCGGCCGCCTGATCTTGTCTGAACTGGCGCCGGTCGTTTCCGCCCAGCACGGTGTTTTTTACATTATGGAAGGACCGCGTGAAGACGTGGAAACCGAAGGCGACAAGCCGGAGGCATATCTGAAACTGCTGGCCAGTTATGCCTATCGCAGCCGCAAGCGTGTGGCCAATAAATTCGCCATGGGCGAAGGGCTTGTGGGACAGGCGGCTTTCGAAAAGGAGCGCATCCTCGTCACCAATGCACCGCCAGACTACGTGCAGATCACTTCTGGTCTTGGCCAGGCGCCGCCGACAAATATCATCGTCCTGCCGGTGCTCTTTGAAGGGCAGGTCAAAGCCGTCATTGAACTTTCTTCCTTTGAGAAGTTCAGCCCGACGCACCAGGCATTCCTCGACCAGCTCGTCGAATCGATCGGGATCGTCATCAACACGATCGAGGCGAACATGCGCACTGAAGACCTCCTCAAGCAGTCGCAATCGCTTGCCAAAGAGCTCCAGAGCCGGCAGGAAGAACTCACCAGCACCAACCAGGACTTGCAGGAAAAGGCCCGTTTGTTGGCCGAACAGAATGCCGAGGTCGAACGCAAGAACAACGAACTGGAGCAGGCCCGCCAGGCCCTCGAGGAAAAGGCCAAACAGCTGGCGCTGACTTCGAAATACCGTTCGGAGTTTGTTTCCAACATGTCGCACGAGCTGCGCACACCGCTCAACAGCCTGCTCATCCTCGCGCATCAGTTGTCGTTGAACAGCGAAGGCAATCTGCAGCCAAAACAGGTGGAATATTGCCGCACGATCCATGCTTCCGGCATGGATCTGCTGACGCTCATCAATGACATCCTCGACTTGTCGAAGATCGAGTCCGGGACGGTTACGCTGGATATCGCCGAATTGCGCTTCACTGAGTTGCGCGACTACGTCGATCGCACCTTCCGTCACGTTGCGGAGAGCAAAAACGTCGAGTTTCGGATTGAACTCGAGACCGACCTGCCCCGGAGCATGTTCACCGACTCGCAGCGTCTCGAACAGGTATTGCGCAACCTGCTCTCGAATGCGTTCAAGTTCACCGAGCGCGGATGGGTGTCATTCCGCATGTTTACAGCTGCAAGTGGCTGGAGTACGGATCGAGAGACTCTCAACCAGGCTCGCACCGTGGTCGCATTTGCAGTGTGCGATACCGGCATTGGAATTCCACCCGAAAAGCAGCAAATCATCTTCGAGGCGTTCCAACAGGCCGATGGCAGCACCAGCCGCAAATACGGCGGCACTGGCCTCGGTCTCGCGATCAGCCGTGAGTTGGCCCGCCTGCTCGGCGGCGAGATTCGCCTCACCAGCGCAGTCGGCGAAGGAAGCACGTTCACCCTCTATCTGCCGCAGAGCCACGTGCCTCGTCCAATGCGGGAGCGGCCCAGCCGCATTGTCACTGCGCCGCCGATTACGATCGAAGCGGAATCGGCGACGGCACGAGTCGAAACAACGCAGGCCGAACTGGGTGATCCATCGGAAGTCGCCATTGACGACGACCGCGGCCAGATCACTCCAGGCGATCGCGTCGTGCTCATTGTAGAAGACGATCTCAATTATGCGCGGGTGCTGATTGATCTCGCCCACAACAAAAGCTTGAAAGCAGTCGTTGCGCCGCGCGGCGCGGCGGCGCTCGCACTGGCTCGCGAACTCAAGCCCGACGCCATCACTCTGGATATTCACTTGCCGGACTTCGATGGGTGGCGCGTCCTTGATCGCTTGAAAGTGGATTTGGCTACGCGCCATATCCCTGTTCACATCATTACGGTCGATGACGATCCGCAGCCTGCAATTACACAAGGAGCGCTCGGTTATCTCAAGAAACCCCAGACGCAGGACTCACTCTACAAAGCATTCGACGAACTGAAGGAGTTTATCGAGCGTCCGGTGAAGGACCTGCTCGTCGTCGAAGACGACGAGACCCAGCGGGCGAACATCCAAAATCTGATCGGCAATGGTGACGTCAAGACGACCGCCGTCGCGAGCGGACACGAGGCTCTCGAGGCGTTGCGTGCGAAACACTTCGATTGCATGGTCCTGGACCTCGGTCTGCCTGACATGTCTGGCGTCGAACTGCTCGAGCAGATCAAAAAAGAGAGCGGAACTCGTCTATTGCCTATCGTGATCTACACCGCGCGCGATCTCGCGCCAGACGAGCAGCGGAAGTTGCGTGGTCTGGCCGAAAGCATCGTCGTCAAAGACGTGCGCTCCCCGGAACGGCTCGTCGATGAAACCGCCCTGTTCCTCCATCGCAATGCCGCGAAATTGCCGCAGAAACAGCGCAGCATGATCGAGTCGCTTTATCACGGTGTGCTCGAAGGAAAGAAGGCGTTGTTGGTGGACGACGACGTACGAAACATCTTCGCCATGACCAGCGTTCTGGAGCGCTTTAAGATGGACGTCGTCTCCGCCGAAACAGGCCGTGACGCGCTCGAGTTGCTTCAGAAGGACAAGGAAATCGACCTTGTGCTGATGGACATCATGCTTCCGGGCATGGATGGTTATGAAACGATCGGTGCGATACGGCACATAGCCGAGTTCGAACACCTTCCGATCATCGCCGTCACTGCCAAGGCGATGAAGGGCGACCGCGAAAAGTGCCTGGCCGCCGGGGCTTCGGATTACATTTCGAAACCAGTTGACGCAGACCAACTGCGCTCGATCATGGCATTGTGGTTGCGCAGGTAATGAAAAGCACCAAGCCAGTCATTGAGCCTCCGGGCTACAAGCCCGAGGAAGCTGGATCCTGGTCATCGAATGGCTCTGGCACCGGCCTCCGCGCCGAGAAAGTCAACATTCTGGTTGTCGATGACCGGCCGGACAAGCTTCTGGCGCTGGAGGCATGCTTAACGAGCCTTGGGGAGAACATCGTTCGCGCGCAATCCGGCAACGAAGCATTAAAGCGGCTCTTGCAAGAGGAATTTGCAGTTATTCTCCTCGATGTTTCGATGCCGGGCATGGATGGGTTTGAGACTGCAAGCCTGATTCGTCAGCGGCCAAAGACTCAGCATGTCCCGATCATTTTCGTTACGTCGATTAGCGATTCGGACAAGCAGGTGTTCAAAGGCTACTCGCTTGGAGCAGTCGACTACATCCTCAGCCCCATTGTGCCAGATGTTCTCCGGACCAAAGTGTCGGTGTTTGTCGATTTGTACAAGAAGGCCGAGCAGATCAGGCAGCAAGGCGAACAACTCCGCCAGTTCCAGGAAGCGCAGCACAAGCGCGAGTTGGCCGCGGTGGAAAACCAGCTCGAAGCCGAAACCAAGCGCAATCGATTCTTCACTCTCGCTCTTGATCTGCTGGCGATTGCCGATTTCGATGGCCGCTTTCTCCAACTCAATCCCGTTTGGGAGAGGACGCTGGGCTTTTCGGAGGACGAACTGAAGGCGAGGACAGGTCTGGATTTTGTGCATCCGGAAGATCGCTCTGCCATGGTTGAGCAGCTCGATCACCTGCGCAAGGGCAGCTGCGCGACATACTTCGAAGGACGTTACCGTTGCAAGGACGGTTCGTACCGCTGGCTTGGATGGACGGCGGCACCCTTTGTCTCCGAACGGTTGATTTATATTTTTGCGCGCGATATCACGACGCGCAAGCAGCACGAAGCCGCCATCGAAGGGCTGAATAACCAACTCGAACACCGTGTTCAGCAGTTGACCGAAGCCAATGGCGAGCTCGAAGCGTTCAACTACACTATTTCGCACGACCTCCGATCCCCACTGCGGTCCATGCAGGGCTTTGCGCAGGCATTGGTAGAGGATTGCGGCGATCAGCTGGATGAAACCGGCAAGGGCTACACTCGTCGCATCATGACTTCCAGCCAGTACATGGATACGCTGTTGCAAGACCTGCTCAAGTACAGCCGGTTGAGCCGCGCAGAAATGGATCGCAGCGACGTCGATCTTGAAGCGCTTTTGCACGAGGTGACTGAGAGTCTGAACCGCGAAATTCACGAGAAGAACGCCGCAATTGAGGCGGGTCGTCCGTTACTGCGCGTTTTCGCGAATGTCGCGACATTAAAACAGGTGCTCGCGAATCTCATCAGCAATGCCCTCAAATTTACCGACGCGACTCGAACCCCACAGGTGCGCATTTACACTGAGCAGCGTGACGGTCTTGTTCGCATTTGGATCGAAGATAACGGTATCGGCATCGCCGCGGAGCATCAGGAAAAGATTTTTGGGTTGTTCGAGCGCCTGCACAATGTCGCCACGTATCCCGGCACCGGCGTGGGTTTGGCCATCGTGCGAAAGGGCATGGAGCGCATGGGCGGGCGTGTCGGATTGATCTCCAAACCGGGCCATGGCAGCCGCTTCTGGCTGGACCTCCCAATTCCGTCGCGAACACCAGAATCGCCCGCCGCGGAATCGCGAGCCGCCTCAGCGGTGGCTTCTATCTAACCTACGATTTCGAGATCCCGGGCCGTGCATCTTCTTTCGACGGTGTAACTCTGCGCTTGCCAGCCATTAACACAAGGCATAGGGTTAGGTAGAGGCCCGAGAAGGCACAGAAAGAGAGGTATGATATGGAGCCAGTCACGATTCTGACTTTCAATGAATCCGAACACGCGGAGGCAGCCCGCAAACGCCTCGAAGAGGCGGGGTTCCGTCCCATGATTAATGACGAACGGAAGCGCCAGAAGCACTGGCTGGTTTCGGAGTGCCTGGCGTGCTTCCGGGTGCAGGTGGACAAGCACGAATATGAGCGCGCCGAACAGTTGCTGGATGAATGGGCCTCTACCCAACCCGAATTGCTGCGCGAGGCAGTACATTGCCCGGAGTGCGGGTCGTCTGAAGTTGAATATCCGCAGTTCAATCGTAAGTTCACGCTCGAACCGGCAGTGTATGCCTTGCTTACGAAAGTGGGGCTCTTCGAGAAGAAGTTCTATTGTCACCACTGTCATTACATGTGGCCGACAATCGAGAAGCTCGAACAGCACAGGGACATCTTAGGCTGGCCCGAAAAGCCTCCGCGCACTGCGCAAACGCCACCGACCGCTGACGTCCGGTAAATACATCCGTCATTGCCAAACCCTGCGGCAATCGGCTAGTTCTCTCCGCGGATGCCTACGGTTGCCGAACAACTGCGCACTGCTCGCGAAGAGCAAAAGCTCAACATCTATCAGATCGCCGAGATCACCAAGATCAAGACCGACCACATTCGCGCGCTCGAAGCGGGACAATATGACGCGTTTTCAGCGCCGGTTTATATCCGCGGCTTTGTCCGTACGTACGCCAAGGCCTTGAAGCTCGACATCGCCGAGGTCAGCGCGGCTCTCGACGCGGAACTTTCGCGCACGGCCCGATTCAGTGAACCGCCTCCACTCACCGATCGGCCTCGCGGATCGCTGGATTTTATCATGCTCCAGCTTTCCAAGCTGAACTGGCGCATACTTGGGACCGGCGCGGTCGTTGGCGTGATTTTGCTCATCACCTTCCTGTCACTTCGAGGATGCAGCGGAAAACGGACTGACCCATTGAAAAAGCTCGGCCCGGGGATTTATCAACCGACGAACGCAACTGGCGAACTTCTGCCGCTGCCCGAGCGAAAGCGGTAGTCGCGGCTCACGCTGGCTTTGAGGCGCGCCGCATGGGAATCAAACCCGATTTTTCACCACCGCCGCCGTACGCGACCACGCGACTGCCGAAATTCCCCGGGCTGTTGGCGGCACTCGGGCCGGGAATCATCTGGATGGCGCTGGCGCAAGGCTCCGGCGAACTGATTTGGTGGCCCTACCTGTGCGCGAAGTACGGGCTGGCATTTCTTTTTATCCTGACTCCCGCGTGTTTATTGCAATACGCGGTCACGTTTGAGATCGGGCGCTATTCGGCGATGACGGGCGAGAGTATCTGGCGCGGATTCGTGCGGCTGCATCCGTGGTTTGGGTTCGCGCTGTGGATTTTGATGGTGATTTCGTTTCTGTGGTTTGGCGCGTTTGCCTCCGCTGGGGGCACGGCGATGGCAAAGCTGGTGAGTTGGCCACCATGGGACGAGAAAGGACGAAGTTTGTTTTGGGCGACGGTGACGATTGCGGTCTTCGCCTTCGCGCTGCTAACCCAAAAAGGGACGTATCTGCTGATTGAGCGCGTGATGTGGGTGGTAGCGATCGTGACAGTGATCGGGTTGGTCGTGGGCTGTTTCAGTTCGGAGCTTCGGGGTTATTGGCCGCCATTCCTGAAGGCGGTCGTTTGGCCCGAACCCTTGCCGCGACCATGGGATCCGGCCGACACGGACCGGTTTTTGACGGCAGTGACATTCGCCGGACTCGGCGGTTTTTGGACGTTGTTTTACAGCTATTGGATTCTCGGCAAAGGTGTCGGCATTCCCCGGACGCCTTCTGGCAACGGCCAGGTGCCGGTGACCGCCGTCGGAGATCTGCCAATTGAGGCCAAGCGCTGGCGGCAGTTCCTCCTGGCGGACACCGGAATGGGGATTGTCGGCAACCTGCTCACAACGTTGATGACCTGTTTCCTTGCGTATGCGGTATTATTTCCAAAGGGGATCGTGCCGGACGAGTGGCGGCTCGCGGCGGAGCAGGCGCGGTTCTTTGAAGTCTCATGGGGCGCCGCCGGTCGCGGGCTCTTCCTTCTAATTTCCGCTGCGTTTCTCTGCGATACGTGGCTGTCGACGGCTGACGCAGTGGCCCGGGTGCACATCGAGATGTTGCGTTTCTATTTTTTTCGGGAGCGCCCCGTGGACGAACGCAAATGGTACCGCGGGATGATTGTGCTACTTACGGTGATTACCGGACTCACGATGTTCCTGAGCCAACCGGGACCGCTGATTGTCGCCTCAGCGCTGATTGGATTCGTCGGGACAGTTACGTTTACGATTGCGCTGATCGTGTTGATTCACGGACCGTTCAAACGCGCGGTGCCGCAGCCGTTGAAGCCGGGGCGAGTATCACTTCTTGCGTTAACGATTTCCGCCGGAGCATACGCCGCGCTCGCGATCGCGTATCTAAAAGTAAAGTATTTCTAACCGGGCATTAATCTTTCGCGCGATAGGCTTCGGCGAGCAACGTGATGGGATGGACGACGCGAAGCGAGAGTCCCTGCTGGCGGGCGCCATTGAGAATCTGGAGGAGACAGCCGGGGTTCCCGGTGGCGACAGTCGGTGCGCCGGTGGATTTGATGTGGCGGAGTTTGCGTGCGAGGAGGTCGCCAGCCATTTCGGGCTGGATCAAATTGTAAATGCCGGCGCTACCGCAGCACCAGGTGCTCTCGGGAAGTTCGACCAGTTTGAGATTGGGAATTGAGCAGAGGAATGTGCGCGGCTCGGCAGTGATTTTCTGGCCGTGGCACAGGTGACATGCTTCGTGGTAAGTGACCGTTTGTGCCGGAGTGCTTGTGGGCGGCGGGGTGATGCCGATCTGGACGAGCCACTCATGAACGTCTTTGACTTTCTCATCCCACAATTGGGCGCGTTTTGAATAAACCGGATCATCGGCGAGGAGCTTCGCGTAATGTTTCAGATGCGAGCCGCACCCGGCCGCGTTTGTGATGATCGCGTCGAATTGTTCGGGTGGGATTTGATCGATCTGCTTGCGGGCCAATTGCTGGGCCAGGTCCCATTCGCCGTTGTGGGCATGAAGCGAGCCGCAGCAGAATTGGTCGCGCGGTGTAATGACTTCGCAGCCGTTACGGGCGAGGACCTCGGCAGTATCGCGATTCACATCCGAAAAAATGAGATCCTGCGCACAGCCGGTCAGGAGGGCGACCCGAGAGCGTTTCACGCCAACGGCAGGAGTGATCGGCGGGATCAGATCGGCAGAAAATTTCGGCTGCACGGTCGGCGTCATCGCTTCGAGTTCGCGCAGGCGGCTGGGGAGAAGTTTCAGAATTCCCGAGCGGCGAACGAATGTCTGCAAACCGAGTTGCTGGTAGAGCCGCAGAATGTGTCCCACGAGTTGCAGCCGGCTAAGGTCCATGAAGAGCCAACGCAGAGTGAGGGTGCGAATGAAACTGCGTTTGGTCGATTGAAGAACGCCGCTCTGTTCGGCTTCAGCCCGGGCGTGTTCGAAGAGTTCAGCGTAATTCACGCCCGCAGGACAAGCGGTCATGCAGGCGAGGCAGCCGAGGCAGAAATACATTTCGTCGGCGAACGCCTGGGTCGGTTCGAGGCGATCGTCGGCAATGGCGCGCATGAGAGCGATACGACCGCGTGGGCTGTTGCGCTCCAGCTTCGTCGCGTCATACGTCGGGCAAGTGGGCAGGCACATACCGCAGTGCATGCATTGCTGCACGACGGAATAGTCGAGGCCCTTCAGATGGGACGCGGTTTGCGGCACGGAACTGGTATGAAAGCATATCCGGCGAAGCCGGGCAATTCGGGAAGAAAAGACCAAATACCATCAGCGAAAACCATCAGCGAAAACGGGCTTCCGGGGGAGATTGTGAAAAATTTCACAAATTCACTTGCGTTGGCTTCCGAGCCGTCGTTAGTTTCGATTTGCAGGGCGGTACGCGCACTGCATTTATGCAGTCGAAGACCGAAATCGGCTACAATTCGAAGATCGAAGGTGACGTGGTCCACACGCGCCTGGATGCCGCTCTGAACTGGTTTCGGAAGAATTCGCTGTGGCCGATGCCGATGGGGTTGGCGTGTTGCGCGATCGAATTGATGGCTGCGGGAGCGAGCCGGTTCGATATTTCGCGGTTTGGGTCGGAGGTGATGCGGTTTTCGCCCCGGCAATCCGACGTGATGATTGTCGCTGGCACTGTGACTTACAAGATGGCTCTGGCGGTCAAGCGCATTTACGACCAAATGGCGGAACCGAAATGGGTGATTGCAATGGGGGCGTGCGCATCGACGGGTGGGATGTATCGGAGTTACGCTGTGCTTCAGGGAGTGGACCGAATTATTCCGGTGGATGTGTATGTGGCGGGTTGTCCGCCACGGCCGGAGGCGCTGCTGGATGCACTCCTGCGGTTGCAGAAGAAGGTGGCGAAGGAGCCGGTAGTGGAGAATTTAACAATTGCTGCACCTTTCAAGAAGGTCGCGTGATCGAACCTCAAAATGTCTTCCCTCGATCAAGCGAACAAGTTACGGGCGCAATTCGGCGAAATACTTTCTGAATCGATCGAGTTTCGCGGTGAGATCACACTGAAGCTGAGTGATGCAAATCGGATCGCGGAGGTGTGCGAGTTCGCGAAGAAGAGTCTCGGATTTGATTACCTGGTGGATATCAGCAGCGTCGATAATTACGGAGATGATCCGCGGTTCACGATTGTTTACGAGCTTTACAGCTACGGCCATCGGACTCATTTGCGGCTGAAGACCGACGTTGGCGAAGAACGGAGTGAACTGCCGACAGTGACCGGAGTGTGGAAGACGGCGGATTGGCACGAGCGAGAGATTTACGACATGATGGGTGTGCGGTTTGGCGGCCATCCGGATTTGCGGCGAATTCTGATGTGGGAGGGGTATCCGCATTTTCCGTTGCGCAAAGATTTTCCGCTCGCGGGAAAGCCGACCGAGATGCCCGATATCGCTTTCAGCCGACCAGCACCCTTGGAGGGCGGACCGTTCGTCACGGTGCCTGGTGGCAAAGACACGCTGGCACGCGAGCCCCGCGTGCGCATTCCAGAGGAAGATTCGCTGGAAACGAATGCGCGGCTGGAACGACGACCGGAAATCAAGGAAGCGCACATCGACCCGAATCACATTTCGAGACCGTGATGCCCACAGTTCAAGAAATGCAGATTGGTGATGCGGCAGCGCGAATCCAACGCGTCGCCGCGGCGACGGATGAGCTGTCAGACATCGAGGGGGAAAAGATGGTGCTCAATATGGGGCCGTCGCATCCCTCGACCCACGGCGTGTTGCGGATCGTGCTGGAGCTGGATGGCGAGATCATCACGAAGGCGACGCCGGACGTGGGTTACCTGCACCGCGGCGACGAGAAGATCGCCGAGAATATGACGTATACGCAGTTCATTCCGTATACCGACCGGCTCGATTATCTCGCGCCTCTTGCGAACAACGTCGCGTATGCGCTCGCGGTGGAGAAGCTGATGGGGATCGAGAAGCAGTTGCCGCCGCGATGCCAATACATCCGGGTGATATGCTGCGAGCTGGCGCGCATTTCGGCCCACCTGCTGGGCGTTGGCGCCTTCGCCATGGACGTGGGCGCGATGACAGTGTTTCTGCACACGTTTTACGAGCGGGAGAAGATTTACAATTTGTGTGAGTCGCTCACCGGCGCGCGATTCACAACGAGCTACACCCGCATTGGCGGGTTGTCGCGCGATTTGCCGCCGGGCTGGGTCGAGCAATGCCGGAAGTTTTGCGACGAGGTGGTGGTGAATTTTAATGAGACGGAGAAGTTACTGACGCGCAACCGGATCTTCGTTGATCGCACGAAAGACGTCGGTGTGCTGCCGAAAGATGTAGCGATTGATTATGGGATCACAGGGCCGAACCTGCGAGGGAGCGGTATCGAGTATGACCTGCGCAAGGCGCATCCTTACCTGGTGTACGATCAACTTGAATTTGACGTACCGGTGGGATCGGTTGGGGATTGTTACGATCGTTACCTGGTGCGGATGGAAGAGATGCGGCAGAGCGTGCGCATTTTGAAGCAATGCCTGAAGAAGCTGCCAGACGGTCCCGTGAACATTCCTGACGGGAAGACGGTGTTGCCGGCAAAGAATAAAGTGCTCACGAGTATGGAGGAGCTGATCCACCAGTTTATTCTCGTGACGCAGGGAATGAACGCGCCGGCGGGTGAGATTTATTTCGGGGCCGAGAATCCCAAGGGCGAGTTGGGGTTTTACATCAACAGCAAAGGGGGCGGGACTCCGCATCGGCTGAAGATTCGGGGGCCATCGTTCGTGAACTTGAGTGTGCTGCCACGCTTGCTGCCTGGTCACATGATGAGTGACGTGGTGGCGATCCTTGGGTCGATCGATTTCGTGATGGGGGAGTGTGATCGATGAGCTTCGCGCTGCCAGCCGACCTGGAGAAGGAATGCAACGAGTTGCTGACGCATTATCCGCAAAAGCGGAGCGCGAGCCTGATGTTTCTCCACGCGATACAGGAGCATTTTGGATTTATCCCGCGCGAAGCAATGGAATGGGTGGCGGCAAAGCTCGATTTGCAGCCGATCAATATTTACGAGCTCGTGACGTTTTATCCGATGTTCCGGCGGGAGCGGCAGGGGAAGAACCAAATCAAGGTTTGCCGCACATTGAGTTGCGCCCTTGGAGGGGCATACAAGCTGCACGAATTTTACTGTAAAAAGCTCGGCCTGGATTATCACGCGCATGGCCCGCAAACCACGAAGGACGGGAGATTTACTGTCGAGTTCGTGGAATGCCTGGCGAGTTGCGGCACGGCGCCGGTGATGATGTGCAATGATGCGTTCTATGAAGGTGTGAGCGAAGCGAAAGCCGAAGAGGTTTTATCCAAATGCAAATGACGCCGGTGCTGCCAGCTTGCCTGCGACTCGGCTGCTTAATTGGCTGCCGAACATGGACTTGAACCATGACAAACAGATCCAGAGTCTGCTGTGCTACCATTACACCATTCGGCAATCCGAGTGCCGTGAAGATAATCGGTCTTTCCGGGCAGTCAAGGGGTTCAAGGGCCCGCAACTCGGCAGGTGGGCGGGTGAGAAAGCGGCAGACAGGACAAGTGCAGGCCGATAAATATGCCAGCTGAACATCGTCTCATCCTGAAGCACATCGACGAACCGGGTTACACGCCGGACATCGAGTCTTATTTGCAGCACGGTGGGTATGAGGCGCTGAAGAAAACTCTCGCGATCAAGCCGAAGACATTGCCGGATGGGAAGACACTGTCGGGCCCTGAGCAGATTCGCGAAGAAGTGAAGCTGTCGGGGCTGCGGGGGCGCGGAGGAGCCGGTTTCTCATGCGGATTGAAATGGTCGTTCGTTGATCGCAAGAGCGGCAAACCGATCTACCTGATTTGCAACGCCGATGAGTCTGAGCCGGGAACGTTCAAGGACCGGCAGATCATTTACAAGGACCCGCACCAGATGCTGGAGGGGATGATCATCGCGTGCTACGCGAACGACGTCAAACTGGCGTACATTTACATACGCGGCGAGTTCGTTGAAGGCGCGAAGATTTTGAATCGCGCGCTCGCGGAAGCACGAGGGATGAATTTGCTTGGGAAAAATATTCTGGGCAGCGGTTATGATCTCGATATCTGGCTCCATCGCGGCGCGGGTGCTTACATCTGCGGCGAGGAAACCGGTTTGATTGAATCGCTCGAAGGCAAGCGGGCATATCCGCGCATTAAGCCGCCCTACTTTCCCGCGGTGCTGGGCTTATATATGTGCCCCACCATCGTCAACAACGTGGAGACGTTGTGCAACGTGAAACACATCATGCAGATGGGTGGATCGGAATTTGCAAAGCTCGGCACGCCTAATAACACGGGGACGCGAATCGTGTCGATCAGCGGACATGTCCGCAAACCGGGATACTACGAAATCCAGGTGGGACACGCGACGATCGGTCAGTTGATCAGTGATCCCGCGTTTGGAGGCGGCTTGCAGGCAGGGCGTAAACTGAAAGCCGTGATACCGGGAGGATCGTCCGCAAAGGTCTTCAAGGCGGGAGAGAAGTTCAAACTTAAGAAGAAAGCACTGGACGGCAAGGACATCGAGCAAGAGGTCGATATGCTCGATCTGCCGTACGACTTCGATTCGCTGATTGCGGCAGGGAGCATGTCGGGCTCTGGCGCGATCATCGTGATGGATGACAGCACCGACATTGTCGAAGCGCTGGCGAACATCGCGGAGTTTTACGCGCATGAGAGTTGCGGACAATGCACGCCCTGCCGCGAGGGCTCGCTTTGGATGGCGAAAGCACTGCATCGATTGACGCATGGCGAGGGACGAAAGCAGGACGCGGATTATTTGGTGAGGATCGCGGACAATATTCCGGGCGGCAGAACTATCTGCGCGTTTGGCGAGGCGTGTTCGTGGCCGGTGCAGAGCTTCGTGGGGAAGTTTAAGGATGAATTTGTGGCCAAAGGAGCGGTGGATGAAGAGCGTCGAGTGGTGGCCAAAGGGGAAGTAAAAGCGCCGGTCCAGAAAGCTGTCGAGGCGGTTGGGGCTACTTAGAAGCTATAATGTCAAACGGAGCACAAACTGACGCGCGACCGACGGCGGCACCGAGTGTCGAGACGATCACGGTCAAAGTGGACGGCAGGGCAGTGCAGGTGCCGAAGACGATGGCTGATCCAATCAGTGGCCGGCCGACGCCTACGACGATGATCCAGGCGTGTGCAATCGCGAAGGTCGATGTGCCGCATTATTGCTATCATCCGAAGTTGCCGGTCGCGGGGAATTGCCGCATGTGTCTGGTCGAGTTCGGGACGCCAGCACTTGGCCCGGACCGCAGGCCGATTTTGAATCCGGACGGCACGCCGAAGATCGCAAAGTCACCGCGACCTGCGATCGCGTGCGCGACGCCGATTGCTCCGGGGATGGAAATTTACACGAACACCTCCGCAGTGAAACAGATGCGCGAAGGAGTGCTGGAATTCCTGCTCATCAATCATCCGCTGGATTGCCCCATTTGTGATCAGGCCGGCGAATGCAAGCTGCAGGAATACGCGGTGGATTACGGACAGGCGGCGAGCCGGTTTGTAGAAGAGAAAGTGCACAAGCCGAAGCAGGTGGACCTGGGGCCGCGGATCGTGCTCGATGATGAGCGATGCATTTTGTGCACGCGGTGCATTCGATTTACGCGGGACGTCGCCGGCGATGACGCGCTCGGAATCATCAATCGCGGAAGCTACAGCGTGCTGACGCGGTATCCCGGCAAGCAGTTCGATAACAATTACACGCTGAATACCGTGGACATCTGCCCGGTCGGAGCGCTCACATCGAAAGATTTTCGTTTTCAGATGCGAGTGTGGTTTTTGAAGGAGACGAAAAGCATCTGTACGAGCTGCGCGACGGGGTGCAACATCGTGATCGGTTCGCGCGAGAACCGCGTTTACCGCTACGAGCCGCGGGAGAACGATGCGGTGAACTCGTGCTGGATGTGCGATTACGGGCGGCTGAATTATAAATGGATCAATCGCGAAAGCCGCCTGGCGCAGGCGACTCGGCGGACGATCTCCGGAGTGCAGGAACCGATCACGTGGGAAGTTGCGATGCGCGAGATAGCCGAGTTGTTGAATCGCGTCCCGAACGGTTCGGCGGCGATCATTGGTTCGGCGAGGCAGACAAACGAAGAGCTTTACCTACTCTCGAAACTAAAGGCGAAGCTTGGGGCGGTTAGCGATTCGATTGCGAGGTCGGGCGATGCGGACCGGCTGCTGTTGAGCTCCGACCGCAATCCGAATGCCATTGGCGCGAAGTTGACCGGCATTTCCGCGGACCCCATGGGCTCGAACATTCCGCAGATCGTCAATGGCATTCGAAATGGGAACATACGGACATTAATCGTGTTCGGTGAAGACGTGACGAAGCACGGGATTGGCCCGAATCTGCTCGGCGAGTTAAAGACGCTGATCGTCGGCGACATTCTGCCGAGCGCAACGACTGCGCGTGCGCACTATGTGCTGCCGGGATGCGCGCACGCGGAGAAGCGTGGCACCTTCATTAACGCCAAAGGCCGGGTACAGCGATTCATGAAGGCCATCGAGCCGAAGGGCGATTCGCGCGCGGAATGGGAAACTTTGCACGAGCTCGTCTTGCACGTCACCGGACAGAATGGGTTCGTGAGCATCGAGGGTTTGTTCAATCAAATGGCCGCCGAAATTCCAGGTTTGAACGGTGTGACGTGGGCCAGTTTGGGCGATACGGGAGTGACCATTGGAACCTGATATGCGCGAGGTGGTTCTATTCAGTTTGGTGAAAATCGTGTGCGTGATTGTGCCTCTGCTGGTGATGGTGGCGTACGCAGTGTTGGTCGAGCGCAAGGTTTCCGCATTCATCCAGGACCGCGTCGGACCAAATCGGACGGCGCTGCCGTTGATTGGGCAAATTCCGCTGATTGGGCCTTTTCTTGTGCGACTTGGCATTTTTCAGCCAATCGCGGATGGGCTTAAGTTTATTCTGAAGGAGGATTTTACGCCGCAGCACGTTCGCAAAGTGTATTTTTGGCTGGCGCCGGCGATCGCGATGATTCCTTCCCTGATGACAATTGCCGTCATTCCGTTTGGATCGCAACTCGGCAGTCAGCAGATGGTGATCGCGGACTTGAACGTGGGAATTCTCTACACGTTCGGAATCGTTTCGCTCGGCGTATACGGGATCGTGCTCGCGGGGTATGCCGCCAATTCAAAATATCCGTTCCTCGGCGGGATTCGCTCCAGCGCGCAAATGATTTCGTATGAGATCGCGATGGGGATGTCGGTGATCCCGGTTTTCATGATTGTGGGGAACTTGCGGCTGAATGACGTAATCGCTTATCAGGCGCAGCACGGCTGGCTGGCGTTTCCGTTCATGGCTCCGCACCAAACCGCGGAAAGTTACTGGCTCTGGCCGTTTACGCTCCTGTCCTTTGCAATTTTTGTTGTGGCGGCATTCGCGGAAACAAACCGATTGCCCTTCGATCTCCCCGAATCGGAGACCGAACTGGTCGGCGGCTACCACACCGAATACAGCTCGATGAAGTTTGGAATGTTTTTTCTCGGCGAATACGCGGCGATGATCGCCATTTCGGCAATGATGGCGGTGCTGTTTCTGGGTGGGTGGACATTACCGTGGTGGGGGTTGAACCAGCCGGCACAGACAACCGGGCGTGGGGTGCTGCAGATCGCAATCTTTCTCGCGAAGCTGTTGCTGTTAATGTTGTTCTTCATCTGGGTGCGATGGATGTGGCCGCGATTCCGGTATGACCAATTAATGCACCTGGGTTGGAAACGATTCATCCCGATTGCGCTGGCAAACATAGTCGCCACCGCGCTTGTCTTGTGGTTCCAGAGCGCGCCAGTCCAATGATTGTCAAACGAACAAATTTAAGCTTTTGGGAGCGCCTGTATCTGCCGGCGATCATCGGCGGGTTCAAGGTGACGCTGCGTCATTTTTTCCGCAAGAAGGTGACGATGCAATACCCGGAGGAGAAATGGGTCGTGCCGGAGGGTTATCGCGGCGCGCCTTATCTGGTGAAAAATCCCGAAGGCAGGATCAAATGCGTCGCGTGCCAGCTCTGCGAATTCGTGTGTCCGCCCAAAGCGATCCGCGTGACGCCACCCGGCCCGCCGGGAGCGCCTGAAGTCGGCAATATTGAGAAGGCGCCGAAGGAATTCGAGATCGACATGTTGCGTTGCATCTTTTGCGGATATTGTCAGGAAGTATGCCCGGAAGAGGCGATCTTTCTGATGAAGGATTACTCGCTCACCGCTGAGACGCGAGAGGAAATGGTTTACAACAAGGAGAAGTTACTGGCCCTGGGAGGAGTCCACCACGATAAAATCTGCAAGTGGGAACAGAAAGCCGCCGAAGCGGTGGAGCAGGGAGTCAAGCCATAGATGGAAAGCGCTCTTTTTTATGTTTTTGCGTCATTGATGCTGGCAAGCGGCGCGATGGTGGTGGTCAGCCGCAATCCTGTCACGAGCGCGATGTTCCTCGTGGCGACAATTGGGGCGCTCGCGGGGCTTTTTGTTTTGTTGCACGCGTTCTTTCTAGCGGCCGTGCAAGTCCTTGTTTACGCGGGCGCGGTGATGGTACTTTTTCTCTTTGTCATCATGCTGCTCAATCTCAAGGCCGAGGAGCGGCGCGGATTTAACAAGTTTGGAATCGCTGCCGGAATTATTGGGGTGCTTTCGTTGGGCTACGTGCTGGTGAGCACGATTATCAAGGCGCATCCGGCGAGTGGGAAAGCGACAGTGACTCTCGAAGGGGCGACTGCGCCACTGGGCACAACTCTTTTCACCAGCTATCTGCTGCCGTTTGAGATCGTCTCGGTATTGCTGCTCGTCGCGATGATCGGCGTCATTCTTTTGAGCAAGCGAGATCTCACATGATGCACGCAGGCCTGGAACATTACCTGGTGACGAGCGCGGCACTGTTCTGCATCGGGCTGCTGGGAGTGATTCTGCGGCGAAATTTGCTGGTCATTTACATGTCGCTGGAAGTCATGCTGAACGCGGCGACGCTGGCGCTGGTGGCGTTCTCGCGGTTTAACAACAACCTCGATGGCCAGATCATGGTCTTCTTCATCATTACGGTGGCCGCCGCTGAGGTCGCAGTCGGTCTCGCATTGATCGTCGCGTTGTATCGGAAGAAGCAAACTGCGCACGTGGAAGATTTGGTCACGTTGCGGCACTAGGGAAAATTTCCGAGTGAACATTCAAAACATTCTGCCGTGGATCATTTTGCTGCTGCCCCTGGCGGCAGCAATTTGGATCACGCTGTTTACGCGACGCGATGGACGGCTGAGCGCGCAACTTTCGATCACTGCAATAGTTGTTTCGTTTGTCTTTAGTCTTGTTCTGTTTGGGTTGTTCGGGGGCGAAGATCGAGTTGAAACCAGGCCGCTCGAATGGCTGGTCGCAGGCGATCTATCGGTCCCATTCGGAATCACCCTTGATCCGCTGAGTCTGTTGATGCTGCTGATCGTGACCGGAGTCGGCAGCGCGATTCATATCTATTCTTCCGGTTACATGCGCGACGACGCGGGAATGGGGCGATACTTCGCGGGACTGAGCTTATTCACGTTCTCAATGATCGGCATCGTGCTTGCGAGCGACTTCGTTCAGATGTTCATCTTCTGGGAATTGGTGGGGCTCTCGAGCTATCTGCTGATTGGCTTTTGGTATGACCGGCCATCGGCGGCTGACGCTTGCAAGAAGGCGTTCATCACAAATCGCCTCGGCGATTTCGGCTTTTTGTTGGGCATCATCTTGATTTGGTCACTGACCGGTTCGGTGCAATTCGATACAATTCAAGGCGCCCTCAAGAATAGTCCGAACCTGTTTGGTTCACTCTCATGCGTTGTCGGTTTGCTGGTTTTCTGTGGGGCGATGGGCAAATCGGCTCAGTTCCCTCTCCATGTTTGGTTGCCCGATGCGATGGAAGGCCCCACGCCCGTGAGCGCATTGATCCACGCCGCGACGATGGTCGCTGCGGGCGTGTACATGCTTTGTCGGGTATTCTTCATCTACAGTATACCTCCGCCGGCGTGGCCGGAAGGCTGGACGTGGCTCCATGGCATTTCAGCGCTGCAAATCATCGCTTGGATCGGGGGCTTCACAGCGTTGCTGGCCGCTCTGATCGCTTGCCAGCAGAATGACATCAAACGAATCCTCGCCTACTCGACGCTTTCGCAACTGGGCTATATGGTCATGGCGGTCGGTTTGGCCGCGTTCTCGCCCGCGATGTATCACCTGACGACGCACGCGTTTTTCAAGGCGTTGTTGTTCCTCGGCGCTGGTTCAGTGATTCACGCTCTGCACCACGAGCAGGACATCTGGAACATGGGTGGACTGCGGACGAGGATGCGAACGACGTATCCGACGTTTCTGATTGGAACGCTTGCGCTCGCTGGCTTCCCGTTGTTGAGCGGATTTTACAGCAAGGACTCGATTCTCGGCGCGGCAGCTCAGCGCGGCACCGGCAGCGTGGGGCTTTTCATTCTCGGCTCCTCTGTCGCGATGCTGACTGCCTTCTACATGTTTCGACTGCTCTTCGTCGCATTCCTCGGCGCACCACGGTCCGAAGGCGCTTCCCACGCGCACGAATCGCCAAGTGTGATGAAGTGGCCGCTGGTAGCATTAGCGATACCGACGATCCTGGCTGGCTATTGGGGAATCCAGGCGTTTCTGGACCGCCATTTCAATCCTGCCGAAGCTTCTCATCACGGATCGTGGTTCGAGGAAATGTTCGCGCCGTTTGGCCATGCGCCTTTGGCGGCGCTGGCGAGTGTTGGCGCGCTGGCATTCGGATTTTCGGCCGCATTCGCGCTTTATCGCAACGCAACGAGCGATCCGCTCGTGGCGAGACTCGGAGGATTGGCTCGGGCGATGCGCAACCGATTTTATTTTGACGAACTCTACGAAAAGCTCATCGCCGTTACGCACGAGACTCTCGCGCGGCTCGCCGACTGGTTCGACCGATGGATCATCGCGGGCGCTGTGGTGAAGGGGACCTCCGGTGTCACTGATATTTTCGGACGCGCTCTCCGCATGGCACAGACCGGGAATCTTCAAACGTATGCGTTTCTGTTCGCACTTGGAGTTGCGGTGGTGCTGTTGCTGTTTCTATAGCGTATGTTGAGCGCAATCATATTGTTGCCGATCGTCACCGCGCTGCTGCTCATGGCGATCCCGCGCAATTTCCGCTTCGTGATGCGGTTGCTCACGCTCGCGGCAACGCTTGTGACCTTCATTTTGGCGTTGCTGTTGCTGTGGCGTTTCGAGACCGGATCCACCGAATATCAGTTCGTCGCGCGAATTCCGTGGCTCGGGCCGTCCGGCTTTTTGCTCGTTGGCGTTGATGGCATCAACGTCGGCCTCGTCTTCATGGCCGCGCTGGTTGGCTTCGCGGCGGCGTGTGCGTCGTGGGAAATCAAGAACCGTGAGAAGGAGTTTTACACGTTGTTGCTCCTCATGACGGGAGGCATCATCGGCGCGTTCGCGTCGCTCGATTTGTTTCTGTTTTATTTCTTCCACGAATTGGCCCTCGTGCCAACATTCATCATGATTGGCGTGTGGGGGCGCGGCGAGCAGAAGAACTTCGCCACGTTTCAGATCACACTCTACCTGAGCCTTGGGGCACTGATCGCGTTGATCGGCTTGATTGGCATTTACCTCCAGATGCCCGCGACCGTGCGCACGTTCGAAATTCCGAAGATCATCGCGCACTTTCAAACAAATCCGATGGCGGCTTCAGCGCAAAACTGGATTTTCCCGCTGCTGATGTTCGGCTTCGGCATTCTCGTATCGCTGTGGCCGTTTCACACGTGGGCCCCGCTTGGATATGCCTCGGCCCCAACTCCGACCGCCATGGTCCACGCCGGCGTGCTGAAAAAATTCGGGCTGTATGCCCTGATTCGCGTCGCGCTGCCAATCATGCCGCAGGGCGCCAGGCATTGGCTCGGGATGCTTGCTCTGTTGTGTCTCGGCAACATTGTCTATTGCGGCTGGGTGGCGATGCGCCAGCGCGATTTGAATTTTCTCATTGGCAACTCCAGTGTCGCACACATGGGTTTCGCTTTCCTCGGGATCGCGAGCTTGAGTGTGCTGGGGGTGACAGGCGCGGTGGTGATTATGATCGCCCATGGTCTGCTCGCCGCGCTGACATTTGGATTGAGCGGATACTTGTACCAGCAAACCGGCACGCTCCAGATGGACAAATTCGGCGGACTGCTTAAGCAACTGCCATTCATCGGCACGGCGATGATCATGGCGATGTTTGCCGGGTGCGGACTGCCGGGCCTCGGGAATTTTGTGGGCGAACTGCTCGTGCTCTTCGGCAGTTGGAAAGCACTGTTGTGGTTTGGCGCAGGGAAACCGCTGTATTGGTTTGTGGTGGCGGGCGCATGGGGCGCCCTGGTGATCGCCGCAGTTTACATGCTGCGTGCCGTACGAGAGGTCTGGCACGGGCAGCCCACGAAAGAATGGATCAACCTGCAGGATGCAAACCCATGGCGTAAAGTGCCGTTCGTGTTGCTGCTTGCGGCGCTGATCGTAATCGGCGTGTGGCCCAGGGCATTGACCGACAAGATCGAACCAAGTGTCAGACAGGTTGTCTCCAGCGCGGCGGGGACACCGCGCCCTGTCTTAGCGGCCATTAAGCAATGAACCCATCGCTAATCATTTTGGAAATAACGGTGCTGATTCTGGGTCTCGCTGTGTTGCTGATCGATCTGTGGACGCCCGTCGAACGCAAGCGCTTCCTGGGTTACGGGGCTGCGGCGGGTCTTGGCCTGATATTAATCTTCAGTTTCATCCGAGTTCGAGTCGGGATTGAATTCAGCGGCGAAGATACCAGTGGAATGTATTTGCTCGATGATCTGGCACTGTTCTTCAAGCGGTTTTTCCTTGTCGCTGCGATCATTGTGACGCTCATGGCCACCGAGTTCGCGGACCGCATCGAAACGGGCATCTCCGAATTCTACAGCCTTGTCACGTTCGCGCTGCTGGGAATGATGTTCGCCGCTTCCGCCTTTGATTTCACGATGCTCTTTGTGTCGATGGAGTTGATCACGGTCTCGTTCTACATCCTCACGAGTTTTCAGCGCCGCCGGCTCATATCGCTGGAAGCAGGCATTAAATATCTGATCCTCGGCGCCCTCGCGTCGGCGTTCCTGGTGTATGGCATTGCACTGGTTTATGGAACGGCCGGCACGATGAAATTCAGCGTGCTGGCGGAGAAATCCGGCGAATTGCTGCGCACACCCTTGTTCCTGCTCGGCCTGCTCCTGGTCGTAATGGGGTTGGGTTTCAAGATTGCCGCATTCCCGTTGCAGATCTGGGCGCCTGATGTTTACCAGGGCGCTCCGGCGCCGACGGTGGCGTTCCTCGCGGTCGGTTCGAAAGCCGCCGGCTTTGTCCTGCTCTGGCGCGTGCTGTTCTACGCCGTTCCGCAAGTTACCGGTCGATGGACAAACATGCTTATCGTCATTGCTGCGATCACAATCCTCTACGGCAATCTCTGCGCCCTGGCGCAACGAAATCTCAAACGGCTGTTTGGTTACTCGAGCATCGCACACGCCGGTTATTTGCTGCTCGGGATTGCGGCGATGGCCGCGAACCTGAAGAACCTCGCTGAGGGCGGCAGCGCGATCCTTTATTATCTGAGCGGCTATTTGTTTACGGTTCTTGGCGCGTTCGCGGTCATTTGCCTCGCGATGCGCCGTGCGGAGGCGGAAGACATCTCGGCGTTGGCCGGACTCAACGAGCGTTCGCCGCTGCTGGCGGCAGTGATGACTCTGGCCATGGTCTCGCTGGCGGGCATTCCGCCGCTGGCCGGGTTTTTCGGAAAATTTCTTTTGCTGAAAGCCGCCCTGGACCAGGGCGCGGTGAATCACGGCTTCTATTGTCTCGCGGGAGTGGCTCTCGTCGGGGTAGTGATCTCGCTGTATTACTACTTTGGAGTCATTCGCGCAATTTACTGGTCGAGCCAGCCGTTCGATGCTTCACCAATTCAAGTACCCGTCATTCAACGCGCAATCCTTTATGTCTGCATGGGAGGGATGCTTTACCTTGGAATATTTCCCACGTGGCTGATGAACGTCACGACGCGCACCGCACATCTTGAACGTGCACCTGTGGTGACGAGAACCTCCGAGCCAACGTATCCGGGCCGGCTTTAGGGCGACGGCTTTCAACCCGCAAAGCGCTACTCACCCCCGAAATCCTCCACTCCACCCCGCCGGGTTTGCTGCACGCCAACGCCCCCGTAGATTGGTGTAATTCATAGACTCAAAGCTGCGGCTTTCGCTATACTGGTAATTTGATGAGCACCGAAAACGCGCCCACTCCGCCTTCTGCGCGCAAGAAATACGTGCGCGCGGTAGGTCCCCGCCTGCGCATATTGCTGCTCTCTATCTTCGGAGTGGTAGCGCTCCTCGGCGCGAATTCGGTTTATCTGGCCAGCGTTACTTTCCTGGGCTGGGTGAAAGGAATCTCTTCCGGCCAGCCTGTCAGCTACGAAAATTATTTTTACCAGTTTATGTTCCTCGCGCATCTGGCGCTGGGACTGCTCCTGTTGCTGCCATTCATTATTTTCGGCCTCATTCACATTCGCAACGCGTACAACCGTCCGAACCGCCGGGCAGTGCGAGTTGGCTACATATTATTTGCAATTTCTCTGGTGCTTCTCATTTCTGGAATTGCGCTCATGCGCGTCGAAGGGTTCGAGATCCGGAACCCGAACGTGCGTAGCGCCACGTATTGGGCCCACGTGATCACCCCTCTGCTCGCGGTGTGGCTCTACATTCTGCATCGGCTTGCCGGGCCTCGCATCAAATGGAGAGTGGGAGCCGCATGGGCGGGTGCGGTCGGGGTAATTGTCGCGGGCATGGTAGCGTTGCATTCCCATGATCCGCGCAAGTGGAACCAGGTGGGTCCCGCCGAAGGCACGAATTACTTCCACCCATCATTCGCCCGCACGACCACAGGCAATTTCATTCCCGCACGCACGCTGATGATGGACGACTACTGCATCAAGTGTCACAAGGACGCCTATGCGGGCTGGTTTCACAGCGTGCATCACTTTAGTTCGTTCAACAACAAACCCTACCTCTTCAGCGTCACCGAAACGCGCAAAGTTGCGATGGAGCGCGACGGCAATGTGAAGGCTTCGCGCTGGTGCGCGGGCTGCCACGACGTCGTGCCTTTTTTCAGCGGCGCGTTTGACGATCCGAAATTCGACCTGGAAAGGCATCCTACGTCACAGGCTGGGATTACGTGCACAGCCTGCCACGCGATCACGCACATCAACAGCACGCGCGGGAATGCCGATTACACCATCGACGAGCCGGTGCATTACCCATTTGCCTTCAGCTCAAACAAAGCCCTTCGCTACCTCAACGAGCAACTCGTCAAGGCCAAGCCAGACTTTCATAAGAAAACGTTCCTCAAGCCCCTGCACAAGCAGGCCGAGTTTTGCTCAACGTGCCACAAAGTCAGCCTTCCCGCGGAATTGACGAAATACAAAGATTTTCTGCGCGGGCAGAATCATTACGACACGTTTTTGTTGAGCGGCGTTTCCGGGCATAACGCGAAGAGTTTTTATTACCCCGAACGCGCGAAGGAAAACTGCGCCAGTTGCCACATGCCTTTGAAAGCTTCGACCGATTTCGGCGCGAAGTTCTTTGGCACAAACACGCTGAGCATCCACAGTCATTTGTTTCCCGCGGCCAATACCGGAATCGCGCATCTCCGCGGCGCTTCCAACGTTGTTGAGGCGCATCAGGCCATGCTCAAAGGCTGTTTGCGGGTGGACTTGTTCGGCGTGAAGGAAGGCGGCGCAATTGATGGCAAGCTTATCGCGCCGTTGCGTCCCGACGTGCCGCGCCTCAAACGCGGGCAGAAATACCTGTTCGAGGTCGTCGTGCGCACGCTCACGCTGGGGCATCCTTTTACCCAGGGCACCGTTGACTCAAACGAAGTCTGGGTCGATGCGACGGTCGCCAGCGGCAGCCGCGTCGTGGGACGCACTGGGGGCCTTGGTAATTTCAACGAAGTCGATCCGTGGTCGCACTTCATCAACAGTTATGTCCTCGACCGTGAGGGCAACCGGATCGATCGCCGCAATCCCCAGGACATTTTTACGCCGCTTTACAATCACCAGATCCCACCCGGCGCCGCCCAGGTGGTGCACTACGAATTTACCGTGCCTGACAACGCGGAAGACACTTTGACGGTGGATTTGAAGGTCAAATATCGCAAGTTCGACACCAAATACATGCAGTATGTGTTCGGAAAGGATTACACCAACGATCTTCCGGTGACCGTGATCGCGTCGGATCGCGTCGTCTTTCCAATCGAAGGCGGGACCGGCGTCGCTGTGAATGAACCTTCGAAGGCCCCTCTGTGGCAGCGATGGAATGACTACGGCATCGGATTGCTGCTCGAAGGCAACCAGGGCAGCGAAAAAGGTGAGTTGATCCAGGCGGCGGAGGCGTTCACTGAAGTCGAAAGGCTGGCGCGTTCTGACGGCCCGCTGAATCTCGCCAGGGTCTATTTCAAAGAGGGTCGGCTCGACGACGCCGTCGTGGCTCTCCAGCGCGCGGCGAAAACCGAACCCCCCGCCCCCCGGTGGACAATTGCCTGGCTGAACGGTCTGGTAAACAAGCAGAATGGATTTCTCGATAAGGCGATCTCCGAATTTCGCAGCATCCTTGAGGATCGGTATCCTGAGTTGGACCAGCGTGGTTTCGACTTCAGCAAGGACTACGAAGTGATCAACGAACTTGCGCAAACGCTGTTCGAGCGCGCAAAAGTCGAGCGCGGCGACAAGACTCAACGCGAAGTCTTTTTGAAGCAAGCTGCCGAACAATTCCAGAAGACGTTGACTCTCGATTCTGAAAATCTGACTGCCCACTACAACCTCGCGTTGATCTATTCGCAACTTGGGGATGAGACCCAGGCCACAAAGCACCGGCGTGAGCACGAACGGCTTCGTCCGGATGACAACGCGCGCGATCGCGCCATTGCCATCCACCGACGCCGTAATCCTGCGGCTGATCACGCGGCGCAATCGATCGTCATTTACTCGTTGCAGCGAGCCGGTGCACCGGGTCTGACCAATGCCACGGCGCTGACGACCGCAAAGACCGAACAGTAGTCATTAATGAAAGATTCACTCGAACCGAAAAATCCATCAACCCTTCCGGACGCCGATCAAGAGGAAACAGGCCACCTCGATGACGCTGTCATAGGTCGCGCTTTCCGTGCCTCGGCATTCGCGCTCGTCACGATCTTGCTGATTGGCGGAGGCGTGTGGTGGTATGTAAACCGCCAGGGCAAACCTGCTGAGGCGAAGTTAACGAAACTTTCTTCGCCGGTCGCTCCGCAGCGCCCAACCGAACAGATGCCGACGGTCAAGTTCACTGACATTACCGCCGCGGCAGGGATCACGTTCGTGCATAATAACGGCGCGTCCGGCGACAAACTGCTGCCCGAAACGATGGGCAGCGGGGTAGCAGTTTTCGATTTTGACAACGACGGCAACCAGGATTTGCTTTTCGTAAACGCGACCTATTGGCCCGGCAAAACTGCCGAGGGCCGCAAAGCCGCCACACCGGCACTCTACCGCAACACTGGCTCGGCAAAGTTTCAGGATGTGACCGCAGGTTCAGGGCTCGACGTGAGCTTCTATGGGATGGGAATCGCCGTCGGTGATTATGACAGCGATGGCCGGGTAGATGTATTTTTCACGGCCGTTGGTGAAAACAAGCTCTTCCACAACGAAGGGAACGGCAAATTCAAAGAGGTCACCAAAGAGGCGGGTGTTTCGGGAATCCCCACGCAATGGAGCACGGCGTGCTCCTGGGTCGACTACGACAATGACGGGGATCTCGACCTTTACGTTGGCCGATACGTGAAATGGTCGCGCGAAATCGATTTCGAAGTTGGCTACAAACTCGTGGGTATCGGCCGCGCATACGGTCCGCCAATGAACTTCGAAGGCGCATTCGCTTCATTCTATCGCAATGACGGCAATGGCCGCTTCACCGACGTTTCGAAGGAAGCCGGTGTCGAAATACGAAATCCAGCCACAGGTGTGCCTTCGGCCAAAACCCTGGGAGTTGCGCCCATCGATCTCGACAATGATGGTTGGATCGATCTCGTCGTGGCCAACGACACCGTGCAAAACTTCGTTTTCCACAACGAAAAGAACGGTACGTTCAAGGAAGTAGGCGCGCTTTCCGGCATCGCGTTTGACAGCTATGGCAACACACGCGGCGCGATGGGCATCGACGCCGCGCGCTATCGCAACGGAAAAACGGTTGGCGTCGCCATTGGTAATTTTGCCAACGAAATGACTGCGCTCTACGTGGCGCAGAATGACGCGGGTCTCATTTACACTGACGAGACGATCTCTGAAGGAATCGGGCCCGCGAGCCGCCTGCCTCTGAAATTCGGCGTGTTCTTTTTTGACTACGACCTGGATGGGCGGCTCGACCTGCTCTCCGTCAACGGCCATTTGGAAGAAGAGATCAGCAAAATCCAGCAAAGCCAGCGCTATGCGCAGTCGGCGCAATTGTTCTGGAACACCGGCGCGGCGAACGGCCCCGGGTTCGCCATGGTACCCGAAGCCCGCGCTGGCGGTGCCATCCTGAAACCGATCGTTGGCCGCGGGTCCGCTTTTGGTGACTTCGACAACGACGGTGACCTCGATGTCGTCTTTACGCAAACCGGTGGAGCGCCGCTCGTGCTGCGAAACGATCAGGCGCTCAATCATCATTGGCTTCGCCTGAGGCTCATCGGGAAAAAGGCGAATCGCGACGCGATTGGCGCCTGGATTCACGTCAAAGTTGGCGATCAACTCCTTGCGCGGCAGGTGATGCCTACGCGCAGCTATCTCTCACAATCCGAATTGCCCGTGACGATTGGCCTCGGCGCATCTGGCAAGGTTGACGATGTGGAAATCGTGTGGCCCGGCGGAAAGGTGCAGAAGATCGCAAACGCGCGGATTGATTCGCTGACCGTTGTCGAACAAGCTGAGTAGCAGCGTGAAAAGACAGCCGCAGCGTGTATCACCGCCAATCTACAGTCTCGGGATAGTTCTCATCATTGCAGTCGCGCTAACAGTTGTGCTTCGCCGCACGAACCATACGCGGACAAAATCTCCCACAAATTCGACGCCTCCCTCGACGTCAGTTCTCGTGTCAAACGCGCCGCTGAATATTTCCGTTGTCACCCCTCCGACAAATCGCGATGACCTGCTCCCGGATAATCCGGTGCAACTTCTCAATTACGGCACTCAATTGCTCAATGAGGGAAACGTCGTTGGCGCGGTCGACCTTTACTCTCGCGCGTTGAAACTGAATCCCGAAGACGAGGAAGCGCATTTCAACCTCGCTTATGCTTACACACGCCTCGGGCGGACCAACGATGCCATTAAGCATTATGAGGACGCCCTGAAAATCTTTCCTGATTACACCGAAGCCTACAACAACCTTGGGAACATTTATTTGGCGCAAAAAAAATATGATCAGGCGATAGAGAAGTTTTCGGCTGCGCTCAAAATTTCGCCCGAGAGCAGTTCCGCTCTGAACAATCTTGGCCGATGTCTGGCGGAGCAGGGCAAGACCAGCGAAGCAATCCAGTACTTCAGTGATGCCGTGAGGATAAACCCAAAATACCTCGAGGCGCACTTCAACCTCGGAAACGCTTACGCCAACGAAGGCAGGCACGCGGAGGCAATCATCGAATTCAATGAAGTGCTGCGGCTGCGGCCAAATTTCCCTCCTGCCGCGCGCGCCCTCGCGAGGTCAAAGGAAAAAGTCGGCGCTAAGTGATCCGCGTTAGCTGAATTTGTGTTTACCGCACAGCAGTCACGATCACATCGTCAAATCGGACCGGCGTGCCTGAATACGGGGCGCCCCAAATCGATGATCGCCCTGGCGGTGGTTCGGTTTTGTCCTGGTGCGAAATCAGCCACTCTTTCGGTTCCGCCGCCCCATACTTCCATGCTTTCCCCAGGACCGCGATGCCGCCGTCCTTGCTCCGGCTCTCCAGGCGCAACACAGTCCAACTTTTGGATTCCCAGTTGTACGGCGCCGAGCTCAGGAGTTCGTCGCCGCGATAAAGCTCAACTGTTTTCTTTGCGGGCGACACTTGCAGCTTGTATCCGCCGACCCCGTTGAGGCCGACCGCGAAAGTCGGACCGCGCCGGCCTTTGCCCGTCCCGAATACGCGCGCGGAAACGGCAATGCCGTTTGTTTCAGCCGGGCCAAACAAAACACCAAACGTCTCCAACGGCGCTCCGGGCAATTCGAGAAATTTGTTTCCACCTTCCTCCGTGGTCGTGAAGCCTCCCTCCAGCACCATCATATCCTCCGGAACCTTCCTGAGTTCCGCCTTTTCGAAATTGTTCTCGTAAAGAATGCCGATCTTCGGCTCAGCCCCCTGTGCGAACAAGACCATGCAGACACCGAGGATTAAAGACACGACAACTCTCATACAATCACTCATTTCGCAACGCGGCCAAAAGGTTGCCGCGCAACGCGCTCCATGTTGCAAGTAAAGTGCACACCAGGCCGGTGACAAGGACCGCGGCGAGTGTGATTGCCAGCCAAGTATAAGGCAGACCGCCTCGGCCGAGGAACAGAAACGGAGTGATCGCGCATAGCGCGGCAACAATGCCAATCAAAAGGCCGAACGCCAGCAGTCCGATGTGCTCGCTCAAAACCAGCCGGTGCAACAAACCTCGTTCATAGCCAAGCGCGAGCAGCAATCCAAGTTCACCTCGCCGTTCGAGCACGTTTCGGAGCACAACGACTCCCAGGCCCGCCGTTCCAATCAGCAGGCCGAGTCCTCCAAGAACCTGAAACGTGTTTAGATACGTGTTTTGCACTGCGTTGAATGCCGCCAGCCTCTGCGGCGCAGGTGTGAGATCCAGTCCCACATCCTGCAAGGCGCGGCTCAATGTCGCTGACACATTCGCTACGCTGTTCGACGGCGCTTCGATGAGAAACATTCGATATCCACCTTCTCCGGGGAAACGCTCGACAAACGCGCGCTCATTGATGATCAGGCTGCCCTGCAAAATCGAGTTCGCGACTGCGCCGACAATTCGGATTCTGAAATTTCTTCCCTGTTCATCAATATAATCAAGAGCGTCGCCCACCTTTTTTCCCAAAGCCCAGCGGATGCTGTTCGCATCGCCAATCGCCGGCACTTCTCCGGCGGGCAATCGCTCCTTCAAAAGCATCCAGCCCGAAGCCGAATCGAGTTCTTTAGCGACCTGCGCAAACGTGAACGCGCCCTTCAACGATTCTGGATTGACCCCGAGCACACGCGGTTGCTGTGCCCGGTTCAGATTCAGGCAACTCGCGTCATCCCCATCGCGCACGCGCAATGGAACGAACGACACACCTTTCAAGTCCTGAGCACTGAGGCCGAAGAAATCGCGACCATCATCCGCATTCAGGTCATGCAGCACCGGAAGCGCTGTTTCGCCGATCAACGCAAAGCCGCCAGTTCCGGACGAACGCTTATGCGCGTTCGCGTCGGCATCCAGCCGGTTCGCCGCCACAGCAACCACCATGAAACTTCCTGCGGCCAGCAGGGCTACCGTTGCGACGCTTCGTGGTCGCCGCCGCGCTGAACTTCGCACGCCCATCGCACCAACGGAAAGAGCATGCGCCGACGCAACGCGGGCCAGCCTGTGTAACGCAACCGAGGCGGCCGCTATCCCTGCTATTAATAGCAGCGCGCCCGCCCCGAAAAACGCGGACGTGTTCGAATTACCTCCCGCCGAGAGCGCCCACCCGATAATAACCATTGCACCAATCACTCCGGCGATCGCCATGACCTGGCTCCAACGCGGCCGCTTTTTCCCGCCAATGCTGAATGTGCGCTCGGCCCCGCGCGCGAGCAGTTCATACGCGGGCTGACGCGCCTGCTTTCGTAACACGAGCGCAATCGTGATCGCCGCCACGATCACGCTTGCAATCACTCCAATAGCGTACGTCGTTGGCTTCGCGTGATACGCCAGGGCCGACGTCCCCACAGCTTGATGCCATACTGTTGTGAGCAACTGCAGGATACCCCGCGCGTAAAGCATTCCCAGCAGCGTTCCGAAGAATCCACCGACAACCGCAAGCCCGAGACCTTCCGCGAAAAAAATTCGCCGCACCTGGCCCGGACGAAAGCCAAGCGCGAGCAGTGTGCCGATTTCTGTGACGCGCTGCTCAAGCCCGAATTGAAACATCAATGCCATCAGGATGAGCGCCGCCACAATCAGGAAGAAACTGAACCCGAGAAACAGTTGGCCGAAATCCTGCCCGCTCGCAGCCGCGACCAGTGCCTGCGCGCGCACAGGCTCAAACGTCATGCCGAGCTTGCCCGGTGTCAGTCCTTCCAGGAGGCGCCTGGCCGATTCCTCTCTGTTGGAACCGCCGGCGAAGCGGATTGCGGTCACGTCACCAAATCGATTGCTCCAGAGTTGTTGTCCGGTGGCGAGGCTGATGAACGCTTTTGGCGTGCCGCGATATTGTTTCCAATAAGTCTCATCTTTGGGACGAATCCTGTTAAGTTGAATTGGAAACCCCGCGTCCCAATTCTCGGTGCTTTCCGCTTTCGCCAGCCCCGGAAAATCCGGCATCAGCGTGCGGTCCGCATAAATGCCAGAGAGAGAAACAACCGTGCGCACTCGAAATTCATTGGTGCGCTCTTCCAGGCGCTTGCTGCCGCCGATCACAAAGTAGCGCATCCGCAACGTCGCGCCCGGACCGATTTGCAAATCGTCCGCCAACCATTGGTTGATGACGATCTCATTTGGCGCGAGGTCCGCTGGCGTCAGCGGCGGTTCCGCGGCCGCGACCATCGAGTAGGGAGTCGTGCGCCCTCCCGATTCCAACTCGTTCACAAAATACGTGAGAACTTTGGACTGTCCGCCATCCAAAGCGGCCGCCGCCTGAACGATCCGAGGATCAAGAAAGACCCGGCGCGAGCGAAGTTCAACCCCCGGCGAGTTTGTTGTCGTCACCAAATCCAACTCGGCGTCCGGAAGCTTCCAATGCTTTGAGAACGCGTCCTGCGCCTTCCGTGCGTCCGTCCTGGTTGCGAGCAGCACATTCGCCCGTGCGCCGAGTTCCAGCCTTTCCTGCAAAACGCGCAGCGGCACGAAGGCGTTGTGCGGCGGCACTTGGCTCGCCCGCAGGCTGAACCTTCCAAACTCTGTGTCGCCCGCGATTCCGCTGACCGTAAACCGCAACGCGACCGCCGAGTCCTGTTGTGGCGTGATTGGCGCTTCTCGTGACAACAGCGACGGCTTGTGCACACGCAGCAAGACCGAATCACCGACTTTGACTCGCAGGTGTGAAGCGAGTGCGGCATTGAGAATGACCGAATCGCTCGCATTTGTCGCAAACTGCGGCGCGTCGCGTGTTACTCGCCGAAGCCGGTCATCAATTCCGATGACATGCACATTATTCGCGCGCGCATCGCCGTCCGTGCGCGCGCATGTGCCGGACAAATCGACCAGTGGCGCCGCTGGAAACGCCAGTTCATCCGCTAGTGCGTCACGAAAAAATCGATCACCCGATTCCACTGCAACAGTCACGTCACCCAGTCGTGCCAGCGCCATGGCGCGCAACGTTCCTCGAATCGAATCGCCGACCAGCAGCGCACCTATGAGCGCAGCGCTGCCCACCATCGCTCCCAAAACGACCCCAAGATGCGCGCGCGCGTTGTGCGTGAGACTGCGCCAAATGAGTCGCCAGGTCGTCATACTACGTGCTTCGCAATTCCCCAGCCCGCAACTCGTAGACACGCGCCATTTGCCTGGCGAGTTCCAGTGCATGCGTGACCACGATCAACGTCACGCCATCATTCCGATTGAGATCGAGCAGCAGCCGCGTCAATTCGGCCGACGAAGCCGTGTCGAGCGCCCCGGTGGGCTCATCAGCCAGCAATAACTCCGGCCCGTTGATCAACGCGCGCACCACCGCCACACGTTGCCGCTCGCCGCCTGAGAGTTGTCCCGGACGATGGTTCAACCGTTCGGCCAGGCCAACCCGCTGGAGCAGTTTTTTCCCGCGCGCAATCACTTCGCTGTCGTTGCACCGCTCCTTGTTGGGCACTGTCGGGACCAAAACATTTTCGAGCACCGAACATTGCGGCAGCAGATAGTGCGACTGAAACACGAACCCGATCTTCCGATTGCGCACCGCCGCCAGTTCCTTGTCACTCAACCCGGAGAGATTCTGTCCTGCCAAAAGCACGTCGCCGGAAGTGGGTCGGTCCAGAGTGCCTATGATATTCAGCAATGTGCTTTTGCCGGAACCAGATGGGCCGGTGATCGCGAGCGAGGAGCCGCGCGCAACATCCAGGTTCACATTGCGCAAAATTTCCAGGTGCTCGCCGCTTTCCGGTGAATCAAACCGTTTCGAGACGTTCTGTAATTGCAGCAGTGGTCCCGCTTCCATCTGCTTAATGGAACACAAGAAGGCTCAACGCGCACACATAAACCGCCGCGAGCACATCATCCATCACCACGCCCCAGCCTCCCCGCAGCCGCTGGCTCTGCCGCACCGGCCAGAGCTTGAGAATGTCAAAAATCCGGAACGCCACAAAAATGATCGCGGTGATATACCACGACTTCGCGCCGAAGAACGTTTCGAGCGGCGGCCAGACCCCTTTGTGCACCCATTCGCTCACAAGCCACGGCACAAAACACAACGGCATCGCGCAAATCTCATCCAGGACAATCGAACTCGGATCATGCTGTTGCAAAATCTCCTCGGCCTTTCCGCAAATCCAAACCGACACAAGCACTGCTCCTGTGGCACTACCAGCGAAGAACCAGATGCTTTGAGACGAAAGCAAAATCGCGAACCACAACAGTCCGACAAGGGAGCCGAACGTGCCAGGTGCCCATGGAATGCGTCCTACATCAAATCCCCACGCAATCCAGACTAGGAGGGAATCAAGCAGGTGACGTTTTTTGGGTTCGATGTCTTGTGAAGCCGCGTCACGAAGCTCCTGAGTCACTTCATCCGTCGCCTTCTTGAATTCTTCAATTCCCTTACCTAATCCCTTTGCTAAGTCGGCAAACGTCCCCCCGAAAAGGACCACTATCAGGGCCAAAATTAGGACGATCTCCCATCCTCCAAAAAACATAGTTCACATATCTTCCAGGTAAAGGCTCCGATTGCGCCACAGGTAAATAGAGCCGGATACAAAGGTGAGCGCGACGGCTGCCCAAAGCGAAATACTCGTGAACCAGTTCACCCATGGGGTTCCGGCGATTGGCCAGCCAAATACTTTTCCCAGTGGTCCCCATTGCGTGTAACTGTCCTTCACCAGGATCGCAATGATTGCAACGATTTGCGAAATCGTCTTGTGTTTGCCGAATCCTTCCGCGGCGAGCACCAGATTTTTGGACGCTGCGAGCAAACGCAATCCAGTAATCGCCAATTCGCGCGCGACCACAATCACTGCCATCCACGCCGGGATCCAGTCACGATCCACGAACGCGATGAACGCGGAGCAAACAAGGATCTTGTCCGCCAGCGGGTCCATGAGGATACCGAAGTTCGTGATCAATTTGTCGCGCCGCGCGATCATACCGTCGAAATAGTCGGTCAAGCTTGCCGCTACGAATAACGCCAGCGCGAATGTCTGGTGATAGGAAGTCCTGGAAAACAGCACTGCCAAAAATCCCGCGGTCAGGACAAACCGCGAGAGTGTCAGCTTATTCGGCAGATTCATGCAGCAGGTCGTCGCAAAGCGGCGCGATTCAACCGTCTAGCGCAGCCGGTGACAATGCTCAACTTGCCGGTTCGGCAATCAAATCGTAATCGGTGTGACCGACCACCTTCACGAGCGCAAATTCGCCCACTGGCCCCGCGCCTGCGGCACCACGCACATAAACCCGGCCGTCTATGTCCGGCGCGTCCGCTTCGCCACGCGCCACCAGATACCGTCCCCGCAAGTCTCGGACGTGTGCGTCCTTCCCACGCAAAAGCCCGTGTTCCCACGACGAAATCCGCGCGCCTTTAATTTCCTCGGCACTCGCCTGCTTTTCAACCAACACTCTGATCTTCCGGTTCACGAACGATTCAGAAACGCCAACTGCAACCTCGTGTTGTGCTGCCATCGCGGCCTTGCGACGTTGATGCTTCACCCTGTCAGGCACCTGGCCTTCCATACGGCCCGCGCGCGTGCCTTCCTCCTGCGAGTAAGTGAACACGCCGAGACGTTCGAAACGCGTTTCCCGAATAAAATCAACCAGGGTTTGAAAATATTCTTCAGTCTCACCCGGAAAACCCACAATGAAAGTTGTCCGTAACGCAATCCCCGGCACCCCTGCGCGAATCCGCCGAATCAGCTCGACAATATATTCCTGCGAAGTCTCCCGCCGCATCCGCTCGAGCATGTTCCCGTGAATGTGCTGCAGTGGCATGTCCACATAGCGCGCGACCTTCGGACAGTCGGCAATCGTCTGAATTAATTCATCAGTCCAGTGTGCCGGATGCGTGTAAAGGAGCCGGATCCAAAAATCTCCCGGCAACGCATTCAGTTCTCGCACCAACGTGCAGAGCGTCGGCGTTTCCGCAGCCCCCGCCGCCGCGCGAAAACGGTCCGGCGAAGCGATGTTCCGCGAATGATTTGGCCGCAGATCGAGCCCGTAATACGTCGAATCCTGCGAAATCAGGTTCAATTCCTTTACTCCATCCGCAATCAACGCCTTCGCCTCCTGCGCGATGTCCTTAAGCGCCCGGCTGCGGTGACTCCCCCGCATTCGCGGAATGATGCAGAACGAGCAGGGATGATTGCAGCCCTCGGCAATCTTCACATACGCGAAATGCCGGGGTGTCAGCCGAAACCTCGGTGTCGCAAAATCAGGTATGTATGTCGGCCGGGCGTGGACATCGATGAGGGCTTCAGAATGGGGCTTTTGCTTCTCGAGTTCGGCAAGGCGATGCTTGATTGCCCGTTTCGCCGCCTGCCTGGATTGTTGTCCATTCGCAATCCGGTCACGCCGCCGTTCCAGCGCGTGCGTCACAATATCCGTAACCTGCGCCACCTGGTCGATTCCCATGAACGCATCAACTTCGGGCAGCAGCCTGGGTAATTCGTCGCGAAATCGTTGCGGCAGGCATCCCGATACCACCAACCCCTGGCCGCGATTGTTCGCCTCGCGCACTTCCGCCGACTGCAGGATGGTATCCACGCTCTCCTCCTGCGCCGCGTCGATAAACGAGCAGGTGTTCACGATCAAAACGTCAGCCTCGGTCGCGTCATTCGTGATCTCCATGCCGCCTTTCATCAACGAGCCGAGCATGATTTCGGCATCGACGAGATTTTTGGCGCAGCCGAGAGAGATCAACCCAACACGAACCGGGCGCTCTGGATTCCGGTTTTTCACCACGAATCGGAAAGAATACTCCAGGATGCGCGCGGAGGCAATCGGTGAACTTGCCTACCCGCGACGCCCTGCAGTTGCAAAAAAATTTTCGCGAGTCGCAAGATTACTTTCCGCTGGACCAATTCGCACCCACGCATGGCGCAAATGCCGCGGGCGAAATTGCCACGATTTATCAATGATTTATGGGACGAATCATTCCATTTCCGATTTTCCGGGTAGGGATATCCCTATCCGCGACACCGCTGGCACACTCCTCGCTAATAGCCTGATAACGTTTGTGAAGTGCGTTTTCCATATCGAACGCCGCAACACGTGGAATATTCCAGGCCGGTAGATTCCGAGGTTGCACGAAACCACCAGCTCGTACGGCCTCTCTGCCGGCCTGGATCCTTGCCGCCTAACTGACGTATTTTGGTTCGAACACGGGACCCGATCCGTGTTTCGTCAGCAATTCGGCGAATCGCGCCAGCCCCCGCTTTTCGTCGAAGCCCAGGTGATAGTGGATGTGCCAGCTCAGGTAATCCTTCCGAAAGTCCAAATCGTACTCCGTGCGGCTGCCGATGATGTAGTCCAGCGTCTCGATGCCAAATTCCTTCGCGTCGCGCAACTGGCGTGCGAGCCGTTTGTAATCGATCTCCCGCCGCAGCGCCCAGACCGCATACACGAACGGCAGCTTTGTCAGCTCAAGCCATGCGGTCCCCAGATCCCAAATCTCGTGGTCATGGTCAGCCCGCAGAAAATCGATCGCCGGATCACCAATCAACAGCGTGTAGTCGGGCAGCGTCGAGTGATCATACGAAGCCAGCGCCTTGAATTCAGGCCGGACGCCCTGCTCGCCCAATAAAACACGAAGGAGATTCACGCTCGTGAGTGACGCAGGATCACAGAAAATCTCCTTTGCCTCTTCGATCGGCCCGCGATGCGCGAGAAAAACGCTTTTGACTTCTCCCAACGATGCCACCGCCACGCTATCGAGGATATCATATCGGTCCGTGAACAAGACCTCCGTGACGCTCACCAGCGCCGCATCCAATTCATCGCGGCGCAGCATTTCGGCCAGTTTCGATGGTGTCGCCAGGACGATCTCGTTTTCAAGACCGCGAGTCAGCGGGACTGCATTGAGATACGGCACGGAGCCAACCCGAAACGGTGCGAGAGACTCGGATAACTCCTCCTCTCGCTTGCGCAGCACGCCGCGCTGTTCACGTGCGAAACGCCGTGCGATTTCGTCCGGGTCATCGAAGCGTCCGCTCAGTTCCATGATCAGGCGGTCGCGAGGTTCTTTTCGAGCACAGCCGACTGATTGCTCGTCGATATTGGATTCTTGCCCGGCTCCTGCTCGACCACCCGCACCGGCTCATAGAAAGTGTTGCGCTGCACCGGGAGGCGTCGCGACTCACGAATGGCCTTGATCATCGCTGCTTCGGTCTGCGATTGCGGCGAGTTCGCGCCGGCCATGTGAAAGATATGTTCCTCGATGATCGTTCCGTGCAAATCATCGGCTCCATAGCTCAGTGCCACTTGCGCGAGTTTCAAACCAAGTCCCACCCAATATGCGGTGATGTGATCGAAATTATCGAGGTAAATGCGGCTGACTGCGATTGTCCGCAAGGAATCGAAGCCCGTTGGCGGGTGAGTGACCGGGATGTTGTTATTGTCCGGTTGATACGCCAGCGGGACAAACCCTGTGAACCCGCGTGTTTCGTCCTGTAACGCCCTAAGCTGTCGCAGATGATCGACACGGTCATCCAGCGACTCGACGTGGCCATAAAGCATCGTGCAAGTGCTTCGCCCGCCCAGACGGTGCCACGTCCGATGCACATCCAGGTACTCTTCCGCTGATTCCTTTCCCTTCGCGATTTGCGAGCGCACTTCCTTGCGAAAAATCTCCGCTCCACCGCCGGTGAGCGAATCCAGACCGGCGTCGCGCAATTCGATTAAAGTTTGCTCGACCGTCTTGCGCGCCAGCCACGCGAGGTGTAACACCTCAATCGCCGTGAAACACTTTAGCTGCAAGCGAGCATCGATCTGCTTGAGCGCGCGCAGCATTTCTATGTAATAGCTGAACGGCAGATTCGGATGCAGTCCGCCTACGATGTGCAATTCCGTAATCCCAAGGTGCAGAGCTTCGCGCGCCTTCTGCGCAATCTCCTCCACCGAGAGTTGAAAGCCATCGG
>Ga0193697_1000038_pt1 | contig 48023 bp, 39 predicted proteins | sample L3m2metaG_FD_145073 | JGI IMG/M metagenome (GOLD analysis project Ga0193697, IMG submission 145073) | Soil microbial communities from a riparian zone of the East river system, Colorado, United States - L3m2 | ecosystem: Environmental > Terrestrial > Soil > Riparian zone | place: USA: East River...
TTGTTGACGGCAGCACGAACCGAGGTGGCGATATTTACCTGCGCAACCTCGATTCCGCGGGCGCAGCGCCGATTTGGCTGAGCCGCCTTACGTGCCAGTGGCTGGTCGGTGCCTTTCCCGCGTCCCCTTGTACCTTTGGCGCTCCCTATTACTGCTTCAACTATGCCCTGAGTGGAAACGGCCTTTCAGTCGCTTATCAAGCCAACGCCGGCCCAGGCACGTCCAACGTTCTTCTCTACGGCCAGTCCGGTGCCAATGCCATCCGCATCGCGACCGACTCCGATCTGGTGGGCCGTCCGCAAATCAGCTCGCAAGGGGATTGGGTTGCGTTCAGTTCGCGCAGCAATATCTACCTCTGGAATCGGGCCACGGGTTCAAACACGCTGATTAGCGTCAGCACCAACGGTGGTCCTGCCAACGGGCCCTCACATTCGCCAGTCATGAGCGCAGATCCGAACGCGCGATTCATTGCGTTCGTGAGTAAAGCCAGCGACCTCGCTCCAAATGGCACGTCGAATCGCTACCAAATCTATCTTCATGATCGTTTCGCCGGCACAAATCGTCTTGTCACCGTCAATACTAATGGAACCGCCTCAGATGGGGATTTCGAACTGGCTAATGCCGCAGTGCCGCCTGAAGGTGGTGCGCTTGTGGCTTTTGACTCAACGGCCTCAGACCTCGTTGCCAACGACCTGAATGGCGCCAGCGACATTTTCATACGTGACCTTAACATGAACCAGACCCGCCTGATTTCGCGCGCCCACGCTTCGCTGCCCAGCCGCACCGCGTCGCCGATGAGCGGGACGTCCGCAAACTCGATCAGCGCGGATGGACGCATTGTCGCGTTCACGTCCTACGACACTCCTTTAGTGCCGGACGACACGAATACGTTCCAGGATGTCTTCGTCCGCAATCTGAATTTAGGCTCCCTCGTACGACTGAGCGGGCCACAAGTCCTCTCGTACTCCCCCCAGGCGGCGTTAGATCCGGTCATCAGCGCTGCCGGGAATCATGCCGTCTACAACATCTTCCACGGACCTAGCGGCCCTGGGCGATACCTTTTTTGGTACGACCTCGCTCTGAGGAGCAATGTTTTGGTCAGTAGCTTGTCGTGGCCCGTAACGCGAAGCTCCGTCAGCGCCAACGGCGACCTGGTGGTGTTTGAGTCGGGAAATGACATTTGTGCGCGCCACATGCCTGAAGGAGAAACCAATCTCGTCAGTGCTAATTACACCGGCACTAGAGGTGGTAACGGTCCCTCATCGAATGCGGTCCTTAGTCCGGATGCGCGCTGGGTCGCTTTCGAAAGCAGTGCGACCGACCTCCTGCCCGCGAATGTTACCGGTGGTATCCGAAGTCTGTTTGCCCGGGACTTGCTCTCTAATGCTACCGAAGTAGTAAGCGTCGGTTCGGACGGCAACGCCCAATGGGGGAGCCGTGGGCGGGCGGCGTTTAGCGGCAACTCGCGGTTCGTGGTATTAGTGGGGGATAATTATCCGGTCCTGCGCCGTGACTTGCAGCTCAAGACCTCAAGCCTCGTCGCCAGCCAGGGCGACAATCCGTCGCTTAATTTCGATGGCCGCTTTGTGGCGTATGAGATCATCGCAAACTTTCCCAAACAGATCTACGTCACTGATATGCAAAGTGGCATCGCCAAGCTCGTCAGCGCGAATGTCTCTGGGGTGCCGGGCAATGGCCCTTCCACCGCGCCACAAATCACGTCCGATGGGCGGTTTATTGTCTTTCAAAGTCTTGCCAGTGATCTCGTTCAAAACGATAACAACAACGCGTCCGATATTTTTCTGGGCGATCGTATTCTCGGCACTGTCGTTCTGCTCACGATCAACAGCAGCGGTAGTGGCTCCGCGAACGGCGCGTCGTCGATGGCAACTCTTTCCGCCGATGGCCACACCGTCGTGTTCCAAAGCCTCGCGAATGATCTGATCAGGGGCGATTACAACGATCGGCGCGACGTGTTCGTCGCGAGACTCTCGATGCCCGACTCCGATGGCGATGGCTTGGATGATGATTTCGAGATCACGCACTTCGGGGATCTCTCTCATGATGGCACCGCCGACTCAGATGGCGACAGCCAAACTGATTACCAGGAATTTCTCGCCGGCACGAACCCGACCAGCAACAGCTCCATTCTGCGGGCGATCACCGTCGGCAACGCCAACTCGAACGCCAAACAGGTCATCTGGAGCGCCGTTCCCGGCCGGAGTTACATCGTGCAATATAAAGACTCTCTCGCTGCTTCCTGGTCCACGCTGATGGGCACCGTGCGGGCGAGCGCTTCGACCGCGGCAAAGCTCGACATGACGAGTGCGCCTCAACGGTTTTATCGCGTGCTGCTCGCGGAATAAGTTCACCACGTTTCACGTGGCTGGCTTTTGCACTGATTACTGGCTTCTGATTTCCTGATTACTGCTGGAGCCCCGAAATCATTCGGGGCTGGAGCCTGATTACGATTACGATTAAGATCACGATTAGGATTTTGCATGGACCAAAGCTCCAAAATCTACGTCGCGGGTCATCGCGGGCTGGTTGGCAGCGCGATTTGGCGCGAGCTGGAGCGGCAGGGTTTTAAGAAACTCATTGGCCGCTCGCACAAGGAATTGGATTTGATCGATGCGAATGCGGTCGCACGATTTTACGCCGAGGAACGGCCCGAGTACGTGTTTGTGGCTGCGGCAAAAGTTGGCGGCATTTTGGCCAACGATCAGCAGCCGGCAGAGTTTCTCTTCGAGAATCTGGCGATCCAGAACAACCTGATTCACGGCGCATTCAAAGCAGGAGTGAAGAAGCTGCTGTTCCTGGGCAGTTCCTGCATTTATCCGAAGCTCGCACCGCAACCGCTCAAAGAGGAATACCTGCTCACGGGGCCACTCGAACCGACGAACCAATGGTACGCGGTTGCAAAAATCGCCGGCATCAAAATGTGCCAGGCGTATCGCAAGCAATATGGCTGCGATTTCATCAGCGCAATGCCGACGAACATGTACGGGCCGAACGACAACTACGATTTGAAGACTTCCCATGTGTTGCCGGCGTTGATTCGCAAGTTCCACGAAGCAAAAGTGGCTGGTGCATCGAAGGTGACCTGCTGGGGCACCGGCAAACCGCTCCGCGAATTCCTTTATGCGGACGATCTCGCGAACGCGTGCGTGTTCTTGATGCAGCGTTACAGCGAGGAGCAGTTCATCAACGTTGGCTTCGGGAGCGACATTTCGATTCGCGACCTCGCGGAGATGGTGCGGCGCGAAGTGGGATTCAAAGGAGAGATTGAATGGGACACGAGCAAGCCCGACGGCACGCCGCGCAAGTTAATGGACAGTTCGCGGCTGTTTGCGATGGGCTGGAAACCGCGTGTGGATTTGGGAGCAGGAATTCGCCTGGCGTACGAGGATTTCCGGAAGCGTTTTAGCCCGTCACTTTGATGCGGCCTTCGCGATGGTCTTTGAGTTTCTGCACATCGGCATCGACCATTAACTTCACCAGTTCAGTAAACTTCGTTTTCGGCTGCCATCCGAGGACGCGCTTTGCCTTCGAGTAATCGCCGATGAGCAAGTCCACTTCGGCAGGACGATAGTAATTCGGATCGATCTCGACGTGATTCTGCCATTTCAAGCCGACGTGGCTGAACGCGGCTTCGAGGAATTCGCGCACGCTGTGCGTTTCGTTCGTGGCGATGACGTAATCGTCGGGTTTGTCCTGTTGGAGCATCAGCCACATCGCCTCGACGTACTCTTTCGCGTAGCCCCAGTCGCGTTTGGCATCCAAATTACCAAGATAGAGCTTGTCGCCACTTCCGCCGAGAATCTGAGCGAGCGCGCGCGTGATCTTGCGTGTGACGAACGTTTCGCCGCGCCGCGGTGATTCGTGGTTGAACAGGATGCCTGCGCTGGCGTGCAGGCCGTAGGACTCGCGATAATTCACGGTGATCCAATGCGCGTAAACCTTGGCGCAACCGTAGGGACTTCGCGGATAAAACGGAGTGGTCTCTTTCTGTGGAACTTCCTGGACTTTGCCATACATCTCGCTGGAGGAAGCCTGGTAAAAACGTGGCTTGATTCCAACCTCGCGAATCGCTTCGAGCAAACGCACCGCGCCGGTGGCGGTGATGTCGGTGGTGTATTCGGGGCTGTCGAAGCTGACGCGCACATGGCTTTGCGCAGCCAGGTTGTAAATCTCATCGGGAGCGACCTTGGCGATTAAACGCGACAACGCGCTCGCGTCACTCAGATCGCCGTAATGAAGTTTAAGCGCCGTTTTGTTCGCGTGCGGATCGGAGTAAATGTGATCCAGTCGGCCCGTGTTAAACGTGCTCGCGCGGCGAATGATGCCATCCACTTCATAGCCTTTGGCGAGCAATAGCTCCGCAAGATAGGACCCGTCCTGTCCTGTGATTCCGGTGATCAAAGCTCGTTTCGGCATAGTTCCGCGGGCTACGGCAAAATCAAAGCGTCGTTAGCGCGAAGGCGACAATCAAGAGAAATTGTTTCAGGGAAAAAATTTTTAAGTTTGCCGAGAGCGTTCGCGATTTCTAACGTCATACCGTGCCAGTGCAGTTCACGATTCTTGGCAGCGGTTCCAGTGGGAACTGCGCTTATCTGGAATGCGACGACACGCGACTGTTGATCGATGCGGGGTTGAGCGGCAAACAGATTCGGCAGCGGCTGCTCACGATTGGCCGCACGCCCGAAAACCTCGATGGCATTCTCATCACGCACGAACATTCGGATCATATCGACGGCCTGACCGGGCTGGCGGCGCGGCTGAAGCTGCCGATTTATTGCAACCGCCAGACGCGCGACGCGATCCGCGCGAGTCTCGATGTCGAAGTCGAGTTTCATCTTTTTGAAACGGGCGCGACGTTTGATCTTGGCTCGTTCTGCATTGATACTTTCAGCGTGCCGCATGACGCCTATGATCCCGTCGGGTTCCTGATTCGCGCCGATTGTGCGAACATTGGATTTCTCACGGACCTTGGCCATGCGACGAAGCTGGTGATCGAGCGCGTGCGTTCCGCGAACGTGCTGGTGCTCGAAACGAATCACGATTTGAAAATGCTCCAGGATGATCCGCGGCGCCCGTGGAGCGTGAAGCAACGCATTGTGAGCCGGCACGGGCATCTCTCTAATGACGCGGCGGCGAAACTGGCCTGCGAAATTGTTACGTCGAATCTGGAATATCTCTACCTCGGCCATCTGAGCGGCGATTGCAATCGGCCGGAGTTGGCGCACGAAACCGTGACTCGCGAACTCACGAGGATTGGTGCAACGCATGTAACCATTGTCACCGCGTCTCAGGACGTGCCATCGACGACACTCTCTTATTCGCAACCGATCCGGTCGTCGCCCGAACCGCTGCGCGAGCGAGTGCCGCTTTATCCCGGCCTGTCGGGACAACTGCGCTTCTCGATTTAAAAAATTCCTAAAACTCGACGGCCAGCTTGAGGGCCGGTTCCAGTTGCTCCAGATATTCGTGCTTGGGAATTACGAACGTCCCAAAGCGTTCCAGGTGCGGCGTCATCCACTGCGTATCCAGCAGGGCGAAACCGCGGGAGCGCAGCCGTTCGACGAGCGTCACCAGGGCGACTTTGGAGGTGTCGGTCACGCGGTGAAACATGCTTTCACCAAAAAACGCGCCGCCAATGTGCACACCGTATAATCCGCCCACGAGCTTGCCTTCGCGCCACACCTCGACGCTGTGTGCATGGCCTTCCGCATGGAGCAAACAGTAGCCCTCGACGATCTCGCGTGAAATCCACGTCTCGCCGTGGCTTTTGGCACAGGCGCGGATCACGGAGGGAAAGGCCCGGTCGTACGTGATGTCGAACTTCTTTTGTTTGAGAACGCGCCCCAAACTTCGCGGGACGTGAAACCGTTCGTCTAACGGGATGATCGCACGCGGGTCGGGCGAGAACCAGGCGATGTCTCCCCGATCGTTGATCGCCATCGGGAAAATCCCGTTGCGATAACCTTTGAGGAGAAGCTCAGTGCTCAGCACGCGAATATTTTAGACTGCAAGGTGTGTTCATGCCAGTAGCTTGCCCTTGAGCCGCTTTGCATTGACTTGCGTGGCGAGCGCCACGGATTATTCGCGGCCATGGATTGGACATGGGTTTCAGAACCACAAATCTGGATCAGCCTCGTCACGCTCACGTTGCTCGAAATCGTGCTGGGGATCGACAACATCATTTTCATCTCGATTCTCAGCGGCAAACTGCCGGCCGAACAGCAGCGCCAGGCCCGCCGCACAGGATTGGGCGCGGCGCTCATCACGCGCATTCTCCTGTTGTGCGGCTTGACGTGGGTCGTGCGCCTGGACAAGCCCTTCTGGAGCGGCAGCATTCTCTCGATTGATCTCGCGGTTTCCGGCAAGGACCTGATTCTGCTCGCGGGCGGTCTGTTTCTCATTGGCAAGAGCACCGTCGAAATTCACGAGAAACTCGAAGGCGAAGACGGCGAGGTCACCAGTCGCATGGCGGCAACGTTCACGAGCGTCATCTTCCAAATCATGATTCTCGACATAGTGTTTTCGCTCGACTCGGTGATCACGGCGGTCGGGATGGTGCCGCAGATCGGCATTATGATCGCGGCGGTGATCCTTGCGATGATCATCATGCTCATCTTCGTCAATCAGATCAGTGATTTCGTCGATCGGCATCCAACGATCAAAATGCTCGCGTTGAGTTTTTTGATTTTGATTGGCGTGATGCTGGTCGGCGAAGCGTTTCATCATAAAATCCCGAAAGGTTACATTTATTTTGCGATGGCTTTCTCGGTCGTCGTGGAGATGCTGAACATTCGCGTGCGCAAAGTGACACATCGCGTCGAACTGCATCAGCCGTATCGCTAGCTGTGAAATTTCGACTGGCCGGAGCGGAGTGGAGACGGCACGCGGTCGCCGCTGCCGGCGGACTGCTCCTGGCCTGCGCATTTCCAAACTGGAACATCGCGGGGCTCGCGTGGATCGCGCCCGGCGTGATGATTCTCGCCGGTCTGGGTGCGAAACCGGGCACAGCTTTCCGCGCCGGTTACATCGCGGGCCTGGCATTCTACCTCGCTTCGCTCTATTGGCTGATGCTGATTCCCGTGCGCTTCGCGCCGATCGTCGGTTGGCTGGCGCTTGGATTTTTTCTTTCGCTGTATCCGGCGACGTGGTCGTGGCTGGTGTGGCGAACTTTTCCCGGGCGATTCGATTCCGCCGAACCGGGATTTGGCGGATTGCTGGAGCGATTCGTTTCCGTCGGGTGGACTCGCCGATTGCGCTGGTGTCTCCTCGTTGCGGCGGCATGGGTAACGTGGGAGATGACGCAGGCGCGTTTTCTTTCCGGATTTCCATGGAATTTCCTCGGCGCGTCGCAGGCGCGGATGTTGCCGCTCATCCAGGTTTCGTCGATCACCGGCGTTTACGGCGTATCATTCCTGGTCGCGTGGTTTTCGTGCGCGCTGCTGTGCGCGTTCGTGCGGCTGACGAAGCAGCCGAGCAGGCGCGCGTGGGGTCTCGAGGTATTTGCGCCCGTAATCGTCATCGCAGTGGCGCTTGTGTGGGGCGTGCAGCGGCTGAAATCGCTGGCACCGGAGGGCGTCCGGACGATCAAGATCGCGCTCATTCAGCCGAGCATTCCGCAGACGAACATCTGGGACCAATCATACGCTGAAAAGGCGGAGCGCTTTGCGAGCCTGCTCGCCTTGTCCGAAGTCGCGCTGAGCAACAAGCCGTCACTGCTCGTTTGGCCGGAAGCGGCGCTGCCCGATCTGTTGCGCTGGGCGACCAATGAATACGCCGGCAAAACGATCTTCCATACAATCATCGACCTCGCGCGACGTCATCACGTCTGGATGGTCGTTGGCGCCGATGATGCGGAGATTAAACCCAGCGCGCCCGACGGAGTTGTTTACTACAACAGCAGTTTTCTCATCAGTCCGTCTGGAGAATTGGCCGCCGATTACCGCAAACGGCGACTCGTGATTTTCGGCGAATATGTGCCGCTGAGCAAATGGCTGCCGTTTCTCAAAACGTTCGCGCAGGTGCAAGGGGAGTTCACGCCGGGCGACCGCGTCGCGAAGTTCAATATGCCCGATCTCGACGTCCAGACTTCGGTGTTGATCTGCTTCGAAGATATATTTCCGCATCACACACGAGAGTATGCGAGTGACGAGATCGATTTTCTCTTGAACCTCACCAACAACGGCTGGTTCCGGGAAAGCGCCGCCCAATGGCAGCACGCGGTCAATGCTGTGTTCCGTGCCGTGGAAAACGGCGTTCCGCTGGTCCGCTGCGCGAACAATGGATTGACGTGCTGGGTCGATCGCAGCGGCGCAATCCACGAAACCTACTTCACGGATTCAACGGACATTTACAAAGAAGGCTACAAGATCGCCCAGGTGCCGCTGCCGTCCGATGGCAAGTGGCCCGCAACCTTTTATCGGCGACACGGTGACTGGTTCGGCTGGACGTGCGTGGCCGTCACACTGATAGCGCTGATCAGGACGTTTATCGCGGGCCGTTCACCGGTCGGCAAACCGGCCATTCGCTAAACAGCAACGGCGGGTCGACTTCTGCTCACTGCTGACCTGGGTCAGCACTATCCCCGCCCGGAAGTGGTAAGTAACGGAAGTGTTCCAGGCGGTTGCTTCAGCAACGGAGTTTCCCTCTCATTGTTTCTCTCGGCGCATGACTGCGAAACCGTATCGGTCCATCGAATGCGCAGCGGAGACAAATTGCCACCCTTGAGCGACCGAGGCGTTGATGACGTCGTCGAGGGTGCCCTTCGACTCCCTTCCCAAAACGACTCCGCTGACCACTTTATATTCCCAGGCCGCCTGGGTATTGGTCGCAGCAGCCACCGAGAAGAACATTGCTATTCCCAACAGCGCCCCAAGGAGCAGGCTTTTGATGTCGATTTTCTTTTTCATGTTTGTTGCCTTTCGCGACTGGTTTGACGCATTGGCAGCGGGAAAACTGTCATGGTTTTGTAAAGCCGCACGGTTTTGCAGATACGAATTTCACGAATTGCCGCAAAAAGCATAAGAATCACAAAAGCGGATTAACAGAAGCAAACGAAGAGCGCGAAGGCGTAACGAAAGAAATCCGAAGGCCGAAGAACGAAGCTCGAGTCAAAAGTTGCGCTTCGGGGGGACATGACTTAGAGAGACTGTAGCCGGATGACACCGCTTATCATTGTCGGGAGTGTCGTCGTTGTTCTGTTCCTCTGGCTCGTTGTAGCGACGATTCTTTGGGAACGGAAGTTGGCAAGGTTGCCACCTATACCTCCTCTCGAATGTCCGCGCTGCAAAAGCCAGGAGATCGATGTCGTCTACTCTGGATTGTGGGACGGTAGGGATGAGAACGGCGGGCACATTAGTGGCGCAAATGAATTTGGCATTTGCAAACGATGCGACAGTCGTTGCGCAAGGATCATCCACGGAGTGGCAGCAGGTGATCGGACCTATATTCCAACTGAGGAGGAGTGGAACGGTATTGTCCGGCCCTTGGAAAAGATGCGTCAAGCCCAGGAGGATTGGCCGTTTGTCGAGTGATCGGCAGGACAGCCAGGTCAGCGGGGCTTGCCGAGGTCGATGAAGTCTTTAGGCTTAAGCGCCTGGGAGATTTGAGCGACTTAATTAATTTGTCTTGGCGTTTTCGCTGGATACATTTTCGTTATGAAGCCAAGCGAGGAAGTAACCCGGGGGTCAATAGCTCTGCGCTTGCTGATACTTGCCGCCTTTGCACAAACGCTAACGTTTCCTTACGCCACCGAAGCGTCAACAAAAGTAATCGCATGGGGATGGAGCGCTTATGGCCAAACGAATGTTCCAAGTGAGTTGAGCGACGCCGTGGCGGTTTCGGGAGGCTGGTTTCACACTCTCGCGTTGCGGTCAGATGGCAGTGCGGTTGGATGGGGCGGCACCCGCTATGGCGAAGGTATTGTCCCCGATGGACTCACTGACGTTGTGGCAATCGCCGGCGGCTGGGCGCACAGTCTGGCACTGCGCGCCGACGGAACGGTGATTGGGTGGGGGCTGAATAGTGACGGTCAGATAGATATTCCGCCAGGCTTGGATAGTGTCGCAGCAATTGCCGCAGGATACGTCGGAAATCTTGCGCTCAGGACGGACGGGACGATCCGTGCGTGGGGAACGTATCCGCCACCGGGTGGCTTGAACGATGCCGTGGCAGTTGTGACAGTCGTCGACCGTAACCTAGCACTTCGCGGAGATGGTACGGTAGTCGGATGGGGTCGCGACGACTGGGGCATGGCGGTTCCAAGTGACCTAAGAGACGTGATTGCCATATCAGCCGGTGCCAGTGATGAGGGTGTTGGGCACAGTCTGGCTCTTAAAGTTGATGGTACAGTCGTGGCTTGGGGATTGAATAGTTTCGGACGAGCAACTGTTCCCCAAGGGTTGACCAATGTGATTGCGATCTCGGCAGGAATTTGGCATAGCCTCGCACTCAAAGCGGATGGGACGCTAGTCGCCTGGGGCAGAAACGATTATGGCCAGGGGAGCATTCCGGCTGGCTTGAGCAACGTTGTGGCTATCTCTGCAGGAGCGTCGCACAACGTAGTGTTGGTGGCGGATGATCGTGCAGCGTTCGTACCTCCGCGAATGGTTCCTATGAGTGTCTCGTCCATTTCGATTGCGACGAGAAGAGGTTGGCGCTATCACCTCGAGCATAAAGACTCCCTCAGTTCGAGCGTGACTTGGACAACGCATCCTCCAATACCTGGCAACGGCTCTGTGCAAACTATAACTGAGGCAGACTCCTCTGATCCCCAGCGGTTTTACCGCGTTCGGCAGCAACACTAGCTGTGGAGGAGCAAGGTGGGGCGGAATTGCTCCGGTGCCGCCGAACATCCGATACTAAGTCTTACTTCCGGCGGTACTCGCCAGGAACGTGTCCACAAACAGTAAGATGCCGATTCCCGCTTCAACGATGGCGCTTCCAAAGAGCGAAAGTTGGGATCCCGTCAAGAGCAGCTCGTCACCAACGTTTTGATCGCTGCCAGAACGCTTCTTGTATATTTCGTCGATAATCCCAGCGTTGTGTGTGATTAGGTGCCGCGTCTGCTCCACCGATTTAAGATCGCGGTTCTCAAATATGGATAGGAATGTTTTGTTGTCAGGAAACGCCGAACGATAGGCTTTCGCGATGCCTTCGATCGAAGAAAAGTGAAACTTTTCCTGCAGGATACCTCCGAGGCGGCCTCGTAAATCAAACCCGTACTTTGCGAGCGTTCCGATTTCAATACTCTTCTTACCAATTCCGCCCTCATCATCCTCTAAAGACTTGAATACTCTGTGTGCAGTAGAAATTGGCGCAGAATTGATTGCGGATGCCCACGCATCTCTTGCGACCGTCTCAAAAGCAGTCCATAGCAGCGGAGGAGTGACAAAGAACATCACTTTCACAGCTCTCTGAAAGCTTTCGGTATGCATCAAAGCGTTTACACGAGCGTCAATTTGGGAGGCGATGGTGGTTGTCGTCTCGGGTTGGCGCAGAAACTCGGAAAAAAGTTGGTTAGCTTCCTGAATGCAGTCACTACCGCATTTTCCAGACTGCAACGATGTTTTTATATAATTGATTGTCCAGAAGAACAAAGCGACACCGTCTGCAGCTGTCAGATATGGCATTAAGTGCAATTCCTTTATGTTTTCAAGATTTCGAAGAAAAGCGGATACAAATCCTTTCGTATGGTGGGCGCTGGCCTCTAAGCTGTGGAGCTTAGTTAAGTCGACTTCATAGGGTTGCGCAGAAGACACGCTCTCATCTTCAGATCGAGTGGTCATGATCGATTACTGCCTTCCTCTTCCTTTCTTCCGTACCTTTAACTTCGTAGAATGAAGAAATCGGGATCATAATGCAAAGCGAATTGGTTAGCTTTATTGTTATTGCTATTGGAATGACCCAAAGTCCGCAGTGTGAAACGACAGAAATGCGAACGGACTCAAATTGAAACCTCCCCCCTTTGAAAGTATCCCAAGGCACCAACCGACCTTCGTCGCATAACATTCGTAACATTCGTAACATTCGCTCCACACAAAAATAATTCAGTGCTAAAGAAGATAAAGATTCGTTAGCGGTGATTACTTGCGGGCGTGTTAAACAACAAAATAGCAGAGCAACTCGGCATTAGCCGGTGGAGTGAGCGTCCTCGCGAGCCGCTTCAAGCGTCTCGACAAGGTCTGCGCCAACCCACCTCTGCTACTCATACCTCCCATTCCTGCTCTTGCTCGTGCTCCTTCCGAAATCGCCACAACCGAATGCAAAACCCACACAAAACTAACACTTTTCTGACACATACCCCCCGGGGAGGGGGCGCTCAATCGTCAATCGTAATTCGTAATCGTAAACCCTTCCGCATCACTGACTTGTGTCCACCCCCAGCGCCACAACCGAATGCAAAACCAACACAAAACTAACACTTTTCTGACACTACCCCCCCGGGGGCCCCCCTTCCCCTCGGCTGCTACAGGCGCTGCCGCCACAGTCATGACTTTCTGGTCCCGTAAATCGTCGAAGACAAAGATGAAACTCCCAACCTCGCTCGTCGCGTTTCAACTGATCCTTCTGCAATGGTGCGGGCTTAATCTGCACGCCGCCGAGCAATTCGAGAAGGAAACGGTGGTTTATAAGAAAGCCGGCCCTCTCGGGATCAAAGCCGATGTTTATCATTACAGCGATGCGAAGGTGCGGCCAGTCGTCGTCTCGCTGCACGGCGGCGCCTTGATCATGGGACATCGGGAGAGCGTAACCGGGCCCGTGAAGAATTTCGCGCTCACCAACGGTTACGTGGTCGTGTCGTTCGATTATCGGCTCGCGCCGGAGACAAAACTCCCGGCGATCATCGAGGACATCGAGGATGCGTTCCGCTGGTTGCGAGGCGAGGGCGCGAAACGGTTCCACATCGACCCCGATCGCGTCGCCGTGACAGGTGGTTCGGCGGGCGGCTATCTCACATTGGCGACAGGTCACCGGATTCAGCCCCGCCCGCGGGTTCTTCTGGCGTATTTCGGTTACGGCGATCTGATCGGCGATTGGTATTCGACGCCCAGCCCGCATCCGCGCCATAACCAGAGGAAGATCACCGCCGAAGAAGCGTGGCAGCAAGTGAGCGGCCCGGCCGTCGCCGATGCCCGGGAACGAAAAGGTGACGGCGGCATCTTCTACAATTTTTGCCGACAGACCGGTCAATGGCCGAAAGCTGTCTCCGGGTGGGACCCTCGCGGTGAAGCGGAAAAGTTTTATCCTTTCATGCCGGTCAAGAATGTGACGGCGGCTTATCCACCGACGGTGTTGATCCATGGCAGAGCAGACACGGATGTGCCGTTCGAACAATCAGAGCTGATGGCGCAGGAATTCAAGAAGCACGGCGTGCCGTTTCAATTTCATGAGATTGCCAAAGCGGAACATGGTCTGGCCGGAGGCAATCGCGAAGAGATCGAGACGGCGCAGCGCAAAGCGTTTGAGTTCGTGAAGCTGTATCTGGAGCGGCCGTGAGTGCGAAGAGTAATCAGTTATCAGTGAACAGTAATCCGTAATCAGTATTTGAATCAGTGGCCATGATGATTAAGGCAGGACACGGATTCGATAGAAGCGCTGGCGCTGGATAGCGGCGGCGGGATCGAGGACTTCCATGGATGAGCCGGTGCCGCGCACGTTATCAGCGATCGTGGTCCACTGCGGGTTGGAGAGTGACGCCGTGGCTTCGACGCGGTAGGTCTGGCCGGAAATGGTGTCGAAGGTGAGTCGCAGATCGCTGCCGGAAACGGCGATGGAACGGATGGTGCACGGCAGTTGCTGGCCGGCGGCGGGGTCGACGCGGAAACCGGCACTGGTGCCGTTGCGTCCGGATTCGTGCACGGCTCGCAGGATGATGTTGGTGCCGGGCTCGAGGACGGTGACCTGGCCGGTCCACACACCATTGACGAACGAGGCGGTTTGTTGGGGTTCGATGTTAACGAAGGTCTCGACGGTAAAGCGGGCCTGGGGAACGCGTTTGGCCGCGAGAGGTGGCGGCTGGCTCATGCCCGACCATGTGATGGGATCGCCAAACGCGCCGTCGGTTTGGAAGAAAAGAGAGCGATTCAGTTCCGTGGGAACCGAGGCGCACGACCCGTCGGTCGTGTAAGTGGAGTTATCGAAGCTGAGGTCAACCAGGAGGTTATTCGTGCCGTCGTAGTCAAAGGGCTGATCGAAGAAGAAGGTGTTCCAGCCGATGCCCTGGATGGTTTCGTCGTGGCGATAGACGACGGTCCAGTCATTGGTTTCCCACGCGGCGGTGGAGTAATTGCTCAAGACGGTATGTTTCAGGCGGATCGTCCAATTACTCATGGTCTGCCCCGGAGCCGTGGTAACGTTAAGAGCCAGGGCATTGATCTTGCCGGGCGCACCGACTTCACCGGCGACATAAATAATCTGCGTGCGCGCATCGTGGAAGAGCGTGCCCATGGGCATTTCCCAGGTATTCGTGCCGGAGCCGATCGAGGCGGTGCGGCTGGAGGAGATGCCGTACCCTCAACGTGCCGTTGAAAACCCGGGGAAGATTTCATCACGGCCATCGCGGGCAGTGATCGTGGCCTCAAACGGGCGGCCCGCGGTTTGCGGGGAGGCGATGGGTTCCCACTTGAAATGGTCCAAATCAACGTAACCATTGTCGATGATGGTGATGACATTCTGCGGGCTGCCCAAAACATTGAGGCCGTTAAAGAGCTTCACGCCGAAGACCTCGTTGGTTTCAAAAACGGTATCGCCGATGATGCGGATTGAAACGGTCCGGTTGGTAGTGCCGGGCGGGAATTCGAGCAAGCCAAAGTCGGTAGTAAAATCGCGATCGGTCAAAGCGGTGCCATTGGTGGTGGTGTAATTGACGAAGACAGTCTGGCCGCTGACGGCGGAGAGGCGCACGTTGACGGTGACGTTCGTGCTCGAACCGGGTGGAGGCTCCTGGACGGTGGCGTTGTCGATGAAGAGGGACGGGAGCGGATCGTTATCAAAGATCCGGCCGCGGACCTGCGGGGTGGCAATGACGCAATTGGTGGGCGAGAAGAGAAAGAATGCAATTTGTTCAATGAAAGCTTCATTGAGCAGATCGGCGAGCACGGAAACCGGGATCGTTTGGGTAGTCGTCCCCGGAGGGAATACCAGCACTCCGTTGGTAGCGATGTAATCCACCCCAGCGGTGGCCGTGAGGTTCTGGGTGCGGAATTCGAGCGAAACAGGCAATCGCGACGGAGCCGAGAGGCGCAGGGTAAAGACAAGATTGGTGCTGCCGACGTTTCCTTCGGTCGTGGTAGCCAAACCTGTCGAAACAGTGGGATAGACAACCGTTGACTCCGCCGTCGCCGTGTTGTTGGACGCAAAGCCGTCGGGCTGGTTGCGGCTGACGTAAGCCGTGTTGGTAATGACGCCGACCTGCGTTGGCGTGACGACAACCGTGACGGTCGCGGTAGCGTTGGCCGCGAGCTGGCCGAGGTCGCACCTGAGATCGTTGCCGAGCACCGCGCAACTGCCCTGGGAAGCGTTCACCGAAACGAAGTTCAATCCCGCGGGCAACGGATTGGAGAGAACAATTCCGCCGGCTTCCCCCGGGCCCGAGTTGGCAATGGTATAGGTCCAGGTGAGGTCGTCACCGAGGAGCAGAAGGTCGGGAGAATCGACAATGGCGAGGGACAAATCATTTGACGCTACGACGGAAAATGCCGACGACACACCGGCGCGGCGCAAAGTGTCTTCCGCCACCACGGTGACAATGGACGCGGGTTCGTGGAAGGTAAGCGTGCCGGACCAAAGTCCGGAGACGAAGTTGCTCACGACATTCGGGGTAACTTCGAGCGGGTAACGCGCAGTCATTGGGAGTTGCAGGGCGTTGTTTCTCCGCCCGATCGAGTTGGTCGCGAACAGCCAATCGGTGGCCCTGCCGTTATCGACGCGGCCCGCGCGCTGATAAGTGAGCGCGGTGTTGGTGTTCACGGCGATGGGCGGGCCGTTCCACTCCTCCTGCGGGATAGCAAAAGGCACGGAGATTTTCCCGGCTTCGGCCTCGACAGCGCACATGAAATCGACCGGCTGGCCGGCGGCATCGCGCAACAAAACGGCGATATGATTACTGAACACGCCGAAGCCCCAGACAAGATTGGTGCCGGTGAAAAAGGCAGGATATTTGCCGGGAGCAACACCAAAGGCGCTTGCCACAAAGATCGAGCCGGAGGGAACGAAACTGTTTGTGGGAATGGTGATCACACTGCGGGGCGCGGGCCACGAGCGCGTATCGTAGAGCGAGATTTCCCACCGGGAAATGTCCAGCCTGCGACCGCTGACGTTTTGGAACTCGACGCGCTTGTTGTTACCGGGGTCGATCTCGGTAATGACAGCGGCGGACCAATTCGACGAGCCGCGAAAAGCGCGTAACTGCACTGTCCCAAGGTAATTGGTGGCGACGTTGTTGATGTCATCGCGCGCGGTAACCGTCGTGTTGAAAGGTTGATCAACGAATTGGGTCGTCGCAATCGGCCCGAAGTCGAAATGGTCGGCTCCGCCGACGCTGCGGGTGCCAAATTGCCAGACCGGGCCGGCAGTGGTCGTTGTGCCGCGTCGGGAAACGATGCGCCAATAATAAGTGGTACTGAGCTCGAGGTCGGGCAAATCCCAGAAGTTCGTGGCGGTATTGCCGAGAAAGTTGGTGGCAGTCAGCGTCGCGTTGGTGCCGAGATAGACGTCGAACGTGGTGAGTCCGTTGTCTTCGAGGCGAACGCTGACGTTGTCGAGGTGCACATTGAAGTAGCCCTGGTGATCTTCCTCGATAAAGACGATGCGAACGGTCTGCCCGCGGTAAGCGGTCAGGTCGAAGGTGCGGGTCGTCCAGTTATTGGTGAGCGGGAAACCCGGAGGAGTGTTGAAAAGCACCTGGAGGACCTGGTTTTGTGTATCGCGCAACTCGACGCGGAAGTACTGATTTAAATCATACTGCGTGGAGTGATTTCGAATTTTGTCCACCCATGAAAGCGCTACGCCTCGCACGCGCGCAGGGATGAACACGTCCTGGTACATGAAGTGATAGCCGCCGCCGGTTTGATCGGTGACCGCGCTGAAATTGCCCTCATACGGCGGAGAAGGCCCATCGAGACTCTGAAGATCGAGTTTGCCGTCGTTGATGACAAACCCACCGAGACCGCCTACGTCGACGATCCAGTTATGGAACTGACCCGTCTCAAATCCGCCGTTAACAAGAATTTCGCCGACACCGCCAAGCCACGAAAGGTCTGTGGTGATGGCGACGCCTGACGCCCGGTCCGTTGGCCGGGGCTGATATGGCACGGGCGGAGTTTCGTCATCGAGAATTTCCATCACGGCCGTTGCGGAAGGGTGAAAAGGGGCGGAAGCGGTGACGGTGACGTTTTGCGCATCATCGGCTTCGCGGTCGTCGACAATGGTGAGATTGAAGTTGGCGGTAAATTCACCAGCGGGAATCGTAACCGACGGAGGCACTGTGAGCTCGGTTTCGTCACCCGAAGCGAGCGTGACGGTGAGATTGGTTTCAAGCGATGCGAGGAGGCGTATCTGGCCCGCATTTGTGAGCACACCGTTACCTTCGCTGGCGCTTTCAGGCAGAAAGATTTTTAACCCGGCAACATCATTATCTTCGACGGCCAGCGTGTCCCTGCCATCCTCCCAATTGTCGACGTGGGCGGTGATGGTGACGATTTTGGTTCCGTCGAGGCTCGTGTCATCGACGATAAGAATCTCGAACTCGGCCTTGTGTTCGCCCGCCGGAATGATGACTTCGGCCGGAACGCGCGCCTCGTTGAGATCGCTGGAGGTAAGCTTCACGTGGACATCGCGCGGCGCTTTGGCGGCGGCCTTCACGGCGCCCATTTTTCGATACAGCCCGTCACCCTCGCGCGCGCCGCGCGGCCAAATGCTCACACTCAGACGGTTCACGTTGCTGTCCCGAATCGCGATGCGGCCGGGCTCGACGAAGAAATCGGCGGCGGCGGCGTTGACGGTCGCGGTCTGCGTGCCGTCGGGCAGGCCATTGTCGAGGATGGTGACGCTAAAGACTGCCTGAGTTGAACCGGCTGGAAGAATGATTCGATCCGGCACGCGAATTTTGGAGATGTCACTCGAAAACAAGCGGACTTCAACATCGGTGGAGCGAGGGACCTGCGTGATGATCTGGCCGGTCAATGGCCCTTCGCCTTCTGTGGCTTCAGGCGGAAGGCTGACAGTCAGGCGGCGCACGGCCAGGCCGGTGATGCTGATGTCGTCGAGCGCAATGCCGTCGAGCGGGATTGAAAAATTGTCGAACTCATTGAAGCGGATGCGAAAATGTTCGTTGTACTCGAGGCCATGACGGACAATCGCCTCATCGAGGTCGACGCGCCATTCGCTGTAAACAGCGCCGCGCAACTCGCGCATGCTCTGCACTTCATACCATTCGATGCCGTTGGTGCTGACGGCGATGCCATCGAAATCCGCGCCTCCGATGAACGGCGTGGGCGGGGGTCCATCGGGTTCGTCGCCAAATTGCTTGCCCCAGAATCGGAGCACGACGTTGGTGTAGCCGGCGAGGTCGATGCCGAGCGTGACTTCGTTGCGGGAATTGATGCCGTTGCCGGTGTTGTCGAGCGTGAGATGGTACCGCCCGCGTGGAGTATTCTGGTCGGTGACCTGCACGCGGTAAGCGGCGGTGCCGGTGACCTGCCACCAGGGTTGCAATGTTCCGCTCTCGAAATCTTCCAAAAACGGCATCGTGGTAAAGGCCATGATCCGGACGTTGACTTCGCGCTCCTGAACTTTGCCGGTGGTTTCGTTTCGGAATGTGACCGTGCCGGAGTGGCTCCCCATGGCGAGCGCGGTGCCATTGAGGCAAACGGTGACAGTTGCGCCGCTGAAAGGGGCGAGCGTGGCCCGATCGGGTGTAACCGTGATCCAGCCCTGCGACGCCGAGGCGCTCCAGGTCACAGGGGCGTCAGAATTGTTTGTAATGACGTAGCTCTTGCAGCCGGGGTTGATCGCGCCGCCGATCGGACCGGCGGAAATGAAGGCGGTGGATGGAACGACGAGGAGCGAATCGGGCAAATCAAATTCTTCCACGACGCCGAAAGTGGTATTGGCATCGGGCGACACAGCGCTGAATCCCATGCCGCGTCTGGCGAAGGCGCGCCAAATTTCCATGAAATTCGCGCCGCCATTATTGACCTGGTCGGCGAGGATGATCGCGTCGCGCGCCTGGAGAAAAGTGGGGTTGCGCGGAGTTAATTTCAGGGCGTCGGTGACCAACTGGAGCGCGAGCTGATTGCCCGCGAAGCCGTAGCGGTCGATGAGATTGGCGCGCACATCCCAAAGGGTCACACACCAGAGTTCGCCCTGGCTGTGCACCTCGGCGGCAAAGAGCGGATTAAAAGGATCGATGGGACTGAGCGGCACACCAGGGTGGGGGCTGATCTGGTTGGGATCAATGTCCTTGAAGGTGAGCGGATTCTTCGAGAGGTCGGTGGAGTATGGGTAGCGGCGAACGCCGAAATAATAATTCTCCTTCAGCCCGAAGAAATCTTTGGTTGCGTAACCGCCCATGGCGTAGGCGGCGTGAGGATCGTCGTTCGATTCACTCAGCATCGCGAGCGCATAAAAATCCGACCAGCCTTCGCCCATGCCGGCACTTTGAAGAGCATCAAGGCCCATGCCGCCGCCAACGAGCCGTGTGCTCAAGCCGTGCGTGTATTCGTGAAGGATGATCTCGGCGTCGAGATCGCCGTCGCGGTTGGGTTGCGGCCCGCTGAACACGTACATCTGAATTCTGGGGGGCTTGCCATCATCGGTCGGGGTGAAGTTGGCGTTGTCGGTCCCGGAGCCATCCTGCGCGTCGGCGAGGACGAGATCATTACCCGCTCCGCCGCGGGCGAAATTGTCCTTTTGAAAATTCCCGGCCGTTTCGGTGAAGCCGAGTTCGTAGAGTTTGTCGTGCATCCAGTTGCACCAGTAAAACAACTGCACAACAGCAGCATCACCATAGGCCGAAGGCTGGCGCGTGAGATCGAGCGGAAAGTCAAAGACGCGAAACGGGTTGCCATGGGGCCGAGGCAGATCGGGCAGATCGTCGGCGTTGCGGTCGAGGTGCGCATCGACGTTGTTTCCGCGAGTCTCGTTGTCGGCGGGATGAATCCAGCCGGTGGGCGAGGCGTTGGTCGAGACTGCGGCAAAGGTCAGAAAACTCCTCTCACGGAGCGGCGGCTGGTTGGTCGAAGGCGTTTGATGGCCCGGTGAAAATGGCGACGGGCTGTCGCTTGTATAAACGCGATAGGAAGCGTCGGCCAGATAGAGAGTAAGCCGACGACGGACCAGCACTTCGCCGGTGTCGGCGTCGATATGCAATCGGAATCGCTCGCCGCCTTTCGGGTGTGTGACCTCGACCTGCCAGCAAAGTTTTAGCGCGTTCTCACTCAAGGGGAGCCAGACGAGCTTCACTTCGGCTTCCCCGGGCAAAGAGCCGGCCTTGAATGTCTGTCGCATTTCCTTGCCTTCCGGCTCGGCGAGGAGCGGAACAATTTCGTCCCCGAGCACGGTCTCGCCGAGGCTCTCTGCGGCGAGACGCACGGCTTCCGGGGCGGTGATCGTAGGGGCTGCCTGCAAGACGGCCCGATTGGGAGTCCCATCGTTGGCGCTCTGTTCGAGGTCAGCGATAAACTCCGTCGAGACACTCACCAACTCGCCGTCTTTAGTGATATGCGACGTAAGCGCCGCGCCGACGACGTCCAGTCCGTCCAGTTCCTGTTGCCAGGCGTAGCTGCGTAATCCGTTGTGCGGAGTGATATCCTGTCGCTTGAGGCGAGCTTTCCTTAATGCTTCGTCGTCGTGGCCGAACAACCCCTTGTGTTCCTTGAGGAATGCTTTGAGAGGATGCAGTGGGTCGTGGTCAGGTATGCTGGCAGCGGTTTCGGGAGTGATCCCTTTGCCGCGGCCGTGGGGACCACTCAAAAAGCCGTCACGCGAGACGACGTGCTTCGGCGTTTTATGGAGCGGATCAAAATCGACATGAAGGTTGGGCAGGCGCGCCTTTAAACGAGCGGCAGCCTCCAGGCGCCCGGATTGCGGTAGGGTCGCCGCGCCGCCGGCGACCGCTGGGCGGCGTTTGTCCAAATCGGGTACGTCATCGTGCTTCGGTTTTTCGAAGGCGAGAACGGAGCCGGGGACGGTTAAGAAAATGCAAACGGCTGCCGGGAGAAGCAGCCGGGACACAAATTGAGCGCTCCAGAAATGACTGTGTGACAATCGCAACCATTTTATCGTACATGGAGCAGTCGCGCTACCGGGAAAAGGGAAAAAGACAGGCGCGCCACATCCATGGCGCGCCTGCGCAAGGTGAGCCAGCCTGCCAACCCAGCAACCAGCTCGTATCCATGCGAACCGAACTCATTCAACGCTCCGCAAGCTTCGCCCACAGGTGGGTCTTACCCGCAGCGGGGTCGCGAATGGGGTAAAAACCCCAATAGCGGTCGCAAGGGGGGTAGTTAGACTTACGGATGTCGTTGCGCAAATAGGCATATGACCTAAAGGAGTTGTTAGGGTGCTCAGGGCCGGCCACCGCGAGGTTGTCGGCCCTTTCTTTTTGGGAAACGGCTTTGACAATTCGGGTTGGTTGAGCCTAATCTTAGGATCGCGATGGGCTTCCCTGAACCAATTCTGGTCAAGCGCCTGTTGGGTTCGCGTTCGGCCGCATTTACGCTGATCGAACTGCTCGTGGTCATCGCTGTCCTCGGGATCCTCGCGGGTTTGCTGCTGCCGGTCCTGGGGCAAGCCAAGTCCAAGGGTTACTCCATTTCGTGTCTTAACAACGAGAAGCAACTGATTCTGGCCTGGCAGCTTTATGCCGACGAACACGAGGACCGGGTCGCGCCAAACTTTGGGGCCGCCCAGGTCCAGCAGGAGATTGCGAACGGCACCTACCGCAATTGGGTCAATGACGTGCTGGATTGGTCCTCGATCAATTCGCAGAACACGAACTCAACGCTGCTGTTTGCGGGTGGCATAGGCCCATATCTGGGCGGAGTCGAGAATGTGTATCGGTGCCCGAACGATTTTGTGCTCAGCACCTGGCAGGAGCAGGCCGGCTGGAGGTCGCGGGTGCGCAGTTACTCGATGAACGCGATGGTGGGGGATGCGGGTGATTTCATGGCCGGCGGAAGCAATACCAATAATCCGCACTATCGCCAGTTCCTGACGGCGACGGAAATCCCGCGGCCGTCGGACATCTTTGTGTTTATCGAAGAGCACCCGGACACAGTTACTGATGGTTACTTCCTGAATAATCCGTATGTGCCGGAATGGGTGCGTCTGCCGGCTTCGTATCACAGCAGGGGTGCGAACCTTGCGTTTGCTGACGGCCATGTGGAATACCACAGGTGGATGGTGGGCAGCACCCGCCAGCCAGCCTGCCCCGGGGTCGTCGGTTTTTCTGTCGCGATCAACCTCGAGGAACGGGCTGACTTCGATTGGCTTAGACAACGTGTGAGCATCAAGCCATGACGGGCGTTTGCGGCGTTGTGTGGTGAAAGGCGCCGGCGAGACGTGAATCGTTGTTGACGGGTTTGGGGAATTATTAGAGTGTCGGCCCGGTTAGCGCAAAGAACATGCGGTGTTGGTGTCAGATCAGACAGATTGTCGGAAGCCAAAACGGAAGACATTCAGAATTACTGCGAGGGCAGCATTCCCCACCGGGTTTTTTGAGCGATGAATATTTATGAGCGAGTCCAGACTTTTCGTTGGGAACCTTTCGTATCAGACGATGGAAAATGACCTGCAGGATTATTTTGCGCAGGCAGGTGTCGTCAGTTCGGTGAACCTGATGCTCGACAAGTTCACGGGCAAGTCACGCGGGTTTGCCTTTATCGAATTCGCCAACTCGGCTGAAGCGAACAAGGCGGTGGAAATGTTTCACGGCAAAGAATTTCAAGGACGTGCGCTCACGGTCAACATTGCGCGTCCGCGCGAGGAGCGCGAACCGCGCGGTGGCGGCGGCGGTGGCTATCGCGACCGTGGAGGCGACCGCGGCGAACGCCGCGAACGCCGATAGAACGAAGGGCCAGGGAGCGACGAAAGTATTTGATTGGCCGCCGTTGTGCCGGCCAGTAAGCGTTTGACACTTTAGGGGAGCAAATCTAGTTTGCTGTATTAAATATGGCTGATAACACTCCGAATATTCCGCCCGGCGGTGTCCCGCCGAAGCCTGCCGAAGCCGCCAAAGTGCAGCCCAAGAAGGAAACAGTGCGGATCAGTTTGCCGCCGAAGCCGACGGCCACAATCAAGCTTCCATCATTGCCCGCGGGTGGTCCTGCTCCTGTAACGGCTGCTCCTGCTGCGCCTGCGACTGCCGCGCATGGAGCGCCGCCACCTCCGCCAAGACCGGCAACGGCTGCGCCGGCGGCACCCGCCGCTGCCGCAAGGCCGGCACCCGCAACCTCCGCCGGCGTGGCTCGACCCGCCGCCGCTGCTGCGTCTGCTGTCGCGCGACCCGCTGCGGCCCCGGCAGTGCGACGGATGAGCGGATTGGATTTGGGTTTGGCTATTGCCGCCGCAGTCGTTGGCCTGGGCAGCGTCGTGAGCATGCTGTTGCTCTTGCAGATGGGTAAGCAGTAATCGCACGCGAAGCCGAGGGTTGGACACGCTTTATGTCTTCACCAAAGATTTTGACACTTACGAGTGAGAATTTCGCCCAGGAAGTCCTGAAAGCCCCGACACCGGTGCTGGTCGATTTTTGGGCTGAATGGTGTGGTCCGTGCAAAATGGTCCTTCCGATCCTGGACGAATTGGCGACCGAATACGACGGGAAGGTAAGCATCGGAAAGGTGAATACCGATGAGCAGCAGGCTTTGGCGGCTGAATATGGGATTCGAGCCATCCCGACACTGTTGATCTTCAAAGGCGGACAGGTCGTCGATCAGATTGTCGGTCTGAAAAGCAAGCGCGACTTCAAATCGAAGCTCGACCGTGTGTCGACCTGATCAGGCGATGAGGCGCGATGCTCGCCGTTCCCACGCCCGCCCGACTTGCCCAACGCGCTGAATTTTATCATCAACTCGCACAACTCACGGATGCGGGCCTGACTTTACATTCGGCTCTTGAGTCCCAGGAGCGACGTCCGCCGGCACATTGGCTGCGCGGTCCTGCTGCGCGGCTCCTCGGTTTTCTAAAGGAAGGGGGAACTTTTGGCGAAGCCGTGACTGCGGCCGGCGACTGGATTCCGCAATTTGATGCCGCATTGCTGGAAGCCGGCGAGCAAAGCGGACAATTACCCGCCTCGTTCAAGCTGCTGGCGGAGCATTATCAGGAGCGCTCGCGCCTGGCACGTGAAGTTCTTGCGAATCTGGCTTATCCGGTTTTCTTGTTTCACTTTTTTGTTCTGCTCACACCGTTTCCTCAGTGGTTCATTACTGGTAACACCGCCGCCTACCTGCGAACGGTCGGGAGCGCGCTGCTACCAATTTACGGGATAGTTATTTTCCTTCTGATCGCGACGAACGGCCAGCGCGGGGAGTTTTGGCGAGGCATTCTGGAAACGATCAGCAGCCGGATTCCGGTGCTTGGGCCGGCGCGGCGCAATCTCGCCGTGGCGCGCCTCACGGCTGCGTTGCACGCGTTGATGAATGCAGGAGTGCCGATCATCCGCGCATGGGAGTCGGCAGCCAACGCCAGCGGGTCGGTCCGGCTGAAACGCGAGATCGCGAAATGGCGGCCGGAGTTGGAGGCTGGGCGCACGCCGGCGGAGTTGGTTGCGGAGACATCACTGTTTCCCGATTTGTTTGCGAACACTTACAAAGCGGGGGAAATCAGCGGCACACTGGACGACAGCCTGGTGCGGATGCAGCGGCTATATCAGGAGCGGGGGGTGGGGCAGTTCCGAGCGATTGCGGAGTGGCTGCCGAAGATTATTTATCTGATCATCATGTTCGTGATCGCATGGTCGATTCTCTCTTTTTACATCGGCTACTTTGGCCGGATTGGGGACGTGCTCAAGTAGCGATGACGGTCGAGGAGATTTTAAGCAACGAGGAGTTGCGCCGGCACGAATTTCCGGTCGCCCGCGAAAAAGTTTTTCTGGCGCATGCGGGCGTGTGTCCGTTGCCGCGCCGGGTCGCCGAAGCAATGCGCGATCACATTGAGCGCGCGACGCGAGACGATCAGGAGGAAGTCTTTCCCGCGGAACGTTTTCGGCAGGCGCGTGCCGCCGCCGCGCGATTGCTGCAGGCCGGCCCCGAGGAGATTGCATTTGTCGGGCCGACGTCGCTTGGGTTGAGTTTTGTGGCGAACGGTCTCGGTTTGCGAAAGGGAGATAACATCGTCGTTTATCAGGATGATTACCCGTCAAACGTCTATCCCTGGATGGCTCTGGCTGAAAAAGGAGTGCAGGTTCGCTTTCTCAATGTCCGGAGTCTCGGCCGCATTCGCCGGGTTGACGTTGAGGACCAGGTTGATGAGCAAACGAAACTGGTGGCGCTCGCGTCATGTCATTTCGTGGCGGGATTCCGAATCGACATGCAGGAAATTGGCCGCATGTTGCACGAACGCAGGATTGCGTTTTGCGTGGATGCAATCCAGACGCTGGGGGCGTTTCCGACGGTGGTGGATAACGTGGATTTCCTCGCCGCCGATGCGCACAAATGGCTGCTCGGGCCGTGCGCAGCGGGAATCATGTATGTACGCAAGAGTTGGCAGGAAAATGTGCGGCCCTCGGTCTTTGGCTGGCACAACGTGCGATGCCCCGGTTATGTCGCGCAGGAGAAATTGATACATCCGCCCGATGCGCGGCGGTATGAAGCGGGCACAGCGAATCTCGCCGGCCTGGCGGGTTTGCAGGCGGGGATCGAGTTGTTGCTGGAACTCGGGACCGAAAATATCACGCGCGAACTGCTGCGCAAACGCGCGTGGCTGGTTCCCGCGCTGCAGAAAAAGGCTTATACGGTGCTCGAGGCAGATGTCCCGCCGCAACACGCCAGCGCCATTATCGCATTCCACCGGCCGGGGACTGATCTCGCGCCGATTCACCAAAAACTGCTTGATGCAAACGTGGTTACATCGTTGCGTTCGGATCGGCAGGGCAATCGCTACGTCCGCCTGTCACCGCACTTCTACAATACGGACGCGGAGTTGCAGAGAACGCTGGATTTGCTTTGATCCGTCCCGAGCGTGAGGAAGTTTTTCATCATCGTGCGGCCATGCTCGGTGAGAATGCTTTCGGGATGAAACTGCACGCCCCAGATTGGCAGATCCTTGTGGCGTACACCCATGATTTCTCCTTCATCACTCTCGGCGGTGATTTCGAGGCAATTGGGAATCGTCTCGCGTTTGATCACCAATGAATGATATCGCGTCGCGGAGAAAGGGTTCGGCATATCGCGAAAGAGATCGCGGCTGTTATGTTTAATCGGCGAGGTTTTGCCGTGCATCATGCGATAATTCACGACCACCTCCGCGCCAAACGTGTGTCCGATGCATTGATGGCCCAGGCAGACGCCAAAGACCGGCACTTCTTTGCCGAATGTGCGGATAATGTCGTTGGAGAGTCCGGACTCTCGCGGTGAGCAGGGGCCGGGGGAGATCAAGATGCGTTCCGGGTCCAAGTCGCGGATTTGATCGAGCGAAATCTGGTCGTTGCGATGGACCTGCATGTCCACGTTCATCTCGCCCAGGTATTGGACGAGGTTGTAGGTAAACGAATCGTAGTTGTCGATCACCAGGACCATGCGCAGGAGTTGAATGTACACCGAAGAGGCATTTGCGCCAGCGCGAAAGCTAAAAACAGCTTGATTTGCAGGTCAAACGAGCCAATGTTCGCAGCTTCATAAGCGGGTTGCGCTGTGTCGGGCCTGCGGCATTCGAACCAAAATCTCACGGTGGCAAAAGAAGAGCCGATTGCGTTACAGGGGACGGTAACGCAAGTGCTGCCGGGGACGATGTTTCGTGTCGCCCTCCCCAATGGCCACGAGGTCCTCGCCCACATCTCTGGGAAGATGCGCAAGAATTTTATCCGTATCAGTGTTGGTGATCGAGTAGACGTGGAAATTACGCCTTACGATCTGAGCAAGGCGCGGATCACGTTCAGACATAGTTAAAGGAATCGGGGGCGGGCAGCTCTGGCCACATAATTTCTTTCTTGTGCCACCGAGGCTGGCGCGCCGCTGGTTTTTGGGCGCTTTTCCGCAATGATTTCACTTGCGTTAAGCCCTCCAGGAGTTAGGGTGCCAGTCGGCGGAGGGGTATATCCAAAAAAGAGCTTGCAGGGCTTATTGAGATTTAGAATTATTCCAAGTATTGATTTTGGTGAGAGTTGAGGCGATATTGCGTCGGTGAGGGAACACGGCAAACAAACCAATGAGCAGCTCGGCGAACGACTCGCCGCGCGTGGGCTTCGCCCTACGGTGCAGCGCGAACACGTTTATCATGTGCTGCTCACAGAACGCGATCACCCCACGGCCGAACAGGTCTTCATGCGGGCCAAGAAAGGGATGGCGGACATCTCGATGGCGACAGTTTATAACTGCCTCGATGCGCTGGTGAAGTGCGGGCTGGTAAAGGAGGTCAATGTTGATCGAACCGCGATGCGCTATTGCCCCAACATGCACGAGCATTGGCATTTTCGTTGTGAGACCTGCGGCGGAGTTTACGACATAGATGTGCCCAAGAATCGACCCCGGCCAGAGGTGAAGTTCCCGAAGGGTTTTCAGCCCGTGGCTTACGAAATTTCGGTGCGCGGGGCGTGTCCGAACTGCGCGAAGAAGAATTGAGATGAGCACAGCGACAGAGACGATTGAAGGATTTGTAAAGCAGGAGTACAAGTACGGCTTTTACACGGACGTGGAGACGGAGTCCGCGCCGGTCGGCCTGAACGAAGACATCATTCGGCTTATCTCGCGGAAGAAAAATGAGCCGGAGTTCATGCTCGACTGGCGTCTGAAGGCGTTTCGCCATTGGCAGACGATGACCGAGCCGCATTGGCCGAAGGTCACGTATCCGTCAATCGATTATCAGAAGATTTCGTATTACTCCGCTCCGAAGAAGCGCGGTGATGGGCCGAAGAGCCTCGACGAAGTCGATCCCAAGCTGCTGGAAACCTACGAGAAATTGGGGATTCCTTTGCGTGAACGCGAGCGACTCGCCGGTGTGGCGGTGGACGCGGTGTTTGATAGCGTCTCGGTAGGCACCACGTTCAAAGAGACGCTCGCGGAGAAAGGAATTATCTTCGGTTCATTTTCCGAAGCAGTGCAGGAGCATCCCGAGCTCGTGAAAAAGTACATGGGGATGGTCGTGCCCTACACGGATAATTTTTACGCGGCGCTGAACTCGGCGGTGTTTAGCGATGGTTCGTTTTGTTACATCCCGAAGGGCGTGCGATGCCCGATGGAGCTCTCGACGTATTTCCGGATCAACGCGGCGAACACAGGCCAGTTTGAACGAACCCTGATCATCGCGGAAGAGGGCTCTTACGTGAGTTACCTCGAAGGCTGCACCGCGCCAATGCGCGACGAGAACCAGTTGCACGCCGCGGTGGTGGAATTGATCGCGTTCGATCGCGCTGAGATCAAATACTCGACTGTGCAGAACTGGTACCCGGGTGACGCACAGGGTCGCGGTGGGATCTACAATTTCGTGACGAAACGTGGATTATGCCGGGGCCAGAACTCCAAAATCTCCTGGACGCAGGTCGAGACCGGCTCAGCGATCACCTGGAAATATCCAAGTGTGATTCTTCAGGGCGATAATTCGAAGGGGGAATTTTATTCGGTTGCGCTCACGAACAATTATCAGCAGGCCGACACTGGAACGAAGATGGTGCACATCGGCAAGAACACGCGCAGCACGATCGTTTCGAAGGGTATTTCGGCGGGACACGGCCAGAACAGTTACCGCGGATTGGTCAAGATCCAGAAGAGCGCTCAAAACGCGCGGAATTTTTCACAATGCGATTCGCTGCTCATCGGCAACAAATGCGGCGCGCATACGTTCCCATATATCGAAGTGAAGAATTCGAGTTCGAGCGTGGAGCACGAGGCGAGCACGTCGAAAATCGGCGAGGACCAGATTTTTTACTGCAACCAGCGCGGGCTGGCGACGCAGGACGCGGTGAACATGATCGTGAACGGGTTTTGCAAAGAAGTCTTTAAAGAGCTGCCGATGGAATTTGCCGTCGAAGCGCAGAAACTGCTCGGCGTCAGCCTCGAAGGCAGTGTCGGTTAAGCGGATTTGAATTGAATATGATACCATTGCTGGAAATCAGGAATTTGCACGCGGGTGTTGAAGGGCGCGACATTTTGAAAGGCGTCAATCTCACGATCAATGCCGGCGAAGTGCATGCGGTGATGGGGCCAAACGGCAGCGGCAAAAGCACCCTGGCCGCCATTCTGGCCGGTCGCGAAGGCTACGATATCAGGCAGGGTGAAGTTCTGTATCAAGGCAAGGACCTGCTTGAAATGGACCCGGAGGAGCGAGCGCGTGAAGGCGTGTTTTTAGCGTTTCAATACCCGGTGGAAATTCCTGGCGTGAACAGCACGTATTTTCTGAAGGCGGCCCTGAACGAGATTCGCAAACACCGAGGCGAACCCGAACTCGACGCGCTGGAATTCCTTAGCGTGGTGAAGGAAAAGATGAAGGTTCTGGCGTTGCGCGAGGATTTTCTCAAACGGCCGGTGAACGCCGGGTTTTCCGGCGGCGAAAAAAAACGCAACGAGATTTTCCAAATGGCTGTCCTCGAACCGAAGCTGGCGATTCTCGACGAAACGGATTCCGGACTGGACATCGACGCATTGAAAACTGTCGCGGAAGGAGTGAATCGTCTGAAGCGTCCCGACAATGCGCAACTCATCATCACACATTATCAGCGCTTGTTGAATTACATCGTGCCGGACTTTGTGCACGTGCTGTTCGATGGACGTATCGTTCGTTCGGGCGGCAAGGATCTGGCGCTCGAATTGGAAGAGAAGGGCTACGAGTGGGTGGCCAAAGAGGAGGCGGTGCCCGCATAACGTATGGAGACGATGATTTTACCCGAGCAGATGAAGGCGGCAAATCCTTACGTGTCGGCCTTCGAGCGTCTTGAATGCGAACGTGCTGGAGAACCCTCGTGGCTTGCGAACTTGCGCAAGGGCGGCATCGCGCAGTTCTCCGAAATCGGATTCCCGACCCTCAAGGATGAAGACTGGCGCTTCACGAACGTCGCTCCGATTGCCAAACTGCCGTTTCGACCGGTGCTGGAGCCACGACAGGGCGCATTCTCGATTAAAGATTTCAATTTTGCGGAACTTAATTGCACGCGTCTGGTTTTTGTGGACGGGCACTTCGCTCCGAAACTCTCGACCACTCTGCCCCAACCCAAAGGCGTGCAGATTGAAAGTCTGGCGGGCGTCCTTTCACACGACGGTGGTGTAGCGCAAAAACATTTGGGTCATCACGTGCGCATGGAACGCAGTGCCTTTGGCGCGCTCAATACTGCTTTCTTCAGCGACGGAGCGTTTATTTACGTTCCCGCCGGGCAGATAGTTGAGCGACCCGTGCACTTATTATTTGTTTCGACGAGTGATGAAGCGGGCGCGACGTCGCATCCGCGCAACCTGGTAGTCGCCGAACGCGACAGCCGGTTGACATTGATCGAGAGTCACGTCAGCACGGTTCAAGGCGCCTACTTTACGAATGCGGTGACGGAATTCGTTATTGGCGATCATGCGGTCGTCGAGCATTGCAAGTTCCAGGACGAGAGTCCGCTGGCGTATCACATCGCCACTCAGCAAATGACGTTGGCAAGGAATTCCGATTTCATTTCCCATTCATTCGCGACCGGCGCTCGCCTTTCGCGCAACAACATCAATACGGTGCTCGCGGGCGAGCACATCGAATGCGTGCTCAACGGGCTGTATCTGACCAAAGACGATCAACTGGCGGACCACCACATGATCGTCGAGCACGCCAGCCCGCATTGCAACAGCCACGAGTACTTCAATGGCATTCTCGATGACCGTTCCAAGGGCGTCTTTCACGGACGTATCCTGGTGCGGCCGATCGCGCAGAAGACCGACGCCAAACAGACGAACAAAAGCCTCCTGCTCTCCGACAACGCGACGACCGATACCAAACCGCAGCTCGAAATTTATGCCGACGACGTGAAGTGCACGCACGGCGCAACGGTCGGCCAGCTCAACAAGGATTCGATTTTTTATCTGCGCGCGCGCGGTATCGGCGAGGAAACCGCTCGCCAGATGCTCATTCACGCGTTCGCCGGCGAGATCATCGATCGTATTCGCTGTGAGCCGGTGCGTGAAGAACTCGACCGCGTGATTTGGGACCGCCTTGAACAGAACCCGCGCGTCGCTGGGCAGAAGTAGTGTCAATACCTGGGACTGACCCTTTGTATGTTCGACGATTTAAATGACCTGTATCAGGAGGTCATTCTCGACCATAGCAAGAGTCCGCGAAATTATTCGAAACTACCGGGCGCCAACCGGTCGGCCCAGGGACATAATCCGATCTGCGGCGATCACGTGACGATGTATCTCAACGTAGATGGAAATGTCGTAAAGGACATCTCGTGGCAGGGATCGGGCTGCGCGATCAGTCGCGCGTCGGCTTCGATTCTCACCACCGCGCTCAAAGGCAAGACTGTGCCGGAAGTGAAAGCGCTGTTCTCGCAAGTCCATGATATGGTTACGACGGGCAAGTCGAACGGCGATGTCGGCAAGGTCGCGGTGTTCGCGGGCGTGCACAAGTTCCCGGCGCGTGTGAAATGCGCGATTCTGCCGTGGCACGCCGCGATTGCAGCGGTGGAAGGCAAATCAGACCCGGTCACAACCGAATCCGAGGAATAGCTGCTATATTAGAGTATGCAGACGAACGAACCGGTCACATTGAGCCGCGACGTTGAAGCGGCGGTGATTCCTGTGGGCACGAAGGTCACTCTGCAGAAAGGCCAACTCGCTTACGTCACGCAGTCGCTTGGGGGCAGCTATACAGTCGTTGTGAACGGCAACATGTTTCGCATCGAAGGCAAGGACGCCGATTCGCTCGGCATCGAGGCGAGCCAGCCTGCCGCAGCCAGGCCAGCGGGCGCTCCGGCAACTCCGGAGCAGTTGGAGAAGCAGGTGTGGGATGCGATGAAGACGTGTTTTGATCCGGAAATCCCGGTTAACATTGTGGATCTCGGCCTGATTTACGACTGCAAGGTCACTCCCCTTGGCGAGGGCAGCCACAAAGTCGATGTGAAGATGACCTTAACGGCTCCTGGTTGCGGCATGGGGCCGATGCTGGCGCAGGATGTCCAGAACAAATTGTTGTCCATCGAGAGTATCGATGAGGCGAACGTGGAGCTGGTATGGGACCCGCAGTGGAACCAGGGCATGATGAGCGAGGCCGCGCGCCTGCAACTCGGATTGTACTGATGCAACAGACCGCTCAACCCACTTACGCCTGGAAAACACTTTTGGCGGATTTCCCGATCCTCCACCAGAAGGTCCACGACCAGCCGCTAATCTATTTCGACAACGCCGCGACAACGCAAAAACCGCGGCAGGTCCTCGAAGCGCTCCGTAAATACTACGAGCACGATAACGCGAACGTGCATCGTGGCATTCACGAGCTGAGCAATCGCGCCACCCACGCCTTCGAAGCGGCGCGAACGCGGGTGGCGGCGTTTATCAAGGCGCGCACCTCGGACGAAATCGTGCTCGTAGGAGGAACGACCGAAGGGATTAACCTCGTCGCATATTCGTGGGGGCAGAAGAACATTAAACGCGGCGACAAGATTTTGCTTACGGAAATGGAGCACCACAGCAACATTGTGCCGTGGCAGATTTTGGCCGAGCGCACCGGCGCGCAGTTGGCTTATCTGCCGATCAATGGCGATCGTGGCCTGCTCGATTTGGCCCGTGTCGATGAATGGCTCACTCCCGAGGTCAAACTGATCGCGATGACGCACATTTCCAACAGCCTCGGGACCATTAATCCCGTTGCGGATTTTTGCGAAAAGGCGCGCAAGCGCGGTGTGATCACTCTAATCGATGCCGCGCAGAGTGCCGGCCATCGTCCCCTCGACGTGCAGGAAATTGGGTGCGACTTCCTGGTTTTTTCGGGGCACAAAATGTGCGGCCCGACCGGTATCGGTGTGCTTTATGGCCGCGGTGAATTGCTCGAAGCCATGCCGCCGTTCCAGGGCGGGGGCGAAATGATCCTGAGCTGCGACTTTTACGAGACCACTTACAAGAAGCCTCCTCACAAATTTGAAGCCGGCACGCCGGATATTTCCGGCGCGATCGGGCTGCATGCCGCGATGGATTATCTGGATGCCATTGGCCGCAAGAATATCGCCCATCACGACCAGGAACTCGGCGCGTACGCGTTCGAGAAACTCTCGGGGATGAAAGGCATCCGGCTTTTCGGGCCGACGATCGGTCGCGCAGGTTTAGTAAGCTTCCTGCTCGATGGCGTCCACGCGCACGACGTTGTCACCGTCGCCGACCAGCGCGGCGTCGCCTTGCGCGGCGGACATCACTGCAATCAACCTCTTATGCGCAAGCTCGGCGTCGAGTCCACGGCGCGTGCGAGTTTCTATTTTTACAACACGACCCAGGAAATCGATCGCTTCGCCGAAGTGTTGCGCGAGGCCCAGAAGTTCTTTGGCGCATGACCATCGGTCCTCAATCATTCATGCGCGATGTGCTGGAGGCTTATCCCGGCGCCCAACGCGCGTTGTTTGGGCGATATCATATTGGCGGCTGCGCGAGCTGCGGATTTCAGCCCACGGAAACACTGCAGCAGGTTTGCGAGCGCAACAACAATCTCAATGTCTCCGAAGTCCTCGACCACATCAGGACCAGTCACGAGCAGGATGCGAAACTGCTCATCGCGCCGAAGGAACTCGCCCGTTTGCGCGAACAAAACTCAGCGAAGCTCGTCGATGTCCGTTCGCGTGAGGAATACGAAGCCGTCCACATCGATGGCTCGTTGCTTTTGTCGCAACCCCTCATGCAGGAGATCATGAGCAAGTGGCCGCGCAGCGAGGCCCTTGTTATTATCGATCATCAGGGCAAGACCGGATTGGATGCGGCGGCTTATTTCCTGGGTCACGGATTCGAGAATGTGCGCTGCCTGCGCGGCGGCATTGACGCATGGTCGCAAGAAATCGATCCGAAATTGCCGCGCTATCGGCTTGGTTCATGAGCGACGATCTACAGCAAAAAATCACCGAAGCGATTCGCGATCCGAAAAACATCGGTGAAATGCCGAACGCGGATGCCATTGGCACAGTCGGCAACGCTGCCTGCGGCGAAATGCTCCGCATGTGGATCAAGTACAAAGAGCAGGGGGGCAAGAAAGTTATCGACAAGGCGACGTTTCAATCCTTCGGTTGCGAAACAGCCATCGCGGTCGCGAGCCTCGCGACCGAGCTGATCCGCGGCAAAACTCCCGAAGAAGCGCTCGCGATGAAACCCGAAGAACTCTCCGGTGAGCTCGGTCCTCTTCCTCCGATGAAAATCCATTGCGCCGAGTTGGTCGAAGGCGCTCTACGCGCGGCTTTGCAGGGCAACGCCCCTTCGGAGGGGCAAGCTCCGTCGAGCCCGCAAAGTCCCACGCTTCTGGACAAAATTGCCCCGCCAAAGCAAGGCGGCATAAAAATCCAGTTCCTCCCGCCAGAGAAGCCTTAAGGCGGCTCCCTCGGCAGCCGATTTGCTACACCAGAGCCGTGTTTGAGGCGCTCGGACCAAAATTTCTGGAACTGATCGTCGCGCCATTTTGCCATGCCGAAATGGTGTGGGCCATCGTGCCCCTGTACTTTGGCTGGATCGTCAACGAGCTGACCTCGGCGAAAGCTTCCTACCGCACTGCCCTTCAAACTGGATTCAGCTTCGTCTGGGCGGGTGCGCACTGGTCGTTTCAATACATGACATCGAATCCAGACGCCGCCAAAGATTTCAACTTGCGAATCTTTTTGGCGGTCAATGTCACGGTTACCGTCCTCACTTTGATCATAGGACTTGCTGCGCTGGTGAGCGGCTTTCGCCGGAGATATCCAAGGTACGGCGCCTTTCTCGGCCACACGCGTTTCATGAATTACTTCATGATTACAATCTTCCCTATGCAATCAGGCGTGCTGCCCTGGTCCTGGGAACGCTTCGTTGCCATTCTCGCGTTTGCCGTTCCAATTTGGATGCTTTTCCACTTCGGCCTCATGCCGTTTCGCAAGTAGAAGTGCAATGCTTCCAGGCGACGGCTGCCGCCCCGATCACACCTGCGTTCTGGCCCGTTTGCGCGCGGAGAATTGGAACCTCGCGATGCACTTCGGACCAGACATGCCGGCGCGTCGAATCCAGGAAGCTCTCCCAGTAAGGCCCTTCACTAAGACCAAGGCCACCACCGACGATCAAAGCCTCAGGGTCCAGCACGTTAATCAGCAATCCGACTACTGATCCGAGCGCTTCACCCGCGGAGCGCACAACCGAGAGCGCATCGGTATTGCCTCGGACCGCCGCCGTCATGACATCATTGCCCGTGCGGGCGCCGTTCCGTTTTAGCCGGTCGTATCGCGTGACGAGAGCTGGTCCGGAAGCGATGTCTTCGAGCGTGCACTTATTAACGCCGCCACATTCGTCGCACCGGACACTGACGGGACTGCTCGCCATGGTCCCGGTCGCGCCGCGGGCGCCCAGGTACGGTGAACCATCAATCATCAAACACGAACTGATTCCCGTACCCACCGTGACATAAAGAAAAATGGAAAATCGGCGACCCGCGCCGAAGAGAGACTCAGCCCGCGCCGCCGCACGCACATCTGCTTCCAAAAATACCGGGCCAAATCGTTCCAGCGCTTCACGCACCTGAGCCTCCTTCCACGGAATACAGTTGTTGCTGAGAATGCCTCCAGAAGGATCGACGATTTCGCACAGGCCTATACCAATGCCAGCAATGGTGAGCTTTGCTTGCTCAGCTTCGCCGGACAACCTTTCCGCCAGCTCGACCACGTCCCTCAGGACTGCTTCTCCGCCACGCTTCGCGCCGGTGCTGATCGTGTGCTGCGCGACAACCTCACCCACAGGAAAGTTGATAAGACCTGCAGCGATCTTCGTCCCGCCGACATCAATGCCAAGCGCGGTGAACGTTTTGCGCTTATTTCGGTCCGAACTTCTCAAGTTTCACTCAACCCGTGAGCAAGTGCCCGGATATAAGCGGGATTGCAGCCGCAACAGCCTCCGAGGTATCCCACGCCTTCGTCCTTTGCAGTCTTGCCGAACTCAGTGAACTCCGTTCTCGAGACCTGGATGGTTTCCAGGTCGTCGGGGAACGCCGGCTGTCGCGTAAACGAATGACATTCGTCAGTGGTGCGAAAAGCGGCGGGTTGCGCGGCGAGCGGCAGGTTTGTTCCTTTGCGCATCATTCGAAGAAGCGGGACCATTCGTGCTGGGTCCTGCTCGCAATTCGCGCCGACCGCAATGGCCCCGCCATCCGTCATCGCGCGCGCGCATTCGTCGGGCGTGTATCCGTCGGTGCATTTTGAAATCAGTGGCCGGAAGCTCATCGTCGCGACCGCCGGAAGGCCACTCTCGGCTGCGCACTCCAACGCCAGCTTCATCTCCGCAAGATGAAAAAAGGTTTCGAGAATCAGAAAGTCCACGCCAGCGTCTTTGAGCAAACGAATTTGCTCGGCGATGTGGTCTTTGGCTTTTGGGAGCGCGTCCATTCCTTCACGCTCGACCAGTTGAGTGCGCGAAACGCTGCCGGCAACCAGCGCTTTGTCGCCGGCAACTTCTTTGGCAACCTTAACCGCGGCGCGATTGATTGCTTCGGTCTGCGAGCCGTAGCCGGCGCGATTGAGTTTCTCGCGGGTCCCGAAAAACGTCAGCGCCTGAAGCACCTGTGAACCCGCGCGCAGGAATTCCCGATGCAACTCGCGCAACGCCTCAGGATGTTCGATGGCTACTTCGGGTGTGAACTGCCCGCTGCCGCGTCCGGTGCCGACTTTTTCGCGTCCCGACCCGCTGTCAACGTAACCCCGGCGTTCCAGTTCGATGAGATAACCCCCATCGCCAAGCACGACGCCCTCTTTGATCAATTTGGTAATCGAGTTCATTTCGGTACGGGCTCTGGTCTTGAGACTTGCGTGGCAGGATGGCGCGTTTCGAGCGACAGCGCAATGATCGCCAGCAAGGCCGTCACGATGCCAATCGTCTCGCGAAATCCCAGCTTCTCCTTGAACGCGACGAGCGCGATTGGCACGCTGATCAGCGGATACAATCCGCCCAGGGGAGCTATGATGGAGGCCTTTCCGTTATTGGCGAAGGCCTGCAGGATCGCAAAATTGCCCCAGGCAAAGCAAAGACCGAGAGCCGCCGAAAGCAACCAGATGCACGGCGGCAAGTTACTCTTAAGCGGCTCGACTAACAGAATGATGATTGCGATCGGAACAAATACTCCCAGGAAGCTCAGGGCGGACAGTTCTCCTGAAACATGATTCGTGGAAAGTTTCTGCGCAAAGCCCGACACGCCCCACAAAATAATTGCCAGTAAGGCGAGCATCAGCCAGCGAGAAAGAACGCCTTGCTCCTCCTTAATGTTGAACGCATAAATCGCGGCCAGAGAGAGGCAGACTCCGGCAATCTGAATCTTATTGAGACGCTCGTGCAGAAAAATCAACGCGAGCAACACTGTCACCAGCGGATAGAGTGCGGTGAGCGGGACCACCGTGGCGGCTTTCGTGCCGGAGTTCAGGACGTAATAGTAGGCGATATTGCCAAGGCAGGTGAGAACTCCCGCGACACAGCCGAGGATGACACCACGCCATTTAGATGTGCTCGCAGTCTGCTTGCGCACGGGCAAAATCAAAAGTGCGATTACTGGCAGCAATCCGATTGTCGACAATGCCTGGCTTTGCGCCGGCGATATTGCATCGCCGATCAACCGCGCAATCAGTGCCCAGGCTCCCCAGCAGATTACCGCAACCAGTGCCCAGACAAACCACCTCATGCGCTCGCTTTCAGGCTTCCGCTACGTGAGCGCGCGTTCGATCGTGCATCAAATGCGCCGGCTCACCCGCGGCGGCTTCGAATTGTGGTGGAACAAAGGTGCTGTCAATTGATAACGCCCGGCCCTCGCGTCCGGATTGCTGCGCCTTCAGCATTACTTCGAGGACGTGATAAGCGTGCTCCGGCGTCACGAGGGGGGCGACAGCGCTGTGAAGGCACTCGACCAGATGCCGCAGGCCATCTGCCCACGGCCAGTCCGGCGCTGTTTCTTTAAACACCTGCCAGCAACCCGCGTCGTTGCGCCAGAGTTCATAGCCGTCCGGGTCCCAATCGTCGCCCAACATCTGAACCATCCCGGTCGTTCCATAAATTTCAACCGCCGGCGAACGATACTGCTGCATGGTGAATCCACTCATGACCGTAGCGAACGCGCCCTCCTGAAATTCAAGGGTAATTTGGGTGTTGTCTTCAGCTTCAACCTTGATCTTTTTACCATTGATCTCGCGTTCGGGTATAGCGACTCCGGTCATTGCCATGACGCGCCTGGTGGGTCCTAACAATCCGGTGAGCGAGTTGATGCAATAGACTGCCAAATCGAAAATACAGCCGCCGCCCTGCCGATAAAACCATTCGCTCCACCACGGTCCCGCCCAGCCGTATCGAGTGCGCCCAAGGCACGGCTTGCCGATCTCGCCTCGCCCGATGCGCCCGGCAATCGTCTGAAAAGTTGGGCTCAGGATCGTGAACGGGGCGCAGACGAGATGCTTCTTCTGCTTTCGTGCGAGCTGAACCAATTCCGCCGCTTCACTTAAATCGGTCGCCAGGGGCTTCTCAACCAGCACGTGTTTTCCGGCGGACAATGCGGCGCGTACGAGCCGACCATGTTCCCGCATAGAAGCCAGCAGGAGCACGAGATCGATTTGCGGGTTGTCAAAAACGGCCCGCTCATCCGTGGCGAACGCTGGAGCGCCAAGCGCCAATGCGCGGGCTTTTTGGTGCGAGCGACCGCACGCGACGACGACGCGCGCCAGCCCACGTTGCTGCAGCTTCTCACATTGCGGCAGGTACGCTTCCAGCACATTGCCGCAGCCCACGATTCCAATTTGGACAGGTTGCTGACTCATTGCGGAGTGGTCGTCGCGGGGAGGTCCTTGATCCGGATGTTCCGATGGCGGACGGTTTTGCTGTCGTTGTAATTCTGCAACCCAACGAAGCCCGCCCCGCTTCGCCGCTTCGGATCAGTCCATGTCGTGATGAGCTTCCCGTTCAGACGAAAGCTGTAATTTTGGTCGATGCACGTAATCTCGTAATCATTCCACTCGCCGTACGGCTTCGCCGGCACCTCAACGGGACCCTTGAACGGATAAATTGCCCCGGTGCCGTCCTTCGCTTTCGCAGGTTTCGGGTCACCGATTTCAAATTCGTGTCCCTTCTGCACGGCCGACCATGGATCATTGCCCGGCTCCGGAAAGCGCACGAAAACGCCCGAGTCGGCAATGTCCTGTTCCTGTTTGAATTCCCCGCGCATGACGAAATTGGTGAAAGTGCGGTTGGTATGCCACCACAGTCCCATTCCGCCATGGCCGGTCGCGATCCCGTCATTCAATGTAAACTCGCCCGGACCGCATTGCGTCCAACCGTCCTTCGCGTCCTTTCCGAAGAGTTTCACGAATCCTTTTTCATCCGGTGCGCTAACTGGCACATTTGAAAGGAATTGCGGCGGGATCTCCGTGATCGGGGTGATTTCCGCTTTGCGGTAATAGACTTCCGCTCCCTCCGACTGGAGCTGCATTTTTCCGTAGGTGAGCTGGGTCTCGACGGAACTCGCCCCTCCGGCGCGAAACCTTGGGTTTGTCAGCACGAGCACCACCTTGCCGTTCAGGATGTGAATGCCCACGTTGCCCCACGCAATCACTTCGCAGACGTTCCAACCGCCCGCCTTCTCCGGATCAAGTAACGACGTTATCCCCTCGCCCGTGGTAAAATGTGGCCCGCCCGGTATATAAACGATGCACTTTTCTCCCGGGCTTTCTCCGCGGTACGGCACACGGGGATCATTCTCCAGCACGACCTCTTTTCCCTCGATATCAATGTAAGTTCCGGCGACACCCCACCATTGGCCAACTCCCTTTTCCATGATGTTGCATTCCACCGAGCGCATCCAGGCGCGACTGCCCGCCCCATGCTCTCCCACGCACCAGTAGAGAATGCCAGAATCGCGATAGTGTTTTGGCTTCTCCCGGGGCGGCCACTTTTTTTCGCCCCACTTGTATTCCACACGGATATGGACATCGCCGAACTCCTCCTTCGTTGTAATTGCGCCAAAAACCTCCCCCGACACGCGAATTGCGGGCGCGCCATCTTTCTCGACGACCGTGAACACCCCCAGCGGATCATTGTTTAATCCGAGCGGCTCCTTTGTCCCCATCCTGGGCGCGAGGTATTTGTCCCAACCCGAAAAATCTTTGCCATTAAACAGCTGCTTCCATTCGTTTGTTGCTTCAGCCGTCCAGGCGTCCGTCGGCAAAAGCCACACGGACAGACCCATAATCCAAAACCCAAAACTCAAAATCAAAAATCGCATGGGTGGCTTCGGCAGATTAGTGGAAGTGGCCAGGAAAGCAAAAGATAATGAGAACATCATCGACGGGTAAAGCCACTGTGAAGGCAGGTAAAGGAGAAGGGATGTCACGGGATGAATTGACATTGCGGCACATTCCCGGATTTTAGCAGAAGTTGACGGGGAAACAGCGAGGAATCATGGTCGTTCCGTGCAATCACGAATTTCACTTTTGGTTTTGCGAACAGCCCGGATGGAGGCGACGCTGATTACTGATTACCTTCTCCCGCGTGTTTAAACTCCCCGCGAGCATGCGCGCCGTCGTTTACCGTGGCGTAAACGATTTGCGCCTCGAGACGCTCCCCGTCCCGAAGGTCGCCTCCAAGGAGTTGCTCGTGAAAGTCGCCGTTTGCGGTGTTTGTCCCACCGACATCAAGAAGATTCAATATGGCACCGTCGCGCCCCCTCGCGTTTTCGGCCACGAAACTTCCGGCACAATTGTCAAACTCGGCGCTCGCGTTCGCGGATTCAAAACCGGCGATCGTATTGCCATGCACCACCATGTTCCCTGCATGAAATGTCACGCATGCCGCCACCGGGCTTTCGCGCAATGTCCCCAGTACAAAAAAACCGGGATCACCGCGGGGTTCGAACCGGCCGGCGGCGGTTACGCCGAATACGTCCGCGTGATGCCGTTTGTGTTTCCTGGCATCGTCAAAATTCCCGCGCGCAATTCTTTTCTCGAAGGTGCGATGGTCGAGCCGGTCAACACCGTCCTCAAAGCCATTCGCCGTCTCAACATCCTGCCGGGAGACCGTGTCCTCGTTGTCGGCCAGGGACCCATTGGCCTCATGTTCACCCGCCTTCTCTCTCTCCAAAAAACCTGCGTCATCGCCAGTGACCTGCTGCCCGAGCGCCTCGTCATCGCCAAACAGTTCGGCGCAAAACACGTTGTTCTCGCTGGCAAAATCCAAAATCCAAAATCCAAAATCCAAAATTCCGTGGATGCTGTCATCATGGCCGTTCCCGTTGATGACTCCGTTCGCGAAGCCCTCGAACTCGTGCGCGGCGCCGGCCAGGTCCTTCTTTTTGCTCACACCAAACGAGATGCGGAAACAATGATCGATTTGTCGAAAATCTGTGTCGATGAGAAGGACCTCATCGGCAGCTATTCCTCCGACATCACATTGCAGGACGAAGTGGCGCGCTTGATCTTCTCCCGAAAACTCGACGTGCGAAAACTGATTACCCATCGCTTTCCCCTTGCCCGGACTGCCGACGCAATCGCCCTGGCTGCGAAGCCGACCCCGCAGTCCCTCAAAATCGTTGTCGAACCCGAACTCGCCGATCACTGATTACTGCTTAACTGATTACTGATTACTGCTTAATATCACCCCGGTGTTCGCACAAACTCCCAATTCACCACCGCCCTCTTCGTTTTCCAAAGAACATCTCCTGGCAATTTTGCTCTGCATAATTGCCGCCCTTCGCGTGTTCATTTTTTCCGCCGCCTTTCCTTTCTTCAGCATCATCGATGAACAACAGCATTTCGATCTCATCGTGAAATATTCCCATGGCGATATCCCGCGCAGCCTGGACTTTGTCTCAAGCGAATCGGCGCATTACATGGCATTCGCTCAAAGCTGGGAGAACCTGAATAGCCCCGAGATATTTCCAAAAGGACAATTGCCGGTGCCGCTTCGGACACTGCCCGTTGCAGTGGCCGCAAATGAACTCAGTTTCTGGAAGGCCAGATACGCAAGCCTTGCTAATGTCGAGGCTTCCCATGCGCCATTATATTACAGTTTGGCCGCGGTCTGGTGGCAGGCGGGCAAACTGCTCGATCTCAACGGAACCCCTCTTCTCTATTGGATGCGCTTCTTCAACACGCTCCTTGCAGGCGCGATGGTCTGGCTGGGCTTTGTTGCTGCGCGCCTGGCCTTTCCCGGCCGAACATATTTGATCCTGAGCGTGCCCTTGCTTCTGGCTTTTATTCCGCAGGACGCGTTTTACTCGATGGAGAACGACGTTCTGTCGCCGCTCTGCTTCGGACTGACCTTCATTTGCCTGCTCCGGCTGTGGCAGGTGGATGAGCCGGATAATCGCCTTGGCCTCATCACCGGCCTGGCGATTGCAGCGACCTTTCTCACCAAGATCAGCAATCTGCCGCTCGTCGTTGTCGCGATTGCGACGGTGCTGGTGAAGGCGTGGCGCGTCTCCAAAATCGGAAAACTTCGCTCCTCATCGCTGCCGTTGACGATTCTTTTCGCCTCCGCGCTCATTCCCATCGCCGTATGGCTCATCCGAACCAAACTCGTTTTCGGCGATTTCATGGGTACAGAGGCAAAGATCAAATTCCTCGGCTGGACTCAAAAGCCTTTTGCGCAATGGTGGTCTCATCCCATTTTCACTAGCGACGGGCTCTGGACATTTCTCTCCGGCCTTCTCGCCGCTTTCTGGCGCGGCGAATTCACCTGGTACGGACAAACTCTTTCCTCACCTGCGATGGATGCGTTCTATGCTCTCTCGTCGATCGCTCTGATTCTCGTGGCGATAGTGAGGCAATTCCTTTCGCGGCGATCAGTTCCCGACAAAGCGCAGCGCGATGCGATTTGGCTGGCCCTCGCCAGTTTTGCCGCGGCGGTTGCTTTCCTGGGATTCCTGTCCACCGTTTATGATTACGGCAGGTGCGTCAATCCTTCACGCGAACACCCTTACATTATCTCTGGGCGACTCCTCGCGGGCGTCATGATTCCGTTTGCCGTCCTGTATGTTTACGGTCTCGACTGGATCACAAAAAAACTGAAACACGATTCCGTGGTCCTGCTCCTGGTCCTTGCGATCATCACCCTCACTACCGCTTCAGAAATTTCACTCAATGCGCCCGCCTTCGGCAGCCCATTCAACTGGTTTCACGAGGACGACCGCGCCATGTGGACCTCACTCGAAAAAGTCCCCGCTGCCGTTCTTCGCAACGCACCTCCATAACTGGTAGGGTCGCGAAGCCGCTCGCGACCGCAGGTAGGGTCATCGCGCCGTCGATGACCGCGATTGGCAAGGCGTCAACTGATCGCATTCGTCGGGCGCGAACGGCGTCGCGCCCCTACCATAACGCCGATCACCGGTAGGGCCGTCCACGCCGCTGACCGCCGCCAACCCCTGATTACTGGCCTTACTGATTACCGATTACTTCAGTTTTCGCCCGTTTTCTGGGGTTTTCACGCCATGGCAATGGCGTATGAACTGCTGTAAGGGATATCTTTGAAGGATGAAAATCCGACAAAAAAGTGCTTGCCAGGTATTGCGGAACCTGCTTTGATAGGGGCGTAATCCCTGTGCTAGAGCGTTTGAAAAGTGTTCAAAAAAAGTTTAAAAATTCGTTGACACATGACAGCCGTTTTGTCATATTGCGTTCACACACAGAAAAAAACATAAGCCACATGAGAACAAAAACACTACTACTTACGGCTGCGTTAGCCGCAGCAGGCGCTGCCACCTCGATGGCGCAAGTGTACTCGGTCAACATGGTCGGGTACATCAATCAGTCGATCCCGAATGGTTTCAGCATGATTGCCAATCATCTGAACCACTCTCCGGACAACAAGTTGGAAACCGTGATGCCCACTGTTCCCGAGAACACCACGGTCTATCAATTTAACCCAACCGCGGGCGGGTACATTATCAAGAGCTTTACTGAAGGCGCTTGGGGCGGTGATCCTCAGGACATCCTGCTCGACCCAGGCAAGGGCGCGTTCATCAGTACTACGGCCTTCACCCAGACCTTTGTCGGCGAAGTCCAGTTGAACTCCTCCATTCCTGTGACTCCAGGGTTCGCCATCTACGGCTCTGTTCTCCCGCAGAAACTGCCGATCGATGTTGCGCAGCCTGCCGGTCTTAACCTGGCACCTGTGGAAGGCGACCAGATCTATATGTGGAACGGCGTCGGATACAACATCGGCAGCTACTCCGAAGGAGCATGGGGCGGTGACTTCACTGCTTCTCCTGAGCCGAATGTTGGCGAGGCGTTCTGGTATGTCAGCGCAGGCCCTGCCGGCAGAACGTGGAGCCGAACCTTCAGCGTTGGGCCATAACCATTTAATCAGAAACAATTAACCCAAAACTAAACTAATATGAAAAAACTGATTCCATTGTTTGTGCTCCTGGCGGGGGCGTACAGTGCGCTGTCTCAGGGCGTTGTCTGGTTCGATAACCGCCCGGCGTACCTCCCTTCACCACCCGACCGGGCAGTTCACAACATCGACGGGTCGCCGATCACAGGTACAGCTCCGGGGACAAATGTATCACAATACTACGCCCAGCTTTATTATCAGGATAACACTGGCGCGTGGGTTGCGCATCCGACGGTCGCCCGGTTCTTCACCAGCGCTGCAAACGCAGGGTTCTGGAACGGTGGCAGCCGCACGCTCGTTAACGCTGGCAGTCCTGCCGCAGGGCAAGGCCGGGCCGTCAATCTGCAGATTGCAGTGTGGGACGGGGGCGTCGGTACCGCGGCTGTTCCCCAGTATGACTATGCCACGGCACGTCAGCGAGGCAACGCGTGGGGCACTTCCCAGATCTTCAGCTACACTGAAGAGTGGGACACGCCACGTGGGACGGATGACACTTATATGAAGGCCTTCCAAGGCTTCCAGCTTGTGCCGGAACCTTCCGTCATCGGCCTGGGCATAATCGGTGTTGGTGCCTTGTTTTTGCTTCGGCGTCGTAAGTAATCAAAAGTTAGTGTGTTCTCATCAAAGCCGCCCGAAAGGGCGGCTTTTTTATTGTACTTGTAGGAGACGAGGTAAGGGCGTGTTGCTCAAATGAGGTCAAAGAGCAGAACCCCGTCACGGGGTTCGACGGCCCGAACGCCCTTCGACGAGAAATTCAAAAGCCGTGGGCTGCGGCCTCGCGCCTTTTGTGGCAATCAAATCCCCGTCCATTCGTGGTTAACTTCCGTTCGTAAAATTCGTAAAATTCGCTCAACACAAAAATGATTCAGCGCTAAAAGAGATAAAGATTTGTTAGGGTGCGCGGGGGCTGGTCGCGTGATTACTTGCGGGCGTGTTAAACAAACATAAACGTCATACCGTTGCGAATCGCCACAACCGAATGCAAAACCAACACAAAACCAACACTTTTCTAACACAGACCCCCCGGGGGGGGCCTTCACAACGAGTCTCTGATAGCGTCGAAGCCAAGCCTCGAGCGAGCTGAGCCGAATACGGGTCGGGTAACACAGGGCAAAACCCATTTACCCGATCGCTCGCGGCATGACTAATTAGAGAACTGGTTCTCGTGGTCTCCTACAGCTAAATGCCAAACAACCGCCGTTCTTTCGTCTCGATCGCTGTCGGGCTGGTTGTGGCCATCGTTGCCGCTTACTCGGCGGTCGGCACCTTTGATTTCACCAATTACGACGATCCCGACTACGTCTGCGAAACCGTTCAGCACGGCCTCACGCTTGATGGAATCCGCTGGGCCTTCACCACGAATTTCATGGGCAATTGGCACCCGCTCACCTGGCTCTCGCACATGTTCGATTGCCAATTGTTCGGGCTGAATCCGGGCGCGCACCACTGGATCAACGTCGCGCTTCACGCCCTGAACACGCTCCTTTTGCTGTGGGTGCTCTGGCAATACACCGGCGCGCTGGAGCGCAGCGCCTTTGTCGCCGCTTTGTTCGCCTTCCACCCGCTCCACGTCGAATCCGTCGCCTGGATCGCCGAACGCAAGGACGTCCTCAGCACGCTCTTTTGGCTCCTGACGATGTGGGCATGGCTGCGCTATGTGCAGGCGCGATCGGTCCAACGATACCTGCTCGCGTTGCTTTTCTTCGCCCTTGGCCTGATGAGCAAACCAATGCTCGTGACACTTCCGTTCGTCCTGCTCCTGCTTGATTACTGGCCACTCGGACGGATGGATTTGGCAGGTATTCCCTCTCCTGGGGGAGAGGGGCAGGGTGAGGGCGACTTCGGTTCGAATGTTCGCTTGGGACACGCACAGCGCTTCCGCCTTCTGCCCCTGATCTTCGAAAAAATCCCGTTCTTCTTTCTTACGGCCGTCTCCTGCGTCATCACCTTCATCGTTCAAAAACAAGGTGGCGCGGTCGCGGCTCTTGAGCACGTGTCAGTCGGCGCCCGTTTCGCCAACGCTGTCGTGGCCTGCGTTGCGTACCTCGGCAAAACCATTCTGCCCGACAATCTTGCGGTCTTTTATCCGCGGGCTGATTGGCCGGCATGGCAGGTTGCCGGAGCCGCAATACTTCTCGTCGTAATCTCCGCGATCTGCATCGCCTTTCTCCGCCGCGCACCGTATCTGCTCACAGGGTGGCTTTGGTATTTGGGGACGCTCGTTCCTGTAATCGGTCTCGTTCAGGTTGGCGATCAGGCATACGCAGATCGGTACACGTATGTTCCGTTGATCGGGCTCTTCATCGCGATTGTCTGGGCGGTTGCCGATATCGCCAAAGCCTTGCGCTGGCCCGTTGCCGTCATGCGTGGCATCGGCATCACGGCCGTTGCGATTTGCGCCGTTATCTCAGCGTTTCAACTGAGCCATTGGCGCGATAGCGAAATGCTCTTCCGGCACGCCCTTGCCGTCACCAGCAGGAATTACATCGCCCATTACAACCTCGGCCAGGCCCTCAGCGTGCAAGGCCGCATCGACGAAGCCATCGAACACTACTATGCCGCTCTGCAAATCAAGCCAGACCATGAAGGCGCCCACAATAACCTTGGCCTCACCTTCGCACTGCTCGGCCAGTGGCCCAAAGCCACCAATCACTACGCAAAAGCGCTCGCCGCGGTTCCTGATGATGTCGCGGCTCGTTTCAACCTGGCGATCGCTCAGCTTGCGCTCGGCGACGCGACCAACTCGCTCGAGAATCTCCGTTATGCCCTCAAAATCCGCCCTCAGGACCCGCTCCTTCACAAAGCCATGGGCGATGCCCTCATGGCGTTGAGGAAGGCGCCTGAAGCCCTCGCATCGTATCGCAAGGCCGCAGGGCTCAACCCCGATCACGCCGAGGCGCTCGACAGGATTGCCTGGGTCCTCTCCACGGCACCCGAGGCCTCCGTCCGCAACGGCAAAGAAGCGGTCCAGCTCGCAGAGCGCGGCTGCCAACTCACTAAATATCAGCAGCCGATTATATTGCTAACCCTCGCAACGGCGTGCGCTGAAACAGGCGACTTCAAACGGGCCGTGGAGATCGCGCGCAAAGCCGAAACTCTCGCGATCCAGCAAGGCGATCGATTCGTGGGCGAACGAGCGCACCAGCTTCGGCAGGAATTCGAACAGAATCAACCGCACCGCGAGCTATAGACTAGACTAGAGCATTTTAAGCAAAAGTGTAGCCGCACTCTTGTAGCGCAGAACTCTGTTCTGCTGTATCGCAGGTCTCCTGACCTGCGGGCGGTTCGTTTTTACATGTGAACGTTTGAAGGTGGTTTCGCGTGGTT
>Ga0193697_1000039_pt1 | contig 47962 bp, 45 predicted proteins | sample L3m2metaG_FD_145073 | JGI IMG/M metagenome (GOLD analysis project Ga0193697, IMG submission 145073) | Soil microbial communities from a riparian zone of the East river system, Colorado, United States - L3m2 | ecosystem: Environmental > Terrestrial > Soil > Riparian zone | place: USA: East River...
GTAAAAGCCGAGTTTCGCCTGCGTGAAGGTCCAGTGCAGGCGGTCTGTTTCAACGGTCACGCACTTATTGGAGAAGAGATAGCGCTGACACTTGACCTCCTCGATCGCCCTCGTGGCTTGGAAGGTTTGGCTAAGGGCCTGCGAAGCCGAGGCAGCTGCGGTCGCGAGGGCGACGAATGCGCAGGCGAGCAATTTCATGGGCGACCGCTCGCTTCGAGCGCGGTGGCGAGCACAATAAGTCGGGGGACGAGCCCTTGATGGGACGAGAGATCCCAGCGACCACCTCGCCGCTGGAATGTGAGGGTCACGGGTGCGCGGGCGGAATCAATCGCCGTAGCGAGAAAGATGTCCGCCCGTACGCGCAGCACGTCCCGCCCGTCAGGCTGAAAGTTGGGGAGGTCGATCTGGAGATCCCAGACGGGGCCAAGGTCCGCAAGGGGTGGCCGTCGAACCCGCCTGGCCCCGGCGGCGGCGAGTCTACGTACGGCTGCGGAGAGTTGTGGATCGTTGACCTGCCGGGGATCAAGTTGACCCCGGCGGATGCCTTCAACGATGGCATTAACGGTGACTCGCACGGCGTAGGTTGAGTCGGCGATGGCCCGCGGCGCGAGTTCGTCGGGGGTCTCCTGCGCGGTGGCGAGGGTGAGGGGTGTTACGAACGCCGTCACCAGGAGCGCAACCGTCAAGGTTTTTCCCATCCCGATCACCTACCTCTCCTCAGGGGCGCCGCGGCGAGATCAACTCGACGCCTGCTCGGCCCTCAATCGGTAATACCGGTGCACTGGTCCGCCACCCTGCTTTGATGTCCCCCTGAAATCTTTGCACCAGTCGTTTCGTCTCGGCATCTACAGCCCGGTTCCAGCGGTCCTGCGCGACCCGCTGGGAACGGTCCGTCGCTACTACACGGCCCGGGCTGTCGGTTTTCGAGGGTCCACGCACCGGCTTCTCGATGAAAACCAGAACATGCCCGGCTCCTGGCACCCAGCGTATTTCGGGGCCGATCTGAGCTGCTAGTTGACCAGTGATCTCCACATCATCCGCAGCACGATAGAGGTGGAACCCGAAGCCCTGTGTGTGCCAATCGAAGTAGTAAAGCCCATCAGGCGAGAAGAAGACGCCCTTGTGAGGCGTCAGCACCAAGCGTTGAGTCTGTGCGTCGTAGCGGTAGATCTTAGCCCCGCTCGCGGTGGGCAGGGTCTTGATGTACAGCGCGCTGTCGACGGACGACCAATGTAGTTGGTAAGGGAGCCCGAGGATCCCTTCCAACCCTTGTGCTGCGCCGGTTGAGATGTCGATGAGGTACAACGCATCGGGGCTAAAACCGACGTCCCCGTCCTCGGTTGGTGGGCCGGTGATTACTGCTACGATCCCGGTGCCACAACACCAGGAGTAGGTACCAACGGGTTTGTCATCAATGGCGCGCACCAAGGCGCCGCGAACGTCAATAACGACCAGACGGTTACGAACAACCCCCGGGCTGACCGTGAATGCTTCCACGAAGGACGCATACATTCCGTCCGGAGAGATGCTGACCTCCCCGGGGATGTGCCCGTTCGATTGATAGATCGCCCGCTGCTTTCGGGTGACCGGATCATACAGCATCACCTGGTCCTGGATGGTCGGTCCGTAGACACGCTCTCTGCGCAACACCGGCGGGATAGGCTGCTGGACCGGTTCTCTACCGACGAGGGGGAAAAGGGTCAGGACCGCCAACAGCATCAGCGGGCGCGACCGGGTCTTAGGCGGCATAACGTCGTAGCTCATGGTGTGCTCAGTTGATTCCATCTGGATCAAGGATCATTACGTGAAAGTGGTCGCAGTGCCCGGGTTTGTCGAAGACAATGGGATTGTCTGGGTCCACGTTGGAAATGCCTGAAGCTGTCATATCGAGAAAGATGGAGTCTACGCGTGGAGCCCCGTTTCTCCCGTTGCCGGATTGGAGAATTGCGTTCATCAGGTCCAGCGTAAGGCCGCCGTGGTAATCGTCGGGAGAGGTACAAATATCCAACGGAACCTCGAGGCCGTCGTCTCGTACGTATCGAATGTCGACGTCGAGACCGCTACGGTGGTAGTAATGGCACACTACCGGCTGCCCGCTGCAAAACTGGCCGCCGGTCTTGAGGCTCATGTCGCCCGGCTGCATGCGCGGAACAGCGTTCCCCCACTCTCGACCGGCCGCCTCGATGAGGCGGAGCAGATGTCCCGTTCCCCAGTCATCGGCGTCCACCGGATCCGACCCGTTATGGTGAATAAAGCCCTCGTCGACATCCTTCAAATTCATCCCCGAGTACAGAGTGCCGGTCGTACCTGGTTCACCTCGCGACTGACTGAGGTTCAGATCCCATCTGGCTAGGTCGAAGTTATAAAACCCCGCGATGGGGGTGTTCCCGATCCTGTTCGTAGGGTTGGTCTCCGTCGACGTGCTGATCGTGTCGTTGTCGGGGTCCCAGGGCGGCCCGCACAGTTTAGTGCCGACCGATTGGCCGTTCACGTAGTGGATGCAGTCAGCGGGCGGCTGGGTCTCGCCCGCATCGTCCCCGCACGCACCAGGACTGGGGATGCAAGAGAGCACCTTGTAGATGTCCGCAATGACGCCGCAGCCGGTCCCGGCGACCGCGATGAGCGCGACGAGAAGCAAGGTTGCCAGACGCGACGCTCGAATAGGGTGATGTCTGCTCCATGAGATAGGTGTGGCCGACGCCACCGTTTCGTGCTCCCTCAGTTCGTCCATCCGAGCGCCCCGGACCGTTGATTTCCGAGGAGTAGGCGCAGCATTCCTCGTGCCGTAAACCGCTGCACGACGATTCGTACTCGTTCCGTTACTAGAGAGGAAGCGGATTCAGGACTGAAGGAGCGCAACGATGAATGGGGCCCTTCGGATATGTCTATCGCCGGCCATTGCGTCGACGCAACACTAAGCGACTCACGGGCACTGGCTGTGTGGCGCCCACACCACACCTCCGAATCTCACCCTCTAGCGAACACCAGCCGTACATGTACGTGCACCACCGCCCCCATCCGCGCGATCACGAATTTCACCGGCGGCTTGATGCCGTAATCCCGCATGTCGACTGGAAAGTCAGCGGCGACCGTCACGGAGTCGGACCCAGTTCGAATCGTGGCCGGCCATTCGACCGGGTGGGACACGCCGTGCAACGTCAACGTTCCGGTGAGCCGCACAAGCCCTGTGTCGCCGGTGATGCCGACGAGGTCGAAGCGGATGACGGGGAAGTGATCCGCGTCGACAGTCTTGAGCATGTGACGGTTGCGAGTGCCGTTCTGCGTATCGATGTCCTGCCAGCGCACTTCAACCCACCGGGCCGTGCCCGTCGCGACGGTCGTGCGGCCCTGGAAATCGGCGACAGAGGCTTTCGCGTCGAACCAGATCTCCGCGTGGGGCAGGGGGGCGGAAGGGAGGGCCTGAACCAGAAAAACGAGAAGAAGAGGAAGCAACGCGTTCAGATCGCCGGACCGACGTCCTCGTCGAGGAAGACCAGCGTTCCCCGACGCCCCACGATGCGGGTGAGCGCGTCGAAGACATTCGGGTCGAGCACCGTGCCCGAGAGATCCGCGAGCCGTTCAATGGCTTGCTCGGGTGTCATCTTGTCCTGATACGGACGCGACGTCGTGAGCGCGTCGTAGACCTCCGCCCCGGCGATGACCCGCCCGCCGATCGGGATCTCCTCCCCGCGCTGACCGTCGGGGTACCCCGTGCCATCCCAACGCTCGTGGTGGCTGCGCACCATCGACACGACGTCTCCCAGGTGGGTGAGGGGAGCGAGGATCTGCGCGCCGATGATCACATGCTGCTTGACGTGCTCGAACTCCTCGGGCGTGAGGGGCCCTTCCTTATTGGTGACGCCTTCCCGTGTGCCGATCTTGCCGAGGTCGTGGAGCCGACCCGCCATGCGGATCCGTTCGACGTCTTCTTCCGGGAGCTGCAGCTCAGCCGCGATGTTCGCGGAGAAGTCGGCCACACGCGCCGAGTGGCCGCGCAGGTAGGGGTCCTTCGCCTCGAGCGCGTTGACCAGCGCCTCGAGCGTGGCCGTCGAAACGCGCTCCAGCCTGTGGCGCTCGCGCTGCAGCTCTCCCGTGCGCGTCGTGACCTCTTCCTTGAGCCACTGGTTCAGCTCGCGGTTCTCGAGCAGCATCTCGCGCCGCTTCAGGGCGCGCTGAACGGCGCGGCCCAGGTCGGCGAGCTCGATCGGCTTCGTGAGGTAGTCCATGGCCCCGCGCTGCATGCACAAGGCGGCGCTGGTGGCGTCGTTGACAGCGGTCAACATCAGGATGGCGAGGTCGGGCTCGATCTCGAGAGCCTGGGGGACCAGGTCGACACCGCTCGTGCCCGGCATGCGGATGTCCGAGAGCATCAGCGCGACCTTGTGCAGGCGCAGCTGCTGCAGGGCTTCGTCGCCGGACCCAGCCGAGTAGACTTCGAACTGCTGCTGTTTCAAAAACTTGCGCAGCGCGTTCCGGATAGGTTCTTCATCGTCGACGACCAGCACGGAAACCATAGGGCTTAAGGATTGGCGTTGAGGAAGGTTACGTCAATCGGCCCCGGAATAAGCCCGGCGCGGTGGCCCCTTCGCAGCAGCTCGACCACCGCCTGCCGGCCGGTGGGCCCGTAATCGACCGTGTAGTCGTTTACATACATCCCGATGAAGCGGTCGGTTCGAATCTCGTCCAACCCGCGGCTGAAGCCCTGGGCGTGGCGCAACGCCTCGGCGCGATGGGCGAGCCCATACTCGATACTCGCCTTCATGTCACGGGCGATGGCGCGCAGCAGCTCGTCTCCCAAATCGCGCCGTACCACGTTCCCGCCCAGGGGCAGCGGCAGCCTCGTCTCCCCGTACCACCATTCCCCCATGTCCGCCCAGAGATGGAGCCCGCGATCGCCGAAGGTGAGCTGCCCTTCGTGAATAAGGAGACCCGCGTCCGACTTCCCGGCGGCCACGTGATCCTCGATCTGGTCGAACGGGACCACGACGGGCCGCACATTGGGCTGGTAGAGCTGCAAGGCGAGCCACGCCGTGGTCAGGGTCCCGGGGATGGCCACGGTGCGGCCGGCGAGGTCGGCCCGGGGGTCGGAAGCGGCGGGTGTGCGCGCCACGATTCGCGGCCCATAGCGGTCACCCATGCTGGCGCCATGGGCGAGCAGGGCGTATCGGTCCGCGAGGTGGGCGTAGGCATGGATGGAAACGGCGGTGAGCTCGAGTTCGCCGCCGAGCGCCCGGCGGTTCAACGTCTCGATGTCGGCGAGCTCGTGCACGTAGTGGCGTCCGCCGGTGTCGATCTTGCCTTCGGCCATCGCCCAGAACATGAACGCGTCGTCGGCGTCGGGGCTGTGCGCGACGTGGATGGTGCGTGGCGCGGTGGCTGTCACGACGCGGGTCGCCGCTCGGTCTGTTGACGGCGGGCTTCCGCCCGGAACGCCGACAGCGCGTTCTGGTGGTCCGCATACTCGGGCCGGCTCCGCGACAGTTCCGCCGCTTCATTCTTCAGGAAGTCGGCGTATGCGCGCCGCTCCCCTTGCCGGTTCCCCTGCTGCTGGAAGGCATGGGCCCGGAGGACATACGCGAACAGGTGCGTGGGGACCGACTTCTGGATGGTGTCGGCCTGCGCGAGGGCTCCTGGCGCGTCACCGCCCGCGAGGTGCAAGAGCCCGACATGGTACCGGGCGTCGGAGTCGAGCGCCGGCATCTGGTCGTAGGCCCCGATCGCCATGGGGAGGAAGAATTCCACGCTATCCTGTTTGCCGGCCTGGGCGAGGATCATCACCCGATCGAAGAGACGTGTGGCGCGCTCCTCGGGCGACATCTGCGATATGTCCGGCGGCCGCAGCCCCACGGGCCCGCCGAGCGTGGTCGCTTCGGCAGGCGGCGACCCACCACCGACCCGAATCGCCATGACGGCCACCAGCGCGCCAATCGCCGCGCCCGCGACACCCCACGGGAGGCCGACGCGCCAGCCGGTGGTCTGTCCTCCGCCCACGGCCGCGCCGCACTTGTGACAGAATCGAACATTTGCCGAGAGGTGCGCACCGCATGCGTGGCAGGTCATAGGCCGCTGAATCTAACTGGCAAGAAACGAGGGGGGAGCGTAGTGTAGTGCCCATGACCAACGCCTTCCCCGGCCAGGAACGCGCGAAACACATGGGGGAGTTGAAGCGCGGCGACCAGCGCTGGGATGTCTACGTCGAAGCCCAGCCCGACGCCGACCTGGGCGCCGTGCGGGGGCGGATCCACTTCGTGAACGGCGCCTTGCACCGCACCACAGGCTGGATCTTCCTCGAGTGGCAAGAGCGGGATGTCCACGACCGGTTCGGGGAATTTTCGGCCGTGGAGCTGCTGCACTTCGTGGAGTCGCTGGAGAGCTAATGTTGCACGTTTTCCACATCACCGTGTCACTTTCCTGACGGTCTAGGGCGCTTCAAGCCATTTTTTCTGCAGTTAGTGCACGGAATCCTTGACACCGTGCATTGCGGCCCATACCTTGCCGTATGCCAATCGTAACCTGAGTCCAGAGCCCGGCGCCTGACTTCAGCGCCGGGTTCTTCGTTTGTGACCCGCAGCCCGCCACTACCGTTGGAGGAGACCGAACCAATGACCGCGACGTTGGAACCCACCGTAGCAACTGGCGTGAAAGCCGCCGCCGCGCCGTCCGCGGCGGACGTGATTCGCCGCGCCAAAGAGGCCGGCGTGCAGATCGTGGACGTCAAGTTCACCGACCTGCCCGGCACCTGGCAGCACTTCTCCGTGCCGATGAAGGAGCTGACCGAAGACGTCTTCACCGAAGGACTCGGCTTCGACGGCTCGTCGATCCGCGGTTTCCAGGCGATCAACGAGAGCGACATGCTGCTCCTGCCCGATCCGTCCAGCGCGTTCGTCGATCCGTGCCTGCAGGTGCCGACGCTGTCGCTGACCTGCGACATCGTCGATCCCATCACCGGCGACCCGTACACACGCGATCCTCGCTTTGTGGCACACAAGGCGGAGGCATTTCTGAAGAAGAGCGGCGTGGCGACGACGGCGTACTACGGGCCCGAGGCGGAGTTCTACATCTTCAACTCCGTGCGCTTCGATCAGAACGCGCATGAGGGCTACTACCACATCGATTCGGAAGAGGGCATCTGGAACTCGGGGACGAACGGCGTACCGAACCAGGGCCACCGCCCGCGCCATAAGGAAGGGTACTTCCCGGTGCCGCCAGTCGACCGGTTGCAGGACCTGCGCTCCAAGATCGTCTTGGCGCTGATGGCCGCGGGGATCGAAGTCGAGGTGCACCACCACGAAGTGGGCACCGCGGGCCAGACCGAGATCGACATGCGCTACGGCACGCTGACCCGCATGGCCGATCAGATCATGATGTACAAGTACATCGTCAAGAACATCTGCCACCAGCACGGCTACACGGCGACGTTCATGCCCAAGCCGATGTACGGGGATAACGGCTCGGGGATGCACGTCCACATGAGCCTGTGGGACGGCGACACGAACCTGTTCTTCGATCCCAAAGGCTACGCGCTGCTGTCGGACTCGGCGCGCTGGTACATCGGCGGCCTGATCAAGCACGCTGCAGCGATTCTGGCTTTCGCGGCGCCGACGACGAACAGCTACCGCCGCCTGGTGCCGGGCTATGAGGCGCCGATCAACCTCATGTACTCGCAGCGCAACCGGTCGGCGATCTGCCGCATCCCGATGTATTCGAAGTCGCCGAAGGCGAAGCGCATCGAGTTCCGGGCGCCCGATCCGGCGAGCAACCCGTACCTGACGTTCGCGGCGCTGCTCATGGCCGGTCTCGACGGCGTGAAGAACAAGATCGAGCCACCCAAGCCGATGGACGTGGACCTGTACGAGCTGGAGCCGGCGGAGCGCAAACACATCAAGAACACGCCGGGCAGCCTGCAGGAGTCGCTGGCGGCGCTGGAAGCCGACCACGCCTTCCTGACCGAGGGGAGCGTATTCACGCAGGACTTGATCGATACGTGGATCAGCTACAAGCGCGCCAAGGACGTCGATCCGGTGGCGTTGCGTCCGCATCCGTACGAGTTCTTCCTGTATTACGACGTGTAACCGTAAGTCGGCGTAGGGCGGCGGAGGACGGCGAAGGTACCCGCCGTCCTTCGCCGTCTTCCGCCGCCCTACGCCGTCCTCCGAGACCATGACAACCAAACGTGAGATCTTAGAGCTCGCCAAGAAGCAGGGAGTCTCCTTCCTGCGCCTGCAGTTCACGGACATTCTCGGCGTCAACAAGAACGTCGAGGTGCCGGAGAGCCAGTTCGAGAAGGCGCTCGAAGGCGACATCATGTTCGACGGCTCGTCGATCGAGGGATTCGTACGGATCGAGGAGTCCGACATGGTGCTCAAGCCGGATCTCGACACGTTCCGGGTGCTGCCCTACGACGACGAGGGAGGCCGCGTCGCGCGGGTGATCTGCGACATCTACAACCCCGACGGCTCATCGTTTGCCGGGTGCACCCGTCAGGCGCTGAAGCGGCAGGTCGCCAAGGCGCAGGGTATGGGGTACACGATGATGGCCGGCGTCGAGGCGGAGTTCTTCATCTTCCAGATGAACGCCAAGGGTGAACCGACGACCGAGACGCACGACTCGGGCGGGTACTTCGATCTGACGCCGGTCGATCGCGCCGAGGAGATCCGGCGCCTGATCGTGAAGGACCTGGTCTCGATGGGGTTCGAGGTCGAAGCGGGGCATCACGAGGTCGCGCCCGGGCAGCACGAGATCGATTTTCGCTACGCCGAGGCGCTCGAGACCGCGGACAATCTCGCTACGTTCCGATTCGTTGTACGCAACGTCGCCTATCGACATGGGTTTCTGGCGACGTTCATGCCCAAGCCGATCTTCGGGCAGAACGGCTCGGGGATGCACACGCACCAGTCGTTGTTCAAGAAGGACGTGAACGCCTTCTACGATCCGAAGGCGCCGTGGGAGCTGTCGGACGTGGCGCTCGCGTACATCGCCGGCCTGTTGGGGCACGCGCGCGGGTACTGCGCAGTGACGAACCCGCTGGTGAACAGCTACAAGCGCCTGGTGCCGGGCTACGAGGCGCCGGTGAACGTCGCCTGGTCGATGCGCAATCGCTCGCCCCTGGTGCGCATTCCCGACCGGCGGGGTTCGGGGACGCGGTGCGAGCTACGGATGCCGGACCCTTCGGCGAATCCGTACCTGGCGCTCGCGGTGCAGCTGGCGGCGGGGCTCGATGGAGTGGAGCGCAAGCTGACGCCGCCCGATCCGGTGAGCAAGAACATCTTCGAGATGAGCCACCGGGATCGCCGCAAGTACCGGATCGACGAGCTGCCGCGCGACCTGTACGAGGCGCTGGATGAGCTAGAAAAGGACGAGGTGATCACCGGCGCCCTGGGCCCGCATATTTACTCGCGGTTCGTGGAGGCGAAGCGGGAGGAGTGGCAGGAGTACATCGGGAAGGTGAGTCCGTGGGAGCTCGAACGGTACTTGAGCGTGTACTGATTGTCGTCATGGCCCTGGGGGTTCCCGCGTGCGATATCCTGCCGCGCGGCGGAGACACCCAGGGGCAGCAAATGACCGGCCGTTGGGATTGGCGCGGCCGGCTCCGCGTAGAGACCGATGACCGGTACACCGTCGTGCGGCTCAAGGTGGACACCAACGGGGTGACCGAGCGCCACGACATCCTCAGCGCGCGTTTCGAGTTCGACCCGAGCGATGCGATGGGAGACGAGTACGCATTGAACATCGGGCTCGAAGTTGGCGACGCCCAGCGACTCAGCGCCGGCCATGCCTATCGCCTCGGCACCGAGATCCCCGCGTACGCCACAGTGACCTGTCTGTGCCGTCCCCTGCGACCAGACTCAGTCCGCGGCACGTACACGATGTCGACGCGGGGCTTGCGCCAGCTCTCGGGCCGCATCGAAGCCACGCTCTATTTCACGGCGTGGGACGATCGCGCGGTGCACGCCACCTACCGGCTCCAGCAACGCATCTTCGGGGTGCGGCCGTGAGGGCCTCTTGGGTCCTGGCGACGCTGTTGCTCGCCGTCGGGCCGTTCGGCCGTCCGGCCGTCGCGCAAACCATCGACACCATCGTCGTCGATAACCGGAACGTGTTCGACAACGCCAACGACGGGCCGGGGTTCGTCGCGCGACTCGCGAATGCGCTGCACATTCGCACGCGCGCCTCCGTGATCCGGCGCTCCCTGCTCGTGAGCCCCGGACAGCTTTATGACTCGGCGCGGGTCGCCGAGAGCGAGCGCTCGCTGCGGGCGTTAGGTGTGTTTCGATTCGTGCGGGTGGACACGACTCGGATCGGGGCTGACAGTGGTCCTCTGGCACTTCGAGTCGTGACCGCGGACGGCTGGAGCTCGAAGCCGCAGGCCAACTACTCGACGGCCGGCGGCGACCAGACCTGGGAAGTCGGCTTCATCGAGGAGAATTTTCTCGGGACGGCCAGCCAGCTCGCGCTGTCATACGGCAAGACTCCCGACCGGCGGCGTCTCGATCTCCAATACCTGAACCCGCACTTCCTCGTCCCTCGCGCGATCCTGCTCTTGCGTTACGGCGATTTGTCGGACGGGAAGAGAGGCGCCTGGCAGTTCGGCGTGCCGTTCTATCAGACCTCGGCGCGACGGGCGCTCGTGACCTACGGGGAATCGGGGCGGGAGCGCGTCCTGACCTTCAAGGATGGCGCGTTGCTCGACAGCGTGCAGCGCCGAGTGCTGCGGGTCGGCGTGAGCGGCGGCGTGGCGCTGCACGCCACCACGCGCGACTACGTGCGCCTGTCGCTGGGCGCGGAGTGGCGGCGCGAGGACTTCGCCCCGGCGACGACGACGCCGTTCCCGAGGTCCACCTTCACGACGGGGCGGGTGGGCCTTCAATTCGGCCACGTGCGGTTCCGCGTCCTCGAGCAATTCAACTCGTACGCGCGGCGCGAGGATGTGGACGTGTCGCAGACGCTGTACCTCGGCACGGTGCTGCAATCAGGAGTCGGATACGAGATTCGCGGCCAGGTGTCGACCGTATGGCGGGGCGGGTTCGCGCTGCTGTATGGCGAGGCCTCAGGGGGGGGCCTCGATTCCACCCGTACTCGAGGCCGGCTCACGATCGTCAGCCAGAACCTTCCGCGCCAGACATTGATCGCGCACGTTGAGGGCGGCGCGCTGCACCGGCCGAAGCCCGGGGCGGAGTTCGATCTGTGGTTCGACCAGCGCGGGCCGCGCCTGTACGGGGCGCACGCGTTCACGGGGACGCGCACGACGTGGCTCGCGTTCGAGGACCGGATCCTCGTCGTCGAAGATCTGTGGGGGATGGTGGGACTGGGCTTGGCGCCGTTCGTGGACTACGGCGGCGCCTGGTACGAAAATGAAGGCGCGCGGCTCGGCGGCGATGCCGGCCTGGCCTTGCGGTTCGGGCCCACGCGAGCGGTGCGCGGGGACGCGGGGGAGCTGGCGGTGGGTTACCGGTTCGGAGTCGGAACGGGGTGGGCGATCGCGGTGCGCAGAGGCTTTAGCTTCTAACCATGGCCGACCACGAGATCTTCGACGTCATCCGTGCTGGCGACGCGACGCGTCTCACAGCCCTCGTCGCGTCAGACCGCGCCGCCGTGAACGTGCGGAGTGAGAAGGGATTCTCGCCGGTGTTGATCGCGCAATACCATCACAAGGCCGAGTGTCTCGCGGTGTTGCTCGCGGCCGGGCCGGTCCTCGATCTCTGGGACGCGGCCTCGGTGGGAGCAGCCGCGCGTGTCGCCGAACTGCTCGATGCCGATCCGAAGCTCGTGAACGGCTACTCCGGGGACGGCTTCTTTCCGCTCGGTCTGGCCGCGTTCTTCGGCCACGCCGAAACGGTTCGTCTGCTGCTGTCGCGCGGAGCCGATGTCGCCCAGGTGGCGACGAATCCGATGCGCATTTCGGCCATCCACGCGGCGGTTGCCGGCCGTTCGCGCGAAGCGGTGGAGCTGATCGTCGAGGCGGGGGCGCCGATCAACGCGCAACAGCACAAAGGGTGGACGGCGTTGCACGAAGTGGTGAACAAAAAAGACCTGGAGCTGGCGCGCTATTTCCTGGCGCACGGCGCCGATCCCAAGGTGCAGAACGACGAAGGCAAGAGTGCGATCGGACTCGCGGCGGACCAGGGCAGCACGGACATCTTGAAGTTGCTCAAGGGCCAGGGCTAACTTCCCCCTCCCGGCGCCGTAGCCAAGTGGTAAGGCAGAGGTCTGCAAAACCTCGATTCGTCGGTTCGATTCCGACCGGCGCCTCTCGCCGTCACCGTGGGAGACGATTCACATCGTCACCACCCGTGCGCAGGCGAAACGCGCTCTGCAACGCTTCGACGGCGGCCGCTCGAGCCTTGGCGAGCACCTCCCCCGGCGGCGTTGGATCACCCACCACGACCTCGAACGACCGCCACATCTCGTCCGACCACGCGATCACGAACGTGCCGCGGCAGTGCCGGCAGCGCATCACAGTCGCTCCCTCGTCCAGCCGCTGGCGATCGGTGCAGTTTGGACAGACGCCGTAACGCGTCCCGGGGTGATACGTGCTCCTGGGAGGCGTGGGCACCACCGACCATGTCGGCGGGCGAATCGGCAGCACCTGCAGCATGCCACGAGAAAAAGGAAGGTGCTGGCGGTTGACTTCGAGGACAGCCTTGTCGGCGTTGAGCCGGACAACGCGGTACCACGCGCCACGGCGCAGCGGGGCATTAGTGCGGGCCCGCACGCGGGCCCAACAGTGCGGCATCGGGTGCGCCCTCCGGCGCTGGGGGTCGTGGTCTCAACGGCCGCCAGGGCGCAGCCTGTCTAGATCTGACCCCTCACCATGCCGCCCGCAGCCACCTCCGGCTGTGACGGACCGCACGGTCGCGGCGGCCACACGATCAGCGAACCTTCCTTCCCGGCAGGTTCTGCCCGTTCTGGTGCAAGACCATCCCGTCCTCGCTGAACGAGATCTGGGCATCCACGACCTTGAAGAAGAACTCGGTCTCCGACTCGGCAAAAATCGGGAACCGCGGCTGACCGGTGGCCTGAATGAACAGTCCCGCCCCCTCGCGCGTCACCACGATGTGGAAGGCCGGCACCAGCTCGTATTCTCCGACATGGCCCTGCAGGATCAGCGAGTCGACGGCGACCGCGGTGCGAACTTTCGGCGGCGTCTGCAGCGGCAAGGTCGCGTCGAGTAGGTGGAATCCGATGTCGTCGGCCCCGATGTTCGCGTTCGTCAGGACGACGACGGCGATGCGGCGCACCTCGTCGAATCCCGCGAACGAGCGGTAGCCTCCCGTCCCCCCGTTGTGCCAAATGATCGATGGCCCCTGCGGCCGGCTGAGGATGTGCCAGCCGAGGCCGATCGTCATGTTCGCGCTGCCGGCTGCATGGCGCGAGAGGTGTGTCTGCTTGAAGACGCTCGTCGAATCGAGATTCGCCGCGAGAAACGTCAGCATGTCCCGAACCGTCGAGCGCAACGCGCCGGCACCGGCGAGGGTGGGGAGATCCCAGTTGGGGACGACGTTCCCCTCGTTGTCGTGTCCAGGGGCGAGCCGCGCGCGTAGGGCGGGCGAGAGTGTGATCGCGGTCTCGCGCATGCCGAGGGGCGCCAGGACGCGCCGCCGCACGAGCTCCTCGTAGCTCATGCCGGCCTTGAGCGCGAGCACGTGCCCCAACAGACCGACGCCGAGATTCGAGTATTCGTAGGTCTCACCGGGGTCGCGCGTCAGCTGATAGCCGGACAGGAACGCATACATCTGGTCGACCGCGTAGTCGGCATACGGATTGGTCGAATCCCGGGGCGCCATGTTCGCAGGGAGACGGGGGAGGCCCGACGATTGCGTCGCGAGATCGAGCAGCGTGATCTGACGGCCGTTGCGCGCCGGCACCTGCACCGATGGCGGTAGGTACTTCGCGATCGGATCATCAAGGTGCACCGACCCGTCGGCCACCATCCCGGCCAGTATCGACGACGTGAAGACCTTGGTGATCGACCCGATCTCGAACACACGGTCGGCGGGGAGGCCTACGACCACCACGCGGCGGGTGCCGTTCGCGTCCAGCAGGCCGACGACGATTCCCCGAAACGGGGACGAGGTGAGGCGCTCGGTGACGATCCGCCGCACTGTCGAATCGGGCGGCAGGCCCTGGGCGTGAAGCGGAAGGGCAACGGCGAAGACCAGGGCGAGGACCGACAGGTGGCGTGTGCGCATGGTAGTATTATCCGCCCGTGCTCGTCCCCAAGCTAGTCACCACCCTGAAGGACTACACCCGCGCGCAATTCGGGCGCGACGTTGGTGCCGGCGTCATCGTCGGCATCGTGGCCCTACCGCTCGCCATCGCCTTCGCCATCGCCAGCGGGCTGACCCCCGAACGCGGCCTCTACACCGCGATCATCGCCGGCTTCGTGATTTCGGCGCTGGGGGGGTCGCGCGTTCAGATCGGCGGCCCGACGGGCGCCTTCGTCGTGATCGTCGCGGGGATAGTGCAGCGCTACGGCGTCGACGGGCTCCTCGTCGCCACGCTGATGGCCGGAGTAATCCTGGTCGTCTTCGGCCTGGTTCGCATGGGCGGCGCGATCAAGTTCATCCCCTATCCGGTCACGATCGGGTTCACCAGCGGCATCGCGCTCATCATCTTCTCGAGTCAGGTCAAGGACCTCCTCGGTCTAGAGATGGACGCCGTGCCCGCGTCATTCGTGGCCAAGTGGGACGCGTACGCTCACGCCTTCGATTCCGTGAATCCGTGGGCGCTGGTCGTCGCGGTCGTCACATTCACGATCATCCTGGTATGGCCGAAGATCGAGCGCCGCATCCCGGGGCCCTTCGTCGCGCTCATCGTGACGACGGTCGGCGCCCACCTGTTGCGTCTCCCGGTCGAGACCATCGGGGCCCGGTTTGGCGTGATTCACGCCGGCCTACCGCACCCATCCCTGCCGCCAATCACGCTGGCGCTGGTGGCGTCGCTGGCGGGCCCGGCATTCACGATCGCGATGCTGGCGGCGATCGAGTCGTTGCTCTCGGCAGTGGTCGCGGACGGGATGATCGGGGGGCGGCATCGCTCCAACATGGAGCTGGTGGCGCAGGGCGTAGCGAACCTCGTCTCGCCGATCTTCGGGGGGATGCCGGCGACGGGCGCGATCGCGCGCACGGCCACGAACGTGAAGAACGGCGGCCGGACCCCCGTGGCCGGGATGGTCCATGCCGTGACGCTGCTCCTCATCACCCTGTTCTTCGGGCGCTGGGCGGCCTACATCCCCCTGGCTACGCTGGCCGCGATCCTCGTGGTGGTGGCGTTCCACATGAGCGAGTGGCGCACGTTTGCGTCCGAGTTCCGGGCCCCCAAGAGCGACGTGGCGGTGCTGCTCGCGACGTTCCTGCTCACGGTCCTCGTGGACCTTACGGTGGCCATCGAAGTCGGGATGGTGCTCGCCGCCTTCCTCTTCATGCGTCGTATGGCCGAGGTGACGAACATCCAGGTGCTGACGCACGAGTTCATTGATCCCACGGACGACTTCGAGACGGACCCCAACGCGGTGCGGCGGCGCATCGTGCCGGAGGGCGTCCAGGTCTACGAAATCACCGGACCATTCTTCTTCGGCGCGGCCGAGATGTTTAAGGACCGCGTGGGACGTATCGCGGGGAAACCGAAGGTGCTGATCCTGCGGCTGCGGCACGTGCCGGCGATCGACTCGACGGGGTTGCACGCGCTGCGCGACGTGGTGCGCCGCAGCCGCCAGGAGGGCACGCTCGTGATTCTCTCCGACGTACACGCCCAGCCGGTCGTAGCACTCGAGCGTTCCGGGACGTACGACGAATTGGGCGAGGAGAACATTCACGGCAACATCGACGACGCGTTGAACCGCGCCCGCGCCCACCTCGGCCTGCCCTCGGCCGCCGCGCCGGCGTTCGCCACGCCCACCGTAGCGCGGGAGTCTAAAGACACCCTCACAGAGCCTTCATGAAGGCGTGAAGCGCGGACGGCTAAGCTCCGCGCACACCCCTCACGGAGCCTCAGATGCGTCGCAGTCTCATCGTCGCCCGCCACGATCGATCCTGATGTCGACGTGCGCCAGGCGGCGCAGCAGATGCTCTACCTCAACGTGCAGCGGCTCTTCGTCGAGTTCGACGGCTCGCTCGTGGGAGTCATCTCCCAGACTGACATCGTCGGCGCCGTGGCGACCGCGCAGGTGTAGGGGGCTACTTCCGCTGCACGGTCCAGCGGCCCGCCTGCGTCTCACCGGACGCCATCCGGGTGATGTAGGTGCCCGTGATGGTGTTGCCGCTCAACTGGCCGGCGAAGGTCGTGAGGAGGCGCGCCCCCGTCTGCGGATCCGCGTACGGGGCGAGCGTGCCGTTGACGCGTCCCGCTTCGACGCGCACGAAGTTGATCGTCAGGACTTCGCTCATCGGGCGCTGAACGGCCGACGGCGTGGTTTCTCCGCGCCAGGGTGCCAGGGGGCGTCCCCACCCGACGGGGATCATGACGACCTCACCGAACGCGGAGTCGGTGGCGGAGCGGAGCGTAAAGCTGATGCTGCCGCTGCGGCCGGATTCGTTGCTCGAGTACTCACCAGACCATTCACCGGCAAGCGTCATGAGGTCGTCGGCGTGCCCAACGACGGGAACGGGCGCTTGGTTCGCGGCACAGGCCGCGACCACAAGAATGGCAGCAGCCAAAGAGGCGGGGCGGAGCAGGGACATGGGCTTCTCGCGGTTCAGGGGGTGACAGTCCTACGGGCGGCTGGGCGCCCTCGTTTCTCTCGAATGTTGGACACTCTGCAGTGAAGGATAGTTGTATTCGCCGTGAAGGGATTGATGCAAGGCCGGCGCCGGGCATCTTTCGTGACATGCCCCGGACAACCCGGCCCCGAGACTCAAGTGCCGAGAACCAGGTGCTCCAGGAAGTGGTGGATGCGGCCCGCGACGTAGTCGGGGCACGCTAGAACAGCGCGGTGCCGATCAGAATCATGGCGATCAGCCCGGCTCCCAGGGCCAGCAACGGCCGATCGTTGAATGAGGCCGAGATACCCAGCAGGACGACGCCCGCCAGTGCCCGGAGACCGGAGTCCGTGGCGCCCATGTTCTTGATGATCATCGCGAGCTCCGAATCGAGTTGCGGTAATCTCGTGGCGCCCTGGTGAAATGCCTGCGAACGTGGCGTGAAGTGCCGTTCACGCACGCCAACGCAGCGTCGCCACGGCACCCGCCGGAAGCACGAGCTCCAGCGACTGGCCCTGCCAATGCAGCGCGAAGCGCTGATCCGCGGGCTCGGTGTTCACGACGATGAGCGCCGTCGAGCCGTCGGGGTTCCGGAAGGCGACGGTTTCGATTCCCGATACACCCGACGTCGACCCGATCCGCCGCGCGCCCGGCCGCACGAAGCGACTGGCGTGCGCCAGCGCGTAGTACTCGACGTTGCGTGTGACCGCGCCGGACAAGGAGTTGATCGTGACGACTCCGCGACAGTTCGTGCATCCGCCGGTGTAGGGACCGTGCAGCTCGTCCAACGCCAGGTTCCAGAGGAGCACGCCGCGCGCCCAGTTCCGTGTCGCGCCGATGATGAGCGTGCGCACGTTCCAGACGAGATTGTCGGCGAACACCGGAGACCACTCGCCGCCCGAACATTCCGTGAAATAGGCGTCCTTGGTGGGGAAAGAGTCGTGCACCGCACCCTGCGCGGACACATCACCGTTGTAGCAGTGCCAGGCGACGCCCGCGATGTACCGGTTCGCGACGCTGTCGTGGAGCACGCCCAACGGCGAACTCGGCTCATCCCAATTGTGGTCCCAGTCGAAGATCAGCGTCGGTTTCGGCCGTCGCGCCAGAAGGGGCCCCAGGTCATGCCCGATGAACCGTGCGCGATCGGGTGGCTCGAGGCGCATGCCCGGGTAATTCGTGGGCTCGAAGTGCGGCTCGTTCTGAATCGTGAGGGCGTAGATGGGCACGCCCAGCGAGTCGAGGGCGGCGACATACCGCACCAGATACTTGGCGAAGGGACCGTACGCGTTAGGCCACAGCGTGCCCCTGATGAGGCTGCCGCTCGTCTTCATCCAACCCGGCGCGCTCCATGGAGACGCCATGACCTTGAGCTGTGGGTTGATCGCCAGGGCGCGCTGCACCACGGGGATCACATCGGAGCGATTGGGCTCGATGGAGAAATGCGCCAGGGCCGGGTCGCGCTGTCCGGGGGGCATGTCGTCGAAGCTGTACTGGCGCGGCGAGAAGTCCGACGCGCCGATGGTCAGCCGCGTGAAGCTCAGGCCGATTCCGCTGTCGGCGTCGAAGAGCTCGCGGAGCAGCGCCTCGCGGGGTTCCGGCGGCAAGCGGTTGATGTTGATCGCGGCTGCGTCGGTGATGGCCGCGCCGAATCCCACCATCTCCTGGTAAACCGCCGAATCGTCGACCACGATCGTCGGCAGCCCCGCGCGGGTGCCGGCGGAAAACGCCATGTCGGGCTCGTGGGAGAGGAGCTTGTGCTGATCGCCGGTGGTGACCCACACCTCGACCGGGGGGCCGTGGCTGCAGGCGGTCGCGAGGACCAGCAAGAGAGCGGCGCGTGTCATGTCCTGAATCTATCTTTGTGACGTGACGACAGCACCAGTCATCGCGGCGGGGACCTGTTTTCCCCTCTTCGCGTTCGAGGTCGCGCAGGCCATCGACCTGGACGGCGCCGAGCGTCGCCTGCTTGCGGGTGCGGAACGGCAGACCATCAAGCACAAGCGGCGCGCGCCCGCCTCATTCGAGTACCGGCCCGCGCCACTGCGCGTGAATCGCGACGGCGTCGTCCATTCACTCGGGGAGTACCGCACCGCCGCCGGGGTTGAAGTTGTGCTCTACGACTTCGGCGCTGTTTCGGTGGGCTATTCGATTCCCATCGCCGGCCCACTGGCCGGATTACCGGCGCTCGCCGAAGCCCTGTGGGGAAACGAGCAGCTCGTCGCAGACGCGCGGCGCCAGGTGGAGGGGCTGCTCGCGACCCTCGGGGACGCCGCCCTGCGTCCGCGCATCGCCGATTTCGTCGAGGACTACTCGGTGTTTCACATCGAGGCGTTCACGGCCCCGTGCGAGGCGGCGTCGCTCTGGACCGATCATGCCCAGACGGTCTCGCAGATCCTGCGCGCGGCGGGCCACGCGCTCTCGCAGCAGGAAGTCGCGGACGCGACCGCGCTACGTCTGTCTTTTGGATTGAGCGATGCGACGGTCATCGACACCGATGCCGCGGTCCTCTTCGACCCCGAAGGCGAGGACGTTCGCGACGTGATCGAATTCGCCAATACCCAGCTCCTGGAGATGCGCTATCTGGACCAGCAGCTGGACGACGCGCTCGAGCGGGCCTACGACACCCTGCTCGGCCGTCCGGCCACGGTTTGGGGACCGGGACCGGGACCGATGGGCGCGGACCTGAGGCGGCTCGCCCGGATGCAGCTCGATTCGGCGATTCTCTTCGAGCAGGTGACGAACGCTTTGAAGCTCGTGGGGGATCAGTTTCTCGCGCGGGTGTATTCGCTTGCGTCGCGCCGCTTCCACCTGGCCGAGTGGGACGCGAGCATCTCGCGCAAGCTACAGACGATCGACGGGATCTACGCGAAGATGACGGATCGCGCGGCGACGCGCCGCATGGAAGTGCTCGAGTGGATCATCATCGTGCTGTTCGTCCTGTCGATCCTGCTGTCGGTCGTGACGCTCACGCCCCACTGACGAGCTGCCGCAACACGTACTCCAGAATCCCGCCGTGCCGGTAGTACTGCTGCTCTTGCGGCGTGTCGATGCGCAGCGTGGTCTTGAACTCGGTCACCTTGCCGTCGTCGGCGGTCGCTTTGACGCCGACCTGCTTGGGCAGATCGGCGAGCCCCGCGATGTCGTAGCGCTCCTTCCCCGTCAAGCCGAGCGACGCGGGCGACTGATCGGGCAAGAACTGCAGGGGCAAAATCCCCATCCCCACGAGGTTCGAGCGGTGGATGCGCTCGTAACTCTGCGCGATCACCGCGCGCACGCCGAGGAGACGCGGCCCCTTGGCGGCCCAGTCGCGCGACGAGCCTGATCCATATTCCTTGCCCGCCAGCACCACGAGGGGCGTCCCTGCCGCCTGGTACTTCACCGATGCGTCGTAGATCGCCATCGCCTCACCGTCCGGCAGATGCACGGTGAAGGGTCCTTCGGTGCCCGGCGCGAGCAGGTTCTTGAGCCGCACGTTGGCGAAGGTGCCGCGCACCATCACTTCGTGGTTGCCGCGGCGCGCGCCGTAGGAGTTGAAGTCCACCGGCTCGACCCCCTTCGCGATGAGGTATTGTCCCGCCGGCAGCGTCTTGCGAATCGAGCCCGCGGGCGAGATGTGGTCGGTGGTGATGCTGTCGCTCAGCAGGCAGAGAACGCGCGCGCCCTTGATGTCGGCGATCGGCTTCGGCTGCGCCGGCATGCCGTCGAAGTACGGCGCGCGCCGGATGTAGGTCGAGTCGGGCTCCCACGCGAAGCGGTCGCCCTCGGGCACGGGCAGCCCCCGCCACCGCTCGTCGCCCTGGAACACTTCGCCGTACGACTTCTGGAACATCGAGGATTTGATCGAGGTACGGATGACCTCGTCGACCTCCTTGGTCGTCGGCCAGATGTCTCGCAGGAAGACGGGCTTGCCGTCCTTGCCGGTGCCCAGTGGCTGCGTGTGGAACTCGATGTCGATCCGCCCGGCGAGGGCGTAGGCCACGACGAGGGGCGGCGATGCGAGGTAATTCGCCCGCACCTCTTGCTGGATGCGGCCCTCGAAGTTGCGGTTTCCGGAGAGGACTGAGCACACCACCAGCTCCCCCTCCGCGACCGCCGCCGACACGGCCTCGGGCAGCGGCCCCGAGTTGCCGATGCACGTCGTGCAGCCGTACCCCACCAGGTGGAAGCGCAGGTGCTCGAGCGGCTTCATGAGGCCCGCGTGGCGCAAATAGTCGGTGACGACCTTGGATCCCGGCGCGAGGCTCGTCTTCACCCAGGGCTGGGTGTTCAAGCCCCGGTCGACGGCTTTCTTGGCGACCAGCGCCGCGGCGACCATGACCGATGGGTTCGACGTGTTGGTGCAACTCGTAATCGCGGCGATGACCACCGAGCCGTGGCGGAGCTGATGCTCGGCATCGTCGAGCTTGAGGTTGACGTGGGTGCGGCGCGGCGGCGCCTGCACGGCAGTGGCGGTGTGGCCTCCCTCATTCTCCCACCGCACGGCGTTGGACGGCGGCGCGATCGGCGAGCTGGACTTCATGAGCGTGGGGAGCGCCTCGAGGAAGTTCTGCCCCACCTCGCGCAGCGCGACCCGATCCTGCGGGCGCCGCGGGCCGGCGAGACTCGGCTCCACCGTCGCAAGGTTCAGCTCGAGGGTGTCGCTGTAGACAGGCTCTGGCGTGTCCGCGCTGTGGAAGAGGCCCTGTTCCTTCATATAGGCCTCGACCAGCCGCACCTGGTCTGCGGGGCGGCCGGTGAACTCGAGATATCGCAGCGTCTCCTGATCGACGGGGAAGATGCCGACGGTGGCGCCGTATTCCGGGGCCATGTTCCCGATCGTCGCGCGGTCGGCGAGGGTCAGGGCGGCCACACCCGGCCCGTAGAACTCCACGAACTTCCCGACGACACCCTTCTTGCGGAGCATCTGGGTGACCGTGAGCACCAAGTCGGTGGCGGTCGCCCCCTCGGCCAGCCGACCCGTGAGCCGGAAACCCACGACCTGCGGGATCAGCATCGATACGGACTGACCGAGCATCGCGGCCTCGGCCTCGATCCCACCCACTCCCCAGCCCAAAACGCCCAAGCCGTTCACCATCGTGGTGTGGGAGTCGGTGCCTACGAGCGTGTCGGGATAGGCCTGCGGTGTTTTCCCCTCGGTCGTGAAGACGACGCGTGCCAGGTACTCGAGATTGACCTGATGGACGATGCCGGTATCGGGAGGCACGACCTTGAATCCCGCGAACGTCTTCTGCGCCCAACGCAGCAGCGCGTAGCGCTCGCGGTTCCGCTGGAACTCGAGCTCGGCGTTCGTGTGGAACGCCGTCGGAGTGCCGAACTCGTCCACGATGACGGAGTGGTCGATCACCAGCTCGGCGGGGAGGAGCGGATTCACCTTCTTTGGGTCGCCGCCCATTTGCACGATCGCGTCGCGCATCGCCGCCAGGTCCACGACGGCCGGGACGCCCGTGAAATCCTGCATCAGCACGCGCGCCGGCATGAAGCTGATCTCTTCATCCGGCGTCTTGGCGGCGTCCCAGCGGGCCAGTTTCTCGACGTCCTCGGCGCGGACGACGCGGCCGTCCTCCAGACGCAACAGGTTTTCGAGCAGGATCTTGAGGGAGTAGGGAAGCCGAGCCACGGGGAGGCCGCGCTTGTCGAGCACGTCGAGGCGGTGGATCTCGTAGGTGCCGGCCCCGGCCTTCAACGTCGCGCGACTGCCAAAGCTGTTGCCGCTCATTCGACCACCTTCACGGCGACCACGAAGTACTCCGTTTCTCCGAAGCACGTCGTGGGGACGCCCTTATGTTGCTGATAGCTGAGGGCGACGCGCTTGCCGAGCGACTGATTGATGTACTCGGCGGTGACGTCGTCACGAACGGTGAAGTTAAACTTTTCCGACATCGTCCCGGGCATCGAGACCATCGCCAGCTCGCCTTCCCAGGTTTTGCAGAGCCAGCCCCGCTTGGAGAACTTCTGCACGTACCCCGCCCGTTCTCCCTGCGAATAACTCCAGGTCAGCGTGGACCAGGTGTACAGTGCGAACAGGAGAACGGGCGTCAGCAGGATGCCGGCGATGATGAGCTTGCGTTTACGCGTGAGTTGAAAGCTGAAGTTCACCCGCGGGAATCTACGCGGGCGAGCGGGGGATTCCACCTCGTACTGCTCCGTCTTGTAGGGCGTGAAGCCGCGTGCGACGTAGTTGGGCAGCGCGTTGGCGTGGTCGAGCGTGCAGGTGTGCAACCACACGCGTTTCGGCGTGGGAACCAGCGCCCAGGCGTCGCGCACGGCGCACGACAGCAGGTGCTTCCCAAACCCGCGGCCGAACTCCGCAGCCACGATCCCGAAGTAGGCGACTTCGATCGACTCGTCCTCGGGGACGCGGCGCAGCTCGTACCAACCCGTGAGGGCACCGTCCCGCGTCGCCACGTACAACTGGATGTTCGGGTCCGCGAGGTGTCGCGTGATCTCGTCGTCGCTCCAGTCCCAACGGTCACGCCAGTGAAACGCCTCGCCCACCGAGCGATAGCAATGCCGATACAGTTTGGGAGGCGGGTTGGGAACGTGCGCCAGCGTCACGTCGGGAAAATCCCCAAACGCGGGCTTGAACTGCGCCGGATCGGTGAGCTGGAGGTAGGTGCGCGTTACTTCCATGACAGTTATTTTAACGTATGACCTTCAATAGAATGGGCACCGTGCCCCTGCCGCTAGCCTTGCACCTGGCTAGCCACACCGTCATTGGGCTCTTCTGCGCCTTCGCGGGCGGGCTCAACCTGATCGATCCCACCAAGATCTTCCCCAACGGCGTCGTGTTTCTCGCGATCGCCGGATTCAGCTGGGGATACGTCTTCGGGGTTCTGATGGCGCGCAAGGAAGTCATCGCCATGGGTGTGGTGGCGAGCGCGGGGTACGTGGGGGCGGGAGTGTGGCAGCTCGGCGTCGACTGGCGGCTCGGCGTCCTGCTGATCGCGATCGGCGCCTATGGCCTGGCGACGTTGTCGATGTACCGCCGCCGCATTCTCGAGGCCTGACCGGCTCAGCCGATCAGGTCGCCCCGCAGCGGGGCGGCGGGAAGCTCGACGACGAACCTCGCGCCGCCCAACGCCTCGGAGTCCTCCAACCAGATCTTGCCGCCGACTTCGGCGACGACGCGTTGACAGATCGACAGCCCGAGCCCCGATCCCTCATCGGGGCTCTTCGTCGTAAAGAAGGGATCGAACACCCGCGACCGGATATCTCCGGGGACCCCGGGCCCTGAATCCTCGACAATGAGGCGCACCCAATCGTCCCGCGCCTCCGTGGTGAGCTGGATGACGGCCGAGGGCCGTCCGCGCACCGCATGTTCGGCATTGGTGACCAGGTTGATCACCACCTGCTGCAATTCTTGACCTAGACCCAGAACGGCTTCGGCTCCCTGGTCCATCTTCGTCCGCACTTCGATGTTGTCGGCGCGGAGCACGCGCTGGCGAATCTCGGCCACGTCGCGCACCAGCTCGTTGACCTGAATGCGCGTCGGCGTCGTATCGGCACGACGGGCGAGGCGCAGCAGGCTGCGGACGATGCGCGCCGCGCGATCGACCTCCCGGACGATCGTGGACGCGGCGGCGCTGGCGTCCGCGTCCTGTGTGGAGCGGCCCAGCAGCTCCGCTTCCATCCGGATCGCGGCGAGCGGGTTGTTCACCTCGTGCGCGACGCCGCTCGCGATTTCGCCCACCGTCGCGAGCTTCTCACGCGCGATCAGCTCCCGCTGCGCGCGCAGCTCGTCGGTTCGGTCATAGAGCGCGACCAGCAGACTCTCGGAGCCCAGCCCCCGCAAGCCCGTCACGGTGCAGTCACAGATCCGCCGCTCTCCTTCTCCCGAATCCTGCGTCACGAGCACCCGACCGTGCCACGGCTGACCTTCGCGGCGTCCCGCGAGAATGAGGCGCACGGTGATGCCGCTGGGGGAGAGCCCCAGGGCCTCGAGGTGGCGGCCCAGCGCGGCTTCCTTCTTGGCGAGCCCGAACACCTGAAGCGCTGCTTCGTTCACCTGCAACACCGTGCCCTCGGGATCCACAAGCGCCATCGGCAGCGGACTGGCATCGACCATCCCGCTGGCGCGGTCGGCGGCGGCGCGCGTCGCGGCCACCGCCTGCGACAGCTCGATGCCTCCGGCGATGTGTGCCGCGACCGCGGTGAGGTAGTGGAGATCGTAGAGGCTGAACTGGGGTGGGGGCGCAGGTCCGGCGCCCTGATAGCGCAGCAGTCCAACGGCGCCGACGGGTCCCTTCGAGGTGCGGAGCGGCGCGATGAGCGCCGACCGCGCGGCGTCGGCGAGGCGGACGGCGAGCGGACTGGAATCCGACTCGAGACGGAGGTCCGCCGTCATCAACGCCTCGCCGCTCCGGATCACGCGACCGGTGGTGCTGTTGTGGAGCCCCAGCTCCAGCCCCTCGATCGGCGCCGCCTGCCCCAGCGCGGGGGAGATACGGAGGGTCTCTCCGTCACCCTGCTTCAGGGCGACGAATGCGCCCTGTGCCTCGACGAGCTGCATCAGGCTCTGGAGCGTGTAGCGCAGCAGCAGCTCCGTCTCGGGCGCGGCGAGCAGCCAGCGGGCCAGCTCCACCACGAAAGTCCCGAGGCGCCGTTCGCGCTCGAGGGCCGCGCGACGCCCCACCATGACCGCGAGTTCCGTCGCGAACTCGAGGGCGGACTCGAGATCGGCGGGCGCCAAATCGCGGGGGGCACCTGCGAGGCTCGCCTCCACGTGGCGTCCCTCGGGATCTTTCCATTCGGCAGTGAGCGTAATGCCCGACGCGCCGGCAGCGCCTGCCGAGACCGCGCCGCTCTCGTTGACGCCCTGGTAGGCGACCGTGAGAAGCGCGCCGCCGGCCCAGTCGCTCAGGACCTGCGCGGCGGACTGCCAGAAATCGGCGGTCTTCCTGGCTGCGCTGGCCTTCCGAAGCAGTGATTGGAGCGCGTCGCGCATGGCCAGAATATACGGCCACGCATTACACGCGGATGGCGCCTGGGAACCTCTGGGGACTGGGACTGAAGCCTGGAAAGACGGCGCCGAGATCGGGAGCGCCCAGATGCCGGGCGAGGATCTCACCGAACAAGTCGCGGAAGTCGGTCGTGACGGCCACGTCGCGCCCTTCAAAGCGGCTCGCGGGGTCGAGCCCGGGCCAGCGGCCGAGCACCTTGCCGCCGTTCACCGGACCCCCCAACGCGAGCATCGCGGTCGCGTGCCCGTGATCGGTGCCGCTGTTGCCGTTCTCGGCGATCGTGCGTCCGAACTCCGACATCGTGAGCACGACGACGTTGCGCATGCCTTCGCCCAAGTCCTGGGCGAACGCCGCGAGTCCCACGCCCAGCTCGCGCAGGCGAGCCGCGAGCTGACCCTCGCTCGACCCCTGGTTGATGTGTGTGTCCCAACCGCCCAGGTCGGCGAACGCGATCTCGAGACCCACGCCGGCCTTGATGAGCTGCGCGATCTGCAGCATGGAGCGGCCGAAGCGGCCCGGCGGGTATGCCGCCCCGTTGGCGGGTTGATACTGCGCGGGGTTCACGCGCTTGAGCACCTGAATCGCGGCGAATCCCTCCTGGGACGACGACGCGAGCAAACCCGTCGCGGCGCCGTCGTACAGCTCCTCGAACGCTCGCGTGAGTTTGTCGCGCGCGCCCTCCTGCGGCACCCGCAGCCCGAACGCCTGGAGGTCGTCGATCGCGAGGGCGGGCGATGTCCCCGCCAGGATACGCGGGAGCTGCGGCCCGAATGCCACGGCGCGGAACGCTGTGTCCGCGTGCTCCTGGTCATGCCGGCAGTAGCGGTTGAGCCAGCCGTCGGACGTGCTCTTCAGCCCCGGCGTGCCGCTCTCCATGTAGTCCTGCGCATCGAAGTGGCTGCGCGTGGAATCTGGGGAGCCCACCGCATGAATTGCCGCAAGACTCTTGTTGTCCCAGAGACTCTTGAGCGGCGCCAGGCTCGGGTGCAAACCGAAGTGACCGTCGAGGTCGACCAAGTCTTTCGCGGGAATCGCGATGCGCGGGCGTTCCCGGTAATACAGGGGATCGCCGTGGGGAACGATCATGTTCAACCCGTCCACGGCGCCACGCTGGAAGAGGCACACGAGAACGGGGCGGTCGGGCGGTTGGGCGGATAGGCGGTTCGATGCCAGGGCGGCGCGTGCCAAGAACAACGGATCGAGGCCCAGGCTGAACAGGGCCAGCCCGCCTGACTTCACGAAGACGCGCCGAGAGATTGTCATTGTCTCTGAAACTCCGGACCACCCAGCGCCAGACCAACGGCGATCGTTCGTGCCTGTACGGGATCGTTCACATCGGCAAGCTGCGCGAGGATGACGGCGCGAGTATGAGCCGACATCGTGCCACTGAGCAGGCGCGCGTTCACCGCGTCGACGAGCAGGGCGTGGTCAGCGGTGGCGGCCACGACGTCGTCGAGATCCACGCTGGCACCAGGGAGTCGCCCCGCGGCGAGAGCGACGGCGGCGTTCATGCGGCCGAGCAACGCGCCGCTGTTCACCCACTGCGCCTGGGTCTCGGGGTACCCGGTCGGGGCCGGCTGCAAGTAGAGGGGCTGGCCGAGTCGCGAGACGACCTGCGCGAGGCGCAGCGTCGAGTCCGGCGCGGCTCCGGCGGCCCGGACGGCGCTGACGACAAACTCGAGAGGCGTCTTGACCTTGGCGCGCAGTGCCTGAGGGGCCCAGAAGTCCGGTGACGTGAAGATGGCGCGCAGGACCGCGCGGATGTCGCCGCTGCTGCGGTGCCACGCGTCGACGGCCGCATCGACGCATCCGTCAGGCGGGTCGTCGCTCACGAAGCGCGCGCACAGTTTGCGGCTCACGTGGTGCATCGTGGCGTGCTGGCTCGCGAGAAGCTTGAGGAGACGAACACCTTCTTCCATACCGCCGCCCTGAAACCTGACTCCCAACGCCTGCTTTTCGCCGCGGTCGTGTGCCCATTCATGGAACGCGAACCCTGCCCCCCGCTGCGGGCGGTCGATGCTCCACCCTGTGAAGATGCGGGCCACGGCGATGATGTCCTGCTGGGTGTAGCCACCGTCGACGCCAAGGGTGTGCAGCTCGAGCAGCTCACGGGCGTAGTTCTCGTTGATCCCGGTCGGAACCCGACGTTGCGTTCCCCCTCGCCGCAACGCGGAGAGGGGGCCAGGGGGTGAGGACCCGGGCGCGACACTTTGCGCATTATCCAGATAAAACAGCATCGCGGGGCTCTTCGCCGTCGCGATGAGCAAATCCTCGAACCGCCCCAGCGCGTTGGGGCGGATCGTCTCTTCGATATAGGACGGCGTCAGGAAGCGGTCGGCGCCCTTGCCCACGAAGACATTGAAGTGATTCGCCCAGAAGTCGACCATGACTTCGCGCAGCTGCCGCTCGGACAGCACGGCGCGCACGACTGCGAGTTGCTGCAGATCGCCCCCCAGCTCGCGGAGCTCTCGCATCGGGCCGGCACCCCGCGGGCGAGTCGTGTCGCCGCTCCGGGCCATTTCCCGCTGCATCTCCCGGCGCTGGCGCAGAGCCTCGCCGTAGCGCTGCGCCAACTCTTCACGGTCGTAATCGAGCAGTTTGAAATCGTGTTCGCGCTCGGCCAGAAGGACGTCGGGGAGGCGCTCGAAGGCCATCTGCTGCTCGATCCATCGCATGACGCCCACGCGCGCCACGCTGTCGACCTCACCGGGGCGGGGACCGTAGGCGAGGCGGTTGAGGGCGTGCAAGGCCGAGTCGCGCGGCGTCAGCGCCTGGGCGCCAAGTGCCGCGGGAAGCGCAAGCGCCAGCCAGACCGTTAGGACGCGGAGTCGCATTGACTATACTGACGCCTTCATTCGTACCAAGTTAAGAGCCATGGCCTCACCCGGCACCCGCGCTCGCTTCATGTCCCATGGCAGCGTTCCCGATCCGAACGCCCCGTCGCCCACCTGGAACCAGCGGCTGGCGGCCCTGAAGCACCTTCCGCCCCTCGTGCGTCTCGTGTTCCAGACGCACCGCGGCTACACCGTCGCCATCATGGCGCTGCGCGCCGTGCGGTCGCTGATCCCCGTCGCCGTCCTGTGGGTGGGCAAGCTCATCATCGACGGCGTGATCGCCGCGGGAGCCGCCGTACAGGCGGGGCAGCCGCCCGCGTGGTGGCACCTCGCCGGCCTCGTGGGGCTCGAGCTCGGGATCGCCGTGGTCGGCGAGGGGCTCGCCCGGCTCTCGTCGCTGCTCGAGAGCCTGCTCGGCGATCTGTTTGCGAATCGACTGAGCGTCCGATTGATGCAGCACGCGGCGACCCTCGATCTCGCACAGTTCGAGGACTCGGAGACGTACGATCACCTCGAGCGCGCCCGTCGCCAGACCGTCGGGCGGATCGGACTCTTCGCGCTGCTCCTCTCGACGGCGCAGGACCTCGTCACGCTCGCATCGCTGGCCGCCGTCCTGTTGGTACAGCTGCCCTGGCTGCTCCTGCTCCTCACGATCGCGGTGCTGCCCGCGTTCCTCGGTGAGGCGCATTTCGCTTCGCTCGGGTACTCACTGTTGTTTCAGTGGACGCCCGAGCGGCGGCTGCTCGACTACCTGCGGTACATGGGCGCCTCTGACGAGTCCGCCAAGGAAGTGAAGCTCTTTGGTCTGTCGGACTTCCTCGTGGGCCGCTACGCGAAGCTCTCGGCGGAGTTTTACGAGGTCAACAAGCGCCTCGCCGTACGGCGGAACGTCATCTCCACGTTGCTCGTCACTATCGGCACCCTGGGCTACTACGGCGCCTACGGGGTGATCATCTACCATACGGTGCTCGGCGCTTTTTCCATCGGTACCCTGACGTTTCTCGCCGGCTCGTTCCGCGCCAGCCGCGGCCTGATCCAGGGTGTCCTGCTCTCGCTATCGAGCATCTACGAGCAGAGCCTTTACTTGAGCGATCTCTTCACGTTCTTCGACGTGAAGCCGAGTGTCGTGTCCAAACCCGGCGCCCGGGCCGTCCCGCGTTCCATCAAGGAAGGGTTCCGCTTCACGAACGTGGGGTTCCGCTACCCCGGCTCCGATCGCTGGGCGGTGCGCGGTCTGACGTTCGACTTCCGGCCCGATGAGCGGATCGCGCTCGTGGGAGAGAACGGGGCGGGGAAGACGACGCTCGTCAAACTGCTGTCGCGCCTCTACGACCCCGACGAGGGGGCCATCCAGCTCGACGGCGTGGACCTGCGCGACTACGACCTCGCGAGCCTGCGCCAGAACATCGGAATCATCTTCCAGGACTTCGTGCGCTACGACTTCGTGCTGCGCGAGAACATCGGCGTGAGCCAGATCGAGGCCCTGGACGACGACGCGCGGATTCGCGAGGCGGGGCGCCGCAGTCTGGCGGACTCAGTGGCCGGGCGGGTCGCGAAGGGCTACGATCAGATGTTGGGACGGCGGTTCGACGGCGGCGTGGAGCTGTCGGGCGGCGAGTGGCAGAAGGTGGCGCTGGGCCGCGCATATATGCGCGAGGCCCAGGTGCTGATTCTCGACGAGCCCACGGCTTCGCTGGATGCGCGCGCCGAGTACGAAGTGTTCCTGCGGTTCGCCGAGCTGACGAAGGGACGGATGGCGGTACTCATCTCGCACCGGTTCTCGACCGTGCGCATGGCGGAGCGGATTCTCGTGCTGCAGGGAGGCGAGCTCGTGGATCAGGGCACGCACGAGGAGTTGGTTGCGCGCGGCGGGCTTTACGCGGAGCTTTTCGCGCTACAGGCGGCCGGGTACCGCTAGTCCCGCACCGAGCAGCACGGGGGAACGATGGTCAAGATCACGCGAACGCTGACCCTGCTGAGCGCCCTTGTTCTCGGCGCAGCGCCGCTATGGGCGCAGCGGCGCCCCATCACAGCCGTCGAAATCGAGAAAGCCGCTGTGAACGTCGCGACGGCGTTCGACGCCGTGCACTCCTTGCGACCTCGCTGGCTTCAAGTGCCGCGCGAGATAGGCTCTCAAGGACAACTGGAGGAGATACACGTCTTCCAAGGCGAACACGACATGGGCGGCGTGGATTACCTCAAGACGATACCGGTCGAGCACGTGGCCACGATCCGCTGGTACAGCACGACTGAAGCGGGTAGCCGGTTCGGGCCGATCGTGGGGCCGGTGATCGCGGTGACGCTGAAGGCCGCGGGACCGCCCTAGCCTTCTCTATCGCACCGCCCAGGTCATCCCGAACTGCGCCTGCACGCCGAAGCCGGCAGAGGAGTTCGAGAACCGGCGCAGAGGGCCGAGGAATTGTAGTTCTGCGTACGGCCGCAACCGGCCGGTCGGGAGTTCGATGCCGCTCGCCCATAAGTCGAACCCGTTGCCACTCACTCCGTTATTGATCCCCAGCCACCCTACAGCGAAGTAGATCGGCGTGCGGTCGGGCGAGCCGAAGGGGCGATACTGTAGCGCGATGCTCAACTCCCATGCTCCATCGACCCCATCGACCAAGCGGCTCACGCTGGGATAGACGTCCAGCCGTCGAGTGAGGGGAATCAGGACTCTCCCACCCCACCCCACTTGTTCCGATGGATCGTCGGAAAGGGTGCTCGTGAAGTGGCCCGCAATTCGTACGGGGCGCCGCCCTTGAGCGGCGGCGGGTGTCGAAACGAGTGCGCAAACGAGGACAGTGACGGCGAGAAGGCGGCGCATGCGTGCCTCGAGAGGGATGTGCGTTGCAATCTGACGGGCGTCCGAGGCGGCGCAAGCGAAAACGCCCTAAACGTCATAACGCTTCAATGGGGCGTGCGCGCAGCAGTTGGAACCGGCGCCGGACGGGCGTTCCCGCCGTCAGCCACGAACTTCCAGCTGCCGTCCGCCTGACGCTTCCACACCGTCACGTATTTGCTGTAGGAGTGCTGGGGGCTGATGCTCGCCTCGCCCACCGTACATCCGAGATCCCCCGAACCCGCCACGTTCGCGACGGCAGGGGCCCACTCGAGGACTGCGTCGGCCGGAAACTCGGCGAACGTCGCCCCAATCGCCTCGCGCCCACGGTTGAATGGCGCCGTGGGTGCTCCGAGCGTGATCGCCTCGTCGGCAGCGAACGCGAGGAACGCCGTCTTTGCGCCCCGCGTGACCGACATGGCCGAGAACGCTGAATCGGCGCGAAGCAGCTCGTGCGAGTCCGCGCGGCCGCGACCGCGGACGAGCGAATGAGGCGCGGCGACCGGCGCGGGCGGCTGCGTCACGGCGGGGGCCAGCCGCGTGCGAGTGTAGGCCGTCACCATCCACGCACCGCCGTCACGGCGATGCCAGCACGCCAGATACTTCCCCTGTTGATCCGCGGAACGCGTCCAACCGTACGTGTAGCCCACCGTTCCATCGTCTGAGACATCGGCGAACTCGGCAGTCCAGGTCAGGTCTCCCGCGCCGGCGCTGTCGAGCAGGGCCCGGATCGCGTTCTTGCCGCGAACGAGCGGCGCGCCCGGGTACAGGTACGCCGCGTCTTCGGCGAACGCGCTCAAGGAATTGGCTGATCGGGCAACGTCCCGGTCGGCGGCGAGCAACGCCGCGCGGTCGCGCTCCTGGTCGGGGAGTGCCGTTATTGCGAGTAGGGCCACAAGCCAGATGGGTCGCATGAATCCTCCCAGGGCGACAAAGCTGCACCCCCGCTCACCACGGGCCAAGGCAGTTCACAGGGTTCTGACGCCGCGGAATCATCGGAGGCAGTACGATGTACAATGAGAGATATGCGGCGCGTCTTGGCGGTGCTCGGCGCCTGGACGGCGGTCGCCCTGCTCTTCGCCATCCAGATGCGGTTCCAGGGAGACAGTCCTCGCTCGTGGGGCTGGATCGTCGCATGGCAGCTGGCCGGGTGGTGGTCCTGGGCAGCGTTTACACCCCTTGTTACCGCGTTCGCTGCGCGCGCTGCGCGACTCAGCAGCCCGCTGCGTATTGTCGCCGCGCACCTCCCCGCCGCGCTCGCCGCCGCCGTCCTCTGCGCCGCTTTCGAAGGCGGTGTGAAATGGGGCCTCGGCATCTACCGCACGACCCCGTTGTCTCTCAGCGCGGGCGTGAACTACGCTGTGGCGACGTACTGGACGTTCAACGTTCTCATCTACGCGATGGTGGTCGGTCTGTATCACGCCGTGCGCGCGGCACGACTGGAGAGTCAGCTGATGCAGGCGCGGCTCGATGCGCTGACGGGACAGCTGCAGCCGCACTTTCTCTTCAACACGCTGCACACGATCTCCGCGTTCGTGCTCGAGGACCCCAAGCAGGCCAATCGCATGATCACGCGGCTGAGCGAGCTGCTGCGTCATTCGTTCAGCCGCGAGCGCGGCCCCCTCGTCACGCTGGAGGAGGAGCTCGAGCTGCTCGATCACTTCGTCGCGATCCAGGAGGCGCGGTTCGGCGACCGGCTCAAGGTGACGTTTCGCGTGGAAGCGGGCACCGGCGCCGCCACAGTGCCGACGTTCCTGCTGCAACCGCTCGTCGAGAACGCCATTCGCCACGGCGCGGCCCGACCGGGGCGCGTCGCCGAGATCGACATCGCCGCGGTACGCGCCGGTGACCGCCTGCGCCTCGAAGTGCGCGACAACGGGCCGGGGGTTCCGGACGGCGGCCCTGCCGCCCGCAACGGCGGTGTGGGGATCGCCAACACGCGGGCGCGACTCGCACAGCTGTATGGCGTGAGCCACCGCTTCGAGGTGGCGAACGCGCCAGGGGGGCAGGGGGGCGCGATCGCGACGGTCGAGATTCCCTATCGCGACAATGCACACAGTCATCGTTGATGACGAGGCGCCGGCACGGCGCCGCTTGCGTGGCGTGCTCCAGCAGATTCCGAGCATCACGCGCATCGACGAGTGTGCCAACGGCCGCGAGGCGGTCATTGCGCTGCGCCGGGGCACCCCCGATCTCGTCTTCCTCGATATCCAGATGCCCGACCTCGACGGCTTCGCCGTCGCGGCCGCGGCCAGCGAGGAACGGGCTCCCGCGATCGTGTTCGTGACCGCGTACGACCAGCACGCGCTGCGGGCATTCGAGGTCCACGCCTTCGACTACTTGCTCAAGCCCTTCGACGACGAGCGCGTCGTCGCTACCGTGGAGCGCGCGGCGCAATTCCTCGACTGGATCCGCCGGGGCGGCGCGGCCGCCGGCGCGTTGCGCGGCTTCGGCGACGTCTCGGTCGACTTCGCCACGCACCAGGTGTATCGCGCCAGCCGCTCCGTGGAGCTGCGGCCCAAGGAGTATGCGCTGTTGGCGGCGCTGCTACGGCGCGGCGGCCGCGTCGCGAGCCGGCTCGAATTGTTGCGGGAAGTGTGGGGCTACGCCGAGGACGTCATGAGCCGCACCGTCGACACGCACGTCGCGATGCTCCGCCGCAAGCTCGAGCACGATCCGGCGCACCCGCGCCACATCGTTACCGTCAGGACCTTCGGCTACCGCATCGAGCGCTAGCGCGGCGCTCCGAAGAGCAACGCGTCGGCGATCCGCTCGACGAGCGCCGCCGGGTCTCCGCTGCTGCGGTTGGTCAATACGATCACGGTGAAGTGGCGGTCCGGGTATCGTTGGATCGCGTTGCGGAATCCACTCGTCTCCCCGGTGTGCCGCCAGCGCTTCACCCCGCGATAGGTGTCGACGAACCATCCGAATCCGTATTGCGTCTCCGCGCCCCCTGGAAGTGTGGGCGGAGTCGTCGCGAGCCGCAGCGTCGCCGCATCGACGAGCTTGTCCCCGTACAACATCTGATCCCACCGCACGAGGTCGTCGACGCTGGTGTAGATGCCGCCGTCGCCGAGGGTCGCGCTCGTCACGCTCTGGTCGGTCGGCTTGAACTGGCCGGAGTCGGGCGAGTAGCCATAGGCGCGATGGGGGACCGTGTCAACGCCGTCCACGTGCGCCACCGACGCCGTCATTCCGAGCGGGCTGAAAATGCGGGTGCGCAGGTACGCGGGGAACGAGAGCCCCGACACGCGCTCCACGATGAGTCCGAGCAGGACGTAGCCGGAGTTACTGTACCGGTATTGCGTCCCCGCCGGGAAGTAGAGCGTGTCCTGGTGCGCGAGCAGCGCGAGCACGTCGCGGTCCGAGACCTGCACCGTCTGCGAGTCGGGGATCAGGTCCTCGTAGTCGGGGAGGCCCGACGTGTGATTCAGCAGATGTCGCACCGTGACGCTCTGCGCCGCGGCGGGAAGCTCCGGGAGGATTGCGCGGATCGATTGGTCGTAACGGATCTTGCCGGCGCTCGCGAGCAGCATGGTCGCCATCGCGGTGAATTGCTTCGACACCGACGCGAGGCGGTAGTCGGTCTCCGGCGTCGCCGCGACGTGCCGCGTCAAATCCGCCATCCCGTACGCGCGGCGCAGAATCACGCGGCCATCCCGAATCACGATCACGCTGGCGCCGGGCACGGCGGGCCCCGTGTACTCCGTGAAGAGCGCGTCGATGTCGGGCACAGTCTTGCCTCTCCTCCCCTCGAGCGCGGCTACAAAGGGCGCGAAATGAGCCTTCCAGGCGGCGGCCACGGTGTGCGTCCCATGGCCGCGGGTGATGTCGCTGATGGGGATGAGGATGTACTGCCCGCGCCGGACGCGCGCGATCAGCCGTTCCATCAGTCCCAGTTCGGGCGGATTGATGAGATCGTCGGCAGAGTTGATCGTGAGGACCGGTGCTGTGATGCGTTCCAGGTCGGGGCTGGGATCGTAGTCGCGTGACGCGTCAAACTGATAGACCATGTCGTTGGCGTCGCTCGCTGCCATCCGGGCGTCGAGATAGCGCGTGAGGACGGCGTCCGCGGAGTCGCGCGACGGGGCCGCGCGCTGTGCCACGAGCGGGGCGCTGCCCATCAGGTAGAGGATCTGGAGCGCGGCCCTCAGACCGCGCGGCTGGGTCGCGTACTCTCCGCCGCGCCACTCGGGGTCTGTCCTGATGTCGTCGAGGATCATCTTGCGCATCATGCGGTTCCGACCCGCGATCTGCGTCGGCGCGCAGGCGAGCGGCACGACGCCGTCCATGAACGCGGCGTGCCGCGCGGCCCAGAGCCAGGAGTGCATGCACCCCATCGACGTGCCCATCACCAGCAGCAGGTGATCGACGTGCAGCCCCACGGTCACCAGGCGGTACTGCGCCTCGACCATGTCGCTGTAGCCGTAACGCGGGAAACGCGCATGCAGCCCGTCGCTCGGCTTCGCCGAGGCTCCGTGCCCGATGTTGTCGGGGAGGATGATGTAGTGCGTCGCCGTGTCGAGCGCCTGACCGGCACCGTACAACTCCACGAAGCTGGGAGACAGGAAATTCGCGCCGCTGCCGCCGGTGCCGTGCAGGATCAGGACGGCATTGCGGACGACGCCGGCCGCGTCGCGCCGCGGCCGACCCAGGGTGCGATAGTGGATGCGGAGCGCGGGCAGCGACTCACCGCTCTGAAAGCGAAAGTTGGGGATGACGAAGTTGCCGGTATCGGTCTGCGCCACGCCCGGCACGGGCGCGAGCGACAGCAGACCGGCAGCGATGACGAACGCTCTCACGAACCGATCCATTCCTTCCAGGTGCCTTCGGCGAGGCCGATGGTCAGGTGCTGCTTGTTCCGCACCAGCGGCATACGGAGCAGTAGCGGTTCGAGGCTGAGTCGCTCGAGCGTCGCCACCGGCCGTCCCAAGTCCAGGTACCGCCGCGACTCACGGTCGAGCAGGTTCTGCAGCCCGAGCTTGTCGGCGAAGCGGCGCAGCTCGCCGACGGACGCCGCGCGCTCGTTCAGGTCCATGAAATGCACCTTGATCCGCCGCTCGGCAAAAAAGCGCAGCGCGGCGCGCGTGTCGGCGCTCTTTCGGACGCCGAAGACCTGCACCTCCAGCACGTGGTCAGTGGCCCGAGGTGATGACTTCGATGGCCCCGTTGAGGTGTCCCGGCCCGAAGTGCGCTTCGGCGTCGCTCGGCGAGTAGTAGCGGACAGCCGTCGCGACGCTGGGTACGAGCTGGCGGAGGCTCTCGATGCTGCCGAACCGGGTCCCGTCCACATACACGACCAGCTGACCCTCGTTCTGGGGCATCAGCGCGGTGGGCCGGCCGCGCATCATCCATTGGGGGCGAAGGGCGCGAACGGCATCGTACAGCGTCTGCGCGGGCTTCGTCGCGATTTCTTCGGCGGTGATGACGTTCGGATCGCGGCGCGGCTTGCGTGCCGGGGCTTGCGCGGCGGCGTTCGCGGCGGCCGCGAGCAGCAGCGTGGACAGAGAGACGGCGACGACGCGGTTCACAACCTAATAGTACATATTCCTCGCTCCCCGGCGAGGTGCGATGAGTCCCCGATCGAAGGTCGTGCTCGCCGCCGTCCTGTTCTCGACCGGCGGCGCGGCCATCAAGTGGTGCGGCTTCGATGGCTGGCAGCTCGCCGGCCTGCGGGCGGGCATCGCCTGCTCGACGATGCTCCTGCTCATCCCCGAAGCGCGCCGCGGCTGGTCGTGGCGAACCACGCTCGTGGGGTGCGCGTACGCCGCCACCACGCTGCTCTACGTCCAGGCGAACAAACACACCACGGCGGCCAGCGCGATCTTCCTGCAGGCGACGAGCCCGCTCTTCATCTTCGCGCTCGCGCCGGGGTTGATCGGCGAACACGCTACGCGCCGCGACCTGTTACAGATGGCCATGATGTGCCTGGGCTTGGTGCTGTTTTGTTTCGGCCTCGACCGGCCCTCCGCGACGGCGCCGAACCCCTTGCTCGGCGACATACTGGCCGGCATCTGTGCCGTCACCTGGGCCTTCACGGTGATTGGGTACCGGTGGATCGCCGCCAGCGGCGGCTCGGTCGCGACCGCCGCGGCCTCGGGGAGTCTGACGGCGTGCATCGTCGGGTTGATCGTGGCACAACCCCTCTCGCCGGGTCGTGCGATCGATTGGGTAGTGGTCGGGTTTCTCGGAGTCTTCCAGCTGGGCGTGCCGTACGTGTTCCTGGCGCGCGCGATCCCGCGTCTCCGAGCGCTCGAGGTCGCGCTGTTCATGCTGATCGAACCGGTGTTGAATCCCGTGTGGGCGTGGGTGGTGCACGGCGAGCGGCCAGGTCCCGCGGCGCTCGTCGGCGGCGCGCTGATTCTCGGAGCGACGGTCGTGCGCTCGGTGGTGGATGCGCGGTACGGGCCGCCTACGGCGCGATCCGCAGATGGGCCGGCGCCGTCCGCAGCGCCTCGCGGTCGGTCGGGATGACGCCGGTCACGGTGTAGTTCCCGGGCGGCGCGGCCGCGCGCCACCGATCCCGGAACTCCAGCGTCTCGCCGGGCGCCAACGCCTTCACGTGCACGATCTGCTGAGTCGTCACATGATCCAGGCGGCGCCACACGACCTGCCCGTCAGATCCCGCGACAACGACATCGAAGGTGATCGTGCGGCCCGTGAGGTACAGAGTCACGCGTTGATCGCTGGTGTTCGTGAGGCGCAGCGTGACCAGAACGGCCTCGCCGCGGCGCACCGAGTCGGACACCGCAACCGTGACGCGCAGTGTATCGGGAGGCTGCGGTGCGGCGGTCATGGTCCCGGGGAAGAGAAGAGCGGCGCCGCAGAGGGCGGCGCCGCTCCCGGTGAATAGCACGATGCGATCAGAACGTCGTGAGAGCGCCGAGCTCCTGCTCGACATTCGTGATCGGGCTGTACACGAACTGCGTGCCCGCCTGGTTCCCACCCCACAGGATGCCGAGGAGCCGGACACTCGAACCGCCGGTCTGGCCGAAGACATCCGAGCCCGAGTCGCCGCCACCGACGCCGGCGCTGACGAACGTCTGGCACAGCTGCACGATCCGCGTGCCCGACACGCCGGTGTTGACGCAGGTGTTCGTCACGACGCCCTGGGTCCAACCGGTGGTCCGGCCGACCTTGTTGGCCACATCACCGACGACGGCGTTGCCTTCGGACGTAATCGAGAAGGTGCCCGTGATCGTAAGTGAGCCGTTGTTGGGTCCACTCGTCTGCGCGATCCCGCCGAGTGTGAACGGCACGCCCGCCGCGTACGCGGCACGCGAGGCGTCACTGAAGCGGCACAGTTTCCCCTTCGGACATCCGGGCGCGAGGTTCCGCTTGTACGCGGGGTCGGCGACCTCGGTGCCGATGAAGCTGTTCGCCTGGCTCGATAACGACTGGAAGTACTGCGTCCCTTCGACGCCGCCCTGCTTGTTGGTGCAGTGCGAGGCGGTGACGAAGGAGTTCTGGCCGCCGCTCACGGCGTTGAAGCCGATCGAGCAGAGGAAGTTGCCGAAGTGGATCTGCACGCCGGCGACGACGGGCCGCACCTGGTCCTGCAACGTCGTCGCGTAGACGATCGGATCCGTCTCGCGGACGACGAGGGCCTCGGCGGGCACCCCGAGGCGCGCGGCGAGGCTGCGGACGTTGGCATGCGAGGCACCGCGATCGACGCCGACGAGCACGCGGTTCGCGGCCTCGTCGAGATCGACGAACACCACATCGCCCTGATCGAACGCCTCGTACGACACGGCCTGCGTCCAGCGGTCGAGATCGCCGTAGGCATACCGGCCCTGGAGCACGCGGATGTCGCCGGGGGCGAAACCGCGGCTCTGCGCGAACGCGCCCAACGCGCGCTCAGCGGCGCCGCGCTTCGTCACGTCGGTCAAATAGACCGTGGGAACGCCGTTGTCGATGAAGAGACCGCCGAATCCCGGCACGGTACGCGCGAGCGTGCCGAGATCGGGGGCCTGGGCGGTCCGGAGTACCGGCGTCGGCTCCGGGCCAGTGGAACGGGTTCCGTCGCTGCAAGCGGCGGCGGCCAGCAGCGCGGCGGCGGCGATGGAGCGTACGAGGATCGATTGGCGGCTCATGACGGCTCACCCTCCCTGATTGTGGGAACGACAACACGGGGCGACCCAGAAACTGTCGAGTGTCACATCCACACGCCAGAGTACGAAAGGCAAACCCTGTTGCTCGTCCGCCACACCTATATTTGAGCCCGCATGTCCAACTCCCGCGCCCGCCTCGGCGTCATTTTCTTCACGGTCCTGATCGACCTGATCGGCTTCGGCATGATCCTGCCGATCCTGCCCGACTACGCGAAGCGGTTCGGGGCGCACGGCATCGGGTACGGCGGCCTCATCTTCGCGTTTTCCGCGATGCAATTCCTCGCGACGGCGCTGCTCGGCCGCGTATCGGACCGAATCGGTCGTCGGCCGATCCTGCTCACGACGATGCTGCTGAACGCCGCCGGCTACCTCCTGTTCGCGTTCGCGCCGTCGTACGCGTGGGTCTTCATCGCCCGAGTCATATCCGGGTTCGCCAGCGGCAACATTTCCGCGGCGCAGGCGTACGTCGCGGACATCACGACGCCGGCTGAACGCTCCCGCGGGATGGGGATGATCGGCGCGGCGTTCGGGATCGGCTTTGTCCTCGGTCCGCTCATCGGCGGAGTGTCTAACGAATACATCGGACACCGCGCGCCGGGCCTTATTGCCGCGGGGCTGTCCATCCTGAACTTCTTCTCGGCGAGCGCCATTCTGCGGGAGTCGCTGGCGGTGGAGCATCGCAGGGCACGTCCGCTGTTCGACTTCGGACACATGATCGAAGCGTTGGTGCGCAAGCAACTCCGCCCCCTCATGCTTGTGTGGCTCTTGGCACCGTTGGCGTTCGTCGCCTACACGGTGATCCTGCCCCTCCACGCCGGACAGGCCTTCGGCTGGAAGACACGGGATCTGATGTGGTTGTTCGTCGAAATCGGCGTGATCGCCGCGTTCGTGCAGGGGTTTCTCTTCGGCCGGATCGAGCGTCGCACGGGCGCACGCGCGCTGTTGATCGCAGGTCTGTTCGGGATGGCGGTGAGTATCGCCGCGGTGCCCTACGTCAACAGCAGTCTCATGGTGTACGCCTGGACGGTGCCGCTCGCGTTCACGAACAGTCTGTTCTCTCCCGCCGCGTCCGGACTGGTGTCGATCTACGCCGACCCCACGGAGCAAGGCACGATCCTCGGTGCCGCGCAGGCGTTCGCCGCCCTGGGCCGCACTACCGCGCCGCTCACCGCGGGGTGGGCATTCGACCGTCTGGGCACGCTCACCGCGTACCTCCTGGCAGCGGGCGTCATGCTGGCCGGCGGACTGATCAGCCTCGGGCTCAAGTCCGTAAGTCACGCTCCCGCAAGGGCTCCCGAGCCGGGTTAACGGTCGTCCGGGATCGCCGTCCAACACCCGGACGACTTACAGGAGCTTTCGATGCGCAAACAAATGACGGCCGCCCTCGCCGCGATGCTCGTGGCGGCGGCCTGCAATCAGGACCCGACGGGCGTTTCGAGCAACGAGCTGGTGCTCGCCCAACAGGCGCAGGTGATCGCGCAGGATGTCGCTGCGACCACCGGCACCAACGTTGAGCATTGGTGGCAGCGGCTGCGCGACACGCTGCGCACCACTGATGACCCCGAGGCGCGCGCCTTCCTCGATCAGGCCGCCGCGTACCGCGACTCAGCGCGCGCGGCGCTGGAAGGCGGCGACACGACCGCGGCCCGCGCATACTGGCGGCTGGCGTTCCGCTCAGTGCTCTCGGCCGTGATCGAGATCTTCCCCAACGCCCCCGAACGGACCGGTCTCGCGGTCGATCAGGCGATCGTGCGGATCGAGCGGTTCCTGGGCGGGCGCGATGCGCCACGCATCCGGGCGATTCTCGGGCACGTGAAGGAACTGCGGGGCCGCGCGGATGAGGCGTTCGCGTCCGGCGACAAGGTCACAGCGCTCGCGCTGAATCTGCGCAGCATGCAGATCCTGCACCGGTTGGTGGAACACATCAGGAATGCGCACCGCGATCACGATGCGGTGGCGGACAGCGAGATGGAGGCTGTGGACTACTAGACGTCTAGGCGCCTAGGCGTCTAGGAAAGGGGTCGGGACAAGACAAGTCCCGGCCCCTTTTTCTTTTATCCCCGGGCCGGTGCCCGAACGTCCGCGGGCTGCCAGATGCTGATCTTGCGAGTCTCGGGCATCAGGAAGAGGCAAAGGACGAACGCCACCGCCGGAACCACGATCGGATAGACCAGCGCGCGGCCGATGCTGTGCGTTGCCAGGTACGCGGAGGTGGTGATCACGGGGACGAGTCCGCCGCCCCAGCCATTGCCAATGTGGTACGGTACCGAGACGGACGTGTAACGGATGCGGGCCGGGAAGTACTCGGCGAGGAACGCGCCGATGGGACCGTACACCATTCCCACATAGCTGACCATGATCGCGACGATCGCGATCGCCGCCGGATAGTTGATAGCGGCAGGGTTCGCGGCCTTCTCGAGCGCGGTGTAAAGGGGGTAGTAGGTCGCCGCAGCCAGGAAGAACCCCGTGAGGATGATCGGCTTGCGGCCAATGCGGTCGGAGAGCCACCCAAAGAAGATGAGGGACGGGGTGGCGATGAGCAGCGCGGCTCCCGTGATCAGTGCGGGGGTCAGTACATCGGGCTTTTGGATCTGCTGGAGGAAGTACAGCGCCCAGAATTGTCCGCTGTACCACACGACGCCCTCGCCGATCACGACGATGCTCGCGATCACGACGTATTTGAGGTTCTCGCCCAGGAAAGCTTCCCGCCACGGATTGACCGCCGTTTGTCCCTTGGCCTTGATGGCCTGGAAGATCGGCGTCTCCTGGAGCTGCAGCCGGATGTAGATGGCGATGGCCACCATCAAGAGCGACAGCAGGAATGGGATCCGCCACCCCCACGCATTGAACGCCTCGGCGCCCAGCAGCTCGCGCGTGCCCACGATCACCGCCAGCGACAGGACGATGCCGAGGGTCGGCGAGGTCTGGAGCCAGCCCGTGTAGTAGCCACGCTTCTCGTCGGGTGCGTGCTCGGCGACATACGTGATGGCCCCGCCGTACTCGCCTCCCAGGCAGAGACCTTGGACGAGACGCAGCAGCAGAAGCACTACGCCGGCGAGCGTGCCGATCTTGGCGTAGCTGGGGACGATCCCGATGAGCGCGGTGGACAATCCCATGCCGCTCAACGTCACGAGAAACGTGTACTTGCGGCCGATCAGGTCGCCGATGCGGCCGAATAGGAACGCCCCGAAGGGCCGGATCAGGAAGCCCGCCGTGAACGTTCCCACGGTCTTGATGAGCGCCGCTCCCGACGTGCCCTCCGCGAAGAACTGGACCGCGAGGATCGTGGCCAGACTGCCGAAGATGTAGAAGTCGTACCACTCGATCACGTTCCCAACCGCCGCGGCGGTCACCACGCGGCGCAGGTCTTTCATGGAGAGTTGAGGGGCGGTCATGGGGCACTATCCTAGCCACCCTTTCGCGTCCCCACCATATTCTCCTCCCCCCTGGCAGGAGGTGATTCGTGCGTGTGTACAAGACCCCGGAGATCCGCAATGTGGCGGTCCTCGGCCACGGCGCGAGCGGCAAGACCTCCCTGGTCGACGCCCTGGCGTTCGTGGCCGGCACGAGCAAGCGCCACGGGTCCGTCAAGGACGGCACCGCCCTCACCGATTACACCGCCGACGAAATCGAACGCAAGTACTCGATCAACCTGGCCCTCGCTGTCGCCGAATGGATGGAGACGAAGGTCAACCTGATCGACACCCCGGGCTACCTCGACTTCACGGGCGACGCGCTGGCGGGAGTCTTCGCCGCGGACGCCGCGGTCGTGGTGCTGGCGGGAACGGCGGGCGTCGAAGTCGGGACCGAGAAGGTGTGGGAGTACTGCGAGCGCCGCGAGCTGCCCCGCTTGCTCTTCGTGTCGCTGATGGACAAGGAGCACGCCGATTTCGAGCGGGTGTTCAACCAGATCAAGGAACGGTTGACGCCGAAGGTGATCCCGGTGGAGATCCCGGTCGGCGAAGGACCGGAATTCCACGGGATCATCAATCTCTTCTCAAAGAAGTGCCACCTCTATAAGAAGGGCACGAAAGCCGGTGAGTACGACGAGGTGGACGTGCCCGCCGAGTATCAGGCCCGCTTCGAGAAATACTCCCAGGAGCTGATCGAAAGCATCGCGGCGACCGACGACACACTCCTCGAACGTTATCTGGGGGGTGAGGAAATCGGCCGGGACGAGGCGATCCGGGCGCTCAAGGTCGGCATGCAGAAGGGGGAGATCTTCCCGCTGTTCTGCGGAGCGGCGGAGCTGACGTACGGAACGCGCGCGCTTCTGACCAAGATCGTCGAGCTCTGCCCGGCGCCGCATGAACGCGCGCCGATCGAGGCTCAGAAATGGGGAACGGCGCAGAAGGTGTCGCTCACAGCGGACGACGCCGGCCCGCTCGCCGCGCAGGTCTTCAAGACCGTGTCCGAACCGCACGTGGGAGACGTGACGCTGTTCCGGATCTTCTCGGGGAAAGTGAAGAACGGTCAAGATGTGTGGAACGCCCCACGTGAGGCGTCCGAGAAGCTGAATCATCTGTGCGCCGCGCTGGGGAAAGAACGCATCGAGATCGCCGAATTGCACGCCGGCGACATCGGCGCCGTGGCGAAGCTGCGCGACACGCACACGAACGACACCCTGTCGAGCAAAGAGGTGGGGTTGGTCCTCCCCAAGATCCCCTTCCCGGAGCCCGTGATCACGCTCGCGATCGAAGTGAAGCAACGCGGTGAAGAAGACAAGCTCTCGACGGCGCTGCACAAGCTCCACGAAGAGGACCCGACCTTCCATCACGAGTTCAACGCCGAGTTGAGCCAGACGCTGATTCGCGGCCTGGGCGAGCGCCACCTCGAGATCGTGGTGGGGCGGCTGGCGCGGAAGTACGGCGTGCACGCGCAGACGACGAAGCCCCGCATCGCGTATCGCGAAACCTTCCGCGGCAAGGCCGAAGGTCAGGGGAAGCACAAGAAGCAGACGGGAGGCCGCGGCCAGTACGGCGATTGCTGGATCCGCATCGCACCCCTGCCGCGCGGCTCGGGCTTCAAGTTCCAGGATGAGATCGTGGGGGGCGTGATCCCGCGTCAGTACATCCCCGCCGTGGAACGCGGCGTCATCGAAGCATCGGCGAAGGGACCGATCGCGGGGTACCCGGTCGTGGACTTCAAGGTCGAGGTGTACGACGGCTCCTACCACGACGTCGATTCCAACGAAATGTCGTTCAAGATGGCGGGGATCATGGCCTTCCGGAACGTGAGCGCGAACTGCCGGCCGGTGTTGCTCGAACCGATCATGGAAGTCGAGGTGTGGACCCCCGACGACTATCAGGGCGCCGTGATGGGAGACATCTCGTCGCGCCGCGGCCACATCCTCGGGACCGAAAAGGACGGCCGGCTCACCAAGGTCAAAGCGCTCGTGCCCGAGGCGGAGCTCGATCGCTACGCGACGACGTTACATTCCCTCACGCACGGGCGGGGGACGTACCGAATGAAATTCCATGTCTACCAGGACGCCCCACCCGACGTGACCGCCAAAGTCACCGAGGGGCGGAAGAAGGAGCTGGAGGAAGCAAAGGCCTAGGTGCGGTGTACTTCCGTGCGACCCGAAGAGGAATACTCTCGATGAGATCGATCGCGATCTACGCGACTTTCGTCCTTGCAGTGGCGTGCATGCCCGTCGACAAGAAGCCTGCCGCCTCCGATGCCGGCGATACGGCCGTAGCGACCGACACGACGGCCGCGGCGTCGGCCACCCCACCGCCCGCGGCAATCGCGTCGCCCGGCGCGACCAAGGCGCTGACGATCGCCGGGTTCTCGACCCCGGAATCGGTGCTGCACGACTCGGTGCAGGACATCTACTTCGTCTCGAACATCAACGGCTCCCCCACGGCCAAGGACAACAACGGGTTCATCAGTCGCGTGCGGCCCGACGGCGCGATCGAGAATCTCAAGTTCATCGAAGGAGGCCGCGCTGGCGCGACGCTGAACGCCCCCAAGGGTATGGCCGTGCTCGGCGACACGTTGTGGGTCGCCGACATCGACGTGGCGCGCGCCTTCAATGCCCGGACGGGCGCGGTCATCGACAGCGTCAAGCTCGACAGCGCGGTCTTTCTCAACGACGTCGCCGTGGCCGGGACAGGCGCGATCTACATCACCGATACCGGCATTCGCTTCGACGACGTCGGGAACGTCCTGCATCCCGGACCCGACCGGGTCTTCCGCATCGGCCCGGACCGCAAAGTCACGATCGCGGTGCGGAGCGACAGCCTCGGGTGGCCCAACGGGATCACGGTGGACGCCGCCGGGCGGCGGTTCATCATCGTGGCGTTTGGGGCCGCCAAGACGGTGCTCTCGTGGAAGCCGGGGGACCGCTCGCCCCACGCCATCGCGAAGGGCGCCGGCCAGTTCGATGGCGTCGAAGTGGCCGGCTCGCGCATTCTCGTGTCGAGCTGGGCCGATTCGACCGTGTCCGCGTACGAGACGGGCCAGGAAGTGAAGGTCATCACCGGCGTGCCGACCCCGGCCGACATCGGGTATGACGCGAAACGGAACCGCGTCTTGGTCCCGATTTTTGGCGGCAACCGGGTGGAGGTGTGGCAGCTGCGGTGAGGGGGACGACCCTCAGGCTGCTCGCTGTCCTGGTCATCGTCACCGGCTGCGAGCGAGACCTGTCCGTGACGCTTGTGGACCGCCGCGAGCCGCGTCCGGGGCTGACGCCGGAGCGAGTGGAGTGGCGCGTTGTGGTGCGCCGCGGCGACGGCCCCCCCGATACGATTCCCAAGATTCGCGTAAAGTTCGCCCCCGCTGTGCGGGGGGGAGGCGACTCCATCGTGGGCGTGTCGACGCAGGATGGCGTGGCCAACGCGGCGTTTGCCTACAACGTCCGGAGCCATACGCTCAAGCGGTCGATCTTGCCGGAGTGGTACGGGGAGACGGTCGAGCAATCGAATGCCGCGTTCTCTCCCGACGGCGAGTATCTCGCAATGGTCACAACCGACCAGCAAGGCGGGGTAACGGTCGTCGTGCGTTCCTGGGCGACTGGCATCGTACAGGCGCGTGGTCTGCCCCAGCCGGGGCTCACGGTCAATACGCCACCGACAGTCGAATGGTCGGACGGCGGCGCGTTTGTCGCGCAGTATTCGTTAGGAGAGCCACCCAACTCCATCCGTGTCGCAGCGCGCGGGCGCATCGGCCAAGCCTCGGTGCTGCTCGATACGATCGCCATGCTCCCCGGCGCGCCAGTCCCCAAGGCCCCCGTCGACACGGGGCCTCCCCCCGAAACCGTGTGGACGATCGCCGCTCGTCAGATTCGGCGGCTTCCCCCCGCGTCGTTCCCGGTGATCCCCAAACCCTTCATTGCCGACCTGGAGCGGCTCGGGTGCACCGTGCCGCAATCTGACTTTCGCGAAGGGCGCACCAACGTCATCCAGGGAAGCTTCGCTGCCCCCGGGCAGCACGACTGGGCGGTGCTGTGCTCGCGCGCCGGGGCGTCGGTGATCCTCATGTATTGGGGAGGGCCCGCGCAATGTCCGCGCGAGCTGCAATCGGCCAGTGACGCCGTTTTCCTCCAGGGCCTCGGTGAGGGGCGGATCGGTTTCTCGCGCCGCATCAGCCGGACTACGTCATATCACGAGTACCCCGACGTGGATGATACGACCAGCGTCGATCGGGACGTGCAGCTCGACCACGACGCGATCGACGATGCGTTCGAAGACAAGGGTTCCAGCGTGTACTTCTGCCGGAGCGGACAATGGATCGTTTTCAACGGCGCGGACTGATCTTCGCGGCAGCGATCTTCGTAGCCGCTTGCGGCCAAAACCCCGATTTGGTGACGGCGCGGCTCGTCGATCCGCAGGAATCCCAGGGCTGGCCTGGGGTGCGCTCGTACCTCGTCCAGGTGCACCGGACGCCGATCGCTCCGTTCGAAGGGTTGGAGCGTTTGTGGCGGCGATCCCACGCCGATCGCGTCGATACCGTTCCCGGCGTCCGGGCCGTGGGGACCGTGACGGTCGTCGGGGACAACCAAGTCATGGGCTTCCACGGTGAGGTCGATGGCGGCGCCACCATCTTCCAGTACGATGCGTTCTCGCACACCCTGAGGCAGGTACCGCTGCCGTCCTGGTTCCGCGACGCCGTGCTCAATCCTCCCCCCGAATTCGCCCCCGGGGGCCGGCACGTCATCTTTCTCGCGCGCAGTCCCGATGGGATGATGCGGGCGGAGGTGCACTCGTGGCCTGACGGGGCCCCGGTCGTGGTCGGCCTGCCGGTTCGCCCCAATCCACAGGCATCGCGTTCGCCAGTGATATCGTGGGGCAACGCCACCGACTTCCTCGTCAGTCTGCCCGTCGTGAGTGACACCGGCCCCATCTGGCTCCTCTCTCAGGGACGCTTGACCGGCGGGTCGGGACAGCTCGATTCAGCGACTCGATACCTCGATGTGAAGCTGCCCCCCAGTGCCCGCGGGCTGCGGCCGTCCGCGCTCCCGGGCATCCCACCTGCCCTTCGCGCGGAGCTCGATCGGCGCGGCTGTACGGTGCCGCAATCG